>ERZ827492.2202-NODE-2202-length-14033-cov-2.929818_pt1 | contig 14033 bp, 9 predicted proteins | sample MGYA00519704_ERZ827492 | MGnify/ENA primary metagenome ERZ827492 (study PRJEB31778, sample SAMEA3449325) | human gut metagenome | biome: human gut; feature: human-associated habitat; material: faeces | place: United Kingdom | collected 2010/2012 ...
ACGCTCCCGTTGCGTGCCAGCTTGTACCTTTTAACGCCGTTCACACTCAAAGACGAATAAATCGGCGGCACCTGCTCAATTTCGCCTATGAAATCAGGCAGAATTTTTTCAAGCTCCGCTTTTGAAACCATGCGGCTGCTTTCGGCGATCACCGTGCCGCAGGCATCCTCCGTGTCGGTTTCCGCTCCGAACCGAATCTCCGCAATGTATTCTTTTTCTTTATCAACAAGATAGTCAAACAGGCGGGTTGCCCTGCCTATGCAGATGGGTAAAACGCCCGCCGCAGCAGGGTCAAGCGTTCCCGTATGTCCGACGCGCCGTTCGCCGAAGATTCTGCGTATATCCACCACGACATCGCTCGATGTCATTCCCGGCGGTTTCAGCACGCTGACTACTCCTTCAAATTGCATTGTTAATCAATAATTCCTTTGTTGCTCTGTTGAAACGCATCATTGCTTTTCATTCGGGCATTAATGCGTATCGGGAAAAGAATCGTGTTTCTCATCCCTTTTCAGCTCTGCAATTGCCGCCTCTGTCGCGCTCGCAACAACGGTTGAAAGGGGCAGCCATGCCGTGTATCCGGCCGCTCTTTCATGCCCGCCGCCGCCGAATTTGTTTGCAATTCGGCAAACGTCCCCGATATCCTTGCTGCGAAGGCTGACTTTAAAACTTCCGTCCGCGCCTTCACGGATAAAAATTGCGATTTTAACGCTGTCGATATCACGAACACAGTCAACAATGCCTTCGCAATCCTCGTTTGTTGCATCAAAGCTCAGCATCTGAGCTCTTGTAAGCACGCCTATGCCGATTCTGCCTTCATCCTCAAGACGAATCCTTGATGTCACAAAGCCCTGAACCCTTGTTTTCGTGTACGGCACCGTTCGGTAAATCAGTCGGTTGACCTCCGAAACATCGACCAGTTTCTTTTCAATGAAATCGGCAATTATCCGCAAAGCATTCGGTGTTGTGTTGCTGTATGAAAGGTTGCCCGTGTCGGTGACTATTCCGGTATAAAGGCAAATTGCGGATCGCTTATCGATTGCAACACCGAACATGCCGTAAAGCTCATAAACAATCTCCGCCGTTGCCGCCGCATCCGAAACAACAAGGTTCACTTCGGCATAATGCGGGTTCGTAACATGATGGTCAACACATGCCTCTGCCTGCGCGGCATCGAACAAACGCACAGCACGGCCGAAACGCGGCTTGTCCGCACAATCAACGGCAATGACGCGGCAATAGCCCTCGGCATCCTCGGGCATTTTGACGGTTTCCGATTCCGGCAGGAATCCGTAAATCTTCGGAACGGGGTTCGAGCAAACGACCTCTGCAGTTTTTCCGAGAGCGTTCAGCAGCAGTTTCAGCGCGAGTGCCGAACCCAGGGTGTCTCCGTCCGGGGAAATGTGCGTGAGCAGCGTGAAACTCTGCCCATCGGATATAAACTTTCGGACATCGGCGAACTCCGCCCCATGTTTAGTCTTCATTTTGGGTGTTTTCCTTATCTTCTTCCGCATTGTTCCGATTCGCGTCAAGCTGAGCGCGCTCGGTTTGCAGTTTGTTGATTATTTCGGAAATATGCACGGAATACTCGATTGAGTCATCAAGGGTGAACTTCAGAGTCGGTATTCGGCGGATATCGATTCTGCGCCCAAGCTCTCTTGCAATAAATCCTTCCGCACGGTTGAGCTGAGCAACGGTTTCTTTTCGAACCGAATCATCCTTATCGTACACACTGACCCGAACCTTTGCAAGCTTCAGGTCGTTTGTTGCTTCAACGAGCATTATTGTCGTCATTGGAGATATTCTCGGATCTTTCATCTCGCGGACGATTTCGCTCAGTGCTTTTTTGATTTCTTCGTTTATTCTGTCGTATCTGACTGATGCCATAAGCTCCCTTTCGGATTTTGAATCCCTGCCGCCGAAATGCTGCATTTAAATTTCCGTCGTTCAAGCCCACCTTTGCAAACGGCCTTCTCCGCGTTCCGAATAACTGTTCTTCGGACACATGCCGGTTCTCGGTTAATGCGTAAACGCTCCGGCGGAAATCTATCTGATCAGCGTTGATTTAATCCCCGGTCTGTACCGCGGCGCAAAAAGCGTTTCCGGCACAGCCGGGGACGGATTATTCTGTTGTCAGCGTTTAACCTCTTCCATCGTGTAGGCTTCTATAACATCGCCTTCGTGAATATCGTTGAAGTTCTCAATGCCTATGCCGCATTCATAACCGGCAGCAACCTCGCGGACATCGTCCTTGAACCTGCGCAGCGATGCAATTTGGCCTTCATGAATAACCACGCCGTCGCGAACAACGCGAACCTGCGCATTGCGCTGAACCTTGCCGTCCTGAACGTATGCACCCGCAATCGTGCCGACGGAGCTGACCTTGAACGTGTTTCTGACGCTTATTGTACCCAAATGCACTTCTTTGAATACGGGCTTGAACATACCCTTCATAGCGTTTTCAACATCTTCAATCGCCTGATAAATGATGCGGTAGGTGCGGACATCGACCTTTTCCTGCTCCGCAAGATTGCGCGCTCCGCTGTCGGGACGGACATTGAAGCCGATTACGATTGCGTTTGAAGCGGAAGCGAACATAACATCCGACTCCGTAATTGCGCCTACGCCGCCGTGAATGCACTTCACGCGGACTTCCTCGTTGGAAAGCTTTTCAAGAGCCTGTTTAACAGCCTCAACCGAACCGTGAACATCCGCTTTGACAACGATGTTGAGCGTTTTGACTTCGCCCTCGGCAATATGGCTGAACAGATCCTCCAAGCTGACCTTGGACAGGTTTTTAAGCTGCTCCGCTTTGATTCTGTTGCGGCGTTCCTCCGCAACCTTTTTGGAAACCTCCGCAACGTTCATGATATCGCCTGCGGAAGGCACTTCGTTGAAGCCGAGAACTTCGACCGGGCAGCTCGGGCCTGCGGTTTTGACGTTTTCGCCCCTGTCGTTCATCATTGCACGAACCCTGCCGTATGCAATGCCCGCAACGATGGGATCGCCGATTTTCAAAGTGCCGTTCTGCACAAGAACGGTTGCAACAGGACCTCTGCCCTTGTCGAGCTGAGCTTCAATGATGGTTCCCTTTGCCGCTTTGTTCGGGTTTGCCTTAAGGTCAAGAACATCCGCCTGCAAAAGAACCATTTCAAGCAGCTCATCAAGATTCTGCTGTTTCTTTGCGGAAACGGGGACGCATATCGTATCGCCGCCCCAATCCTCGCACACGAGACCGTGTTCCGTCAACTGCTGTTTGACTCTTTCCGGGTTGCTCTCGGGCTTGTCGATCTTGTTCACCGCAACGATGATGGGAACACCCGCCGCCTTTGAGTGATTGATAGCCTCAACTGTCTGCGGCATAATGCCGTCATCCGCAGCAACAACAAGGATTACAACATCCGTGACCTGTGCACCTCTTGCGCGCATGGAAGTAAATGCCTCGTGGCCGGGAGTGTCGATGAAAGTTATCATCCTGCCGTTGCATTCAACCGTGTAAGCACCGATATGCTGAGTTATGCCGCCCGCTTCACCCTCGGTAACATGAGTTTTGCGGATCGCATCAAGCAGGGAAGTTTTGCCGTGGTCAACATGGCCCATGATCGTGACAACGGGAGGACGGGGAACAAGATCTTCCTCTGCATCCACTTCTTCGGCATTCTCCTGCATCGTCTCCTCATAAGTCTTTGCAACCTGGTGCTCAAGCTCGATATCGTATTCCATTGCAACAAGCTCACAGGTCTCAAAATCGATATCCTGATTGATGTTTGCAACAATGCCCATCATGAACAGCTTTTTGAGAATTTCCGCTGCGGGTTTTCCGATTTTTTCGGAGAAATCACGTACCGTTATCGTTTCTGTCGTTATAACCGCTTTTTCGATAACAACGGGTTCGGGTTTGCGATATTGAGTTTGTTTTGCGGCTTTCTTCTTTCTGCCGCCGTAGGATCCGCCGTCATCCTCCCAGTTTTTCGCGGAGGGAGCGGTTTCCTTCATGATCGTCTTTTTGTTCTTTGCCTTCTTTTCGGTGTCGAAGGTGCGAACATAGCTGCTCTTGTTTTCAGGCGCACGATTTTCCTTTTGAATAATTGCAGGTGCTTCTCCGGGCTTTCTGCCGACGGGGCGCTGCTGCGGACGCTGCTGCCTGTTCTGCTGTGCATCCTTGTCATCCGGACGGCCGAAACCGCGGTTATCTCCCCTGCGCTCGCCCTGCGGTCTGTCGCCGCGTGCGTTCCTGTCGTAAGGAGGCCTGTCGCCCTGCGGTCTGTCACCGCGTGCGTTCCTGTCGTAGGAAGGCCTGTCGCCCTGCGGTCTATCGCCGCGTGAATTCCTGTCGTAGGAAGGCCTGTCGCCCTGCGGTCTGTCACTGCGTGAATTCCTGTCGTAGGGAGGCCTGTCGCCCTGCGGTCTGTCGCTGCGGGAATTTCTGTCGTAGGAAGGCCTGTCGCCCTGCGGTCTGTCGCTGCGGGAATTTCTGTCGTAGGAAGGCCTGTCGCTGCGGCGGCCGTCGTTCGTTCTTTGCGGACTGCGGCTTCTGTCGGAATTCCTTCCGTTTTCGGGAGACTCGTTCTTCTTGGGCTGCTCTGCATTTTCGGTTCGTTCCGCAACACGTTCGGAAGAGTCGGACTTTGCGGAAATTTCGGTTTTTTCCGCTGTATTCTTAGCTTTTGCAGCCTGTTCGCTGTTTTGTTTTGTTTCTTTGTTTGCTCCGGGCATTTCTTTGTTGTTTTTATCCTTTGTTTCTTGCGCGTCATTGACACTGTCTGCGACCTTGTCAGCAACGTTATTCCGAACCGGTTCTGCCTTTTCGGGCTTATGTTCGGCGGGCTTATCCACGTTTTGTTCCTGTTCCCGTTCCGGCGCCTTTTCGGGTTTGTTTTCTTCGGGCTTCGGCGCGGGCTGCACCGGCTTTTGCTCGGGCGGTTCAGGCTTTTGCGCGCCCTTCTCGGGCTCCCTGTCCGCATTTTCGGGTCTCGGTTCACCCTGTACCTTTTCCGCCTCCGCCTTTGGTGCTTTTTCGGTGCCTGCATCAGCGGCATTTCCCGCTGCGGAATCGCGATCGCTGACGTAAACGCCGCGCTGCTCGTCCGAATTGAGGTATTCAATCAAACGTTCAGCCTTTTCTTTTTCTCTGCGTTCCGCCTCTGCGGCGCGCTCCTTGCTGATAAGTTTGCTTTCATGGCGTTTTGCCGCTTGGAGAGAATTGCCGATGTCTGTTTTGAGGACGCTCGTTTTATCCAGCAATTCCTGTGCTGCGGCTTGGATCCTTTTTGCGTTGTTTAATAATTCAGCCTTTGTCATCGGTCATTGCCTCCGTAAGTTCAGTCATTGCTTCATTGTTTTTGTTGGAATTTTTAATTATCATTGCCGAAAAACCTTCGTCCGTCACGGCGGCAACCATTCTGGCAGGTTTTCCGATCGCGCTGCCCATTGCACGGATTCTTATCAGCGGAATGTTTCTGAAGCTGCATGCATCCCGCCATTGTTTTTTTGTGTTTTCGGACGCGCTCTCATCGAGCATAACAAGCTTTGCCGTTCCGGATCTGACGGCTTTCTCGACCGAAAAATCTCCGGAAGCAATTTTGCCCGCTTTCATCGCCAAACCGATTGAATTGTTGAGTTTTGCGTTGGTTGTTGTCAAAGCAGCTCACCCCTCTTTGTTGTTCGCGGATGAGTTCGGCAAATCGGGCACCGCTTCGCGCTTTTCTTCCGCCGAATTTTGCGGTTCGGTTTTTGAGTGTTCAACCTGCGCCGCAAGCCTGTCAAAGACTTCGGGTTCGATTTTTTGAGAGAATGCCCTTTCAAGCGCACGTGTTTTAACGGCTTTTTTAAGGCATTCTTCCGTTGGGCATACATACGCACCGCGTCCCGCAGCTTTTCCTGTTAAGTCAACGGAAATCTGCCCGTCTTTGCTGCACACAACGCGCACGAGTTCTCTTTTGGGCCGCATCTCACGGCAGCCGACGCACATGCGCAGAGGGATTTTCTTTTGCAATTCGCAACCTCCGTACCGAAGTCCGTTCCGATTCACCAAGAACCTCGGTTAAAATTTAAATCATGTTTGAAATTTTGTTTCGGTGAAAATCAGATGTTCTGCCCGCCGAAATCATCAAAATTCATCGGAGCACCGTTGAACCCCTGCTCTCCGAATGCCTCGTCATCATTGAACATATCGTTTCCGCTTTCGCTGCCGGGAACGCCGTCAACGGAACCCATCTCAAGTTCCATATCCGCTTCAGCCTGGGAATGACTCTTGATATCTATCTTCCAGCCTGTGAGCTTTGCGGCAAGCCTTGCGTTCTGTCCTTCCTTGCCGATTGCAAGTGAAAGCTGATTATCGGGAACAATGACCTTTGCAGCCTTTTCCGCTTCGTTAATGTAAACCATCAAAACCTTTGCGGGACCGAGTGCCTTTGCGATATAAACCGCAATGTCGGGATCCCACTCGATGATGTCCATTTTTTCGTTATGGAGCTCGTTGACGATGTTTTCGACCCTTGTGCCGCGTTGTCCGACGCATGCACCGACGGCATCAACCTGGGGGTCAAAGCTTGCAACCGCGATCTTGGTGCGCTGTCCGGCCTCACGCGCAACAGACTTTATCTGCACGACTCCGCTCTGAATTTCGGGTACTTCAAGCTCAAACAGCCGCTTTACAAGGCCGGGATGCGTCCTTGAAACGATAATCTGCGGGCCTTTCGTGTCGCGCTGTATTTTCAGAACATAAACCTTGATGTGGTCATTCGGCGCATAGTTTTCGCCAACGATAACCTCATTGAACGGAATTATGCCGTCGGTTTTGCCGAGTTCAACATAAACACCGTTCTTTTCGACGCGCTGAACGATTGCCGTCAGAACTTCGTATTCTTTGTCGGAATATTCCTCAAAGATTGCGCCCTGTTCCGCTTCGCGAATGCGCTGCATAACGACCTGTTTTGCAGTCTGCGCCGCGATTCTGCCGAAATTCTTTGTGTCCGCTTCTTCCTCGAGAACATCGCCGATTTCATAAAGCGGATTTATCTGCTTTGCTTTTTCAATTGAAATTTCCGTAAAGGGGTTTTCAACCTGTTCAACAACGGTTTTGGAAGCCCAGATTTCGATTGCACCTGTTTCACGATCCAGATTCGCACGGACGTTGCAGTTCACATTGTAGTTCTTTTTATAGGCACTTACAAGTGCGGATTCGATAGCATCCGCAAGGATATCAACGGAAATCCCGCGCTGTTTGCTGATTACGTTAAGCGCACTGATAAGCTCGGCATTGTTCTTCATTATATTTATACTCCTTAGAAATCACAAATATTTTTCGGTTTAAAATTTTAATTTTTTGAACCCGCAGGCCCGGGAATGTTTAAAAATCTATGTGCGGACGCACGAGTGCCGCCTGCCTGCGCCCAACGGTGACCGTTTCCGAAGCTTCGCCGGGCTTTCGGGGCAATGTGCGAACCGTAAATGATTCCGCATCAAACGAAACAAGCTCTCCGCAGAACTCCTTTTTGCCTTTCAGCGGCGCATAAAGCTTCACGTCGATCGTTTTGCCGATGCTGCGCTGAAAATCTTTGTCTTTTTTCAGCGGGCGATCTATGCCGACGGAGCTGACCGAAAGATAGTATGCCTGTTCAATCGGATCCGCTTCATCAAGAATCGGATCAACAGCATTGCTCACAATTTCGCAATCGTCAAGTGAAATTCCGTTTTTACTGTCGATATAGAGGGTGAGGACCCAGTTGTCGTATTCCTTTTGATATTCAACATCATAGAGCTCATAGCCCAATTCACGAACTTTTGATTCCGTGAGTTCAAAAATCCTGTCTGTCAGCTTCAACCGCAATTCCTCCGAAACGCAATGCATGCGCAAGGTTTTTTCAAAATTAAAGAGCGGGTTTTGCCCACTCTTAAATGCACGAATAACTCATGCCGCTCATCCGAAATGATGCATTTGAACACAATTTCAAGGCTTAAACGCATCAAAAAACTCATTACTGGGATAAGCATACCATACTTTGCCTCAAAAAGCAATAGCTTTCCGAAAAAACATTGCATATATTGCGGAATTTTCCGAATATCGCTCGGTTCGGATGTTCCTGCTGTCCGTGCGGCGTCCCGTCAGAACATTGAGACCTGATCACTGTCCGGTAAATCGTTAAGGCATCCGAGGGCATCCAACTTTTCCGTCACGGCGGAATTTGCGCGGGTACGCTTCACAAACTCCTCGCGGGAAATGAATCGTCCTCCCTCCGCGCCTTTTTCAATCAGCAGAGCGGCGTTATCGCCCAAGCCGGCAATAGCATTGAACGGCGGGCGAAGCTTGCCGTCCTCAACAGTGAAACGCGTTGCTTTCGATTTGTAAATATCTATCGGGAGCAGCTCGATTCCGCGCAGATTCATCTCGTAGACCATTTCAAGGATAACTATCTGTTCCTCGTCCTTTGTTTCAAGTTTATCCTTTGCCTTAAGCTCCTCAAGATTGCCGAGTACGCGTTTCGCGCCGCCGAGGCACTGTTCAATATCAAATTTATCCGCACGAACCGTGAAATAAACCGCATAGAACGCAAGCGGGTAATGCACCTTATAATATGCTACGCGGAAAGACATCATAACATACGCCGCTGCATGAGCGCGCGGGAACATATACTTGATTTTTTTGCAGCTGTCGATATACCACTGCGGAATATTGTTTTCGTGCATTGCATCCTCCATCTCGGGCTTAAGTCCCTTGCCTTTTCGGACGCTCTCCATCGTTTTAAATGACAGCGAGGGTTCTCCGCCGTGTGCAATGAGATAGTTCATAATATCGTCGCGTGTGCATATAACCTCCATCAGCGTTGCGGTGCCGTCCCGCACAAGATCCTGCGCATTATTAAGCCACACATCCGTGCCGTGGGAAAGTCCGGCGATACGAACAAGCTCTTCCATTGTTGTCGGACGCGTATCCATCAGCATTCCGCGAACAAAGTTTGTTCCGAATTCGGGAATGCCGAGGCTGCCGACATCGCATTTCAGCTCCTTAAGGGATATTCCGAGTGCCTCATCCGACTTAAAGATTGACATTGTTTCTTCATCGTGCAGCGGAATACTCTTCGGATCTACGCCCGTTATATCCTGAAGCATTCGCAGCGTTGTCGGGTCATCATGTCCGAGAATGTCAAGTTTGACAAGTTTGTCGTCCAATGCATGGAAGTCAAAGTGTGTTGTTATGCTTTCCGCATCGATTTTTTCCGCCGGATGCTGCACGGGACAAAAGTCAAAAATCTCCAAATCTTCCGGGACGATCACAATGCCGCCCGGATGCTGCCCCGTTGTTCGGCGCGTGCCGACACAACCCATTGCAAGACGGTTTTTTTCCGCTTCGGAAAGGTTCAGCCCGTATTCCTCGCAATAGTGCAGTACATAACCGTATGCGGTTTTATCCTTGACGCCCGAAATCGTGCCCGCGCGGAAGGCATGACCTTCACCGAACATGACCTCCGTAAACTTGTGCGCAACGGGCTGATATTCGCCCGAAAAGTTAAGATCGATATCCGGAGTTTTATCACCCTTGAAACCAAGGAAAGTTTCAAACGGAATTTCATACCCTTCCCGTCGCAGCGGAGTTCCGCAGTTCGGGCAATCTTTCGGCGGAAGGTCAATCCCGCAGCGTGAGTCATCGCCTACATCGGGAAATTCGCTGTATTTGCAATTCGGGCAGCGATAATGCGCGGGGAGCGCGTTTACCTCGGTTATCCCCGCAAGGTGTGCAACAAAGGACGAACCGACCGAACCCCTTGAACCGACAAGATAGCCGTCGCTGAGGGATTTTGAAACGAGTTTCTGCGCAACCATATAGAGTGATGAGTAACCGTTGCCGATGATTGAGTTCAATTCCTTATCGAGTCTTTTTTGGACGATTTCCGGCAGCGGATCCCCGTAAAGCTCGTGTGCGGTGTTCATGGCAAGGCCCTTAAGTTCATCCGCCGCGCCCGGAAGTTCCGGCGAGTAAGTTTGTTTTTCGTCCAAAAACGGGCGGAGCTGAGAACACATATCGGCAATCAAATTTGTATTCTTAACAACAACTTCAAACGCCTTATCACTGCCGAGATATTGAAACTCCGCAAGCATGTCTTCCGTTGTTCTGAAATAAAGAGGCGGCTGAACCGCTGCGTCTTTGAAATTCTGAGAGCACATCAGTATTGCGCGGAAAATCGAATCCTCCGGTTCGATAAAATGAACGTCTCCCGTTGCAACAACGGGTTTGTTCAGTTTTTCGCCGAGTGCAACAATACGGCGGTTGAAATCGCGAAGCTCTTCATCATCCTTTGCAAGCCCCTCGCGCACAAGGAAGGCATTGTTTCCGATCGGCTGAATTTCAAGGTAATCGTACCATGAAGCTATCTTCAGCAATTCCTCCTCGCTTTTTCCGTCCACCATTGCACGGAAAAGCTCACCGGCCTCACATGCCGTGCCGATTATAATACCCTCGCGGTGCAGGTTGAGAAGACTGCGCGGAATACGCGGTGTCTTATAAAAATGGTCAAGGTTTGAATACGAAACCAATTTATACAGATTCTTAAGTCCGGGCTGCGTTGCCGCAAGCAGCACTATGTGGTTCGTTTTCTGCTTGTGAAGATTTTTTATCGTGCAGTCAATCAGCGGAACCGTCGAAACATTCAGCTCACGGCATTTGCTCAGCAAATCGGCCGTGTTTTTTGCTGTCCATTCCGCTGCCGCACCCGCATTCAGCTCCGGAAGCTGTCTTTCCTCCGCCTTTAAGTCACGGCGCAGATACTGCATCAGCATTGAGCCCGAAACGCAGTTTTTGCTGAGCCCGAGTTCCTTTCCGTGCCCTGCCGCGGCAGTCAGTTCATGCAGCAGATCAAGATGTTCCGGGCAATGCAGAACAAGCGCCGCCCCTCCCGCAAAATCCGAAAGCATATTCACCGCTTCGGAAAGCAGAGGTGCACCGTCAATATCATCATCCGTGTAACCCGTCAGCTTTGCAATGCGCGGAAGCTGAGGGACGCCGGGGTTCACCGGAGTTCTGAATGTTGAAATAACGCGCCCGAACGAATCGAACTTCACTGCGCCGATATCAAACACGCGCCCGTGAATGCCGCTTCCGAAATATGTCACCGCAACGGCACAATACTCCCTTTCAAGCGGAACAAGTTCGCAATCGGGAAGCAGATAGCCTTCGCAGCCGAATATAACCTTTATATTGTTCTTTTTGGCGGCTTTTTTGGCCTCCGGGAAAGAGTGCACAACGCCGTGATCGGTTATTGCAATTGCCGTATGCCCCCATTTTGCGGCAAGCTCAACAACTTTGTCCAGATCCGCCGTTGCATCCATTGCGGACATTCTTGTGTGAAGGTGCAGCTCAACGCGCTTTTCGGCCGATACATCAGTTCTGCGTTCGACGGGATAACGGTTTATATCGTCCGCAAAAATACAGTAATCACGGGCATAATTATCGTACCTGAACCAGCCGCGCACCATCAGTGCCGCGCCCTCCTCCTTTGCTTTTTCAAGCAGCTGTGAAGTTCGCGCCTTTGCTGCTTCATCGGGAAATAGCTTTACCGCAACGGAGTTTGTGAGGTCGGTTATAAAAACCGTGATTATAACCGTTCCGCGCTTTGGCGAAACAAATGTTTCAATGCTCAGTATTGTTCCTTTTACGGTGACGCGCCCGGATTTATCGTCCAAATCCGCCATGCGCTGAACTTCGGGTTTGAGAATTTCTTTTCCGTAAACAATATCGCCGGGAGAAAGCTTTTTAATGTTCTTGCGCTGCGTTTTGACGGTTTTTTTCAAAGCTGCCGCACTGCCCCAATCGCGCTTTACGACCGGTTCGGCAAGATCGATTCCGTCATCCGCATTTGCATCGGCAACAATGCGCAGCGGCGTATTCCAACCGTAACTGTGCGCAACAAATGCGCGAAAATCACCTGCCGCCGCCTGAGACACTGCACGCGTGTACCGTTCCGGAACAAAGAATACATATTCGCCTCCGTGCCGTTCAACGCGGGAACGGCGCAATATCGGTTCAAGCTGCGGTGCAGTTTCACACCAAAGATCCAGAAGCAGCAGTTCGGGTTCACCGTCTCCGCCGACAAGCCGCGCAACAACCTCGGAATAGTCAAAGCTGCATTTGACCGTTTGATATTGAAGCTCCGCCTGTATGTTTTTTTCCAGCTCCTCCGTTTCGGCAGGCAGCAGCAGACGCGCACACTCGACATCAACACTGATTTCGCCCGTTTTTTTGCTGCGCACGGCAGACTTTATTGAAACCGTCCCGTTTGCAAGATACTCAACGGCAAGGTTCTTTTTTGAGTGTCCGCCGTTCTTTTGCTTCTCTGCTGAATTTTCTTTTTGATTTTTTGCACGTACGGAATCGGGCTGCCTGCACTCATCGATGCCGGATTCCCCGTACTCCGAGTACGAATAATACCCCCCGTCCGGCGGATCATCCCTCCACGGAACATCAGCCGTCATTTCGGAGAAATTGTCAGCCGGCGGAAGATCGTCCAACGGAACATCAGCCGGCGCAGCCGAGCCGGGTGTTCCGCCGTACTCATTTATGTTTTCGTACATATTCAATTCTTCCATACTGCTTTTGTTCATTTTCAACATGGCTCTCTCAACAGTGAAAGCTTCCTTCCGCTTTTCGAGTTGGCTTAATTAAGCAAAATCATTATCAATTGCAAAGCCGCGAAAGCCCCAATCGGGTCGTTTTGCTTTGACGCGGGTTGTTAATCTGCGCAAAGATTCAAGGCATGAATCAAGAATCATATCATGTCATTTCATTTCCGTTTCATCATTTCCGATGCATCTGCGATGAACCTGTCCACCACTTGCGGCAGCTTATCCGAATAGATTATTTCGCCCTTTTTAAACACAACTGCGTTCACCGAACCGAACGCAATGCCTATATCAGCTTCACGCGCTTCGCCCGGGCCGTTGACAGCGCAGCCCATAACGGCGATTTTCATTGCATTGCCCGTATCTTCGGGCAGCGCAGCGCGGACCTTTTTGACTATTTCTTCAAGGTTAACGCGGGTGCGCCCGCAAGTCGGGCAGCTCACAACATCCGCCCCGTCCTTACGCAGGCCGACAGCGCGAAGTATCTTCTTTGCTGCCTCAACCTCCTGCAAAACTCCTCCGGTCATCGAAACGCGCACCGTATCACCGATGCCGTCAATAAGCAGACTGCCGATTCCGATTGCGGATTTCAGCAATGCGGTCTCGCCCATGCCCGCCTCCGTAACACCGATATGGAGCGGATACGGCATAATTTGCGATGCCAGGCGATAGGCGCGTACAGTCGTTACCGGATCCGACGCTTTAAGCGAAACAACAATATCGCTGAAGCCGCAGTTTTCAAGCAGTTCCGCGTGACGCTGCGCACTTTCAACCATTGCTTCCGCGCATACTCCGTATTTTTGCAAAAGTTCTTTTTCAAGTGAACCGCCGTTCACTCCGATACGTATCGGAACTCCGTATGCCGAGGCGCATTCCGCAAGCTTCCGCACGCCCGCTTCCGAGCCGATGTTTCCCGGATTGATGCGGACTTTGGCAACACCCGCCTTGATTGCACCTATGGCAAGTCTGTAATCAAAATGGATATCCGCAACGAGCGGAATATGTATTTTTGATATTATTTGCGGCAATACTTCAACGCAGCGATCATCATAAACCGAAGAACGGACGATTTCGCACCCTGCATTCTCAAGCTCCAGAATCTGTTTCACCGTTGCTTCAGCATTGCGCGTATCCGTGTTTGTCATGGACTGAATCGAAATCGGTGCACCGCCGCCAATGCGGACTCCGCCGACATTCACCTGTATTCTACTCATATTCAAACCGCTTCGTGCCCGTTTATTTCTTCCGTTTCGGAGTAAACCGTCCGAAGCTGCCTCCAAACTTTTTTATTGCCCCGTTTGCCGTTTTCGGCATTGTGCGCACGGCAGGGATAAAGCAGGACAAAACAGGATAAATATTGAAACTTTCCCGTTCCGCCTGCACGTGTTTACCTGATATCAATAATATGACTGCAATCC
>ERZ827492.2203-NODE-2203-length-14028-cov-3.031060_pt1 | contig 14028 bp, 8 predicted proteins | sample MGYA00519704_ERZ827492 | MGnify/ENA primary metagenome ERZ827492 (study PRJEB31778, sample SAMEA3449325) | human gut metagenome | biome: human gut; feature: human-associated habitat; material: faeces | place: United Kingdom | collected 2010/2012 ...
ATATATCCTGACCGTGTCGGGGTGCATTTCAACTATCCGACGGGCGGTCTCGATGCTGTCCGCATCCTCGGAGCCGTAAAGCCCCGTCATCATTTGCAGCCCCGTCTCGAAGCCGTAGCCCCTGAGCATTGCGTGCGCCGCCTCAACGTCGGCAGCGGTGTGACCCCGCTCGTTCATCGTGAGCACGCGATCGCTGAGGCTCTGAGCGCCCAGCTCTACCGCCGTAACGCCGTAGCGTTTGAGAATTTCGCAGATCTCGGGGTCAATGCCGTCCGGCCTTGTGGAGAGACGAATGCCCTTGAAAATGCCCTTTGAGACATATTCATATGCCGCCTCAAGGAGCGAAATCATGTAGCCGCGCTCCACCATAGTGAAGCTGCCGCCGAAAAACGCTATCTCGCCGCCCGCCGCCTCGCTCTCGCTGAGCGACTTTATCGCCGTGGCCGCCGCCTCGTGCACCTGCGCCGCCGTTATCTCGACAGTGCTGCCCGATATGCTCCGCTGATTACAGAATGAGCAGGTGTGCGGGCAGCCCTTGTGAACTACAAAGAGCGCAACGTTGATATGCTTCATTTTATACCCATAAGCTCCAGCGCTTCCTTGGCCGCGTGCTGCTCGGCGAGCTTCTTGCTCCTGCCGACGCCCCTGCCGATGACATTGCTGTTAAGGTGAACTTCAACATTGAAGCTCTTGGCGTGGTCGGGGCCGCTCGAGCCGGTGAGCACATATTCAATATGCTCCTCGGGGTTGCGCTGAATTATCTCCTGAAGGATGGTCTTATAATCCTTCGTCTCCTGTATGCTGTCATTCCTTGCCACAAAGCGCAGAGCCAGCTTGCTCGCTTCCTCCAGCCCGCCGTCAAGGTAGACTGCGGCGAGCACCGCTTCAAAGGCGTCCGCAAGGATGGAGGGCTTCTCTCTGCCGCCCATGCTCATCATGCTCTGGCCCTCCATGGCGCCGACGGTATCCACCCCATCCACGGTAAGGATCCGCTCCAGGACGGTATCGCACATGGCCCATGTTTCGCTTTGGGTGGCGTCCTCCGGCATCTCGATGGAGACCGACACCTGTGGGCTATCCATTTCCGGCATAAAGGCGGTGCCCATGCTGACCGCCAGCACCGCGCTGGCAATAAGCAGCGCCACCGCGCCCAGCAGAACAGGAGCCTTGTGCCGCAGTACTTTCCGCAGAAGGTTTTCGTAGCCCGCTATCATGCGGTTCAGGAGACGGTTGGGCTTTTCCCCTGCGGTATCGCGGGTCAATATTTTGCCCGAAAGGGCGGGCACCAAGGTAAGGGCGACCAGCAGACTGGCACCCAGTGAATAGGCGATGGTCAGGCCCATATCGGCGAAGATCTGCCGGGTAAGGCCGCTGGTGAACAGGATGGGCACAAATACGCAGACAGTGGTAAGGGTGCTGGCGGTGATAGCCCCGGCAATCTGGCGGCAGCCGTGAACCGCCGCCGTGGCGGCATTGTAGCCCAGCTGGCGCAGACGGTAGATATTCTCGATGGCAACGATGCTGTTATCCACCAGCATGCCGACGCCAAGGGCAAGGCCTGAAAGAGAGATGATATTGAGAGTGACGCCGGTGAAGTGCATAATCACCACCGCCAAAAGCAGACTGATGGGGATACTGAGCGCCACAATGATAGTGGGGCGGAAGTCCCGCAGGAACAGCATGAGGACAATGACGGCCAGCAGCGCGCCGAACAGCAGATTTTCCAGCACCGAGCTGATGACCAGATCGATGTACTGGCCCTGATCGCTGAGGGCGGTGAGGTGCAGACCCTCGTATTTTTCCTCCAGCTGGGCCATGGCGGCATAGAGATTATCGCAGGCACCGGAGGTGGAAGCGATGGAGGACTTTTGTACCGTGAGCAGCACACCGTCATTGCCGTTTATTTTGGCGTACAGCTCCTCGGCGTTATCCGCCAGGCGGACAGTGGCGATATCGGTCAGACGGATCTCCCCCACATCGCCGACATCGTATTGGAAGAGCACCCAGTTCTGCAGCTCCTCCAGGCTGGTAAATTTATCGCCGACCTTGAGGGCATTCTGCCCCTCGGCGCTTTGGATATAGCCGGCGGGCATCGAGAAGTTCTGCGCCATGAGCAGCTGCGAAACGGCGGACTGGGTGAGAATGCCGTCCAGCCCGGCGGCCTTGTAGGCGGCATCCCGCTGCTGGCGGAACTGCTCCTCGGCTTCATCCAGGGCCTGTTCGGCCTGCTGTAATTGCAGGGTGGCCAGAATGAGCTGCTGAGAAAGCTCCAGCTTGCCGGTCTCCAGCTGGCTCTGCGCCTTATCCAGCTGCGAAAGGGCGGCGTCCAGCTCCTTTTGGCTGGACTGAGCGGTTTCCAGCTCCTTTTTTAGCTGCGGGATGCGGGGTGCCAGCGCATCGATGGCGGCGTTCAGCTCGGTAATGGTGCCGTAGTCATCCTGCACCTTATCGTGGCTTTCGATCCACTTCTTGCCCTCGGCCTCGCCCAGCAGCGCAATGATCTCTGCGGTGTTTTCCTCGATGGCTTTGGTGGCGTCGGCGATGGCCTTCTCGGCCTCCGCCTTCGCCTCGGTGGCCTGCCGGAAGGTCTCCAGCCGGGCGTTGGCGCGGGTCACCTCCTCCTCGGCAGCCGAGAGCTTTTCCGCGGCGGCAACGGTTTGCGGGTCATTGCGGGTAAGGTAGGCGGTCTGCGCCGCCTGGATGGCGGCAAGCTCGGCTTCGGCGGTATTGAGCTGGGCTTGCAGCCCGGTATTATCGGGGTCCTTCTCCAGCTGTGCCTGGAGGTCGTCCACCTCCGCCTGCTTTTCCTGCTCCTGCCGCAGCAGGTCCTGCCAGCCGGGATCGTCCTTGAGACGCTCCGGTGCGCCGTCCCGCGCTTCTTTGTAGGCGGTTTGCGCGGCTTCCTGCGCATCCTTGGCATTGGTCACATCCTGCTGCAGGGCGGCTTCACTGCTGCCGATCTCCTTGAGGGCGGCTTCGGCGGTCTCCAGCGAGGCTTGGGCGGCTCTCAGCTGGGCACGCAGCTGGGTGCGGGTAAGCTGCAGAGATTGCAGCTCGGCATATTTTACAGCGGAAAGATGAGTACGGGCGTAATCTTCACTGGCATTGTAGCTATCGCGCAGATTTACCATGTTATCGTACTGGGCCAGCACGGCCTGAATGGCCTTGACCTCCGCCGAGGTGAGGGTGGAGCCGAGGGAGGCCTGATCCTTGGCATCGGCCAGCTGCTGGGCAGCGGCCACCAGCTGGGCATAGGCGGTGCCGCTTTGCTCCTCCAGCTTCTTTTTGGCGTCGTTGATCTGCCTGCGAGAATCCTTGAGCTGCTTTTCGGCATCGGCCAGGGAGCTATCAATGGCCGCCAGTACCTTGTCATTCAGCTCATCGATTTTGGCTTGATCCAGCTCCACACGGATCTGGCTTTCCACCAGACCGCTGCCGGAAACGGACGCCACGCCATCCACCCGCTCCAGTGCCGGGATGACGGTGGAGGAGGTAAACTGAGAAAGCTCCTCCCGGGCCATATTATCGCTATCCACCGCCAATACCATGATGGGCAGCATATCGGGATTGATCTTCATGAGCACCGGGCTGCCGGCGGCCTCGGGCAGGGAGTCGGCGATCTGATCAAGGCTGGCGTTCATTTCGATCATGGCGGAATCCATGCCGGTGCCTTCCTCAAATTCCAGCACCACGATACTGACATTTTCCTGCGAGATACTGGTGATATTCTTGACGCCGCTGGTGGTAGCCAGGGCGCTTTCCAGCGTTTTGGTCACGCTTTGCTCCACCTGCTCCGGACTGGCGCCGATGTAGGTGGTATAGGCGATGGCATAGGGCAGATCCATATTCGGCAGGAGGTCGGTGGTCATATTGATGAAAGACATGACACCGAGGATAAGCACCAGCACCACGCAGACGAATACGGTCATGGGCTTTTTGACACTGAGACGAGACAGCATAGAGGATTCTCCATTTCCGGGGGATAGATGTTCCGACCGACCGGTCGGTCGGGGATTTCTAATCTTATTTTAGCGCAAAACGGGACGAACGCAAGAGGAAAGATATTAACATTTCGTAAAGGTTATAGCATCGGCGCGGGAGAGTATGCTATAATAACCATGGACATTGCAGGAAGCCGGGTTCGGGCGGCCCCGCGCGGGAGCCGAAGGCTCCCGAAGGGCGCCCCCCGCAGGGGGGCGCCCCAGCCCGGCGGAGCCAGGCACGGGGCCGCCCGAATGCCAGCCTGCACCCCCAAAGGAGGTAACCGCCATGTATCACATCCTGGTCGTGGATGACGAAGCCAAGATCCGCGAGATCATAAAAAAATACGCAGTATTCGAGGGCTACCGGGTCACCGAGGCCGCCAATGGCATGGAGGCCATCGACCTGTGCCGCACCGAGCCGTTCGATCTCATCATCATGGATGTGATGATGCCAGAGCTGGACGGCTTTTCCGCCTGCCGCGAAATCCGCAAATACAACCGCACGCCCATCATCATGCTTTCCGCCCGCGGCGAAGAATATGACCGCATCCACGGCTTCGAGCTGGGGATCGATGACTATGTGGTCAAGCCCTTTTCCCCCAAGGAGCTGATGATGCGGGTGGCCGCCATCATCAAGCGCAGCGGCGGCGAGGAAAACAACCGTTTTGTTTTTGAGGGGCTGACGGTGGATTTTACCGCGCGGCTGGTTTTCATTGACGAGCAGCGCATAGAGATGTCTCCCAAGGAGTACGACCTGTTTTTCTATATGGTGCGCAACCGCGGCGTGGCCCTGACCCGCGAGCGGCTGATCCACGATGTGTGGGGCTATGATTTTTACGGCGACGACCGCACGCTGGATACCCATGTAAAGCTGCTGCGCAAGAGCCTGGGCCGGTACAGCCGGTGCATTATCACGCTAAGAGGAGTTGGGTACCGCTTTGAAACTGTGGCAGAGCCGGAAAGCGATGCAGACGGAGACGCCAACTGAGTCCTCCCCTGCCCCGCAGCATAAGCAAAGCCGTTTTTCCCACCTGGGCATCCGCTGGAGACTGGTGGGCAGCTTTGCTATGTTTGTGGCGCTGCTGCTGATGCTGCTGTGGCTTTTGCAGATCGTCTTTTTGGAGAGCTTCTACAAATCCATCAAGACCAGCTCCATTAAAAATACCGCCGAGGAAGTAGCCGCCAGCATCAATGATGAGAACTTCTACACCGAGGTGAACCGCCTGACCCGCCAGGATCTCATCTGTGTCCACATCGTGCGGGAGGACGGCACCCCGGTACTGACCTCCGGCAACCAGCCCTCCTGCATCCTGCACATGCTGCTTACCGATCAGGCGGCGCTGCTGTTCCGGCAGGCGCAGGAAAACGGCGGCACCGTGCTGGAAAACTATCAGCTCCTGGAGCTTTCCCCCGCCATGCAGAGCAAAGCAACCGCCCAGGCCGCCTCCACCGAGCAGCTGCTGTACGGCATTCTGACCACGCGCGGAGAGGACGAGGGCGCCGAGCCGGTCATGGTCATGGTGGATGCCACCATCACGCCCATCAATACCACGGTGGAAACACTGCGGGCCCAGCTGGTCATCATCACGGTCATCATGACGGCGTTTTCCATCCTGCTGGTGCTGCTGCTTTCCTCCATGATCTCCCGTCCCATCACCCGCATTACCAAAAGCGCCAAGCAGCTGGCCACCGGCGATTACGGCACGCAGTTTACCGGCGGCACCTACCGGGAGGTCACCGAGCTGGCCGACACCCTAAACTATGCCAGCCGGGAGCTGAGCAAGGTGGAACATCTGCGGCAGGAGTTCATCGCCAATGTGAGCCACGACCTGCGCACCCCGCTGACCATGATCACCGGCTATGCCGAGGTAATGCGCGATCTGCCGGGTGAAAATACCCCGGAAAATGTGCAGATCATCATAGATGAGGCCCGCCGGCTGACTGATTTGGTCAATGATTTGCTGAATCTTTCCCGGCTACAAAGCGGCGCGCAGACCCCCGAACCGGAGCCGCTCAATCTCACCAAGATGATCCGCGGCATTATGGGGCGGTACGCCAAGCTGGTGCTGCATGACGGCTACGCCATCACGCTGGAAGCGGACGGCGACGCCATGGTGATGGCCGACCGGCTGCGCATGACCCAAGTGCTGTATAATCTCATCAATAACGCCATCAACTATGCCGGGGCCGACCGGGCCGTACTGGTGCGCCAGACCATCGAGAATGGGACTGTGAAGGTGGAGGTCATCGACCACGGCGAAGGCATTCCGGCCGAGAGCCTGCCCTATGTGTGGGACCGCTACTACAAGGTGGATAAAAACCACCGCCGCTCCACCGTGGGGGCCGGGCTGGGGCTTTCCATTGTAAAGGGCGTGCTGGAGGCCCACGGCGCCGAATACGGCGTAGCCAGCACCCTGGGCGAGGGCAGCGATTTCTGGTTCCGGCTGCCGCTGCTGCCGCCCGATGCCGCTTTAACCGCCGAAAGTGAAGAAAATCATTCCGATTTTTCCTGATTTCTTCACACAGCCATCACATTGGCCGTATATGATAAAGGTGTGGAATAAATAAGGGCGCACAGCCCGGCCGAAGGTTTTTCTTTCTCCTCCTTATCTTCATCCTTCTTTATACTTTTTCGTTTTGTCCTCATTTTCTTTTCCCTTCGGCTCATTCCCCAAGCTCCTGCGCCGGCTGCAAACGGCCGCAGGAAACAGTTTTACCAAGAGCTCCCGCACTGTAACAGGTGCGGGAGCTTTTTTGTGTTCTTTAATATTTTATGAATTCGCCGTGAACTGCGTTGACTATATAGGGGCAAAATGGTATGCTGACTGTATTAGCTCCAGTAGTACAGTTTGCTGCAAAGTTTTTTTGCATTTTTTGTTTTTGGATGCAATAAAATCCATCAAACTGTACACTTATTTTAGTGAAATATGATTTTTCTGCGAGAGGGGGAAAAAATGTGCAATACATGGTGGAGACCAAAAATCTCCGCAAGGTGTACCGGACCGGCGATGAAAAGGTAGTCGCTCTGGATAATATCGACCTGACCATCGAGCAGGGGCAGGTGTGCTGTATACTGGGTACCTCCGGCAGTGGTAAATCCACCCTGCTGAACCAACTGGCCGGGCTGGAAAAGCCCACCCGCGGCACGGTAAAAATCAAGGGAGAGCTGATCTCCAAGATGAGCGAAAAGCAGCTGGCGGTGTTCCGGCAGAAGCACATCGGATTTGTGTTCCAGTCCTACAATCTCATTCAGGGGATGACCGCTGTGGAAAATGTGGCCATGCCGCTGATGTTCCGCCGGGTGTCCCGCAAAAAGCGTGAGGAAGCCGCCCGTGAAATGCTAAAGCAGGTGGGACTGGGCGAGCGCATGGACCACCGTCCCAATGAAATGAGCGGCGGCCAGCAGCAGCGCGTGGGCATTGCCCGCGCCTTTGTTACCAATCCTGAGGTGGTATTTGCCGATGAACCCACCGGCAACCTGGATACCAAAACGACCAAAGAGGTCATGGAGATGTTCCTGCGGTTTGCCCGGGAAAAGGGCACCACGATTATACTGGTGACACATGACCGCAGCCTGGCGGAATACTGCGACCGCATCGTGACCATCTCGGATGGACGCATCATTTCCAATGAGGACCACCGCCATGCCAAGGCGATCCAAGACCCTCCTGCCGCCCCTGCCGAGGAGCTGCCGGAGACCCTGCAATTTACCGATAACACACTGGCCGCCGGCCAAGGAGGAGTATGACTGTGAAAAAGATGAGCAAGATCCTGACATTTATTCTGGTGCTGGCCATGGTGCTGGGCACCGTAGCGATGGCGACTGAACCGTCCTATACTGTTTCTGCCACTGATGGTTCTTTGGAGCACGGCAGCATTACGCTTACATATAATACAGCAAAAGAAGGAAGTACCGGGACTGCAACTTGTACCCTTAACAGTACTACTAAGTCCAAAGCGCTTCCCAATGATGTGAAAAAAGTTAAAGTTACTTTTAATGCTGCCCCTGGCTATGAATTTGTCAGTGCTACATATAAAGTAGGCGATACTGATGCAAAGTCTGTTGCAGATTTCGGCGAAATTGAAATCACCGACAACACAACCATTACCCCTGTATTCCAGGCCAAGAGCACCCTGGGCGGCGAAAAGACCGCTGACAGTTTCCGGCTGGATGCTATTTGCAGCGGCAGCTACTACTGGCAGATGTACCACAAGGACATGGCCAATAACAAAAAGTACACCAAATATCCCGGTTCCCCTGCGGATAAGGTCAATCCCAGCTCTGAGATCGTAAAGGGCAACTATGTTGATTTGACCCTGTATGTTACTGATGATGACTTTCTGAGCCTTTATGGGTCCACCGGCTACAGCAAGAATAATTTCTCGGTTACCACCCCCGGCGACAGCAGCTTCCTGGCTGGCTCCGGCGCCGGTGCTGAAATTGAAAAATGGACAGTAGGCAGCACCGATAAAGGTATGGTAATCCAGCTGACCGGCGTATACTATGTGGGCGGCAGCGATAACACCCTAAAGCTTATCATTACCCAGGGCAACTACAATGCTATTGTAACCTGCAAGATCGATAACGCCACCATCGTGCCAGAAAAGGAAAACGACAAAAAGCCGGATGAGGAGACTACCGCAGCGCAGCCCTATGTCATCATCAGCAGCTACAGCTACGGCAAGGGCGACCTGGTGGCCGGTGAGACCCGCAATGTCACCATGACCTTCCGCAATACCAGCAAGACCATGGCCGTGGAAAACATGATGGTGACCATGACCCTGCCCGATGCCATGATGCTGACCAGCAGCTCCAATTCCTTCTACATCGAATCGCTGGCAGCCGAGGGCACCATCACCAAGACCGTGAATGTGACCGTGAAGCCCACTGCGGCGGCCCAGTCCCATTCCATGACCGTTGATTTTACCTATGACTACCTGGATAACGGCGTGCGCCGCAATGCCAAGACCACCGAGACCATCAGCATGCCGGTGCTGCAGGTGGACCGCTTTACCGTGACCGGCATCGACCTGCCCCAACAGATCTTCATAGGCGAGGAAAATAACCTCTCCGTCAACTTCGTCAATAAGAGCCGTACCGATATCTACAATCTTTCCGCCAAGCTGAACTGCGAGGGGCTTTCCAATAACGGCGAGGAGCAGTATCTGGGCAATCTTGCCTCCGGCACCACCTCCAGCGCCGATTTCTACATCACCGGGAATGAAAAGGGCGAGCTGGTGGGTGAGGTCATCATCACCTACGAGGATACCAACATGAACCAGCGCACCGTTTCGGTGCCCTTTACCACGCAGGTGACCAGCTACGAGGATGTATGGGGTCCCAGCAATCCCAGCGTCGACCCCGGTATGGATCCCGGCACTGACCCCGGCATGGAAGAGCCTGCGGGTTTCCCGTGGTTCTGGGTCATCGGTGGTGTGGCGGTAGTGGCTGCCGGCGTATTTGTGTACCTGAAGCTGCGTAAAAATAAAAAGGAGAGCGTAGACGAAGATGAGGATATCTGACCTTCTGAGCGTCTGCCTGCGAAACCTGACCCGCCGCCGGGTGCGTACCGCCCTGACCGTTATCGGCGTTGTCATCGGCGTGTGCGCCATCATCTTGATGGTCTCACTCGGCATCGGTGCGCGGGAATCCATGATGCAGATGCTGCAACAGTGGGGCGATCTTACCATCATCAATGTCTACAATTACGGCGGAGGCGAGACCAAGCTGGACGATAAAGCCCTCTCCAAAATACAGGCGATGGATCATGTGCAGATCGCGACCCCGTTTTACAGCAGCCGGGTCAGCTTCCGGCTGAAATCCCGCAACGGGCGCTATGCGGCCTATACCAATATCATCGGCATCTACCCCGAGGCGTTTGACGCTCTCGGCTATAAATTGAGCGACGGCACCTCCTTCGCAGACAGCAAAAAGGATTACAGCATGGTGGCGGGCGCCAATGTGGCGTATTCCTTCCGGGATACCAAGAAAAAGCGCAATAACTATGTGGATCGCAACCAGACCGATGCCATGGGCAACCCCAAAAAGCCCTTTGTGGATATCATGAAGGATAAGCTGGTTTTGTACAGCGAAAGCTATGACAACAACGGCAACCAGAAAAAGGGCCTGGAGATCACCCCAAATGTGATCGGCGTAATGGTGGAGGACTGGAACAAGGGTTGGGAGACCAGTGAGTGCCTCCTGATGGACATCAACCAGCTGAAGGCGCTGGAGCAGAAATACTACAAGATCAGCGGTGAAAAGGCTCCAGACACCACCAACTATGATGAGGTACGGGTCAAGTGCGTAGACGCTGCCTCGGTTGCCGCAGTGCAGCAGTCCATCACCGATATGGGCTTCCAGTGCTCCTCGATGGAGGACACCCGCAAATACTTTGATGAGCAGCTTACCATGATCCAGACGATGCTGGGCGGTCTGGCGGCTATCTCTCTGTTTGTCGCCGCCATCGGCATCGCCAATACCATGATGATGTCCATCTATGAGCGCACCAAGGAGATCGGCGTCATGAAGGTGCTGGGCGCCGAGCTGGGCGCCATCCGTGCCATGTTCCTCACCGAATCCGCTATGATCGGTCTGATCGGCGGCGTGGTGGGCGTTGGGCTCAGCTTCCTGATCAGCTATCTGTTAAACAATGTGCCGATCGTAGCAAACCTTCTGGCATCGCTGGGGCTCAGCTTCGGCAACGGCGGGGCGGTTTCCATCATTCCGTGGTGGCTGGTGCTGGTGGCAATGGTCTTTTCGATGATGGTCGGCGTTGTTTTCGGTTTTATCCCTGCCAACCGCGCTGTTAAGATCTCCGCTTTGGAGGCCATTCGGCACGACTAAGCCTGCTGCAATGAAAAAGCCCCCTCGGGGGCTTTTCTCTTTGTGCCGCCCGTGGTATAATTTGAGACAGAACCGGACTGGGCTGCACAGGGCGCGGGGCGCTCCGGACGGAGGCCGGAGCCACGGCCCGTAGGGCCGTGTAAGGCCGCCCGCAGGGCGGCCTGCCCCGCGCCCCCATACCTGCCCGCTGCATCCACTCTGCCAAGGAGGGAAACACCATGCCACACGATCTGCAAGCCAGCCTTGCTGCCTATCGACCCTACAATGAGCAGGAGCAGCGCGATCTGCCGCTGCTGCTGGCCGCGCTAAAGCAGCCGGATAGCTTTACCCGCCGGAATGAAACCGCCCATTTTACCGCATCGGCCTGGGTGGTGAACCCCGCGCGGAATAAGGTGCTGATGATCTATCACAACATCTACAATAGCTGGAGCTGGACCGGCGGCCATGCCGATGGAGAGACCGACCTTTTGGCGGTCGCGCTGCGGGAGGTAGCCGAGGAAACCGGACTGCAAACGCTCCGCCCCGTCAGTCGTGAACTGTTCTCGGTCGAGATCCTTACCGTGGATGGACACGAAAAACGGGGGCGGTATGTCCCCTCCCACCTGCATCTCAATTGCACCTATCTCATCGAAGCCGATGATACCGAGCCGCTGCGGGTAAAGCCCGATGAAAACAGCGGTGTGCGGTGGTTCGCCCCGCGAGAGGCGCTGGCCGCCTGCACCGAACCCTGGATGCGCGACCGTATCTACCAAAAGCTCATCGAAAAAAACACCCAGTATAAATAAAAGGAGGGACTGTCATGAAGCCGCATGAAACCACCGCCCAGTGCGTGGAGCGCAAGCTGGGGCGCAAGCTCCGCCTCATCCGCGTGGCGCGCGGGGAGGAACCTGCCGATATCGTATTCAAAAACGCCACCTATCTCAATGTGTTCAGCAATGACTTCTGCCATGGGGATATCGCTGTTTCCGATGGGCTCATCGCCGGCATTGGCAGCTACCACGGCAGCAAAGAGGTGGATGTCTCCGGCAGCTTTGTCTGTCCCGGCCTCATCGATGCCCATATCCACCTGGAAAGCAGCCTGATTTCCCCTGCCGAGTTTGCCCGAGCGGTCATCCGCCACGGCACCACCACCGTCATCACCGATCCGCACGAGATCGCCAATGTCATGGGGGTGGATGGCGTCCGCTATATGCTGGAGGCCACTGAGGGCCTGCCGGTGGATGTTCACTTTATGCTGCCCAGCTGCGTACCCGCCACGCCATTGGATGAAAGCGGCTGCACACTGGATTATCAGGCCATCGATGACCTGTATGATCATCCCAGAGTGCTGGGGCTGGCGGAAATGATGAACTATGTCGGTGTCATCAATGGTGACCCGGCAGTCATCAGCAAAATCCTGGCCAGCCAGGCCCACCACAAAAAAATCGACGGCCACGCCCCCGATCTCTCCGGTGCCGACCTCAATGCCTATATCGCCGCCGGCGTCTATTCCGACCACGAATGCAGCACCTACCAGAACGCGCTGGAAAAGCTGCAGCTCGGCCAGTTCATCATGATACGGGAGGGCACCGCCGCCCAGAATCTGCGGGCACTCCTGCCGCTGCTCAATCAGCAGTACTACTCCCGGTGCATGTTTGCCACCGATGATAAACACCCCCTGGATCTTTTGCAGGGCGGCCACATCGATTATATCATCCGGGAAGCCATTGCCTGCGGCGTTGATCCCATCATTGCCATCAAGGTGGCCAGCCATCAGGCAGCCCGCTATTTCCTGATGAACAACAAAGGCGCCATCGCCCCCGGCTACCTGGCCGACCTGGTGGTCTTTGATGACTTCCGTCACTTCAATATCCAGGAGGTGTATAAGCGCGGCCGCTGCGTCTTTGCGGATGGCGAGGTTCTACCCTTTGACGCGCCCGCGGTGGAACCCAGCCTTTCCCGCCGCGCGCACGAGACCTTCCGTATTGCGCCGGTCACGCCGCAGCAGCTGGCCGCCGGAGATCTGCCGGTCATCGGCATCGTCCCGGGCGAAATCATCACCCAGAACCTTGGCCGGGCGGCTGCCCCCGATCCCACCCATGATATCCTAAAGATCGCCGTAGCGGAGCGCCACCATGGCACCGGGCACATTGGCCTGGGATACATTAAAGGTTACGGCCTGCGGCAGGGCGCTGTGGCCACCAGCTTTGCCCACGATTCCCATAATATCATCGCCGTGGGCGCCGATGACGCCGACCTGGCCTTTGCCATCAACCGCATTGCCGAAATGCAGGGCGGCACCGTAGTCGTGCACGAGGGCAAGGTCATCGCTGAGCTGCCGCTGCCGGTGGCTGGCCTAATGAGTGACGCCCCGCTGGAGGAGGTAAACGACCTGCTGGAGCAGGCCAAGGCCGCCGCCCACCGCATGGGTGTTTCCCCGGGCATCGATCCCTTTATGACCCTTTCCTTTATGAGCCTGCCGGTCATTCCCGCCCTCAAGATCACCACCCACGGGGTCTTTGATGTGGAACAGTGGAAATACATCTGATTTTTCTTGCAGAGCCGTGTCCTTCCCCCCTGTGGGGCGGGCACGGCTTTTCCATTTAGGGCTTTTTGCAGGGGGCATGGCGGGCGCCCGCACCCTATCTCGCCTCCATTTGTGTACCTCCTCCAAAAACAAATGCCAATCCCCTGTAAACATTGTCTTTCCTTTCGCCCTTTTATGTGCTAAAATATTGCATTATAGGGAGCGTTCCACCGATACGGTCGGGCCAGCCCTTCCGGGCAGCCCTCCCCCGCTCCGGTACGCCCCTGCCAAATCTCTGCAAAAGGAGTGACAGTGTGTGAATTTTTCCGTCAATAGCCCCATTTTGTTCGTACTGGCCGGTGTTATCATCCTGGCCGTGCTGGCGCAGTCGGTGTTCTTCCTGGTGCGGGCCATCCGCCGCAGCAAGGAGATCGGCATGGACCAGCAGAAGCTGCGCAAGACCATGGTCACCGCCGGCGTTTTCACCATCGCCCCGGCCGTCGCCATCGTCATCAGCGTCATCACCTTAAGCAAAAGTCTGGGTATTCCCCTGCCCTGGCTGCGGCTTAGCGTAGTCGGCTCCCTGAGCTATGAGGCCATCGCGGCATCCAACGCCGTCAGCGCCATGGGCTTAGAGCTGGGCAAAATCAGCGCCCTGACCGCCCAGCAATACGTCAACATCGCGCTGGTGA
>ERZ827492.2204-NODE-2204-length-14027-cov-2.931577_pt1 | contig 14027 bp, 14 predicted proteins | sample MGYA00519704_ERZ827492 | MGnify/ENA primary metagenome ERZ827492 (study PRJEB31778, sample SAMEA3449325) | human gut metagenome | biome: human gut; feature: human-associated habitat; material: faeces | place: United Kingdom | collected 2010/2012 ...
AATTCCGCGCGCTGTGCGGCGATGCGCCCGGTGTGGCGCGTGATGTCGGGATTGTGGGCGTCGGTGTAGTAATGCTGTGCGGTTGCGGCGCAGGCAGCCGAGAGAGCGGCGAAGAGAAGCAATGTTTTTTTCATGGTATGGGTAGTTGGGGTTGGATTCGAAAATGAAAAAGAGAGAGACCCTGGCGAAGGGTCTCTCTTCGTAATCGGTCGTTGCGGATTACTTCGAGAATCCTTTGCCGATGGCGAGGAAATCCTCGGCTTTGAGGGCTGCGCCGCCGATCAGACCGCCGTCAACATCCTCTTTGGCGAAGATTTCGGCTGCGTTCGAAGGCTTGCACGAACCGCCGTAAAGAATCGCCGTCTCCTGGGCTGCGGCGCCGAATTTGGCAGCCAGCACCTCGCGGATGTAGGCGTGGATCTCCTGTGCCTGCTCGGCCGTTGCGGTCTTGCCGGTGCCGATGGCCCACACGGGCTCGTAGGCGATGATGATGCGCTTCAGCTCCTCCTCGGAGACGCCGCCCAGGGCAATCTTGGTCTGCATGGAAACCAGCTCGCTGGTGATGCCCTGCTCCCGCTGCTCCAGGGTCTCGCCCACGCAGAGGATAACGGTCAGGCCGGCATCCAAAACGGCGCGCACGCGCTTCTGCACGGTGACGTCGGTCTCGCCGAAGTACTGGCGGCGCTCGCTGTGGCCGATGATGACGATGTTCACGCCCATGGAGCTGAGCATCTCAGCGCTGATTTCGCCGGTGTAGGCGCCGCTCTTTTCCCAGTGGCAGTTCTCCGCGCCGATCTGGATGTTGGTGCCAGCGGCGGCCTCCTGGGCGGAAGCCAGGTCTACAAAGGGGGTGCAGGCCACAACGTCGCAGTCCGCGTCCTTCACCAGGGGGGCGATGGCGGCAATCAGCTCTTTGGCCTCGGCGGGGGTCTTGTTCATTTTCCAGTTGCCCGCAATGACATATTTACGCATAGTGGACCATCCTTTTCATTTACTGTCTGCCCGTCTTATTTATCGTTGAGGCAGGCGATGCCGGGCAGCTCCAGGCCTTCCAGAAATTCCAGGGAAGCGCCGCCGCCGGTGGAAATATGGGTCATCTTATCGGCGAAGCCCAGCTGCTCCACGGCCGCCGCGGAATCGCCGCCGCCGATGATGGAGATGGCCTGGCTGTCGGCGATGGCCTTGGCCACCGCGATGGTGCCGCCCGCGAAGGGCGCCATTTCGAACACGCCCATCGGGCCGTTCCAGATGACGGTGCCGGCGTCCTTCACCGCGTCGGCAAACAGCGCCTGGGTCTTGGGACCGATGTCCAGGCCCATCCAGCCGTCGTCGATATCCCCTTCGAACACCTTGGTGTTGGCGCCTACGTCGAACGCGTCGGCCGCGATGTTGTCCACGGGCAGGAGGAATTTCACGCCCTTGGCCTCGACCTTGGCCAGGATTTCCTTGGCCAGTTCCACTTTGTCGGCCTCGAACTTGGAGTCGCCGATTTTATTGCCCATGGCCGCTTTAAAGGTGTAGGCCATGGCGCCGCCGATGATCAGGGTGTCCACCTTGTCGATGAGGTTAGTGATGACGCCGATTTTATCGGACACCTTCGCGCCGCCGAGGATAGCCACGAAGGGACGCTTCGGATCGGCCAGGGCGCCGCCCATGACCTTGATTTCCTTCTGAATGAGATAGCCGCAGACGGCGGGCAGATAATCGGCCACGCCGGCGGTGGAAGCGTGGGCCCGGTGGGCGGTGCCGAACGCGTCGTTGACATAAATGTCCGCCAGGGAGGCGAGGGCTTTGGCAAAATCGGGATCATTTTTGGTTTCCTCTTTAAAGAAGCGGACGTTCTCGATGACCAGGATTTCGCCCGGCCGCAGGGCGGCGGCCAGGGAATGGGCCTCGTCGCCGATGATATCGGTGGTGAACTTAACCTCTTTGCCCATCAGCTCGGACAGCCGTTTGGCCACCGGGGCGAGAGTGCATTTCTTTTTGGATTCCTCATCCTTCGGCCGGCCCAGGTGGGAGCAGAGGATGACGGCCGCGCCGTGATCGGCCAGATACCGGATGGTGGGAATGGATTCACGGATACGCTTGTCGTCGGTGATGACGCCGTCGGCCAGCGGCACGTTGAAGTCGCAGCGCACCAGCACTTTTTTGCCGCTGACGTCGATGTCTTCAATGGTCTTTTTATTGAGGTAGTTCATGCATGACATCCTTTCCTGTCGTTCCATCTTATTTTGTTAAAATGTAAACGAGCTTTCCAATCCCTTATTTTAAAGGATTCCGGAGGGTTTTGCAATACCTGAGCCGAAAAAGTTTACATTTCCTGCCGGTCAGAAATTGTTCAAATGGCTTGAAATGCGAAAGGTGGGGGAGGGGGCGCAAATGGCGGGCGCCGTTTGCGTAAAATTCGGGCTTGCATGCGGCCGGGGATTGTGCTATTCTGAAAGCAAATTTGGGCATCAGGGAGGTATTTGAAATTATGAAGGTATTGTTTCAGGGTGACAGCATTACCGACGCGGGCCGGGATTACGCGGATCCCCATCATCTGGGCGACGGGTATCCGAAATACGCGGCCGAGGCGATCCGAGAAAGGTTCCCGGACGAGACGTTCGAATTCATCAACCTGGGCATCAGCGGCAACCGCACCACCGATTTGCTGGAGCGGTGGCAGAAGGACTGCATCGCGGTGCAGCCCGACGTGCTCTCGATTCTCATCGGCATCAACGACACCTGGCGGCGGTACGACTCCAACCTCCCCATGACGGTGGAGGAGTACGAGGCCAACTACCGCCGGCTGGTGCAGGATGTGAAGGAAAATACCAAGGCGAAGCTGCTGCTGCTGGAGCCGTTCCTGCTGCACGCGGATCCGGCCAAGGAGTGCTTCCGGGAGGACTTGGATCCGAAGATCCTGGCGGCCCGCCGGGTGGCGCGGGATTATGCCGACATGTTCCTGCCGCTGGACGGCCTGCTGGCCGCCGCGTCGGTGATCGAGGAGCCGTCCCACTGGTCGGGGGACGGGGTGCACCCGAACGAGGCGGGATCGCGGCTGATTGGCCGGTATTATGCCGAGGCCTTCGCCGCCATGCTGGGAAAATAAACAAGACGAGGGCGGCACAGCGGCGGGCTGTGCCGCCTTTTGGTTTGGAGCGCGGCAAATGACCGAAGAAGGCGCGGCCAGCACGGGCGTATTTTGTGAAAATTTGGGCTATTTTCATCCGCCGGCGCGCATGCTATACTAGCAAAAGCGGCGAGGAGGTGTGCGCACTATGGTAAAAGATTTGACGACGGGCAGCCCGGCGAGGCTGATTATCGGGTTTTCCCTGCCCCTGCTGGCAGGAAATCTGTTTCAGCAGTTTTACAGCATGGCCGACACCATCGTGGTGGGGCGCAGCATCGGGGTGGACGCCCTGGCGGCGGTGGGCTCCACGGGGGCCATTTCCTTTTTGGTTTTGGGGTTTGTTATCGGCCTGACCGGCGGCTTTTCGGTGGTCGTGGCCCAGAAATTCGGCGCGGGGGACGAGCGGGAGGTGCGCCGGGCCGTCGCCATGTCGGTCTATCTCAGCGTGCTGCTCACCATCGTGCTGACGGCGGTGAGCGTGCTGTGCACCCGGCCGCTGCTGAATTTTATGCAGACGCCGGCCAACATTTACGAAGACGCCTATGCGTATATCGTGGTGATCTTCGCGGGGACGGGAGCCACCATTTTCTACAACCTGCTGTCCGGCGTCCTGCGGGCTCTGGGGGACAGCCGAACGCCGCTGTATTTCCTGATTTTGTCCTCCGTCATCAATGTGGCGCTGGATCTGGTGTTCATCCTGGTGTTTGGTATGGGGGTGGCGGGGGCGGCCTATGCCACGGTGGCGGCGCAGGTGCTTTCCGGCCTGCTGTGTCTGCTGTATATGGCGAAAAAGTTCCCTATTCTCCGGTTTCATAAAAGCGACTGGGTCTGGAACGGCCGGCTGGTGGTTCATCATCTGCGGCTGGGCCTGCCTATGGCGTTTCAGTTTTCCGTGACCGCCATCGGGGTTATGATTCTGCAGGGGGCCATCAACGGCTTCGGCTCCTCCGTGGTGGCGGGGTACACGGCCGCCTCCAAGGTTGAGCAGCTGACCACCCAGCCCATGATGACCTTCGGCATCACCATGGCCACCTACGGGGGTCAGAACCTGGGGGCCGGCCGGCTCGATCGCATCCGGCAGGGCACCCGCCGGTGCGTGGAGATTTCCACGGTGGTGAATCTGGCCTGTGCTGCCCTGGTGGCGTTCCTTGGCAAATACCTGGTGCGGCTGTTCCTGTCCAGCGACAACGCCGAAGAGCTGGCGGCGGCCACCGACGCGGCTATCCAATATATGAACACCATCGCGGTGTTTTTTGTGGTGCTGGGCCTGCTGTTCATTTTCCGCAACGTGCTGCAGGGGGTGGGCAGCACGCTCGTGCCTCTGCTGGCCGGGTTTATCGAGCTCGTCATGCGCACGGCGGTGGTGTTCACCCTGCCCCGTTACATCGGATACACCGGGGTCTGCCTGGCCAACCCCGTGGCCTGGATCGGCGCGACCATCCCGCTTGTCATCGCGTATCTGTTCGTCATGCGGCGCATGGAGCGGCGCCAGCGGGCGGAGGCGACGATGTCGGAACATCTATAATATAGGTAAAAGACAAAAAGCCCGCGTCGTTTTTTCGACGCGGGCCTCCGCTTAGTTAGAAAGGAACGGCCCCATCCGGTCCATGAGACAAAATTTTTCCATCGCGCAGATGTATCAGCCTTCCAGCGCGTTCGGCCACCAAGCTGTCATGGGTGACGATGACGACGGTAATGCCTGCTCGATTCAAGCCTTCGAACACAGTGAGAATTTCATCTGTAGTTTGAACATCCAGGGCGCCGGTCGGCTCGTCGGCCAGCAGATACCGGGGAGAGTTGACGATGGCCCGAGCAATGGCGACGCGCTGCCGCTGCCCTCCGGATAACTGGGATGCCTTATGGCGGCTGAACTCCTGAATTTGCAGCTGCCTCAGGACGTCTTCCGTTTTGCTTTTTGCCTGTTTACCCGATATCCCCGCAAAATGAAGGGGGATCATGATGTTATCTTGTACGGTAAAATCGTCAATAAGACCGTAGTCTTGCAGGACAATCCCCATGGTTTTATTGCGGAAGGCCGCCAAACTTCCCTCGCTGATCTTGGAGAGATGTACATCGTCCACCTGCACGTCTCCGGAGGTGAAGCCGTCAATCCCGCATAGGACGTGCAGCAACGTGGATTTTCCAGCCCCGGATTTTCCCATAACCGCCACCATTTCTCCGTCCTGAATAGTAAGGCTGACGTCCTTCAGCGCGAGGCACTCATTGGGCTTGCCCTTGTTATAATATTTTGTCAGATGCTGTATCCGTATCATGCGGACTCCTCCGTTCAGCGCTCCTTATCGCGCAGAATTTGCATGGGAGAGCGAGCTTTAAGGGCAACAAAGGCCGGAATCAACGCCAAAGCCACGACCAGAAGAAGCATGGCCACGGTGGCCAGTATATTATAGCCGGTGAGCAGAATCTGCATGGAGAACAGCAGATCCTTTATCACCATATACGGCCAGAAAATCAGTGCGGCAGCGGCCACCACGGCAAACATACACAACAGATATGCTAGAATTATCCATGCGCAGTTTCGCCAGCGACAGCCGCAGATATAGTAGACGGAAAACATGGGCAGATATCGCAGGGTATTCAGCACGGTCATGCTGATAATGCCAACCAGAGAAACAGCAGAAAAACAGATAACCACCGACAGGAGGGAAGAACTGTCCGATCTGGTGGTCTCTAGCCCCTCCTGATACAGCTGTGAAAAGGTTTTGACGGAACCGGTCTTTTCCAGCTGCGTGATATTGTACTGCATGTCCGCCTCGGAAATATCCGGCTCAAAAAAAATCATTTGGCAACTCAGGGAAGCAAAAATATAAGGAGCAATCGATTGGATGGCTGATTCCCGTGTAAGAAACAGCGGGGATTGTTTGAATCGGTCGTTATACACAGTAAATAGGTCTAAACAGCTTATACCGCTGCCACTGCTGGAAAAATCCAAATATAAATTTCCTGTATGACTTTTACCTTTAATATCCACCATGCGATATTCTGGAGTATTGGTCCACTGGCTTCCCCGAACCAGCATGCGGCTGGAAGTTACCTTATTTTTGAAAAGATTACTGAGAATGATTACCGGTATGGTTTTACCATCCTCTTGCGCTTTAACCGTTTGCCAGAGTTGCGGTTTAAAAAAGGAAGGCAGTTTGTCTATAAGACAATCGGCATATACGATTGTGTCAATAGGGCTGTCAACATTATCCGGCTGAAAGGCTAGCATATGAATACTGCCAAGGCAATTCACCTTTTTTAGTGTGCTGAAATCAGCTTGGCTTGACAAATTGTTATGAGGCATATCGTTATCTTGATCCACTGGCTCATATTCAAAAATATCGGCAGGCATATAGTATATACCTTGATAATCTATCAAATCCGCAAACATGGTCACCGATTGCATTTGCATGGAATATCTTCCAATCGTCAAATTCAATAACAGTATGCTAATAAAAATCTGCAAAGCCAATATACCGTTTAAAATGCGGTTTTTTTTAAAAATGCGGTATCCATATATCCAAAATTTCATTCCAGCACCATCCTAGCTAATAAGATCCACTGGCCTTTGCGCATTGAAACGCAGTAAAATTGGAGTAAATATCAGGGTTACAAAAACAAGATATAAAAGAAACACAGCGGCATAATCTATAAAAAACAGAGTATAAGAAATGGTGATGTGCAGCGTCGGCAGCCATGGCTCAAGGAGAAAATGATACAACAGACTCGTCAGCAGAAACAGGACACAGGTTATGATGAAAATTTCTGCATAATACATCCAAAAACCTTTCCGCTTGGAGCAGCCGCAGAGGCGATATACGCCATAGGCTTTTCTCCGCTTCGTCAACAGATAGCGATAGAGAAAGGAGACATTCAGCAAGGCCAAAAGGATAATGAACAGAGAAGAAAAGGACGCGTAAAGATTTTTGGATACCGCGCGCATGTCGGGCTCGGAAGGAAGAGATACATGCGCGCCGGGGAACGCTTCGGTTAACTGGCTTTCCATTGCGCGAATTTCCGATTGGTTCAGCATGTGTTTAAACAATATTTGGACGCTGTCAATGGCTTTGTCATTGTTTAGCGAGTAGAACGGCACTTCTGAAAAGGGACGGTCGGAAAACGCCAGAATGCGGTAGTCTTTCCCGCCGATCGGCAGGTGCTGAGCCTCGTGATACTCGTCATAAAGAGAGGCGGCGGCGATGACCAAAGGAGTACCGGCCTTAAAATCCTGTTGCGAGAAATACCGGCCGCCGTATTGAAAAGGTGTACGGGTGTAAGAAGCCAGGATCAATTGCCCTTGTTCGGTGAACATGGTGAAAATCATGTCCATGTCGTCTCTCTTCTGACTTAAGGCGGACAAGGAGCGCTGCACGCTTTCCTTTGTTTGGCCGGTCAAATCGATGGTTGCTACTTGATAAGTTCCTTGCGCGTCGTACCCTTGTGCATTCATGGAAGCAAAAACACTGTATATGTATAATGCAATGGTAAGTGATGCCGCCATGCCTAAAATAAATAGACAAAATACAACTTTATTTTTAATAAATCCATGTAGATTTTTAATAATTAAATTTATCATTATCATTTCCGCCCGTTTCTGTGTACTAAACAGATTCGCCGCCCGCCAATTATATTTTTACAAATGGGATTTACACAAGTTGATCCCAAACGTAAGTCAAATTATAGTTATCTGTATCGGTAGCACAATTGTGATACCATACCGCCCCGATTGCTGACCACAATTTCCCAGGTGATTCGACATATGCGCTTGCAGAGCCAAAATTTTCCTTAGCATTCATATTATTACCGGTTCCGTTTCTAGCAATGACATGAACGGCTTTGGTATTATTTTTAGCAGATGCACTAGCATGAGCGATATCGGCTTTAGTAATACCACCTTTAAGGACCCCGATGCTACCAGTTCCTCTTAAGCGGTTAGAGCCCACGGCATATTCAATGTTAAAATTATGACTCCAAGTCTTATTGCTTAGATACGGGGCGTATGAATATTTCTGCGTGGTTTGTAATGAGTGTTCATAAGTAACCGCCGAAACAGAGAAACTGCATGTAACGACTATAGACACAGCTAAGAGAATACCAACAAATTTTTTAGCCTTCACTTTTCTGCCTCCTTCACTTTATTAATTGACGAGCGGCGAATACAGGCGAATATTAATGATATATTTTGGAATTTAAACCAGATAATAGATTTTACTATATATTATCATTAAAAATTATATTTGTAAATACTTTTTGTTTAATTGTTGTAATAAAAGAGGAGAAAGCCCGCACGGTTTTGCCGATGCGGGCTTTAAACTATGGCTCTTGCCGGACAAGATAGCTGTTGCCCTCGGGATCCTGAAAGGTGAACATGGTGCCGTAGGGCATTTGCTGCAGGCTGCCCACCGCCACGTCGTCGGCCTTCATCTGCTCATAGGTACGTTCCGCGTTGTCGGTACTGAGAATGACGGACGGATGGCCGACGCAGACGGTGGCATTCTGCTGCTGCATCAGCGCCTTGTCGTAAAGGACGAAGCTGGTCCAGCCAGCGGACCGGCCCCATGCGGTGATCCGCCCGTTTGACGAAATGGCACTGCTCGGTCCAGAAGCGCAGCGCGGCCTCCGGATCGTGCACATACAGGGTGATTTTACGAATAGCATCCAACATAACAAGATAATCCCCTTTCCTGCGGATAGTGTTTCCGCAGGAAAGGGGATTATCCTTTGACAGCTATTCGGCCGCTTCCTTTTTCGATTTTTCCTTTTTGGTTTCCTTCGGCTCCTCCTGCTTGAGGCAGCTGAGGATACGGGCCGCGGCGGTGCGGCGGGCGTTGGCCTCCACCGCCCGCTCCATGGCCATGCGATAGAGGCTTTCCTCCGACTGATCGGGCATCTCCCGGATGCGTTCCACCACGCCGCCGAGGGCCCGCAGCTCCATAGCGGAAAAATCCGGATACAGGGTTTCCACGCGGTTTTCCGCATCGAGTCCGTGCATAGTTTCCTGGATCTCCGGCAAAGATAATACCGATTTGAGCATGCAGATCATGGTTAGCATGGCCAGGTGATCCCGGGAGTATTTTTTCTGGGAGGGGCGGGGCAGCACGCCGCCTTTGACGTAGTTGTTGATCATACTGGAGGTCAGCAGCCGTTCTTCCCCCACCTGGAACAGCTCGAGCTGCTTGCCCATCAGGGTGATGACCTGATCCATATACAGATCCAGCTCCGGCAGCCGCTCCCAGGGCGTGGGATCGAAATCGTGAACGGCGGCCACCCAGTCGTTGAGTTTTTGAATCGATTCGTCCATTGTCGTTCTGCCTTTCTCAAAGGGTTAAAGGCCGGGGGAATCCCCCGCGGGGCCGCTTACCGGCCTATACAGCTTGCTCCGCATACGGCCGGAATATGACTCAAGTATAACATATTTGTAAATTCCTTGCAAGACGGCAAAATACCACTTGACAAAATGACAAAAATGAAATAAACTAGTTTTATAAACCAGATAACATAATGTTAATAAATTGTTAACGCGATTTTCGACAGGAAGGTTGTGGAGCGGTATGAAGCTCGTTCAGTCCATCGGCGTATGGGGAGACAGTGTGATGAAGGGCGTCGTGTATGACGAGAATAAATCGAAATACACGCTGCTCAGCGAAAATGGGGCGGACAAAGCGTCCCGTAAGCTGGGGCTGCGGCTGTTCAACCGCTCCCGCATGGGATGCACGGTGACCAAAGGGCTGCAGCTGCTCAAGAAGGATCTGCAGCGGCCGGAGGCGGCCTGCGACGCGGCGCTTATCGAGTTCGGGGGCAACGACTGCGATTACGACTGGGCCCAGGTGGCGGCCCATCCGGAGCAGGACCATCAGCCGAAAACGCCCCTGCCCCTGTTTATCGCCCAGCTGCGGGACATGATCGATCTGGTCAGGCAGAAGGGGATGCAGCCGGTGATGATGACGCTGCCGCCCCTGCACGCCCAGCGGTATTTCGATTTCTTCACCCGAAACGGCCTGTCGGGGGACAGCATCCTGCGCTGGCTGGGGGATGTGCAGCATATCTATCGCTGGCATGAGCGGTACAACGCCGCCGTCATGCGGGTGGCGCAGGAATGCGGCTGCCCGCTGGCCGACGTGCGGGACGCGTTTTTGGCCGAGCGGGATTACGGCGATCTGCTGTGCGCCGACGGCATCCATCCCAACGCCAAGGGCCACGCCCTGATGGAAAGCGTGCTGGAAGGGTTCGGCTATTCCTTCCGGCGGGACGGAATCTTGGCGGTATAAGAAGGTTCTTCCTCTTTTTTATCGGTATAGTTAACACGCCTTTTACAGACACTTCTGTAGAAGGCGTGTTTTTTACGTTTTTTAAAGCAAACCTAAATTTCGGTTAACATCCGCCTAACATAGCGGCGGTAAGATGACGACGTACTAAAGGAATGACAAACAACGGAGGAGAACGATGATGAAAAAGATTCTTGGCGTGGTGGCTGCGGCCGCCCTGATTACCACGGTGTTCGCCGGATGCAGTACCGGTGAGGTCGGCGGCACCACCTCGTCCAAAGCCGACGGCTCTTCGGAAACCAAGCTGACCGGCACCCTGACCATGGCGGGCTCCACCTCCATGACCGATGTCTGCACCGCCCTGAACGAAGCGTTTATGAAGAAGAATTCCGGTGTGAAGGTGGTCCTCAACGGCGGCGGCTCCGGCGCGGCCATCACGGCGCTGGGCGACGGCTCCGCCCAGGTGGGCAACCTGTCCCGGGCCGTCAAGGACAGCGAGAACGCGGACGGCAAATACGAGGCCATCACCATCGCCCTGGACGGCATCGCCGTGGTGGTGGGCAAGGACAACGCGGTTGCCGACCTGACCACCGAGCAGCTGGCGAAAATCTTCAAGAAGGAGATCACCAACTGGAAGGACGTGGGCGGCAAGGATGCGGCCATCAGCGTCATCGGCCGGGAATCCGGCTCCGGCACCCGGGACGGGTTCGAGGACATCGTCAAGGTCAAGGACGCCTGCCAGTATGACGTCACTCTCAACAGCACCGGCGCGGTGGTCTCCAAGGTCATGTCCGACGCGAACGCCATCGGCTATGTGTCCTACTCCGCGGTCAGCGATGAAATCAAAGCCCTGAAGGTCGGCGGCGTGGAAATCAACGACGACAATATCGCGGACAAATCCTATGCACTCCAGCGGCCCTTCGTCCATGCGTATCTGAAAAACACCGACAATGAGCTGGTGCAGGCGTATCTGCAGTTCCTGCAGACCGACGAGGCCCAGAACATCATGAAGAAGGATAAGCTGATTCCGCAGGAATTCTGGAAATAAAAACGCACGGCGATAACAGCGCCGACAGCAAGTCTCGCCGCGGGGAGGAATCCCTGCGGCGGGACTTGCGGCGGATGGAAAGGCATGGTCAAACGTATGGAAGCGACAATTCCAAAACCTGCGGTCCGGCAGGCGATGAGCAATGAGGACGCCCGACGCCGCCGGCTGCTGCAGCGCCGGGTGTGCGCTGTCGTGCTGGCGGGCGTCTCGGCGCTGCTGATCGCGCTGTTCTTCCTGCCCTATGTGACCTTTGAACTCAGCAAGGTGACCTACCAGTTCACCTCGCTGCAGCTGGTCACCAGCTTCATGACCGTGAAAGGCACGGCGGTCTCCATGTCCCTGATCACCAAGGCGGCGGCTGTGCTGCCTCTGCTGCTGGCGGCGGCAGGGGGCGTTCTGATATGGCTGCGCAAGCCGGTGGCGGCGGCGGTCTGCTACATCCTCGTCGCCCTGTGCGCCCTGACGGCCATGATGTCGATTAACGCCATGTCCAGCCAGTTCGTGGATATCGGGGTGGGCAGCATTCATATCGGCTTTCACTTCCCCCTGGCCGTCCAGCTGGGGGCGGGGATCCTGGCCGCCATGCTGGCCATGTGGACAAAAGGCGGGGAAAAGCTGGCCGAATCGGTGTTTCTGGTGTTCGCCTGCATGTCGGTGGGGTCGGTGGCCATCATCACCATCTACATGATCACCGTGGGCGCGCCGGCCATCGGGGAAATCGGGCTGGGGAATTTCCTGTTCGGCACCGAATGGAGCCCCGGAGCCGGCAAATACGGCATCTGGCACATGATCCTGGCCTCCTTCGCCGGGATGTTCGGCGCGATTGTTATCGGGGTGCCCATCGGCCTGCTGACCGCCGTGTTCCTGGCCGAGCTGGCGCCCCGCCGGCTGGCCAATCTGGTGCGTCCGGCCATTGAGCTGCTGGCCGGTATTCCGTCGGTCATCTACGGCTTTTTCGGTATGATGGTGCTGGTGCCTTTCCTGCGCCGCGTTTTTCCCGGCACGGTGGGGGACAGCCTGCTGGCCATGATTCTCATCCTGGCGGTGATGGTGCTTCCCACCATCATCAGCGTGTCGGAAACCGCCCTGCGGGCCGTGCCGGTCGCGTATAAAGAGGCGTCCCTGGCCCTCGGCAACACCCATATCGGCACCATTTTCAAGGTGATGGTGCCGGCGGCGAAATCGGGTATCCTGGCCGGGGTGATCCTCGGGGTGGGCCGTGCCATCGGCGAGGCCATGGCGGTGGTCATGGTCTGCGGAAACATGGCGAATTTCCCCAAGCTTTTGGGCACCGTGCGCCCTCTGACCACCGGCATCGTGCTGGAGATGGGCTATTCCTCCGGCCTGCACCGGCAGGCGCTTTTCAGCATCGGTCTGGTGCTGTTTGTCTTTATTATGATCGTCAACATTTCCTTTACCATAGTTTCCAGGCGGGGGGTGAAAATCGATGGCAAAGAGTGAGACGGGCGGGACGCTGTCCCTGTACCGCAAAACGCGCCGGCCGGGCGACAAGGCGCTGGCCTTCTGCATCTATCTGGCGGCGGCGCTGACGGTCTGTATCCTGGTGGGCATTATCGGATACATTCTGGTCAAGGGCGTGCCTCACATCTCCTGGTCCTTCCTGTCCACCTCCTTTTCGGCGCTGGACGAGGGGCGAAACGGGATTCTGCCCATGATCATCAACACCCTGTATATCGTGGTGATCACCCTGCTCATCGTCACCCCCATCGGCATCGCCTCCGCCATCTATCTGACCCAGTACGCCCGGCAGGGCAAGCTGGTGAAAACCATCCGCTTCACCACGGAGGTGCTCTCCGGCGTGCCCTCCATCGTGTTCGGCCTGTTCGGCTACACGGTGTTCTGCGTGATGATGGGCATGGGTTACTCGATACTGGCCGGCTGTCTGACCATGACCATCTGCATCCTGCCCACCATCGTGCGTACCACCGAGGAATCCCTGCTGGCCGTTCCCGAAAGCTACAAGGAGGGCGCCCTGGCGCTGGGAGCGGGGAAGACGCGGGTGGTGCTGGGCATGGTGCTCCCCTGCGCCATGCCGGGCATCCTGACGGCTGTCATCCTGGGCATGGGCCGCATCGTCGGCGAGTCGGCCGCCCTGCTGTTTACCTCGGGCATCGCCACCAACATGCCGGACGGCGTGCTGTCTCACGTGATGAGCAGCGGACGCACCCTGACGCTTCACCTCTACCAAACCGCCACCGAGGCCACCGATCCCGCGGCGTTCCAGATAGCCTACGCCACGGCGGCGGTGCTGCTGATTCTGGTGTTCATACTCAACCGGCTGGCAGGCCTTCTGTCCCGGGTACTCAGGAAAGGATAAGCCGCCTATGAAAACGAAAATCGCGCTGGACAGCCTGCATCTCTTTTACGGGAATTTCCAGGCGCTCAAGGGCATCACCATGGATATTGCCGAGAACCAAATCACCGCGTTCATCGGCCCCTCCGGCTGCGGCAAGTCCACCTGCATCAAAACCCTCAACCGGATGAACGATCTGGTGGCGGGCTGCCGGATCACCGGCAAGGTGAGCATCGACGGGGGTATTCACGTCCAGCGCCATGATGCCCGCCGCCTTCATCGAGC
>ERZ827492.2210-NODE-2210-length-14005-cov-43.648172_pt1 | contig 14005 bp, 8 predicted proteins | sample MGYA00519704_ERZ827492 | MGnify/ENA primary metagenome ERZ827492 (study PRJEB31778, sample SAMEA3449325) | human gut metagenome | biome: human gut; feature: human-associated habitat; material: faeces | place: United Kingdom | collected 2010/2012 ...
TCAGCTCCATCACCATGGGAGTAGCCACCATCCTCTCGGCAAAGAAAATATATCTGCTGGCATGGGGTGAGGAGAAAGCGCAAAAGGTGAAAGAATGCGTTGAAGGTCCAGTAACAGATACTATCCCTGCATCTTATCTGCAGACTCACAACAATGCACATGTAGCTATCGACTTGTCTGCCGCCGCCAATTTGACGCGTATCCAACGCCCCTGGCTGGTAACCTCCTGCGAATGGAACGACAAGCTCATCCGCAGTGCCATCGTCTGGTTGTGCCAACTCACCGGAAAACCCATTCTGAAACTGACCAACAAGGACTACAACGAAAACGGTCTGAGCGAACTGCTGGCATTGTTCGGCTCAGCCTATAACGTGAACATCAAGATATTCAATGACCTGCAACATACCATCACCGGATGGCCGGGCGGCAAGCCGAATGCTGACGACACCTATCGTCCTGAGCGTGCAAAGCCCTATCCAAAACGTGTGGTCGTATTTTCTCCGCATCCCGATGATGACGTTATCTCCATGGGAGGCACCATCCGTCGTCTGGTAGAGCAGAAACATGACGTGCATGTGGCTTACGAAACTTCCGGTAACATTGCCGTAGGCGATGAAGAAGTTATCCGCTTCCTGCACTTCATCAACGGGTTCAACCAAATCTTCAACAACAGCGAAGACCAGGTCATCAATGACAAATATACTGAAATCCGTAAATACTTGAAGGAGAAGAAAGACGGTGACATGGATACACGCGACATCTTGACCATTAAGGGACTGATTCGCCGTGGCGAGGCACGCACTGCATGTACATACAATAATATCCCTCTGGATCACTGTCATTTCCTTGACCTGCCATTCTACGAAACGGGCAAGATACAGAAGAATCCTATCAGCGAAGCAGACGTGGAAATTGTACGCAACCTATTGCGTGAAGTGAAACCCCATCAGATTTTCGTTGCCGGCGACCTGGCCGACCCGCACGGCACACACCGTGTTTGTACGGACGCCGTATTTGCCGCCATTGACTTGGAAAAAGAAGAAGGTGCCAAATGGTTGAAGGAATGCCGCATCTGGATGTACCGCGGTGCATGGGCCGAATGGGAAATCGAAAACATCGAGATGGCTGTGCCCATCAGCCCGGAAGAACTGCGTGCCAAGCGTAACTCTATCCTGAAGCATCAATCGCAGATGGAAAGCGCACCGTTCCTGGGCAATGACGAACGTTTGTTCTGGCAACGCAGCGAGGACCGTAACCGCGGAACAGCTGCCTTGTATGACAGCCTCGGACTTGCTTCCTATGAGGCGATGGAAGCCTTTGTGGAATACATTCCGCTATAAACGGATAAAATATTAACAATAGGATGAGATGTATTGCTCCGGCAATGCATCTCATTTTTTCATGTCTCAGCCTTCTTATATTCCCAAGGAATATTTGCAGATATAAAAACAATCAAATAATTTTGTTACTTATTTATCGAAACGACAAAACTTAAAAACAAACACCATTATGAAAAAGTATGCTATCAACATCCTTGTCATTTTATTCCTACTCACGCCATTTACATTGTTTGCAAATGGATGCCATGCCAATAACGACACCATCAAAGTATTGGCAATAGGCAACAGCTTTTCACAAGATGCAGTAGAGCAATATTTGCACGAACTGGGAGAAGCTGAAGGTATCACCATGATTATCGGCAATATGTTTATCGGAGGATGTTCACTGGAACGGCACGTGCAAAACATACGCAACAACGCTCCGGCCTATGCCTATCGCAAAGTAGAGAAAGACGGGGAAAAAACAGAAACCCGGTCAATGACTATTGAGAAAGCACTGGCCGATGAGAAATGGGACTATATCAGTGTTCAGCAGGCCAGCCCTTTGTCTGGTATCTATGACAGCTACAAAGCTTCCCTACCTGAATTGGTTAACTATATCAGGGAACGAATTGGAAAGGAAACCGTATTAATGATGCACCAGACATGGGCTTATGCTACCAATGCCAACCACACCGGATTCAAAAACTATGACCAGAACCAAATGAAAATGTACACCAGCATTGTGGATGCAGTAAAGAAAGCCGCCAACCTGGTGGGTATCAAGAAAATTATCCCTTCGGGAACCGCCATACAAAATGCACGTACCTCCTTTATCGGCGACCATATGAATAGGGACGGATACCACCTTGACTTAACCATAGGCAGATATACAGCTGCCTGCACATGGTTTGAGGCATTGACCCATCAGAATGTAACAGAAAACCCATATTCTCCCGAAGGAATAGACCCAATCCATAAGAAAGCAACTCAAATGGCTGCGCACAACGCCATCCTCTATCCGGACAAAGTTACGGAACTGACAGAACTGAAAAAGATTGCCGATTAATGCTTTTTAATTCTTAAGACTTACTTATATGTCTGCAAAATAATAAAAAGAAAGTAACCCGCTCATCAGTGAAGCTTTCTTTTATGTACTTTTGCACGCACCACCGTCTGGTAAAAGCAGATATTGGCAACTTCAATATTTCATCAGTATGAAAAAACTTATCCTAACCGGCATATGGCTCTTGTGTGGATTCCTCCTTCCGGCACAAGAACTAGAGCAGAATGTGGAAGAACGCCTCCAGACATTCTTTAGGGAATACACCACCCATACGGCCAACATCGGTACCTGCAAGCTGGATAGTTTCCGCATTGACTTCCGGAAGAAGAAATTGCTTGTCTATGCAAACGAGCGCTTTGCCTACCAGCCTCTACGGCCTGAAACCGTTGATGCCATTTACCGCCATCTGGGACAAATCCTGCCAGGACCGGTGAACTATTTCGACCTCACCGTCTTTGCTGACGGGAAGAGCATCGAAGAGCTTATCCCCAACCTCTACCGGAAAGGGAAGAAAGACAAGGCACGTCTGTTCAGCCACCTGGAATACAAAGGTACCCCCTGGGTAACCCGTACCTCGCGCCCCTACGACATCACCCGCGGACTGGAAGGACGCCACATCGCCCTTTGGCAAAGCCACGGGAAATATTATATCAATGACAAGGACAAATGGGGATGGCAACGCCCGAGGCTGTTCTGCACTACAGAAGACCAGTTCACCCAATCCTTCATCCTGCCCTACCTCCTGCCCATGCTGGAGAATGCAGGAGCCAATGTATTCACTCCCCGCGAAAGGGACACGCAGAAGCAGGAAGTCATCGTAGACAATGACGGTAGCCTGAGCGGACATGGAGGACAAGGTTCCCTTTATCTGGACGTGAAAAGCCGGAAAGCACGTTGGGAACAGACCTCCCGACCCGGATTTGCCCAACGGAAACGAATCTATCAGGACAATGAAAACCCTTTCCTCTCCGGCACGGCACGCTTTACCAAAACTGAAAAGAAGAAAGACAAGGCTTTTGCCGAATGGGTACCCGATATTCCGGAAACGGGAGAATATGCTGTATACGTATCTTACCAAACACTGCCGGGCAGCGTAAGCGATGCCAAATATCTTGTATTTCACAATGGAGGCGTCACGGAGTTCAAGGTGAACCAGCAAATAGGAGGCGGCACATGGGTGTACCTCGGCACATTCACTTTTGACAAAGGCCGGAACGACTACGGCATGGTGGTATTGAGCAACGAAAGCAAAGAGAAAGGCGTGGTCTGTGCCGATGCCGTCCGCTTTGGAGGGGGCATGGGCAACATTGCCCGCGGGGGACAAACCAGCGGCTTGCCCAGATACCTGGAAGGCGCACGCTACTTTGCCCAATGGGCAGGCATGCCCTATCCCGTCTATGGAGGCTATGAGGGAAAGAATGATATGAACGACGACATCAACGTACGTTCCCGTACAGTGAATTACCTTGCAGGAAAATCACTATTCAACCCGACGGAAGAAGGTTTGGGCATCCCCTTTGAAATGAGTATGGCCCTGCATAGCGATGCCGGTTTCAGTAAGGAAGATGAGATTATAGGCACTCTCGGCATTTATACCACCAACTTCAACAACGGCCGGCTGCATGCCGGTACAGACCGCCATGCCTCCCGTGACCTTTCGGACATTCTGCTAACGCAGTTGCAGCGTGATATCCGCTCTACCTTCAACGTAGACTGGACACGCCGCAGCCTATGGAACCGCAACTACAGTGAAACACGCCTGCCCGCCGTCCCTTCCACCATCGTAGAACTGTTGTCGCACCAGAACTTCGCAGATATGCGCTTGGGACATGACCCTAACTTCAAGTTCACCGTCGGGCGTGCGCTCTATAAAGCTATTCTGCAATACATATGCAGCCAGCACGGCAGAGACTACGTTGTCCAACCCCTTCCCGTCAGCCACTTTGCCATCCGCTTCGGTCAAAAGAAGAATACTTTAGAGCTTTCCTGGCAAGGAGAGGAAGACCCGTTGGAGCCGACTGCCAAACCACGTGAATACATTGTATATACACGTATCGGTCGTGGAGGATTTGACAATGGCGTACGCGTCAGCTCCTCATCCCACACCGTAAAAATAGAACCGGGCATCGTCTATTCCTTTAAAGTAACCGCCGTAAACCGGGGTGGCGAAAGCTTCCCTTCGGAAATTCTTGCCGCCTACAAGGCAAAGCGTGAAAAAGGACAGATACTTATCGTCAACGGATTCGACCGCATCAGCGGGCCTGCCGTTATAGACACCCCCGATGCGACAGGCTTCGACTTGTCACAAGATCCCGGCGTACCCTATCTCTATGACATCTCCCTCTGCGGCGCCCAGCAGAATTTTAGCCGGAAGGAAGCAGGACGACGTCTGGGAGAGAGCAGTGACGAATACGAAGGCATGAAAATCATCGGAAACACTTTCGATTACCCCTTCGTACATGGCAAAGCCATCCAGGCAGCCGGAAATTACAGCTTCGTCTCATGCAGCGACGAGGCTGTGGAAAAGGGCATCCTCTCATTAGAGGATTATCCGATAGTGGACTATATCCTCGGACTTGAGAAAGAAGACAATTCCAGCAATCCGGCACGCAATACCTACTACAAAACATTCTCCTCGCCCATGCAGCGCATACTGACTTCCTATTGCCAGTCGGGAGGTCATCTCCTGGTCAGCGGTGCCTATGTAGGCAGCGATATGGACAGCTCGCAGGGCAATAAAGAATTTATTCAGAATATCTTGAAGTACCGGCATGGCAACTCTCTGAAAACAGACGGGGACAAAATCGCTGTCCGGGGACTGGGGCATACCTTCACCCTTCCCCGCCTGCCGAATGAGCAAAGCTATCCGGTCACTTCCCCTGATTGCATCCTGCCCATGTCTCCCGCTTTTCCAGTCATGACCTATGCCATCGGCAACACACCCGCCGCCGTAGCCTATCAAGGCAGTGATTATCGCACTTTTGTCATGGGATTCCCTTTTGAAAGCATCCGGGAAGAAACATCCAGAAATGTAATTATGGCATCCATACTCCGCTTTCTCACCACAGATTACACAGATTAACACAGACAAAATAGCAATCCCTATAAATAATCTGTGAAAATCTGTGTAATCTGTAGTGAAAAAACTATCTTTGCTTCCATTAATCATTAAACATTAACCACTAAACATTAAACATCATGTACACTATACAAGCCAACCCCAGCGGAACCCGTAGTTTAGAAGTTTCTGAAGAGAATCTTGCCACCATCGAGAAATACGGCCTCTTCCGCCATCTCATCGACAGCAACGGTATTGTGGACGAAACCGTGCTCGACAAGTTGAAACTGAACATCCGCTCCCTCATCGCCGCGCAAGAGGAAGACAGCAAAGACCTGCTCGACCTCTGTATCGACGTTATCTATCACAACAACATGAAGGCCTTCGGACTACAACAGCTCATCAAGCTCTATCTGCAATGGCTTTCCCAACAAGACACCATAGAAGAAGAATAAATGAAAACCATCGACACCTGCGGACAACAGCATTACAGCCCTTTAATCCCTGCCATCAAAGCCATGTGCGAGGCCGGAAAAGGCGAGAAGCTGGAAATCATCATGGACGACGCTGCTGCCTTCAATGACATGAAAGAGTATCTTTCCGAGCAGCAGATAGGCTTCCGTGAGATTTACGACGGAGAACGGATGACATTACAGTTTTTAATGTGCAAATGAAAGAATATCGCCTTACAGACTGGCTTCCTACTACCAAGAAAGAAGTGGAACTGCGTGGTTGGGACGAATTGGATGTAATACTTTTCAGCGGTGACGCCTACGTGGATCACCCTTCTTTTGGAGCCGCCGTCATAGGCCGCATCCTCGAAGCAGAAGGATTGCGCGTAGCCATCATCCCCCAACCCAACTGGCGCGACGACTTGCGCGACTTCAAAAAACTGGGACGTCCCCGTCTGTTCTTCGGCATCAGTCCCGGCTGTATGGATTCGATGGTCAACAAATATACTGCCAACAAACGCTTGCGCAGTGATGACGCCTATACCCCGGATGCACGTCCGGATATGCGTCCGGAGTACCCTTCCATTGTATATACCCAGATATTAAAGAAGCTATTCCCCGATGTCCCCGTCGTACTGGGCGGCATCGAGGCAAGCATGCGCCGCCTGACGCACTATGACTATTGGCAGGACCGTGTACGCCCCAGCATCCTCCTCGACAGCGGAGCCGACTCACTCATCTACGGTATGGGAGAGAAACCGGTGGTGGAACTTGCGGAAAGGCTGAAACGCCAACAGACACAGATGGACGCCCCAAGCTTCAAAAAGCTCATCGCCGATATTCCCCAAATGGTTTACCTTGACAAGGAAGTAGTGGTACAAGAAGGGGATATCACCCTCTTTTCCCATGAAGAATGTCTGAAAGATAAAAAGAAAGAAGCTGCCAACTTCCGTCATATCGAGGAGGAAAGCAACAAATATACAGCATCCCGCATCTTGCAAAAGAGCGGCAAGCTGACGGTAGTAGTCAATCCTCCCTATCCCCCTTTGACGGAAGCTGAACTCGACCGTTCTTTCGACTTGCCATACACGCGCCTGCCCCATCCCAAATACAAGGGAAAACGTATTCCGGCATACGACATGATAAAGTTCTCCGTCAACCTGCATCGCGGATGTTTCGGAGGATGTGCCTTCTGCACCATCTCCGCACACCAGGGCAAATTCATCGTAAGCCGCAGCAAGGAGAGCATTCTGAAAGAGGTGAAAGCCATCACGGAGCTGCCAGACTTCAAGGGTTATTTGAGCGATTTGGGAGGCCCGTCGGCCAATATGTACCGCATGAAGGGACGGGATGAGGCCGTCTGCAGGAAATGCAAACGCCCGTCGTGCATCTACCCCAAGGTATGCCCCAACCTGAATACGGACCACCGTCCGCTGCTCGACATCTATCATGCCGTAGATGCCCTGCCCGGCATCAAGAAGTCCTTCATTGGCAGCGGTGTACGCTATGACCTGCTGCTGCACCAGAGCAAGGACCCGAACACTAACAAAAGTACGCAGGAATATACCCGCGAGCTCATTGCCCGCCATGTCAGCGGTCGCCTGAAGGTAGCACCGGAGCATACGTCAGACCGCGTGCTCAACATCATGCGCAAGCCTCCGTTCAGCCAGTTCGGTGAGTTCAAGAAGATATTCGACAGGATTAACCATGAAGAAGGACTACGCCAGCAGCTTATTCCTTATTTCATCAGCAGCCATCCCGGATGCAAGGAGGAAGATATGGCAGAACTTGCCGTCATCACCAAGCGACTGGACTTCCATCTGGAACAAGTGCAAGACTTTACCCCTACTCCCATGACCGTTGCCACCGAAGCATGGTACACGGGCTTCCATCCTTATACGCTGGAACCGGTATTCAGTGCCAAAACGCAGCGCGAGAAACTGGCTCAACGCCAATTCTTCTTCTGGTACAAACCCGAAGAGCGCAGGAACATCATAAACGAACTGCGCCGGATAGGACGGACGGATTTGATAGACAAGCTATACGGGAAACGATAAAAATACGATATTTCCAAGAAACTCACAGCAACTGCATGAAACGATTCCTCCTCCTCTGCCTATCCCTACTCCCCATTGGAGCGACAGGTCTGCTGGCACAAAGCGAATGCCTGCCGCAAAATTACAGTATCATCTTCGGTGGCGGTGTATCCTTACCTCATGTAGAGGGAAACCGTAATGACTTCTTCAGCAAGAACGGCAACCGGGTGGGATATGACCTCATGACAGAAGGCCGCTACTACATCACGCCCCTATTTGCCGCAGGACTTCAATATGACTATCTACGCATGGCACGCCTGCCGGATAAGGCACATCTGCACTGCATACGCCCCAACATCACATACCGGCCCTTGTGGAGCAACGGGAATCAAGGACTGTTCCTCTCGTTCGGCATCGGGTATATGAACTATCAGGAACGGACATATAAACGCGGTGAACGGAACGGACACCTTTTCCATAAAGGATATTGTGGAATAACTTTCGCAGCAGGCTATGAGTTCCGCATCAGCCGTAAACTCTCGGGTATGATTCGCTGTGATTTCCTGACAGCAGACTGGTTTGCCAACCCCGATGCACGACTTTATAACACAGACGGGTATGATGACGGAGTAGACCATAGCTGGTTCAAAAACAACATCACTTTCTTCAATTTGGGATTCGCCTTGCAGTTCGGACGTTAGTGGCAGGAGTGGCAACAGTTTACTCTTCCACCTGCATTGCCACTACCTCCTGCAACACACAGACAGCTTCTTCTACCGTCTTGACATCCTTCACCAACATACTCCGTTTGTTGTTCTGTTCGCGCAGGTCACAACGCCGGGTGTACTTCATCATGTAGGCAATGACCTTACCGAAAGCCTGGCTCTGATAGTACGGGCTGTCCGGATTGGAGACGAAGAACAGGGACATGCGCCCACCTTTCAGAAAGACTTTCTCCACGCCGAGGCGGGCAGCCAGGCGTCGCAAGGGAACGATGCGCAGCAGTTCTTCCGTTTCGGGAGGAATCGGGCCGAAGCGGTCTTCGAGGCGGGAACGGAAAGCATCCACATCCTTGTCGAGTGTCAATCCGTCCAACTCGCGATAGAGCAACATACGCTCGCTGCTGCCAGTCACGTAATCAGCAGGCAACAGAAGTTCGAGGTCGCTTTCCACCTGGCATTCGTCGACAAACTGCTCGCCACTGATGACGCCTCCGTCCGCTTTCAGCTCTTCGGCATAAAGGTCGGCAAACTCGTCGGTCTTCAGTTCGTGCACAGCTTCGGAGAGAATCTTTTGATAAGTCTCGTAGCCCAAGTCAGCAATGAAACCACTCTGTTCGGCACCGAGCATATTGCCTGCGCCACGGATGTCAAGGTCCTGCATGGCAATGTGGATGCCACTGCCCAGGTCGGAGAAGTTCTCGATGGCTTGCAGGCGTCGCTTTGCTTCGGGAGTAAGGGAGGACAAAGGCGGTGCCAGCAGGTAACAGAAAGCTTTTTTATTGCTCCGCCCCACACGTCCGCGCATCTGGTGCAAGTCACTGAGACCGAAGTTCTGCGCCTGGTTGATGATAATGGTATTGGCATTGGGTATGTCGATGCCACTTTCGATGATGGTAGTGGCAAGCAGCACGTCGTAATCGTAATTGACGAAATCAAAGATTATCTTCTCCAGTTCGGCAGGCTCCATCTGTCCGTGTCCGATACAGACACGGCAGTCGGGAATGTGCCGCTCTATCATGGCCTTCAACTCAAACAGATTGGAAATACGGTTATTCACGAAGAATACCTGCCCGTTACGGCTCATCTCAAAATTGACGGCGTCGGCAATGATTTCCTCGTTGAAGGTGTGCACTTCCGTCTGGATGGGATAGCGGTTAGGCGGCGGTGTCTGGATGACGCTCAAGTCGCGCGCACCCATCAGCGAAAACTGCAAGGTACGGGGAATGGGTGTAGCCGTCATGGTCAGCGTATCCACATTCACCTTCAATTGGCGGAGTTTCTCCTTGACGGAGACGCCGAACTTCTGCTCCTCATCAATAATCAACAAACCAAGGTCTTTGAACTTAACGTCTTTTCCCAGGATACGGTGGGTACCGATAAGAATATTCACTTCCCCTTCGGCAAGCCCTTTCACTACAGCCTTTGCCTGAGCAGCGGTGCGGGCACGACTCAGATACTCCACCCGGCAAGGCAAGCCTTTCAAGCGCTCCTTGAAGGTCTGGAAATGCTGATAGGCAAGTACGGTAGTGGGCACCAGTACAGCCACCTGCTTATTGTCCGACACAGCCTTGAAAGCGGCACGAACAGCCACCTCCGTCTTGCCAAAGCCCACGTCACCGCACACCAGGCGGTCCATCGGACGGGCACTCTCCATGTCGGCCTTCACGTCGGAAGTAGCCTTGCTTTGGTCGGGGGTATCCTCATAGATGAAGGAGGCTTCCAACTCCCGTTGCAGGAAGCTGTCGGGACTGTATTGAAACCCCTTCTCCTCGCGGCGTTGCGAGTAGAGTTTTATCAAGTCGCGGGCAATATCCTTTATCTTCGTCTTGGTGCGGTCTTTCAGCTTCTCCCAGGCTCCGGTGCCGAGCTTGTTGAGGCGGGGCGCTTCACCCTCCTTTCCCTTGTACTTGGAAACCTTGTGCAGAGAGTGGATGGAGACAAACACCACATCTTCGTTCTGATAGACAATCTTCATCACCTCCTGCGTGGTGTCACCGTTGGGGATACGTACCAGTCCGGCAAAACGCCCCACACCGTGGTCGGTATGCACCACATAGTCGCCGGGGGTGAATTGGTTCAGCTCCTTCAGGCTCAAGGCCACCTTGCCGCTGCGTGCCTTGTCGCTCTTCAAGTTATACTTGTGAAAGCGGTCGAACAGCTGATGGTCGGTAAAGACGCAGATACGCAAAGTGTCGTCGGCAAAGCCTTCGTGCAGTGTCCGTTCCACGGCGGTAAAGGATATGTTGTCTCCACGGTCCTCAAAGATGGCACGGATGCGGTCGGTCTGTTTCAGGCTGTCGCTGCATATGTAGATGGTGTAGTGACGGGAGAGGTATTCGCGGAAACTCTCCGCCACCATGTCGAAGTTTTTATGGAAGATAGGCTGTACCGTAGTATGGAACGAGACGGTAGCATCCGGCGTTCCGGTGGGCTTGTTGCCGAACTCCATCCGGCGGAAATCGAGGGCGCGCAGGGTGAACTCGCCACCATCAATCAGCTTGCCTTCCAGCGTGATGGCTCCATTCTCCTCCGACTCACGGGCGGCGATGGCCTGTGGGGTGAGCGATTCGTCGTGCACGGTCTGGATGCGTTCGCGTAGCCAGAGAAAGTCGCGCATGGCAAGCAAGCTGTCCGACGGAAGGAAATCGAGGAACGACACCATGCCGCCGCTTCCCTTTTTTTCCAGGCTATGGCTCAAGTCGGGAACTATCACGATGCTTTCTTTCTTCTCCTTCGAGAGCTGTGTTTCCACCTCGAAGGTACGGACGCTTTCCACCTCATCGCCGAAAAAGTCTATACGGAAGGGATATTCGGAAGAGAAGGAAAAGACGTCGATAATACTGCCACGAACGGCATACTGCCCCGGCTCGTAGACGTAGTCCACATATTCGAAACCGTAGCTGCGCAATACATCCGTCACGAAGTTCATATCCACCCTCTCGCCTGCATGCAGTTTCAGTGTATTGTCTCCAAGTTCCTTACGTGAGACAACCTTTTCGGCCAGCGCATCCGGATAGGTCACCACGCAAAGCCCCTCTTCTCCTTTTTGCAGGCGACTCAGCACTTCTGTACGGAGTATTTCGTTTGCCGCATCCTTCTGCCCGTACTTGATGGCGCGGCGGAACGAAGAAGGAAAAAACAATACCTGCTCTGTCCCCAATATCTGCGTCAAATCATGATAGAAATAACCGGCTTCCTCCATATCGCCCAGAATGAAAACGAGCGGACAAGTAGCCCGCTGAACCAATACAGACGAAAACAAAGAAGCGGCAGAGGCATATAAACCTCCGCAATATAGGTGACGGACAGAGTTATCTTTCAGAAGCCTGCACACCCCCTCTACATTGGGATGGGAAGCATAAGATTGTTGCAGTTCAGTTATATTCATTGCTTTGCGCTTTTTCCCCCGGTATTACCTCTCATAAGGTATCCTACCGAAATAAATTCGGTGCAAAAATACACAAATAATCTTTAGCTTTGACCTGTCGGCAACTATGTTCTCTGAAATAATCTTTCTGCTGTCAGCCTGCACATCCTTCACCTTTTTTCTGTATCGCCCTATTTATCGGGGAAGGCAATGAAACTTCTTTTCCTCCAATTATGAATAACACAGCCTGCACAATCCCTATTCAGGAGTTATGTTACACAAAGTTTATCCCCAGCCTGCGGACATGTATCCCAGGGTTTGGTCTGTCTATCCCAAGGCTTGGGATAGACAGACCAAGACTGAAGAGCACTTTTTCTCCCTATATCTACCCACTTTATCCTTTATACTTCGAAAGTTTTTCTTTAATAGTTTGAATGTTTTCTGTTAATGATTGAAACGGGAATAGCTAAAGATTGAGGCTAAAGTTCAAAGTCAAGCATACGGTTCTTTGATTTAACCTGCATTCCTCATAGTCAGGAGTTAGAAGGAACTACATAAATGAAAGAGTCGTGGCGCCAGAACTTTGCAAAATCAAGATTTGTGTGAAAATGCTGCCAGATAAAAAAGAAATGTATTACATTTGTTCCCAGTTATAACCCCCATTACCTATAAGTATGCAAACATCAGACAGCATTGTCATCATCCCCACCTACAATGAACGGGAGAATATAGAAAATATCATCCGTGCCGTTTTTGCTCTGAAACATGGTTTTCACATCCTTGTCATTGAAGACGGTTCGCCGGACGGAACGGCTGCCATTGTAAAGACCTTGCAGCAGGAGTTTCCCGAACGCCTCTTCATGGTGGAGCGCAAAGGAAAGTTAGGACTGGGTACAGCCTACATAGCCGGCTTTAAGTGGGCATTGCAACGAGGTTATGAGTATGTATTCGAAATGGATGCCGACTTCAGCCACAATCCCCAAGACTTGCCGCGACTCTACCGCGCCTGCTCCGAAGAGGGTGCCGATGTAGCCATCGGTTCACGTTATGTGAGTGGTGTGAACGTAGTGAACTGGCCCATGGGACGTGTACTGATGTCTTATTTTGCCTCCAAGTATGTACGCTTCATCACCGGGCTGCCCATCCACGATACTACAGCCGGATTTGTATGTTACCGCCGCCGGGTATTGGAGACTATCAATCTGGACGGCATCCGCTTCAAAGGATACGCCTTCCAGATAGAAATGAAATTCACCGCCTACAAATGCGGCTTCAAGGTAAAGGAAGTGCCTGTCATCTTCATCAATCGCGAACTGGGCACCTCCAAAATGAACAGCAGTATTTTTGGTGAAGCCGTATTCGGAGTGATTCGGTTGAAATGGAACAGTTGGTTCCATAAATATCCTACCGTAGATAAGGAGATGAAGTGATAGGTGATAGAGTGATAGGGGTTTACTATAAATATTAGGAAGATATGAAAAGAACATTGATACATAACGCTACGATTGTCAACGAAGGACAATCCGTGAAAGGTTCCGTAGTGATAGAAGACGGGCGCATTGCAGAGGTACTGACCAACTGGAAACCTCTCTCCGCCCCTTGTGACGAGACCATAGATGCCACCGGATGCTATCTGTTGCCTGGCATCATCGACGACCATGTACATTTTCGCGATCCCGGGCTGACCCACAAAGCGGACATCCTCACCGAAAGCCGTGCGGCTGCCGCAGGTGGTGTAACCTCCATCATGGATATGCCCAATACAAATCCGGTGACCACTACGCTGGATGCCTTGAACGCCAAACTTGATTTACTGAACGAGAAGTGTATCGTAAACCATTCCTGCTATTTCGGTGCTACAAACGACAATTACAGCGAATTCGGCAAGCTGGACAAGCACCGCGTCTGCGGCATCAAGCTATTCATGGGTTCCAGTACCGGAAACATGCTGGTAGACAAGATGAACAGCCTGCTGAACATCTTCA
>ERZ827492.2215-NODE-2215-length-13990-cov-4.331683_pt1 | contig 13990 bp, 10 predicted proteins | sample MGYA00519704_ERZ827492 | MGnify/ENA primary metagenome ERZ827492 (study PRJEB31778, sample SAMEA3449325) | human gut metagenome | biome: human gut; feature: human-associated habitat; material: faeces | place: United Kingdom | collected 2010/2012 ...
ATTATCAAAACTTTGTGTAAATTTGCAGCGAAAAGTGTATCTCTTACTAAGAGATACACTTTTTTTCTTCTTATTCTTCCAAATATACTTTCCACATTATGAAGCAATTAAGCATTAAATGGGATTTCTTTTTATTCTGACTGTCAATTACTAACAAACATAAAATAGTCTTAATGCGAAATACCCAATGCTTGCCGGAAAGTTCCAATTAGTTCAACGATGAACTTAAAATTTTCTCAAAAAAGCCATAACCTTTTCTCGAAGTGTACTGCCTTCTTCTATTCTGCCAAAAACAAGAAATAAGTTCGTTGTCGCCACAAACAAACTTTAACCACGCACGCCACTGTATCACAGCAATTTACTGCTTATCAGCTTCGTTATTGCAGTCCTCTCCTTGTTTCTTCTCTTTTTTTTGTACGATATTGATAAAAGAAGAACTGATGATACCGGTCGGAATAGCCACCATTGCTACTCCCACCAAACAAATGATGCACCCCAATAATTTTCCCAAAGGCGTAATTGGATAAATATCGCCATACCCTACCGTTGCAAATGTAATGATAGCCCACCAAATCCCGTCGCCAATGTTTTCAAAAACCTCGGGTTGAGCACTCCTTTCAATATAATACATAAGAATGGCAGAAAAACAAATCGTAATAAAGCTGGCAGTGTAGGCTGTCTCAAGCTCCTCCTTAACGGAAGCAAGAGCTTTGCCGATAACCCGGAAAGAACGCGAATGCCGTATCAATTTAAAAATAATAAAAATATAGGGCAAAATAATAATATGCACCACTTCTGTATTCCAATATACATAAGTAAGAATACAAGGAATCACTGCTACAAAATCAACAAAACCATAGAAGGAAAATGTATATTTCAGACGTGCTTTTGCTGCTTTCATATCAGGATAGAGCGCGGGAGCAGATAAAATGCGGGCTGTATATTCAACCAGAAAAACAAAAGAAGATATATAGGTTATTCCGAATAATGGTACTTTGTATTCAGACATTTCCTCAAATGAACTTGCAATAACTGCTATAATTGAAATCAAAATAAAGAAAAGAACAAAACATCGAACCCATTGCCTTTTCAACAAACGTTGTATCAGAATATATAGTTTCATTTTTTATCATACTTGTTGATTAAATATCTTCCCATAAACAAAATTGGGGTTGTCAAAACGTGGATAATACTGTCGTTTAGTTCGTAGGGGCGAGGTTCGCTCGCCCGAAAGCAGTTTGCTTCGTGTATTCGGGCAGGCAAGCCCTACCCCTACCGCCGACGATGGGATAGACCGGTTGAGTTTTTGATACACTCCCATAAGAAACATACCAAACCGCTATCGTTTATACTTGCCTAAATTAAAATACATAAGCAAGTGATAACTGCCAGTACCTATTTTTACTTTCAAATACATCACCATCAAATATCTGGTCTATGACGTCATGCTTATTACCTCCTATATTATGTTTGGCAGACTGAGTCAATCCTATATTATAGTAACAGCTTACCATCAGATGCTTCACAATCTTCACACCGCCTCCCAAGTTCAATCCAACTTCAGTAGAGCGCCACCCCATAGATGAAAGATCCTTATCTATCGCATCTACAGCAATATGAGCAAGTTTACGTCCCCAATTATCCTCATCCACCAAAAAAGAGAAAGAAGGACCTGCTCCCAAAAATAAATCAAAATCATCTGATATCCCCATTTCCCATTTCAGCTCTATAGGAATATCAATACTTTGTGTTCTGATATCAGTGCTACGCCCATTAGAAGTATTGGTAAGCTTCACTCCGCGTTGTACATACAACAAAGAAAAATCCAAAGCAATGCCATGAAACCCTGTTTGATATTGCAACATAGGTCCTACTTGGAATCCGGTCAAACTCTCTTCCTTAAACTGATTACGCATACCGCTGACATTTGCTTTATTACCAAGCACACCGGCTTTTAAACCAAAATGCAATCCTTGAGCCATACTGTTGGCTACTCCAAGAAATGCCAAAATAGTAAATAAACAAATTAGTTTTTTCATTATCACTTATTTAAGAAGTTAAATTTATACCTTATTAATCTTTTGCCTGATGTACAGTGAGTTGTGGGAAAGGGAACCCGATGCCTTCTTCATTAAATGTCGTATAAACAATTTCATTGATATCATACAAAACACTCCAATAATCAGCACTTTTTACCCAGACACGAACGGTAATATCCACACTGCTTGCACTTAACGACCCCAAAACGATTATGGGAGCGGGAGTATCCAAAATACGGCTATCCGCATTGATAATACGTTGCAATACAGCCCTGACCCTTTTCACATCTTCTCCATATTCTACCCCAAATACCCATTCAACACGACGCATTTCCTGTTTACTATAATTAGTCACAGCGTTTCCGCTAAGCATTCCATTGGGAACATATATCATTCGATTGTCAAGAGTAGAAAGTATGGTGTGAAAAATCTGTATTTCCTTTATGGTACCGCTCACCCCGGGACCATCTATATAATCGCCCACTTTGAACGGTTTAAAAACAAGTATAATCAAACCACCTGCAAAATTAGAAAGATTGCCGGAAAGCGCCATACCTACAGCTACACCGGCTGATGCCAAAAGTGCAGCAAAACTGGTAGTTTCAACTCCCAACTTGCTAATTATGGCAAAAGCAAGTACCATATTCAGTAAAATTTTCACCAGACTCTTCAAAAAAGTCTGCACACTAACCTCTATCTTCCTTTTTTCAAGAACTTTGGCAATTAATATACTTATCTGCCTGATGATAAAACGACCAATGGAATATATCAGAATGGCAACAAATATATCCTTACCTGCATCCATTCCAAAATCTACCAACTTTTCCAACGCTTGCTCAAGCTTACTGCCCGGAGCTGCATTCAATAACAACCAATTCATATTTTTCTTCGTTTTACAAATAAAAATCAATCAACTTATCTCTGTCGAATTATAAATGTGTAAACACATTCCAACTGCGCATATTGTCTTGTCTCAATAATTTGTCTGATATATTCTTTTATATCCTTAAATAACCGAACATTTTGAAATTGCAAAGATACCATATATAATCAATAAAAACCATACCCATTATTCAAAACGCCATACTTCAAGACACAAAACATTTCGTATCCTACTGATAATTAAAAGCTTCTATCAAGCAATAATTAAATCTTACGCTGAAGTTCCAAGAAAAGATTGCTTGTTGTATATTTAATATCTATATTTGTGGCTCTAATGATTTTACTCAACGAATAATTTTATAACATTATGAGACGATTTCAAATTCTGTTATTATTCATTGCCATATCTTGTTCCATGTTCGCACAGGATAGGTTGTCGCTGTTTATAGGCAGAGCAAATAAATATGCTTCTGTAGAGTTATCTGATTACCGGAAGCGTTTATGTGTAGAATATAATGTGTCCAACCGTTCATTGGATGACTATTATAGGCGATGTGGAAGCGATTGGGGAAATGTTGGCTTGGCTCTTGAAATAGCCAGAACTTCCGGCAAGCACATGCGGGATGTATGTGATTACTATAAACGTTATCACCGATATGGCTGGAATCGTATTCTGGTAGAAATAGGTATCAAACCCGGTTCAACATATTATAACCCATTCTATGACAGGATTCATTATCATAGCAACTGTTGGCATGAACATTATTGTTCTTATTGCGATCATCACAATAAACATCATCACAAACACTATAAAAAGCATAAACGCCATAAACATCCCAAATGGCATGATCGTGACGATGACGATTGGGATGATGACGATGATGACGACTAACACTTTCCATCATATATCTGTCACACTCCATCTATTGAAAAAGAATAAGGCAAATCCACCTCCTGTATTCCGCGCTGCAAGTTGGGGTGGGCAGACATACGAAACTCTGCCTTACCGCCCTTCAACATCTCACCATGCTTGAGAAAGTTTGCCGTATAGACCCGGCCGTTGACCAGCATTTGGTCGATATAACGGTTTACTTCACTATTTTCGGGAGCAGAGAGTACCCAGTCGTTGCCGTTTTCAAAGTGAAGGGTTGCCTTGCGGAAAAGCGGTGCACCGAGAACATATTCATCCGTTCCGGGACATACCGGATAAAAGCCCAATGCCGAGAACACATACCAAGCCGAAGTCTGGCCATTGTCCTCGTCTCCGCAATATCCGTCGGGATCCGAAGTATACATACGATTCATCACTTCACGCAACCAATATTGCGCTTTCCAGGGTTGTCCGGCATAGTCGTAAAGGTAAATCATATGTTGAATGGGTTGGTTGCCATGTGCATAGTTCCCCATGTTCATTACCGTCATCTCACGTATTTCGTGAATCACCTGCCCGTAATAGCTGTCATCGAAAACAGGAGGAACGGCAAACACCGAGTCAAGCATCGTGACAAACATTTCTTTACCTCCCATCAGGTTTATCAGCCCCTGCGGGTCATGAAAAACCGACCAGGAATAATGCCAACTGTTTCCCTCGGTAAATGCATCTCCCCACTTCAACGGAGAGAACGGTTTTTGGAATTCTCCGTTCCGGTTCTTGCCGCGCATCAGCTTACTTTCGGTGTCGAAAAGATTCTTATAGTTCAAGGCACGTTTGGCAAAGAGAGTAATTTCTTCCTGCGGCCGTTTCAATTCCTTTGCCAGACGGTAAATGCACCAGTCATCGTATGCATACTCCAGTGTGCGGGCAGCATTCTCGTTGATGTTCACATCGTATGGGATATAACCCAAACGGTTATAGTATTTATAGCCCAGTCGCCCGGTGGAGGATACTTCGGGATGCACATTTTCGGTTCCGTGCAGCAACCCTTTATACAAGCTTTCCACCTCTTCCACACGCACACCTTTCATATAAGCATCCACTAAAACGGAGGCCGAGTTATTACCCACCATACAACCGCGATGCCCCGGACTCGCCCATTCGGGAAAGAAACCGCTTTCTTTATAAGTATTTATCAGACCTTCCTGAATTTCCTTGTTGACGGACGGATACATCAGGTTGAGCAATGGAAACAGGCAGCGGAATGTATCCCAAAAGCCGGTATCGGTATATAGATAACCGGACAGCACCTTGCCATTATAAGGACTGTAATGTATCGGCTGTCCTTTCGCATCCATTTCATAAAACTTACGCGGAAAAAGCAACGAACGGTAGAGACAGGAATAGAAGGTGCGATATTGTTCGTCTGTTCCGCCTTCCACCTCTATCTTGCCCAACACCCGGTTCCAAGCATCCTTGCCTTTTCGCACCAGCGTATCGAAATCATCGGCACCCAGTTCACACAGATTCGCTTCCGCCTGTTCGGGACTGATAAACGAAGAGGCGACCCGTGCATGCACCACTTCCCCTTTACGGGTCTTGAAGCCGATAACGGCTCCTGTGTGAAAAGCATTCTGCTCCATGACGTCTCTCTTTAAAGAAAGGAAAACCTCATCCTTTTTCCTTTTAGGCTTCTCATCATTGGAGAAGGTGGCCCGATAAGTAAACGGCTTGTCGAACTCAACGACAAAATAGTTCTTGAAGTTATCGGGCACGCCGCCACTGTTGCGTGTGGTATAGCCTATAATCTTATTCTCTTCGGGAATAATCCTGATAGACGACCCACAGTCGAAAGCATCGACCACAATATATGAATCATTTTCAGGAAAAGTGAAGCGAAACATCACCGCACGTTCGGTCGGTGTAAGCTCGGTCACTACATCATGTTCCGCCAGATACACCTTATAATAATAAGGACGCGACAGTTCGGCCTTATGGGAAAACCAACTGGCACGCTTGTCTTCATCAAACTCCGGCTTCCCGGTAACGGGCATCAGAGAAAACTGACCGTAATCGTTAATCCACGGACTGGGCTGGTGAGTCTGCTTAAAGCCACGAATCTTATTGGCAGTATAAACATATTGCCATCCGTCACCCATCTTTCCGGTTTGTGGTGTCCAAAAATTCATTCCCCACGGACGGGCAGTCGCAGGATAAGTATTGCCGGTGGAAAGTTCGAAAGAGGACTGAGTTCCCACCAACGGACTCACATAATCGGCATAGTCCTTTGCCTGCACCCATAAAGTGAGGCAAAAGAATACAACTGACAGGAAAAGTTTCTTTATCATCGTATTGCCTGGTTTATTTACGGTTTAAAAGGTTCGGCTCCCATACTGATTTCCATCACTCCCCCCGCCGTCAGGTCGCTGTGCGTGAAGAAAGGCTGTTCAAGCGGTTTCCCGTTCAACAGAATGGACTGAACATATTTGTTTTCTTTTGAGTTGTTCTTCGTGCGAATCACAAAATCCTTTTGACCGGGCAGGTGAATGGTCACTTCCTCGAACAAGGGACGGCCAATGGAGTAAACCGGCTCACCGGGACACACCTGATAGAAACCCATCGCATTCAGAATATACCAGGCTGACATCTGACCACAATCCTCATTGCCCGAAAGACCGTCGGGAGCATTGCGGTACTGACTATGCAGCACACTGTCTACCAATTCCTGTGTCCGCCACGGACGATTGACATAGTTATACAGATGGATGATGTGATGACTCGGCTCGTTGCCGTGAGCATATTGCCCGATAAGACCGGAAATATCTGCCGAAACCGTCTCCCCTTCAAGCTCGGAAGAAACAGTGAACAGGGAATCCAGCTTACCGGCAAAAGCCTCCTCTCCTCCCATCAAGCCAACCAGACCGGGCACATCGTGAGGCACGAACCAAGTCCACTGCCATGCCGTACCTTCGCAATAATCGTCACTGCGATGGGTAGACGAACGAGGATTGAACGGAGTACGCCATTTCCCCTTACTGTCCCGCCCGCGCATAAAACGGGTTTCGGGGTCGAAGTAAGACTTATATGCCCCGGCAAAACGAGCATATTTATCTCTTGTTTCCACATCTCCCAAACTATCTGCCAATACGGATATACACCAATCATCGTATGCATATTCCAATGCCTTTGCCACCGATTCGTTTTCGAGGTCGCAAGGAATATAGCCCAGCGCATCCTTGTAATAACGGGCACGGGGCATCACAAAAGGAACCAGCCACTTCGGACCGACAATGCCGGTCGTGTCGTATTCGGCAGTGCGGAGACAGGCTTGGTAGGCTTCGCGAACATCGAAATCGCGATAGCCCTTCACGTATACATCGGTGATGATAGAGGCAGCATGATAGCCAATCATCGTTCCCGTGTAGTTGGCAGCACAATCCCATTTCGGGAAAACACCTCCCTCACGCTGTTTCTTCAACAATGAACGGATATAGCTTTCGTTGGTATGAGGGTCTATGATGGTGAGCAAAGGATGCAACGCACGAAATGTATCCCAAATAGAAAAAGTGGTGTAAACAGGATCTTCCTTATCGGTGGTGTGCACTTTTAAATCCATCCCCAAATAACGCCCATCTACATCGGTAAACAAGTTCGGACTCAAGAAGGCATGATACATGGCAGTATAGAAAATGGCAAGTTGGTCGGGGTCTTCCGTTTTCACCTCTATCTTTGAAAGACAATCATTCCAAGTCTTTCGGGCATCGGCACGCACCTTGTCGAAATCCCAGTCGGGCAACTCAGCCAACAGATTCTGCCTGGCTCCTTCACCATCGACAGACGAGATGGAGAAACGAACCATTACCTGTTCATCTTCAGCCGTATCAAAACGGAGCAACATTTTGCAGACGGGAATCTGCTGTCCGCCTTCCTCGATGGTATCGGTATAAAGAGTATGGGTAAAAGGCTTTGAGAAAACAGCATAAAAATAAAGATCTTGTTGCCAAGCCCAATAAGCACTGCGCTTGTATCCGCAAAGCACGGTATCATTGACAGCCTCCACCTCCATGACCTGATTGGTTTGCTGCTGAATATTATAGTCCATATCCAGAATGAAACCCGATTCCTTGCTTTCAGGAAACGTATAACGGTGCATGGCGGCACGCTCAGTGGCCGTCAGTTCGGCTTTCACACCGTAAGTATCCAAGAAAACCGAATAATATCCCGGTTCGGCATACTCGTTCCTGTGCGAAAAAGCAGAAGCGAAAGGACGCTGCTGACTCTCTTTCCCAAGATATTCCACCTTCTGCTCACCTACGGTAGGCATCAAAAGAAAATCACCGAAATCGGCACAGCCCGTACCGCTAAGGCGTGTGTGGGCAAAACCATTGATGGTGGAATCTTCGTAATAGTAGCCCGAACAGGAGTCCCAGCCATCGATACGCGTATCAGGACCCGGTTGAATCATTCCGTGAGGCAACATGGCACCCGGATGCGTATGTCCGTGTCCTCCCGTTCCGATGAAAGGATTGACATAACCGGTGTATTCTTTCATTTCCGTTGTTTGGGTAGAACATGCACTCAAACATAATAATCCTACCAAACAACCGCTTACGAGTCTATTGAATTTCATTGTTTTCTATTTGATGTTATTTTATTTCCGATGAAACGGATTATCGATACCAAATCTCTCCCGGTTCGGAACTCATCTCGAATTCCACAGTAGCCCCGTCCATTATCTGTTGATGGGTGATATAACTCTTATCGTATGGCTTTCCGTTCAACTTGACCGACCGGATATAGATATTCTCACGGTTGACAGCCGGTGCCAGCACTGTAAAAGTCTTCCCGTTGTCAAGATGCATACGCATTTCGGGAAATAACGGAGTCCCTATTTCATATTCACCACTTACGGGATTGACCGGATAAAAGCCCATGGCACTGAATACATACCAGGCAGACATCTGACCGCAATCTTCATTGCCGCACAGTCCGGCAGGTGCATTGAAATAAAGATGATGCATCACCTGTGCCACATACTTCTGAGTCTTCCACGGCTGACGTACTTTATTATACAAATAAATGACATGATGACTCGGCTCATTGCCATGAGCATACTGCCCAATCATACCGGTGCTGAAAATAGGCAAATCCTCCTTCCCGGCAGGGATATACGTAAACATACTATCGAGCTTTTCTGCAAAGCGGTCTTTTCCTCCGACCAAAGTTATCAGTCCGCGAATATCCTGAGGCACAGACCATAAATACTGCCATCCGTTACTCTCGCAAATATGGGCTGTATAGTCATCGGGACAGAAAGGCCGGATAAAAACACCCTTGTCATCAACGGGCTGCATAAATCCTGTAGCGGGATTGAATACATTCTTGTAGTTTTGAGAACGCTTGTAAAACTCTTCCGCCAGTTCCGTCTTTCCCATCTTGCGCGCCATCTCTGCAATGCAATAATCATCAAAAGCATACTCCAGTGTTTTGGAAAGCGACCAATTGTCGGCATTATACTCATCTTTTATATTATAAGGAATATAACCGAGCTTCTTATAAAGCCCGATTCCCCGATAATTGTCCAAGTTGGCAGTGGAGACACAGGCCTTCAATGCTTTCTCTGCATCAAAGTCACCTATTCCTTTCAAATAAGCATCCACAATGACGGGAACAGCATGATAGCCAATCATCATATCAGTCTCACTGCCCCAAAAGTTCCAAACCGGAAGCCGGCCGTTTTGGTCATAAAAAGCAAGAAAAGACTTTATCATGTCATTGGTGCGGACAGGCTCGGTATAAGTAAGAAGCGGATGGGCGGCACGATAAGTATCCCATAAAGAAAAAGTGCCATAGTTCACCCAGCCATCGGCTTTATGTATTTTCTTATCAGGTCCATAATACGAACCGTCCACATCACTAAAGACAGTGGGCGCTATCATGGTGCGATACAAAGCCGTATAGAAATTCACCTTGTCATCCAAGTCACAGATGCCCCTGACCTCTATCTTCCCAAGCTGACGGTTCCAATTCTCTTTGGTCTCCGCCACATACTTATCAAAGTCATTATGAGGAGCCTCAGCCGCCAGGTTTCCAGCTGCCCCTTCCATGCTTACTCCCGAAAGAGCCGTACACAACACTATCTCTTCCCCATCGGTCGTATCAAAGTTGAAACGTGCCACGTATGCAGTACCTATGGTCTTGCCATCCTGTATGATGGCGGTAGTATCTATTTCGGAAGACCGGAACGGTTTGGAAAAACGGGTACGGAAGAAAACACGCTGTCCACGTGCCCAACCGTCAGAGAACCGATATCCCTGTATGGTGCATGAATCCACCACCTCGATATGGGAGTCTTGTGTGAAATCCCAGTTCATCGCCTTCTTCAAATTCAGGAATACGGCAGACTGCGCTTTTGGGAAAGTATACCGCTGAATGCCACAACGCTCCGTGGCAGTCAACTCCACATTTATATTATAATCTTTCAGCAATACACGGTAATATCCTGCAGAAGCCTCTTCATCCGAATGCCGGAACTTGGAATGAATGCCCAAAGGCGCTTCAGCTTCACGATAAGGAAGGGTGACAGGCATGTAGGAAATGTCGTACAAATCACCGGCCCCTGTTCCCGACAAATGCGTGTGACTGAAACCTGCAATGGTACTGTCGGGATAATAATAACCCGAAATACGGTCCCAACCGGGCAAGCCGTTATCCGGACTCAACTGAACCATGCCAAACGGTGCCTGAGCACCGGGATAGGTATTCCCGGTAAAATCTGTTCCGATAAACGGGTTTACCAATAAACTATAATCAACAGCCGACGCCGGCTTCCTATCGGATATACATGCTCCAAATATCACCAGAAAAAACAAAAACGAGAGAAGAGGTGTCTTCATACTATACAAAGAATTTCATTATTACTCTATTACAAAAATACATATTATAATCACAACAGCAACCTTTCCTATCAAACACTTCATTTTTTTCCGATTATTTTTCTCATTCCAGGTATAAGAAACAATAAAATAAAGAAAGTCTTTTGATAGGAACTTAGAAGTTTTTTTGTATGTTTGTCCATTATATTATTGAAAAACACAACTTAAACAATGAAAAAGAGCGATTTTATCTTTCTTTTGGTGGCTACAGCCATTTTTCTCCCCTTCTTTATAAGCGATGATGCTTATGAATGGTACAAAACCTTTAACGCCACCCATGGCATGGTCATGAGTTTCCTGAAGTTTTCCATCCTTTCTACCATGGGCGAAATGATCGGACTGCGCATCAGCACCGGTGTTTATATCAACCGGACTTTCGGAATCATTCCCCGGATGGTGGTATGGGGACTGCTTGGCATGGGCATCAATATGGCAATGATTATCTTCTCCAAAGGAGTGCCGATGTTTATGGAATATATGGGTATGGCAAATGCTTCCTCCACCATCAACGGAGAGATGTGTTTTGAGAAAATAATGATAGCATTAGCCATATCGGTAGCCATGAACAGCATTTTTGCCCCTGTCTTTATGACTCTTCACAAGATAACCGACACCCACATAGGTCACTGCGGCGGTTCGGTAAAGGCACTGCTCACTCCCATCCCCATAAAACGGATTATGACGGAACTGAACTGGGCAGTGTTGTGGGGATTCGTATTCAAGAAAACCATTCCTTTGTTCTGGTATCCGGCACATACCATCACTTTCCTGCTCCCTCCGAATATGAGAGTACTGTTTGCCGCCATATTGGGCATCGTACTGGGAGTGTTGTTGGCCGTTGCAGCCAAAAAGAAATAAAAAAGTAAGCGAAAGTCCGGCTTGAAAGACATCGGGACTTTCGCTTACTTTTCATATTATCCTTATCTCCTGCCTTATTTTCCTTCGAATAAACAAAAGCAAAGATTTATAAATTACAAAAGAATGAAACAAACACAGGAACACTCATGTCAATCAAGATTCCATGAAAAATAGCAATCGGAATCATGTCTTTTCCCGAATACCGGGTAATAGAAGGTAATAATACATCCATTGAATTAACTCCGGCAGCAGAAATAGGTGCCAGCCTCCCAAAGTATTTCCGAATAAGAGGAGCACCGAGAAGTGCCATCATTTCACGAAAAATATTTGCCAAAAGAGCAATTGTTCCTAACTCTGTGGCTAACTGTAATCCCATAGAAGGTTCTTTGAACTGTGTAATCAAAATAGAAGAAAGGGAATAATAGGCAAAGCCACTTCCCACCGCCATGCAGTCAAAAACACTCCACTGGGTTAATAACAAACTGGCAAATGCCGAAAAAAGCAACGTTCCTGTAATAGTAGCAACAGGCACCAGCAGCATTTTGAATCGCAAACTTTTAATCAACTCTTTTAATTGTCTGTTACATCCAATCCCAATTCCAACTTGCAACATCAATGCATACAACACATACATGGAAACATTGTGTGTAGAAAACCGGAACTCATTGGCTGCTCCTATCAAACAACCGACACAGAAAAACGCCACAACAATCAAACTACCTTTCATTCGTTACCTCCTTTCTTAAAAAATAAATGAAACACCAGAAAAGATGCCAGTAAACTACCTAAAATACTTAAAGTTGCAAGTACAATGGCCTGCCATCCGAATTTTCCTATATTATTAATAATTAAGCTATTGGAACCTATTGAAAGCCCCAAAACAAAAAGCAACAGGAAGATGGTAAGAGAAATACTTTTCTCTACTTTTTGCAAAAATCGTAAATCACGCAACAGATATCCAATGCCGATACCCGTAAACATTATAGATATAATAGTAAACATAAAATAGCTACTTTTAGAATGAAACATAGATTCTGATGACTAAAAACAAAGTCACCACTAATATACTTTTCATTTCCACAGCCTGTTGGAATGAAGAAAAAATAGAATGGATAAAACTCAAATAAACCCGCTGAACCAATGCACGTGTACAATGAAGCTGTTACACAGGCTTTCTCGTTCCCATCTAACGCTATATGTGCTATATGTAGAGCATAATTGGTTCATATTATCTATAAATTTTGGTGCAAAGGTAACCGTTATTCGCATATTTACCAAATAAATATTCATAATTAACCCTATTCCACACAAAAAAGAGATGAAGGCTTCGATTTGTCGCAAACCGAGACCCTCATCTATTTTCAAACAAGTCACTTACTATGTTAAAACTATATCTCTTCCTTGTGTATCACATTAATATTCCACCTTATAATCCCTGTGCAAGTGTTCTCCTTTCCATGCCTTCTTAGTCGTCCAATCTTCATAAGGGGCTGTCCAAAAAGCATTATCAGCAGGAAGTCCTAAAGGCAAGAAGCTCAAAGTTGCCATATAAAGACTGCCAGTAGAAGTATAACCATCAGCAGCCTCGGGTTGGTGACCATTGAATCCCAAAACCAACCAACCGTTCTCATCAAAGTTCTGATTGCCTTCATATAAATTACGATGTACGGCAGTCAAAGCACAACGCACCTGAGCCGGTTTCAGATGGACGGGTAATTTCTCGCGCAAAGCCACATCTGCCAATGACTGGAAAGCAGCCGAACGATAAGTCACAGAACGGCCCAAAGCCGGATAAGTTCCATCCGGTCCGATAATACGTTCACAAAATTCAGCATGACGTACCATACGTGCCATAGCTTCATCCACTTCTTTCTGACCAGCTCTTTTTTTGGATGCTAATGTTTCAAGCATGGCCACATACATCGGATTCAATACATAAGAATTATAATAATCCATACTAAATTTAGGACCATCACAATACCAACCATCGCCCGCATACCATTCTCTCACTTTATTCTTGGCTATCTTTAAACGGAAAGGATCACATTCACCGCCTGCCCAGTTAATAAAAGATTCGTTCAGTCCGGTAAAAACCAACCAATTATTGTAAGCACCGGTACGATTACGTAAAGCTTTCAACGACTCAATATAACGCTGTTTTGTCACATCGTCCAACGGCTCCCAAAGAGCTTTGGGAGCACGTAAAAAAGCATGTACCAAATAAGCTGCATCCACAATAGGTTGCGGTTGTTTTGTAAAGTTCAATTTATCCGGTGAATTCGGGTCAACAGCATTTTTCAGTCCTTTCAACACTTCCTCACGCATCTGTTTACGAAGTTTCCCCTCTTCAGTATCATCATCAGGAAGCGACAACCAAGGAGCTACACCAGCCAATGTACGAC
>ERZ827492.2238-NODE-2238-length-13891-cov-3.362894_pt1 | contig 13891 bp, 10 predicted proteins | sample MGYA00519704_ERZ827492 | MGnify/ENA primary metagenome ERZ827492 (study PRJEB31778, sample SAMEA3449325) | human gut metagenome | biome: human gut; feature: human-associated habitat; material: faeces | place: United Kingdom | collected 2010/2012 ...
AGTGCTATCCGACAAACAGAACTATCGGTAGTTTACTATCGTAGCCGAAGCTGAATGATATAACAGAAGTACATTAAACAAAAGCCTTTCTCTACAAACTGAAGCGGCGGATCTAAACAATCCGCCGCTTGCTTATTCCTTCACGATTTTCAGCACAGGGTAGCCGTCAATGTACGGCTTTATGATATACGGATGCTTTTTGGCATAATCCAGCATTATATCCGCAAGTGAGCCTTGTTCATTATATCTCTTGTTTATGAACGTTGACAACTTGGAAACGGGCAGAGCGGACACCGTTTCACATACGGGCGAAACGGTTATGCCGAGAAGATTTTCGCTTATGCGGTTGACTCTGAAAGGCCACACACGGCAATCAAAAGGCTTGTTGTCACCGAGCGCACAGCCCTTTTCGGTAAGCATAGGACAGTAGGTAAGCTCGTCGCCGTCCTTGAAGTGCATCACAAACCTGTATCCGTCCTCATACGGCTCAAGCTCAGCGTTTTCATCAATGTTCTTTTTTATATATTCTGCCGTTTCTGGCGAAATAACAGGTATCTCCCATATATCGTCCTTGTCGAACACGCAACAGACACGGCACTTTGCGCAAGCTTCACGGCTGAGAATTTCAGTAAGCATTTAAAATCATTCCTTTCGGTTATATCTTATCACAACTGTGAGCAATGTGCAACCGTAAAATTTTGCTTTAAATTACTGTAATTATGTCAATTTGGTTACAATTTGCAAAAACTATTGATTTTAACACGTTGTTTTGGTATAATTAATAATAACTCATACTGTGTATTCAGTGAGAAATTCTGATGTTGCATCTGTGCAGCTGTTGAACAAAGGATATTATATGGAAAATAATAACTCAGTAAATTTTGCAGATTACGAATTTATACCGAAGCTTTTAACTCAGATCGAAAAAGTCATTATAGGCAAGCATGACGTAGTGAAAATGCTCGTTGCCGCCTTGCTTTCCGGCGGCCATGTGCTGATAGAGGATGTGCCGGGTACGGGAAAAACAACGCTCGCAATGACGCTCGCTAAGGCGACCTCGCTTTCGTGCAGACGTGTTCAGTTCACCCCCGATGTCATGGCATCCGATATAACAGGCTTTACTATGTACAATAAGGAAAGCGAACGCTTTGAATACCGCAACGGACTTGTTATGAGCAATATTTTTATTGCCGATGAAATAAACAGAACCTCCCCGAAGACCCAGTCGGCTCTGCTTGAAGCAATGGAAGAGAAGAAGGTAACGGTAGACGGTGTCGCACATAAGCTCCCCGATCCGTTTATGGTAATTGCCACAGAGAATGAATTCGGCTATGTCGGAACATATCCTCTGCCGGAGGCTCAGCTTGACCGTTTTCTTATAAAGCTCTCCGTAGGCTATCCCACGGCTGAGGACGAGGCGATGATTCTTTACAGAAGAAAAAACGGCGACCCTATCGAAACCGTTGAGCCTGTATGCAGTGCCGATGATATTACACGTTGCATTTCTGCCGTAAGAGATACGCATATAGATGCGGCTATATATAAGTACATCGTTGATATTGTTTCCGCTACGAGAAACCATCCGTTTGTGGCGCTCGGCGCAAGCCCCCGTGCGTCTATCGCTCTTATGAGAGCGTCTCAGAGCATCGCTTTTATGGACGGCCGTAATTATGTTACTCCCGAAGACGTAGCGCTTATGGTGAATTATGTCCTTCCGCACAGAATACATCTCACTCAGGAGGCAAAGGTCAAGCGTGTAAGCGTTGGACTTGTTATTTCCGAAATAATGAAAGCAGTAAGACCGCCCTTTAAAAGCAACGAATAAGGCGAAAGGTCGGTTTGTATGGCTAAATACAGATTTTATTATATATTGTTCGCCGTTGTCAGCACCGTGCTTATGTTTTCGTACAAGAGCAAGCTGACCTCGGTGCTTTTCCTTATAGCGATTGCAATTCCAGCTATATCATTCGTTCTTCTTGTTTTTTCAAGGCTTCTTGTCAAAATCAGAATCGAATACCGCTCGCTCACAGCGGAAAAGTTTGAAAATACCGATATTTCGGTAACGGTTACCAACCGTTTTATCATACCCTTGTCGCCTGCGGAGCTTATAGGCTGTTTTCCGTACAGAAACAGTGAAAAGTTTGAATATCACAAGCTGATGATAAGCGTACCGCCTTTTTCTTCCGTTACGGTTAATTTCAATTCACCGATAAGGTTCAGAGGCGTTTATAAGTCGGGTATTGAGAAGTTGGTGATATATGACCTTTTCAAGCTATTTCGTATGAACAAAACGATGAAATGCTACGAGGATTTTGTCGTACTTCCCAGAAAGCTCGTTATCGACCCCATAATCGACACAGGCGACGGCGACAGTGAAACACTTTCGCAGAATAATTTTTCGCTTGATAAGAACGCTTTCGCAAGTATAAGGGAATACAGGGCAGAGGATTCCATCAAAAACGTTCACTGGACAATGTCCGCAAAACACGACAAGCTGATGGTAAAGCAGATGGAACGCAGTATTGGCGGAAGCTGTGTGATTATTCCCGACCTTAACGAATATTTCCCGTTTGACGAGGATAATTACGAAGCTACAGACAGCATAATAGAGGTAATGCTTGCACTTAACCTGTCGCTTATCTCAATGAAACAGCGTTGCCTCAATGCGTGGTATTCTCCTGCGGACAAGCAGTGCGAGCAGTTTTCCGTCAAGAATGAAGAAGACAATATGCTGCTGTTTGATATAATCAGCAGACTTCCTCGTCAGACGGATACCTTCCTTCCCGAAACCGTTGCGAGAAGCTGTATGGAAGCCTCAGTCGATATATCTGCCGTTTACTTTGTCACATCGCAGTTAAGACGTGATTTTATCGGCAAAATGACCGATATTGAGTTGTTCCGCAACAAGAGAGTAAAAATCCTGCTGGTCAGCGGAGCTATCGAAACCGATGAGCAGGCAGAGCTTGCAAATGCCGTTGCGTTGACGCAGGGCTTTGAACTTTGGAAGATAGATAAGGATAATATCGTTCAGTCGCTCAATGCGGCGATAGAATTGCATAAAAAGCAATGACAACACATCAGAAATCTTAAAAATCATAACGGAGAATAGACTTGAAACGTAATAACAGTAAAAAGGACAGCTCCGCTAAACAGCAGACGATTGTTCTTGTCGGGAATACTTACCGCAGGAACGTGAATCCGATACCTGTCATAGCGGTTAAGCTGGTTCTTGCCTATATGCTCACTGTCGGCACTGTAATGAGCTTTATCAATATATACGCCATACCGTTTGAATTCGGCTCTGCCATAGCACAGGTGCTTCTTTTCGTGACGGCTTTTATGCCTGTATTCATATTCATAAAAAAACGCTACGCTTTGCCTGCGTTTGCGGTCGGTGCCGCTATAGTGTATTTTTTCTTTCACAAATCAATAAACGAATCGCTTATTTTATTCAAGGATTACATTTTTATTCAGCTTGACAGCAGGCTGCTTTCCACGTTGCAGTATGTTCCCGTCAATTCCCATGCGTTCCTTACAAGAACGCAGGATTTTGTCAGCGGGATGAATACGGCTATGCTTATTCTGACGTGCATAATCAGCTTTATATGCGTGCTGTGCTGTTATAAAAAATTCCACCCTATAGCAGTAATAGTTGCATGGAGCGTGATGTTCATACCTTCGTTTCTGTCGGAGGATGCAGATTATTCCGTGTACATTCTGCTTGCGATAACCGCATTTTTCGGACTTCTTGCGATAAACTCGGCAAACGGTTTCTATTCGAAGGTGCCTGTAAATAATGCGAACGGTGCAAAAAATAAACCATCCAACGATGAAAAAACGTTCAGAAAAAATCTGCGTAAGAAAAATCCGCTACAGACGGCAAAATCCGAACTTTCACGCTACAGCAGGAACTGCCTTTGCGGTATACTTGCGGCTGTTATCACATTCGGTGCGACCTTCGGCTCGCAAAAGCTCTTTCCAGATATGAGCTATATCAACACAGACAATATCATAAACTCGACCGTTAAATTCTTTACTGATATAGGAGAATACTTCAGCCTTGCGTTTTCGGGCAATGCAGGCGGGCTTTTCAACGGCTATTTTTCATCGGACAACTTCCTTATCAACAATATAGAACTGAATGCGCCGCCGCAGTCGGCAAATGAACCTGTGCTTAAAGTAAGATCGACCTACGAAACAGGTATGTATCTTGTCGGTGACATCGGCGTTGATTTCACGGGTAAAAGCTGGGTAAGCATCAGAAAAAAGGTCGGAAAGGACGAGCTGTACAGCGGTGAATATAACATCAGCGACAGCTTTTCTCCCGAAAAAATAGCACAGGTAGTATATGAGATTGTTCGGCGGTCTGACGCAGAAGACGCTTACGTCTGCGGATTATTCTTATATCTACGAGCACTCGGAATCACCGGGCTATGCGGGAATACGTCTTGCTATGGAGGAAAACAACTTCAGCGAATATCGTTTCAATCCGAACTATATGTATTCCTCGCAGAGCGTAAGCATTGAATATCTCAAGAACACAAGCATTGTGTTCAAGCCGTTTCTTCCCGATAACAACGCCTATATGAAAAATGAGAATTTCGATTACTACGGCGATACGATAATAAGAATAGCTGACAGAAAAAACTGGATGAAGAGTTTTGAAACAAATGTTCTTATTCCGGCTAATACAGGAACATTTGTGTTCGCAGACGATGCTATGACCGACAGCGATAAGGCGTCATTGCTTTATTCTCTCGGATTCGGCAGTTACTCGGACGCAATGACATATATTGAAGATAAGAAAGAATACGACCGTTACGTCAGAAACACCTACACCACAGTTCCCGAAAGCGAAAAGGAGAACATCAGAAGATTCCTTGACGAATTTGAAGGCAAAGACGGCGATAACGCAGGTACCGTTGATAACGAACTGCTGTATGTTTACGGAATGTGCGAGTATCTGCGTTCACATTACGCCTATTCGCTTACAGCCGATAATACTTCCGACAAGAGCAATACTATGCTCGGAAACTTCCTTTTCGGCACAAAGCAGGGACACTGCGCCCTCTATGCCAGCGCAATGACGCTTGCACTGCGTGAAAAAGGTATACCTGCCCGTTATATAACAGGCTTCACAACAGGAAAGCTCGAGCTTAACGGAAGCACGGGAATGTACGAAAAAACCATACACGAAAACTCACTTCATGCGTGGGTTGAAGTATATACGGAGGATTTCGGCTGGCTGCCGTTTGATCCGACAGGCTACGGCGGAAGCAGCATCTCAGGCGATTATATCGATCCTTCCCAGACGGACGCACCTGTAACTACAGCACCGCCTCAGACTACCTCAACAACGGTAACTACGACCGTGTCCCCGTCGCAGACAACAGCTGCGACGCCGCCCGTTACATCCGCTCCTTCTGATAATTCTTCGGATAATTCGGGTAATAATCCGGGCAGTGACGCACCCGGTAAAACCGACTATTCACTTCTTATAAAGATAGCTTTCGGCGTACTCGGCGTAATTGCACTTACCGCACTGATATTTGCGTTTATCAAATCGGTAAAGCGTAAAAACGAAAACCGTATGAAGAGCTTCAGAAAGTCAAAGGATACAGTTTCCGCCGTAAAGGATATGTACGGCTTTATTATGAAGCTGTTCGGTACTACCGATCTTGTTCCGTGTGACAATGAGCTTCCGCTTGAATTTGCCGTCCGTGCCGATGAGAAGCTGAAAACGCTCGGAACGGATACAAGCCTTGTAAGAATTATGAACATAATCGAAAAGGCAGAGTTTTCAAAAGAGGAAATATCCGAGCAGGAGCGTGCCGAGGTTTACTTGTATACAAAACAGCTTTATGCGCTTGTGCTTCAGAACTCCGGACGCATAAAAAGAATGTGGATTAAAGTCACTTTTTGACAATTAATTCAATATAATTCTTGTAAATTCCGTGATAATCTGTTATAATTATATCAGAAGTAAGCAAAATCTGCAAAGCGGAAAGGAAATATAATATGAGACTTATAACAAGATCTGATTTTGACGGTCTTGCCTGCGGTGCATTACTGCTTGAGGCAAAGGTCGTTGACAGCTGGATGTTTGCTCATCCGAAGGATATTCAGGACGGGCTTGTTCCTGTAACAGAAAATGACGTTCTCGCAAATGTACCCTTTGCTCCCGGTTGCGGACTTTGGTTTGACCACCATTCAAGCGAGGAAGAACGTCTGAAAATAAAAGGTCATTACAAGGGCGAAAGCAGGATTTCTCCCAGTGCCGCCAGAATCATATATGAATATTACGGCGGTAAGGAGCGTTTCCCGAATTTTGACGATCTGATGCTTGCTGTAGATAAGGTTGACAGCGGACAGCTGACCGCAGAAGAAATACTGAACCCTACAGGCTGGATACTCATCGGCTTCCTTATGGACCCACGCACAGGTCTCGGACGTTTCAGAAACTTCAGGATAAGCAACTATCAGCTTATGGAAAAACTGCTTGTCTGCTGTGCGACAATGTCTACAGAAGAAATTCTCAATATGCCCGATATACAGGAAAGAATCAAGCTGTATAACGAACAGACCGAGCTGTTCAAACAGATGATAGCCGAGCATTCAAGAGTTGAGGGCGATGTTATCATATCCGATTTGCGTAATGTCGATCCTATCTATACCGGAAACAGATTTATGATATACAGCCTTTATCCGCATCAGAACATATCCGCATGGATAGTAAACGGTAAGGGCGGAAAAGGATGCTCCGTAGCGGTCGGTTATTCTATACTCAACCGCACGAGCAACGTTGACGTAGGCTCGCTTATGCTCAAGTACGGCGGCGGCGGTCACAGAGCGGTCGGCACCTGTCAGTTCAAGGACGAGGAAATCGAAGAAAAGCTCCCGATGCTGCTTGATGAGCTTGTAAATTACGACAAATATTATTCTGCAACTCCCGTGTAAAGCACGGCTTTAAATAACGAAAGGTACATATATGACGGTACAGGAATATGCGGTAAAGCTCCGCAGTAACATTTCAAAAATAATAAAGGGCAAGGATGATAAGATAGACCTTGTCATAATGGCTCTTTTAAGCGGCGGTCACGTTTTGCTTGACGATGTTCCGGGAACGGGCAAGACAGTTCTCGCAAAGGCACTCGCAAGAAGCGTTGACGCAGGCTTTTCAAGAATACAGTTTACCCCCGACCTGTTACCGTCCGATATTACCGGTATCCACTTTTTCAATATGAAAGAGCAGGAGTTCATGTTCCGTGCAGGTCCTGTGTTCACGAATATCCTTCTTGCCGATGAAATAAACCGTGCTACGCCCAGAACGCAGTCGGCTCTGCTTCAGTGTATGGAAGAAAAGCAGGTAACGATAGACGGAGAACTTTTTCTTATCGATAAGCCGTTCATCGTACTTGCAACGCAGAATCCCGTAGAAACGGCAGGAACTTATCCGCTTCCCGAGGCGCAACTTGACCGTTTTATGATAAAGCTGTCTGTAGGCTATTCCGACAGGGAATCGGAAATGCAGATACTCGATAATTCAAGAGCGGTTCACCCTGTAGAAAATCTTACTGCCGTAACCGATAAGACAGAGCTTCTTGAAATGATGAACAGGGTAGAGAACATCAAGGTGAACGAGGCTGTAAGAGGATACATTGCCGATATAGGAAATGCCAGCCGTCATAACAGCGAGATTAAGCTCGGCCTCAGTACACGAGGACTTATTGCGCTGAAAAATATGTCGCAGGCAAGGGCGGCACTGCGTGGCAGGGAATTTGTAACCCCCGATGATGTAAAGACAGTCGCACCGTATGTCTGCGTACACAGACTTATCTGCAGAAGTACGGTTATGCGTGACCCCGATAGTGCAAAACGTGAGATTCTTGACAAAATGATAAAGGAGCTTCCCGTTCCTACGGAGCAGATTTAAATGGAGCTTGTAGCGATTATTCTTGTGATTGCGGCGGTAGCAGCCGCAGAAGTGCTTATTTTCGGAAAGTACGCACTGAAAGGAATATATTACAGTGCGTCGGTAAACAAGGCCGAGGTCTACGAGGGCGAAACCCTCGAACTGACTGAGGTCGTTGAGAACCGACGCTTTGTTGCTTTGCCGTGGATAAAGACGGAGCTTTCCGCTTCTCGCTGGCTTGCGTTCAGCAGGAAGGATTCCGCCGCACAGACAAGCGGCGGCGACAATACCTTTATTCCGGGCGTTTTTTCGCTGAAGCCCCGAAGTAAATGTACAAGAGTCAGAAAAATAAAATGTATGAAACGTGGCGTATTCTCCTTTGACGATACGGTTGTGACCGCTACAGATATGCTGGGTCTTGTAAGAGTTTCAAGAGGCTTCAAGGTCGGTATAAGCATTACCGTCCTGCCTGTCGGCGCAGACGGAGAAAATGCGGTGCTGTCATTCAACGAGCCTGTCGGTGAAATTCTTGTCAGACGTTTCATAAACGAGGATCCGTTTATGATTGCAGGCTCAAGGGAATATACGGGCAGAGAACCGCTCAACCGCATAAACTGGAAGTACACCGCCGTTACCGGTAAGCTGATGGCTATGAATAACGAGTTTACCACCTCACGAAACACCCTTATACTTATGAATATGCAGAGAAAGGGAGTAGTGCCGATAACGTCCGCAGATATTAGAGATACAGAAGCGTTTATAAAGCTGTCCGTCAGACTGATGTGGGAAAGCATTGACAGCGGTTGCGGTTTTGCTTTTGCAACAAACGGCGGTAACGTAAACGGTACAGCCACCGGCTTTGTAAAGACAGCCGAACAGTGCGAGGGTGTACTCAGAATGCTCGCACAGCTTTCCGACAGCTGCAGCTTTGATTTCGGCTCGTTTTTAAATGCGCTGAATTACGGCAGCTTCACAGATGTGATTATTTTGACGCCTTATATTGACGATGAAATGGCGCTGTTTGCAAAAGAGCTTGAAAGCCGTGACAAAGCGGCGGTTTTCTATACAACGGGCAACATTCCCGAAAATACAGATGCTCAGATATTGCACGCAAGAAAATTCTCATACACGTTTAATGCAGGCTATGCGGAGGGTACGCAATGAAAAAGGATTTTTTAATGAAATGCGTTGCCGCTCTGGCTATGCTTCTTGTTCCACTGCCGCTGATGTTCGTTTTCGAGGTGACGGCTTTCAAGGGCTTTATGCTGTGGCATTATCTGATATATTATGCCGTAGCCGCCATATCCGCCGCATCCGGCTATTTTCTGATGTGCCTCAGACGTTCACGGCACATTCCGAAAACGATTTTTCTTGTAAATACGCTTATTGCTCTTACGGCAACGGTGCTTGTCGTTCTTGTAGCCGTAGTTTCCTCGCAGATAAACAACGTACTTGGCGAAAACGGCTTTAACGTATTCTATTTCTGCGTTGCTCTTATGCCGTCCGTTATTGTATGGTATCTTCTCGGAATGAGCCTTAAAAAGAACAGATTTGACGATATATTCACTCCGGTATGGCTCGGAATATATCTTGTCGAAACGTTCATCTGCTATATTTTCTGCTGTGTAATGTCGGCGGATATGGAATATCTCGGTGCTTCGGAACACAGGATCTCGGTTCTTCTTGTGGTAATGGCGCTTCTTACGGTATTGCTTATCAACCAGTCGAATATACGCTCCGAGATTGACAGACGCAGAAACACCAACCTTATAGTACCCAAAGGGCTAAGGCTTTACAATGCAAAGCTGATAGCGATAGTCGGTGCGGTGATACTTGCGGCGCTGATGCTCAAGGATTATGTAGCCGCAGGTCTTACTTGGCTTGTGAAAATGACCGTTAAGATAATAGATACGCTGCTCTTCAACATCCGATTTCTGCAGACCGAGCAGATGACCCCTGAGGACACACCGCTCCCCGATTCCGATTTTCTTTCGGCTGAGGGCGGAAGCCGTGATTTTCTGCTTTATATTCTTGTCGTTGTCATTGTCGTACTTGTTATCGTATTCAGAAAGAAAATACTGTCGCTGATGCGAAAGATAGCAGGACGCATCTTCGGAAAATATTCCGTCGATGACACTGTGCAAGAGGTTTATGACGATTACACAGACAGCTACGAGGAGCTTGACATAAGGCAGGAGAGGATAGTAAACGAAACGGATAAGGACTGCCTTAAACGCTACCGTAAAGCTAAGGATAACAACGAAAAATTCAGGCTCGGCTACAGATTATACGCTATGTGGCTTTCAAAACGCAGTACGGAGGATATTTCCACGAAAACAGTCGAACAGCACCGTCTTATCTCCGAAAAGCTGTATCACGGCACAAACAATATCGGAGCATTTTCCGACAGCTACAGCAAAATACGGTACGATGACGAACCTGCGACCGCTGACGACGTTCTTCTTTCCGACAGCCTCATAAACGAGCTTTATAAATAGCGCAATGTAAAATTTGTGTAAAGTCTATTGACAATTGTAAATAAATGTGTTATCATTTCCACATGATAAAAGGGAGTAGTCGGGGGATCGGTCACAGAATGATCCCTGTACGGTGTCGTCAATACGATTTCGAACGCTTTAAGCCTCAGAGATCCGTGCCGTACTGAGTATACGCTTATGACAAGACTTTTGTCGCAATTTCTTTGCGGCAAAGGTCTGTTTTTTTATGCCTTTGCCCAAAACACGAAAGGAAAGGTTACGGTAATATGAATTATTACGACATGAACACACAGGAGGTTCTTTCACAGCTTGATACAAGTATGAACGGACTTACAGGCGGCGAGGCTGAAAGCAGGCTTTCCCGTTACGGAAAAAACGAAATAACCGAGCAGAAGAAAAAGGGCGTTTTAAGAGTATTTGCAGAGCAGTTTGCGGATTTGCTTGTAATTATTCTGATAATCTCCGCTCTTATTTCTGTTTTCACCGACAACATAGAAAGTGCGATTGTTATCATCTGCGTTATCACTATGAATGCGGTTCTTGGCACTGTCCAGCATTTCAAGGCGGAAAAATCGCTTGAGGCGCTCAAGTCAATGTCATCGCCCACTGCAAAGGTAATGAGGGATAACAACATCCATATCGTCAATGCGTCCGATATAACCGCAGGCGATATTGTACTTGTAGAGCAGGGCGACATTGTCTGTGCGGACGGCAGACTTGTTTCGTGTGCGTCCCTTCAGGTAAACGAAAGCTCGCTTACAGGCGAAAGCAACGGCATAGACAAGTTCACCGAGATGCTGACAGGCGAAAAAATACCTCTCGGCGATAGGAAGAATATGGTCTACACAGGCTCTCTTGTAACGGCAGGCAGAGGTATGTTTGTTGTAACAGCAGTCGGAATGGATACGGAGCTTGGAAAGATTGCAGGGCTTATAAACAAGGCTGAGCGTAAAAAGACCCCGTTACAGCACAGCCTTGACAAGTTCTCAAAACAGCTTTCTGTAGCGATTCCCGTTCTCTGCCTTATAGTTATGATTCTCTATATCATAAGAGGAACACCCGTGCTTGATTCGCTGATGTTCGCCGTAGCGCTTGCTGTAGCCGCAATACCCGAAGCGTTAAGCTCGATAGTCACTATCGCTCTCGCCATAGGTACACGAAAAATGGCGGAGCAGAACGCTGTAATAAAGGATCTCAAGGCGGTCGAAGGCCTTGGCTGTGTGTCTGTTATATGCAGTGATAAAACAGGAACGCTCACCCAGAATAAAATGACCGTAAGACAGGTCTATTTAAACGGCAAAGAGCAAAATGCTGACGCTTCTGCCTGCAATGCGGATTCCGCAATTCTCGAAAGAGCAATGGCTCTGTGTAACGATGCCGCCTATTCAGACGGCAACGCCATAGGCGACCCTACAGAAACCGCACTGTCGGATTACATCGGTGTTCCGGTTTATGAAAAGATTCGCTCCGATTATCCGAGAGTTTCCGAAATACCGTTTGACAGCGAAAGAAAGCTGATGAGTACCTGCCATATAGTTGACGGCAAGCGTACAATGTTCACAAAGGGCGCAACAGATAACCTGCTTTCACGTCTGGTTTCCATCTGCGATAACGGCACGGTCAGAAGCATAACAGACGATGATAAAAATAAAATCGCACTTGCAAACGAGCATTTTTCCGGACAGGGAATGCGTGTGCTTGCATTCGCCTATAAGCTCTCCGAAAATGAAGAGGCAGACACTGAGGATAACTATATCTTCATAGGTCTTGCGGCAATGACCGATCCGCCCCGCCCCGAAAGCAAGGCGGCAGTCGCTGATTGCATAAGAGCAGGAATTAAGCCTGTAATGATAACGGGCGACCATAAGGTAACGGCAAGTGCGATAGCAAGAGAGATCGGCATTATGCGTGACGGCGATATAAGCCTTGACGGAGTTCAGCTTGACGAAATGACCGACGAGGAGCTTGACAGCGTTATCGAAAAGGTTTCCGTTTATGCCCGTGTATCTCCCGACAATAAGATAAGGATAGTTGAACGCTGGCAGAACAAGGGCAAGGTAGTTGCTATGACAGGCGACGGTGTAAACGATGCTCCTGCGCTGAAAAAGGCGGATGTAGGTGTTGCTATGGGTATCACAGGTACGCAGGTATCAAAGGATGCCGCTTCAATGATACTTACCGATGATAATTTCGCTACTATCATCAAATCTGTAGCAAACGGCAGGGCAATCTACGCAAATATCAAGAATGCCGTTAAATTTCTGCTGTCAGGCAACCTTGCGGCAATAATCGCAGTATTATGTACCGCTATACCCGGACTTCCGACGCCGTTCACGGCTGTTCAGCTCCTGTTTATAAATCTTCTTACCGACTCACTGCCTGCAATAGCCATAAGTATGGAAAAAGCAGATAAATCGCTCCTTTCGCAAAAGCCCAGAAATACAGGCGAATCCTTCCTTACAAAAGCAATGTCGCTCGGCATAGTGACAGGAGGAGTGCTTATCGCCGCTGCGGTAATGACAGCCTACTTTATCGGAAGCGCAGTTTCAGCCGAGCTTGGCTGTGCAATGGCATTCAGCACACTGTGTATATCAAGGCTGTTTCACGGCTTCAACTGCCGCAGTGATAAGTCGATATTCAAAGTCGGCTTAACGTCAAACAGATTCTCACTGCTTGCTTTTCTTGCAGGAATAATATTCCTTGTTTTAGCGGTATTCGTTCCCGGTGTAAGCGGCTTGTTCTCGGCACAGCTGATGAATATCGGATATTTCGGTATTTCGCTTGCAATAGGCTTTGTACCTACGCTGATAATACAGCTTGTAAGAATCATCAGAGAAGCACGCAGAAAATAATCTGCGACCGACATAAATCAAAAGCAGTTCTGAATGAAAAAAAGGTTTACATTTCATTTAGTATATGGTACAATAAAACTGCGGTAATACCGTAATTTTTGTTTGGATGGTAAATAGTATGAGCATTGAAAAGAAACTCTGGGGCAATCATAACGGAAAGGATTGCTACTTATTCACGCTTGAAAACGGCAATATGACAGCCGAGATTACAAACTACGCAGGCTCGCTTGTAAAGCTGATTGTACCCGATAAGGACGGCAACAAGGGCGATATACTCTTAGGCTATGATACACTTGACGGTTACATAGCAGGAACAAGCAGTCAGGGCGCTTTAGTCGGAAGATATGCAAACCGTATCGGCGGCGCTAAATTCCCCCTTAACGGCAAGGAATATACTCTTGCCAAAAACGACAACGGCAACACGCTGCACGGCGGTAATGTCGGCTTCAATAAGAAGGTCTGGAATGTCAAGGATTACGGCGAAAACGGCAATCCCTATGTAGTGTTCTCCTACACGAGCGTTGACGGCGAGGAGGGCTTCCCCGGAACGCTGACGCTTGATGTTAAGTATACTCTGACAGCCGATTCGATTGAGATATGCTATAATGCGGTAAGCGACAAGGATACGG
>ERZ827492.2243-NODE-2243-length-13883-cov-3.516344_pt1 | contig 13883 bp, 8 predicted proteins | sample MGYA00519704_ERZ827492 | MGnify/ENA primary metagenome ERZ827492 (study PRJEB31778, sample SAMEA3449325) | human gut metagenome | biome: human gut; feature: human-associated habitat; material: faeces | place: United Kingdom | collected 2010/2012 ...
CGGACGCGGAGGGCGTTTGTTATTATCTGGTATGTATGCGTTGAGACAAGGAATCACTGCTGGTTTGCCACCAGCTTAAAGCCCGCTTTCGCAAGCTCCTGCTTGATCTGCTCCACCTGAGCATGGTCGCGCGTTTCCATGCCCACGCGCAGATAACAGCTTGTGATGGCCATGTTGGTATCGCTCTGGTTGTGATGAACACTCACCACATTGCCGCCGCAGCGGCTGATGATATCGCTCACTCCGGAGAGCTGGCCCGGCTTGTCCTCCAGCTCGATGGTGAGCGTGCTGTTGCGCCCTGCCATCACAAGGCCGCGCGTGATCACGCGGCTCAAAATGTTCACATCAATATTGCCGCCAGAGAGCAGACAGACCGTCTTTTTGCCCTTGATATCCACCTTGTTGTACATGGCGGCGGCCACAGATACCGCGCCCGCGCCCTCGGTCACCAGCTTCTGGCGTTCCATCAAGGCCAGCACCGCGGCAGCGATCTCATCGTCTGTCACGGTGACGATGCCGTCCACATACTCGCTGACGAGTTCGTAGGTCAAATCTCCCGGGTGCTTTACGGCAATGCCGTCCGCAAAGGTGGCCACGCCGTCAAGCGTGATGGCCTCATGCTTCTGCACGGAATCCCGCATGCTGGGCGCGCCCGCGGCCTGTACACCGTACACCTTGCACTCCGGGTGCAGATGCTTGATGGCGTAAGCCACGCCGCTGATGAGGCCGCCGCCGCCCACCGGAACCAATACGACCTCCACGTCGGGCAGCTGATCCAAAATTTCCAGGCCGACAGTACCCTGCCCCGCAATGACCTCCGCGTCATTGAACGGGTGGATGAAAGTATACCCTTTCTCTTTCTGAAGCTTGCAGGCGTAATCATACGCGTCGTCATAGGCGCCTTTAACAAGACAGACCTGTGCGCCGTATGCTTTAGTCGCTTCCACCTTGCTGATGGGCGCGCCATCCGGCATGCAGATAACGCTTGGGATATTGCTGCGCTGAGCCGCCAGCGCAACGCCCTGAGCATGGTTGCCCGCGCTGCTTGCAATAACGCCTTTTGCCTTTTCGTCAGCCGTAAGCTGGCTGATTTTATAATAGGCGCCGCGCACCTTAAAACTGCCTGTTACCTGCAGATTTTCAGTCTTCAAATAGATTTCGCTCTCTGCATTGAGTCCCGGAGCAGCAATCAGATCCGTTTTTCGTGCAACAGATTTCAGTACATATGCGGCGTGATAGATTTTGTCCAGTGTGAGCATGCCGTTTCCTTCTTTCCCCTATTATTCCCTCTATCGGACAACGTTAAGAATAATTTTACCACTTCAGCGTGATTTTGCAAGCAAAATATTGCGCCTTCCGTCCGCCCCGTGTATACTGAAAAGGTATCTTGCAGACAAAGGAGCATCCCCATTATGTTGGAAGAAAATAAAGCCCTGCGCATGCGGCTGCACAGCCTTACCATATTCCGCGGGCTGTTGGAGGACCCTGTTGTTTCCCGGCTTGCGGCGCTTTTGCACGCACAGCCCTCGGACGCGGAAGCCTGTGCGGATGCCTATTGCGCCTTTGCCGCCGCACTGTACGAAAGGGGCGGAGACCTCAGCACCTATTTATTGAAAGCCGTACTGGAGGACGAAAACCTGTATGTCCGCCGGGCGGCGTCCGGTGCGCCGATTCCCGCCGAACTTGCGGAATGCCTGCAACACGAGCTTTGCTTTTTGCAGGAGCTTTCCCAATTTGATGGCGCCTCCCTGCGCGGCGCGCTGAAAGGCGCATTTCTGCCCCGCTGGGGCACGCAAACGCTGGATTTCGCCGCGCGTTATGAGGAAAATATCCGCACGCTTCCGCTCCACGGCTATGGAATCTATGCCAAATACCATGTATTTACCGTACACAGCGGGGCCATCGTTCCCGTCAGACACCCGGACCCTCAGCGGCTGGACGAACTTTCCGGCTATGAACGTGAGCGCGGGAAAGTAATTGCCAACACACGCGCCCTTTTGGAGGGACGCCCCGCCAGCAACGTACTGCTGTACGGCGATGCCGGCACGGGAAAAAGCAGCACGGTAAAAGCCGTTGCCAACGCGTTTGCAGACGAAGGACTTCGTCTCATTGAAGTGAAAAAAAATCAGCTTTACCAAATTCCGGACCTTGTGGAAACGCTCAGCGCCAATCCACTCAAATTCATTCTGTTCATCGATGACCTCAGTTTTTCCACCAATGACAACGACTTTGCCGCCCTGAAGGCGATTTTGGAAGGCAGTGTCAGCAGCCGCAGTTCCAACCTCGCGGTCTACGCCACATCCAACCGCCGTCATCTGGTGAAGGAGACATTCTCCGACCGGGAAGGCGACGAGATTCATCTGGCGGATACCATGCAGGAGCTGATGAGCCTTTCCGCCCGCTTCGGCCTTACCATCACTTTTTCCCGGCCGGACAAAGAGCTTTACTGCCATATCGTACAGAATCTCGCACTGCTCTACGGCATTGAAATGCCGGAAGCGGAGCTGATGATCAAAGCGGAGGCACACGCCATCCGCAACGGCGGACGCAGCCCCCGTGTGGCAAAGCAGTTCATTGAGCTGCTGAAAGCCGAGGTGTGAGGCGTTTTCCGCATCCGTTTCATCAAAGAGCCGCGCCGCGGCGTCTTTCGGGACGCGCGGCGCGGCTCTTTTCGCTTCGGATTATTTTTTCAGCCAGCTCATCATCTTGCGCAGCTCTGCGCCCACCTTCTCCAGCAGATGCTGGCTCTCTACGCGGCGCGTAGCAAGGAATTTCGCTTTACGGCCGCCAGCCGGAGAAAATTCCTGCATGAACTCACTGGCGAACGTGCCGTTCTGGATCTCCGTCAGAACGTTCTTCATCTCTTTGCGGGTCTCCTCGGTGATGAGGCGCTTTCCGGTCCGGTAATCGCCGTATTCCGCCGTGTTGGAGATGGAATAGCGCATCATGGCAAAACCGCCGCTGTTGATGAGGTCGACGATCAGCTTCATCTCGTGGATACATTCAAAGTACGCCATTTCAGGCTCATAGCCGGCTTCTACCAGCGTGTCGAAGCCCGCCTTCATCAGTTCGGTCACGCCGCCGCACAGCACGCACTGCTCGCCGAACAGGTCGGTCTCGGTCTCTTCACGGAAGGAGGTTTCCAGAATGCCGGCGCGGCCTGCGCCAATGCCGCTGGCGTAAGCCAGCGCGATATCCTTGGCATGGCCGGTGTAATCCTGCTCCACGGCAATCAGGCTGGGCACGCCCTTGCCCTCCACGTACTGGCTGCGGACGGTGTGGCCGGGGCCCTTGGGGGCCACCATGATCACGTCGATGTTCTTAGCGGGTTTTACGAACTGAAAGTGGATGTTAAAGCCGTGAGCGAACATCAGCACGTCGCCCTCTTTCATGTACGGAGCTACCTGTTCGTTATAGATGTCGGCGGCGATCTCATCCGGCACGAGCATCATCACAACGTCGGCAGCCTTGGCTGCCTCAGGCACCTCCATGACCTTCAGGCCGGCCGCTTCCGCCTTCGCCCAGCTTGCGCTGTCCTTACGCAGGCCAACGACAACGTCAACACCGCTCTCGTGCAGGTTCTGTGCGTGCGCGTGGCCCTGGCTGCCGTAACCCATAATGGCAACGGTCTTTCCGTCCAGAAAGCCCAGGTTGCAGTCCGTGTCATAATACTTTTTGATCATTTTACATTTCTCCCTCTATATATTATTTACCGTGAGGCACGGCTGGGTGCCGCGCCGGATGATACAACGCTCACGCGTGCCGGTGCACGCCGCCGCGTTCCAGGGCCGTGATGCCCGTGCGGCACATTTCCAGTATTTTGTATGGGGAAAGCACATCCAGAAAGCCGTCGATCTTTTCCGGTTCGCCCGTCAGCTCCATCACCATACTGCCGATGGAAAGGTCGATGATCTTCGCTTTGTAAATGTTGGCGATCTCCCGTATGGCTGAACGATTTTCCTCGCCCGCCTCAACCTTCACCAGAAGCAGCTCGCGCAGCAGGCTGTGGGCGGTATCCAGCGGAAAAATTTCCCGCGTTTCCTCCAGGCGCGCCGTCTGTTTGATGATCTGTTCCAGCACCTTGGCGTCGTCGTGCACCACAATGGTGATACGCGAGATCGCGGGGTCATCCGTGGCGGACACCGTCAGACTGTCGATGTTGAAGCCGCGGCGTCCAAACAGGGACGCCACGCGCGTCAGCACGCCGGAATGGTTATCCACAAGGATGCTCAATACTTCTCTGGGCATACTGCCGCCTCCTTTAATCCATGATCATATCTTCGATACTGCCGCCCGCCGGGATCATCGGCAGCACCTTTTCATCTTTGTCGATCACACATTCGATCCACACCGGCCCTTTCGATTCCAGCGCTTCGGCAAACGCCGCCGAAAACGCATCCAGCGTCTCGCAATGATAGCCTTTCGCGCCAAACCCTTCTGCCAGCTTTACATAATTTGTTTTGCGGTGCGGGTCTGTACTGGAATACCGCTTGCCGTAAAACGCCGTCTGCCACTGGCGCACCATACCCAGCACCGTATTGTTGAAAATGACCGTGATGACGGGCAGCTCGTAGCTGACGGCTGTACATGCTTCATTGAGGTTCATATGGAAAGAACCGTCGCCCGTAATGTGGATGACCGGACGGCTTTCGCCCACCGCCAGCTTTGCGCCGATGGCCGCGCCGTAGCCAAAGCCCATGGTCCCCAGGCCGCCGCTCGTCAGAAAACTGCGGGGTTTTACATGGCGGATGTACTGCGTGGCCCACATCTGGTGCTGGCCGACGTCCGTCACGTAAAGCGCGTCCGGCCCGGCCAGCTCGCACATTTTGCCGATGAGCTGATGAGGGCGGATGCAGTACTTATCATCCTTGGGACGGTAATCCTGCGCCTGCCATGCCTGGATCTGCGTCATCCACTCCGTGTGCTTCGCATCTTTGACCAACGGCAGAAGAGCCTGCAATATCTGCTTGACGTCGCCGACAAGGCTGTAATCCACTTCGACGTTTTTGTTGACCTCGCTGGGATCGATATCGATCTGCAGGATCGCCGCGTTCTTCGCAAATTTTTCCGTATTCAGCGCCACACGGTCGGAAAAGCGGGTACCGATGGCCAGCACAAGATCAGCCTCGTTCACCGCACGGTTGGTGGTGCGGCAGCCGTGCATTCCCAGCAGGCCCAGGTTCAGCGGGTCTCCGTAGCTCAGTACGCCGGCTGCCATCATCGTATAAGTGGCGGGGATCTCCGCCTTTTTGGCCAGCGCATAAAGCTCCTCGCCCGCCTCTGACGCGGCCACACCGCCGCCGAAATAGATGACGGGACGGCGCGCGTTTCCGATGACCTGCGCCGCACGGGCCAGTTCCTGTCCGTCAAGCTCCGTCTTGTAAACGGGGATCTGCGGTTTCACAGGGGTAAATTCCGCCGTTGCACCCGTCACATCCTTCGGGATGTCCACCAGCACCGGGCCCTTGCGCCCCGTCTGCGCAATGCGGAACGCGTCCCGCAGAATGTCCGCCAGCTCATCCACCTTGCGCACCACGAAATTATGCTTTGTAATGGGCATCGTAATGCCCGCGATATAGACCTCCTGAAAGCTGTCCCGCCCGATGAGGCTGGTGCCGACGTTGCCTGTGATCGCCACCATGGGGATGCTGTCCATATATGCCGTGGCGATGCCCGTGACAAGGTTTGTCGCACCCGGGCCGCTCGTTGCCAGAACCACACCTGTTTTTCCTGTGGCGCGGGCGTAGCCGTCGGCCGCGTGTGCGGCCCCCTGTTCGTGAGCCGTCATTATGTGGCGTATCTTGCCGCTGTACTTGTAGAGCGCATCATACAAATTCAATACCGCACCGCCGGGATAGCCAAACAGCGTCTCGACGCCCTGTTCCACCAAAACTTCTGCAAAAATGTCCGCGCCTGTCAATACCATACCTGCGCCCTCCTTCTTCCCTCATTCTCCCTGTGAACTGTTTTCGAATAAACAAAAAGGCCCCTGTCTCGATCTTACATCAGAGACAAAGGCCTATCACAAGCACTCTGCGGTACCACTCCGTTTGCCGCACAAAACGCGGCCGCTCGGCGCGCACTGCTCCATTGCAGCGCGCAGGCTCTTTAACGGGGCCAAACCGGCGTTCGCTTACACAGGCATAGCGCCCTTGGGCGAAGCTGCTCCGGGAAGACTTTCACGCGCGCCCCCTGCCGCCTCGCACCAACCGGCGGTTCTCTGTGCGCGGAGCAAACGCGCTATTCGTTCCCTTCACTGCATTTCAGCGGATATTGTATTTTATTATATCCACGGCTTTTTGATTTGTCAAACGTTTTTTGAAAAAACTTTATTTCTTTATTGCAATAAAGCCCGGTCTCCGCATTTGCCGCCGCTTTCAGTTGCCCCGCAGGCCGCGCCGTGGTAAACTGAATACGTACAGAGCCGCAAACGCGCTCTGTCCAACACAAATGAACGGCGGTGCAACAATGAAACGTCTATCCACCTCTTTCCCCGTCGGAGACACTCCTCTGGACGAATATCCGCGCCCACAGATGGTCCGGGCGCAATGGCAGAATTTAAACGGCCTGTGGCAGTACGCCGTTACGGAAAGTCCGGAGCAGCCGGCCGTATGGCAAGGCGGCATCCGCGTCCCGTTTGCGCCGGAAAGCGCGCTGTCCGGCGTTGAAAAGCCTGTTCTGCCGGGCCAGACGCTCTGGTATTTCCGCACGTTTTCCATCAACGGATACGACGCAGCCAAGCGTACGCTGCTGCATTTCGGCGCAGTGGATTATGCCTGCACAGTATTTGTAAACGGGCGGGAGGCCGGAGGGCATACCGGCGGCTACTGTCCGTTTACGCTGGACATTACTTCTTTTGTGCGCGCGGCGGAAAATGAGCTGACGGTCGCCGTTACGGATGACACCGACAAAGGCGACGCGCCACGTGGCAAACAGGTTCTGCACCCCAAAGGCATCTGGTATACTGCGGTAACAGGCATCTGGCAGACTGTCTGGCTGGAGCAGGTGGACAGTGCTCACTTCACATCCGTTCACTTCATACCGTCGCTGGATTCCGTGGAGGTCTTCGTCCAGGCCAGCGAAAGCGGCAGCGTATGCATGGAAGTGTTGGAGGAGGATTCATGCATCACCGCCCACACGTTTACGGCGGGCGGCAGCCAGACGGTTTCGTTTGAAGCGCCCCGTCTCTGGACGCCCGAACAGCCGTTTCTCTACCGGGTGCGCCTGAGCCTTCTGCGCGCCGGGCGTGAGACTGACCGGGTAGAAAGCTACTTCGGCCTGCGCACCTTCGCTGTGCAGCCGGATGAGAACGGCACACCGTATTTTCTGCTCAATGGCAGGCCTTACTTCCAAAAAGGGCTTCTGGATCAGGGATACTGGCCGGACGGGCTGTACACCGCGCCCAGCGATGAAGCGCTGCGCCGGGACATTGAACAGGCAAAGGCGCTGGGCTTCAATATGCTGCGCAAGCATATCAAGGTGGAACCCGCCCGGTGGTATTACCATTGTGACACGATGGGCATGCTGGTATGGCAGGATATGCCCAGCGGCGCGGCTTACCCCGGGGATCTGCTTGCCGTGGCCCTGCCGAATATCGGCGTACAGGTATCCGATAAAAAGCACAAGAGGTTCAAGCGTGAAAATACCGCCGCGCGCCTTCAGTTCACCAAAGAACTGAAAGAGATGGTGGAAGCACTGACCGATGCCGTGTGCATTTGTACCTGGGTGCCGTTCAACGAGGGCTGGGGCCAGTTCGACGCCGCAGCCGCCACAGCGCTTCTATGGACTCTGGACCCCACCCGCCCCGTTGACCACGCCAGCGGTTGGCACGACCAGGGTGCGGGAGATTACAAAAGCATCCACAAATACATCTTCAAGGTGCGTCCGCCGCACCCGGACGGCCGCGCGTTCGCCCTGACGGAATACGGTGGTTACAGTCAGGTGCTGGACGGTCATGTATGGGATAAAGAGAACAGCTTCGGCTACCGGATGTATCCCGATAAAGCCGCGCTGACAGCCGCCTACCGCAAGCTGCATGAAGAACAGATCCTGCCGCTGCTGAAAAAGGGGCTGTGCGTTTCCATTTACACGCAGCTCACGGACGTGGAGCTGGAAGTAAACGGCCTTTTCACTTATGACCGCGCTGTCTGCAAGCTGGATGAGGCCGTTGTAAAAGAAATCAACCAAAAGCTGGTGTTATAAAATGAAAGAACCGTTTACACTTTACTCCTCCGGCATTGCTTTGGCCCGCTTTGCCGCGGAACGCGCAGACATTACACATTCCAGTCGGGATATATTGGGGCTCGATTTTTCCGAGCCGCGGCCCATGACAGCACAGAATGACACAGACTATGCCGCCGTTAAGCTGCAGCCGTACCGGCGGCTGACGCTGCGGACCGAGTTTGAAGCGGCAGCAGCCAGTGCTCCTGCGGAATTTTCCGTCGATGGCCTGCGCTATACCCGCGCAGAGCGGAACGGGCTGCTCTATTACATCCAGCGCGGCGTCAAATTTCCCTGTGACGCGCTGTTCCGGGACGGGCGGCTCATCGCATGGCTCTGCCCCTGCCGGGAACAGGCCAATCTTCTGGTGCGCGACGGCTTCGAGGAATATACGCCGCTGGCGTTGTGGAAGGATTATGCCGCCCGTCCGCTTTACGGTGTTTCCATGCTGGGTACGTTCCACATGCCTATGCGCGACGGCGTGGAGCTCGCCGCGGACGTTTATCTGCCCGAGGGAGCGCCGCTGCCCGTTCCCGCATTGCTTGTCCGGACACCCTACGACAAAGATGACGGCGCACAGACCTATTTCCGTTATGTGCGCCGCGGCTATGCCGTGGTGGTGCAGGATGTACGCGGACGCAATGAGAGCGGCGGCGAATGGCTGCCCCATTATTACGAGGTGGAGGACGGAGACGATACGCTCACCTGGGTTGGAACGCAGGAATGGTGCGACGGAAGCGTCGGCATGCTGGGTGGTTCATACCTCGGATATACACAGTGGTGCGCGGCGGCTCTGGGCAACCCGCATCTGAAGGCGATGATCAGTGTCGTAACGGCAGGTACTGCTTTTGCAGATGGTCCGCTGCACGGCGGCTGCTTTTCCAGCGGCGGCTTTGCTTGGAATTTCGCCATGACAAAGCGCCGCTTCGCGCCCGAGCGCATGGACCGGGCTGATTGGGATGAAATTCTGGATATCCGCCCGCTGGAGGACATTGGCCAAAAGGCTCTGGGCGAAGATGTTCCCTTTATCCGTAAAATGCTGGCCCACCCCTGTGAAGACAGTTTCTGGCTGCGCGGCAACTGGGCAAAACGCAGCACGGGGAAAACGGTTCCCGTGCTCATTCAAAGCGGATGGTTCGACGACAACGGTATGGGCACCACAGAGGCGCTGGACCTCACCGCCGGCTACCCGCCGGGCACGCGCAAGGTGGTGCTCGGGCCCTGGCAGCACAGCGGCAACAGCAGGTACGACCTGCACGCCCTATCCTTTCCCGCCGGAGCACTGCGGTTTGATCTGGATCTGCTGTATCAGAAATGGTTCGACCACTTCCTGCGGGGCGAAGAAAACGGCGTGGAACAGAGCGCTCCCGTGGAATACTATACGATGGGGGAAAACCGCTGGAAAACAGCGAGCCGCTGGCCCGTGGAAAACGCGGATGACACTCCGTTTTATTTTGGTGAAAACGGAACGCTGTTCCCCATCTGCGGCCGAGAGGGCCGGACAGGATATACCTATGACCCGCAGGACCCCGGCACCCACATCATCGACATGAGCGAGAACGAAATCGCGGTGCCGGAGGATTACACCCAAGAGGAGCAGCGTCCGGATTATATATGTTATACCACACCCACGCTGCCCGCGCCGCTTACGGTAACAGGCGACGCGCGCGTGACGCTTTATGTCTCCAGCGATGCGCCGGATACGGATTTTATGGTACGCCTGTGTGATGTGGACGAAGCAGGCCGCAGCGTTAAGCTGGCGGACGGCATTCTCGCCGCGCGTTTCCGAAACGGGTTTTCCGCGCCAGAATATCTGGAGCCTGGTAAGGTAGAAAAACTGGTCATCCGCACCTCTAAAATATCCCATTGTTTTCTGCCCGGACACCGTCTGCGGGTGAGCGTCACTTCGGGCGCCAAGCATTTTGTGTTTCCCAACAGCAATACAAAAGATGCATACAACAGCACCGAAAGCCGTGTCGCGCACAACACCGTCTGGCACGGCGGCGCAGCACCGTCTCATATCCTGCTGCACGTTGAACGGTGAAGCGGCGCCCTGCACACTGCGGGACGGATGCGCAAAACCGCATGCACCGGTGCGGTTTTTAAAGGGAAGGAGGGTCTCCGCCATGGAAACCGAGCCGCTTCAGATTCGTCTCGCTGTGCGTGAGCTTGTAGAATTCGTGCTGCGCCGCGGCAGCATCGACAGCCGCTTTTCCGGCTTTGACCGCGCCAACGAGGGAAGCCGTATCCACCGCAAGCTGCAAAAAGCGGCGGGAGATTCCTATAAAGCCGAGGTACCCTTCAAGGCAGAGCGCACGGTAGGCGACGTATGCTATACGCTGGAGGGACGTGCCGACGGAGTTATCACAGAGCCGGACGGACATTTTACCATCGACGAAATCAAAACCACAGGCGCACCGGCCGAGCTGCTGACGGCGGATTTTAACCCCTTACACTGGGCGCAGGCTAAATGCTACGGCGCGTTCCTGTGTCAGAGGGAAAGCCTGCCTGGCGTGGACATCCAAATCACATATTATCAGGTCGACACGGATGAGATCATCCGCCACCGCCGCACATTTTCCGCCGAAGCGCTTGAAGATTTTCTCACGGATACACTGCGTTTGTATACGCCTTGGGCGCACATGGAGGCAGCGTGGAGAGCCACACGCAACGCCTCGCTGAAAGCACTGCGCTTCCCCTTTCCCGCCTACCGCCCCGGACAGTACGAGATGGCCGGCGCGGTGTACCGTACCATCGCGGGCGGCGGCAGGTTGTTTTGCGCCGCGCCCACTGGCATCGGAAAAACGGTTTCCACTCTTTTTCCCGCTCTAAAGGCATTGGGTGAGGAAAAGGGCGAGCGCATTTTTTACTTGACGGCAAAAACCATTACAAGGCAGGCCGCCGAGGATGCGCTGGCGCGTCTGCGTGTTCACAGCACATCCTGCGGCACACCGCTGCGTCTTAAAACCATCACGCTGACAGCCAAAGACAAGATCTGCCCGCTGGAGGAACGCGTCTGCACCCCGGAGGCCTGTCCCCGGGCGGACGGCTATTACGACCGCATCAATGCGGCGCTGTACAGTTTTTTGTCCCAAACCGACGAATTCACCCGCGCGGATATCGAGGCATTTGCCCTGCAAAAGCAGCTGTGTCCCTTCGAGCTGGCGCTCGACCTGACCAACTGGTGCGACTGCATCGTCTGTGACTACAACTACCTGTTCGACCCTGTGGTAAGCCTCAAGCGCTTTTTCACCGAGGGCGGAGACTTCATTTTTCTCATCGACGAAGCGCACAATCTGGTGGATCGCGCGAGGGATATGTATTCCGCACAGCTGCTCAAATCCGCGGTTTATGGCGTAAAAAAAGCGCTGGGCAAAGGGCACCGCAAGCTGACGGCCGCTCTGAACAAAGTCAACAGCGAAATGATCGAGCTGCGCCGCCGCTGTGAGGAAGCGGATGAACATCGGCTGGTCATTCCGGAAGGTTTGCCGGAGTTGAACAAGCTGCTCTCCCGTCTGTCCGCCGCCTGTGAGGATTGGCTGGAAGAACACCGTGACGGCGAATTGCACGCCGAAGTGCTCGCGCTCTATTTTGAAGTGCATTTTTATCTGCGCATCGCAGAGCTTTACGACACGAACTACACCACGCTTCTCGCTGCCTTCGGTTCGGAGGTCTGTGTCCGTTTGCTTTGTCTGGACGCCGCGCCGTTTCTGGATGCATCCATGGCGCTTGGCCGCGCCAGCATTCTGTTCAGCGCCACGTTATCACCGGCGGAATACTTTATTCAAACGCTGGGCGGCGGCCCGGCCGCCAAAGCGATACGCCTGCAAAGCCCATTTTCTCAGGAAAGGCTGTGCCTCGCCGCTGCCGGGATCAGCACAAAATATACAGACCGTGAGCGCACACGGGAATCCGTGTGCCGTCTCATCGGCGCGGCCGTGAGCGCCCATGCGGGAAACTATATCGTGTTTCTGCCTTCCTATAAATACATGCAGGATGTGAGCGACGAATTTGCGATGATGTATCCTGATGTCCCATTGACCGTGCAGGAAAACGGCATGGACGAAGATGCACGCGAGGCATTTCTCGCACAGTTTTCAGCCGACAGGCCCGGAACGCTTGTGGGCTTCTGCGTGCTTGGCGGCATTTTTGCCGAGGGCATTGATCTTGCAGGCGACCGTCTTATTGGCAGCATCATCGTCGGCGTGGGCTTGCCGCAGATTGGCGTAGAACAAAATGCCCTGCGGGATTACTACGAAGACACAATGGGTATGGGTTTTGAATACGCCTATCAATATCCCGGCATGAACAAGGTCCTTCAGGCTGCCGGCCGTGTTATCCGTACGGAAACAGACCGCGGGCTCGTGCTGCTCATCGACAGCCGGTACCGAACCGGCAGCTACCGCCGGTTGTTCCCCCCGCACTGGTCTCATCTGCGGCGGATAGAGAGCGCGGAACAGCTCTCTGCACTGCTGGCCGACTTCTGGGCCGAGCCGCCTTCCAGGCATGCTTTTCCCAAATAGCATACAAACGCAAAACGCGCCCGGCGTCAACCCGCCCGGGCGCGTTTTTAATCGTGGAATCAACCAAGCCTTCTGCACCTATCCGGCGCGTCACCCCTCTGCGGCGTTTGCCCTGCGCCGCAGGATGGTGCCCTCCGGCAGAGCGGCTGTGCACGGAATGCTGAACCGCATCATCGCATGCGGCGTAGCGCAGATTGCTTCTCCGCTTTCATTTTGTATCCACTCCGGCGTAAAGGCAACAACCTTGCCGGATGGCGCAAGCGCTTCCAGCGCCTCTCCAAGCAGGAACTTTCCGCGTTGGGTGCAAAAAGCAGTTCCTTCGCGCCATTCATCTACAACGCCCACAACTTCCCATTCCCGAATGTAGCCGCCGTGCTTTGTATTTTGCGTCGCACCTTCTCGGCCGAAATAAAAACCGGTGGAATAATGCCGGTGCGATGTACGGGTCAATTCCTCCAGCACGTCTTCGGGGCACATGTAAGCATCCGGCGCATCCAGATATGCGTTCACCGCACGGCGGTATGCGCTTGTGGTACTGGCCACGTAATAGAAGGTTTTGGCTCGCCCTTCGATTTTCAGGCTGTCCACGCCCGCCTGTAAAATCAAGTCGATAAACGGCGCTGTGCACAGGTCGTTGGCGTTCAAAATATAGCTGCCGTTGTCGGGCGTCTCCCCTATCTCCATGTACTGGCCGGGGCGGTGTTCTTGCAGATATGCCTTGTGCATCCGGCCCCACCGCCCGATGGGGCGGCTTTCCTCCGGCAGCTTCAGGTCTGGTATGTAGTAATCGCCGACAAGAATATAGTCCAGACCGTTGCTGTCATCATGGATACGTTTTTTTAATTCTTCCATATCGACCTCCTGTATTCGATTTTGTACGAATCCAGTTGATCGTGTCCCTGTCCATCCGTTATTCAAGGCAACTGAACTCGTCACCATGAATTATGGCATATCCTTTCCTAATTTCTGATAACTGAGGCCATGGGAAACCTGACTGCCCCGGTTTTCGGACTGGTTATAGAGATCAATGGTCTCTTTCCCCAGCAGCTCCGAAATTTCCTTGAGCGTGGATTTCTCCTTGCCTCCCAAAAACAAGGTGCTGTCACAGTTACCGACAATAGTATCTGCCGCGTCCTTGTA
>ERZ827492.2246-NODE-2246-length-13879-cov-6.161097_pt1 | contig 13879 bp, 16 predicted proteins | sample MGYA00519704_ERZ827492 | MGnify/ENA primary metagenome ERZ827492 (study PRJEB31778, sample SAMEA3449325) | human gut metagenome | biome: human gut; feature: human-associated habitat; material: faeces | place: United Kingdom | collected 2010/2012 ...
CGTGCCCTTGTAGGGGTTGTAGCGTTGCAGGTATTCGCCGCCGAAGACCCACTTATTGCCGCCTTTGGTGTAGGTGGCAAGTGCCGCCCCGAAACAGTACCCCGCATCGTCGCGGTTAGAGTGCGAATAGAATCCGTCGGCCATACCCGCCTTCAGCTCGACGCCCCGCATCTTGGGGAGGCATCGTTGCGCGTCAGCCTGCCCCACACAGAGGGCAAGCGACGCGACAAGTAGAAATAGAAACCGCTTCATGATTACTGCACTTTAAGTTCGTCAATGACACGGGCACGCACGAGGTCTTCATTCTCGACGACGAACGACTGATGGCGGCCTCCGTTCTTCTCGTTCAGCTCCACGACGAGACACTTACCGTCGGGAATCGTGAACTTGTCGAGTGTGAAGACGGTGCGCTCGTCCTTCTTTCCGGCCACGCGCGTAGCGTAGTTGTAGGCACGCAAGGGGAAGATCACCTGCTCCTGCATGGCCGTGCGCTTGGCGACCTTCTTATCGACGATCTTGAACGTGATGAAATCCACGTCGAACGGCACGTTGGAGGCGTTCTTTATCTGCGTGTGGAAATAGAGCAGACCGTTGTGCGTGTAGATGCCTTTCAGAAGATACTGAATGCCGAAACGCTTGCACCCGATATGCTTCACCTCGCGTTTGTCCTGCTTGTGGATGGATTGCATGATAAGACGCACCAAAAGCGGCGATTCGCTCCCCAGCTCTGTGAGATAAATCTCCATCGCGTTGTTCGGGCGGTTCACGGCGCTGCCGTCATGGATGAAGTCGCACATCTCGACATTGAGCAGCAGCGGTTCGTCGGCGTATTTCACATTGAAGGTATAGAACGAGCCGTCCTCGGTAATGACCGACATATTGGTCTCCGTGCGGAAATCGCGCACGGTGGCCTTCACGCGAATGACGTTTTCAGCACCGTCGGCCTTACCTGCGATCAGATTCGGAGAGCCGAGATCGACGTAGCGCACCGCCGCCGGAAAGATGACGTGCACGGTCTTGTCGTAGGTCACTTCCAGCCCGTGCGGCGGAATCATGCGGTCGAAGGAGAGCTTGCGCGTGAGACCGTGATAGAGGCCGCCGTCCCGCTCCGCGTCGGGATAAACCTCCTTGCAGAGCGATACCGCCTGTGTCTGCTCCGTCGCCTCGACGGCCTCGGCGTTCGTTACTTCCTGTGCGTTCGCCGCACCCGCGCCCAGCGCGAGGGCGAACATCATTACGAAATACTTTTTCATTTTGCTGTGGATTTAGTGGCGGGGTTAAGAACCCCGATTTAATAATTCTGTTGTCTGTTAATCTTCCGGTTGATAGAGCATGACCTTGTATCCGGCTTTCAAATGCACTTTGACAGTGCGCATCTTCTTGGCGATGTATTGGCTCGTGCCCTGAATCAACCCTTTGCCGAGATCGGAGGCGAGCTGCGCTCCCGCATCGGTGGAGATATTGATGCTGCTGCCGAGCGACGACCCCATGTTGGCCGTCACCTCTTTGGCCGCGCTTACCTCCATCGAGTTGGGGATGAAGATGCCCTCCTGCCCATCGCTGTCGAAAACGGCCAGCTCGACGGGGATGATCGTTCCCCGATACTCCAACGAGGTAATGTCGATGCCGAGCCGCTCGCCCTGCACCCGTGCCGCGCCTACGACGACCGTGTTGCGGGGGATGCGCATGCCGGCTACCTGCATCGGTTCTGTGAGCCGCAGGCGGACAGTCTGCCCGTCGGTTACGGTCTGATTGCCGTGTACGCACGCAGGAATGGTATTGCGTCCGACAGCCGTCGAGGTTCCGACCGCCGTTTGAAATTCGAAATTCCGCTCGGCGGTCTGCGCCGTGATGAACTCGCTATCGGTCATGGACTGCGCGAGTGCGGAGACGATGCGTTCGGTCACCTGCCCGACGGGCTGCGCCACCGCCTTGCCGTTGCGCACCGTCTTTTTGTCCTCCTCCGTATCGGTTGCCGACGGCTGTTGCGTCGTGCCGCCTTGTCCGGCGGGCATATACTTGGCCGCCAATTCGTAGGACTTTTCGAGCAAGGCCACTTGATCGTCGAGCGTCGAGCCGGACGGCTCCGCCTGCCGCGTCTACGCCTATGACAAGGGCGAGGGCGGCATCTGGGAAAAGGCGCTGGGCTTCTCCGGCTTTGTCGGGGAAAAGGGCGTGTCCTCCGCCAAGCGCGAGGGCGACAAGCGTACGCCCGCGGGCATCTTCCGCCTGGGCTTTGCCTTTGGCAGCGAGGAGACGCCCAATCCGGACTACCCCTTCCGCGCGGTGACGCAGGAGAGCTTCTGGGTGGACGACCCGGACTCCCGCTTCTACAACCAGTGGGTGGAGGGCGAGGCGGAGCGCGACTGGTCCTCCGCCGAACGGCTCGCAAACAGCCCCACGGCCTACGCCCTTGCGGTCGTTGTGGAGTACAACTACGGCCAGGAGGCGGAGCCGGGCAAGGGCTCGGCGATCTTCCTGCACGTGGGGGACGAGCCCACCTCCGGCTGCATCGCGCTGGAGAAGGCGGACCTGACGGCGCTGGTGCAGTGGCTGGACGAGGACGCCTCCCCGCGCATCGTCATCGCGCAGGACGGCTAGGCGCGCGCCTTCCTGCGCACAGCGTAGGCGAAGAGGTACTGCTGCGCGATGCCCCCGCAGTCCCCAAAGCGCGCCATGGCCTGGCGCTTGAGGCTAGCGCGCGTGCCGTGCAGGCCGTACCAGCCGCAGAGCACCTTCTCCATCCAGGTGTCCACGGGAAAGGCCGCGCGCTGCCCGCAGGAGAAGAGGAGCACGCAGTCGGCGACCTTCTCCCCGACGCCCCGGAACTCCCGGATGCGCCGGCAGGCCTCTTCGTACGGCAGGTCCCGCAGGCAGGCCCCGTCGAACCCCGCCGCAACGCGCTCGGCCGCCTCGTAGAGGTAGGGCGCGCGGTATCCCGCGCCGATGCTGTCCACCCAGGCCCGCCCCGCATCCAGCACGTCCTGCGGCCCGGGAAATGCGTGCAGGCCGTTCTCGTCCGCGGGCATGATGGCGCAGAAGCGGTCCACGATTCCCTCGATGCGGCGCATGTTGTTGTTTGCCGAGAGGATGAAGCTGCACAGCACCTCAAAGAAGGGCTGGTTCAGCAGCCGGATGCCGCGGCAGTCCCGGAGCGCGCCGCGCAGGTGGTCGTCCATCACGGGCGCGAGGAGCGCGGCATAGTCGCTGTCCAGGTCGAAATACGCGCGCCAAAACGGCGCGTCCTCCTCCGCCGCGCCCAGGAGGCAGAGCGCGCCGTCCCGCACCTGCGCGCGGACGGCGCGGCCGAGCACGTTTCCCGCGAAGCTGCCGTCCCCGCGCCGCTTCCAGCGGAAGGTTTGGCCGCAGTGGAACGTGTTTTCCAGATCGATTTCACAATTTTCAAAGACGAGCATGATTTCTTCTCCTGAGCGTGCAAAAACCCGGCTGCGGGGCGCAGCCGGGTTTTTTTCTTGTCGGATTGCGATTACTGCGCAGCGACAGCCTCTTCCCTGGGGTAGACGCTGACCTGCTTGTCGTCGCGGCCCTTGCGCTCGAAGCGGACCACGCCGTTGGCGGTCGCAAAGAGCGTATCGTCCTTGCCGATGCCGACGTTCATGCCGGGATGGATCTTGGTTCCGCGCTGGCGCACGAGGATGTTGCCGGCCAGAACGAACTGACCGTCCGCGCGCTTGACGCCCAGGCGCTTGGCCTCGGAGTCGCGGCCGTTGCGGGTGGAGCCCATTCCCTTCTTGTGAGCGAACAGCTGAAGATTCATCATTTTGATTCCACCTCCGATCCAGTGTGGAGTATGCGGACGTACTGCGGCACGCCCGAAAGGATGTCCTCTAGCCCGATGACCATGGTCGTGAGGATGACCTCCGTCTCCCGCGTGGGGTGCGGGACCTCCACCTCCAAGAGGGGGGCGTCCCCTTCCCGCCAGCGGGCCCGGGTATCGGGTGCAAAGCGTTTGAGTCCCATCATGGCGGTCTGCGTGATGGCCGAAACCGCGGCGCAGACGATGTCCTCCCCCTCCTCGGCATAGCCCGTGTGGCCCTTTGCCGAAAAGCCGACGATCTTGCCGCCCTGATGGCGAATGGTTACCGTCGTCATGCCTTAGCCAATGGTGATCTCCACCTTGGTGAAGGGCTGGCGATGGCCCGCGCGGCGGCGGTAGTTCTTCTTGGACTTGTACTTGTAGACCAGGATCTTGGCGGCCTTGCCGTGGCCGAGCACCTTGCCGGTGACGTTGGCGTCCTCCACAAGGGGCGTGCCGATCTTGGTCTCGCCGTCGTTGTCGAGCAGGAGAACGTCGAACTTGACGGTCTCGCCCTCGGCGGCGTTGAGCTTCTCGACGAAGATGACGTCGCCGTTCTGCACGCGGAACTGCTTTCCGCCGGTCTTGATGATCGCAAACATTTCTGGTAGCACCTCCTCTACCCAATCTCGCTGATACGGGTTGCGCAGCCCGGATTTCCGGGGCGCGCGATTGCCGACCCTGCTCAAGCGGCGCAAATAGTATAGCATCCTCCCCCGCTTCTGTCAAGGAATCGGGAGGATTTGCGAAGTTTAAGTTTTGTCGCGGCGCTTCCCTTCCGGCGTAAACGCGCGGCGCAGGGCGCGCTCGACGAAGAAGATGCTCCCGAGCATCGCGGCGCACTGCGCAAGGCAGATCCCCGCGCCCACGGCGCCCACCGTTCCCTCGCCCCTGCCGAGCACGCAGAGCATGCCGAGCGCGGACGCGGGCAGCAGCGCCGCGCCAAGGCGCAGCCAGAGCCGGCCGCACGCCCTGTGGGCAAAGGCCCAGGTCGCCTCGTTTTGCATGGACATCGGGGTCCTGTAGCCCACAAAGTGATTGATCTTCCTGGGCGGATGTTTGCCGAACCAGCCGCCGATTCCCAGCATCATCAGCGGCAGCAGCAGATTTGCCGCAAAGAGAATCCACCAGGTTTGCATGGCGCATCGCCCTCCTATTCGAGGTATTCCAGGCCCCGGCAGCTGCCCTTGGGCTTTGTCTCGACGTGGAAGTCGTTGGGGCCCTTGCGCGCGTCGGGCTGGAGGTACACGCCCCCCGCCGGCGCGAGGGCGCGCGCCGCCCCGAGCACCTCGGCGTTGGCGCTGAGCACGATCTCCCCCTCGGTTCCGGAGGCGCGCAGGCGGCGCACGTCGCGCAGGGCGCGGCGCGCGGTGTGCTCGGGCTGCAGGACGCGGCCCGTGCCGCCGCAGCAGGGACAGGCGCGCTGCAGCCCGGCGCTCAGGGGCGTGCGCATCCGCTTGCGCGTCATCTCCACAAGGCCCAGGGATGTAAGGCCCGCGACGTTGACCTTGTTCCGGTCGCGGCGGAAGGCCTCGCGCAGCACCTCGACGAGCTTCTGCCGGTTCTCCTCGCTCTGCATGTCGATGAAGTCGATGACGATGATGCCGCCGATGTCCCGCAGGCGCACCTGCCGCGCGATCTCGCGCGCGGCCTCGCAGTTGAGGCGGAAGACCGTGTCCTGCAGGTCCCGGGAGCCGACGAACTTCCCCGTGTTGACGTCGATGACCGTCAGCGCCTCGGTCGCCTCGATGTACAGGTAGCCGCCGTTTCGGAGCCAGACCTTCTTCTGCAGCGCCTTTTCGAGGCGGCTCTCGATGCGGTAGGCGTCAAAGAGCGGCAGCCCGCCCGCATAGCAGTCCACGCGCTCGGACAGCGCCGGCGCGAACACGCCCAGCGCGTCCCGCACGCGCTCGGCCTCGCCCGCGTCCGCCAGCACGATGCGGTCCACGTCGCCCGTGAGCAGGTCGCGCAGCGTCCGGGTGATCAGGTCCTCGTCCCGGTGCACGCAGCAGGGCGCGCGCCCCGCGCGCACGCGGCCGACGATCTGCTCCCACAGCGCGGTGAGCTCCCGCACGTCCTCGAGGAAGTCCTCCCCGCTGCGGCCCTCCGCGGCGGTGCGCACGATCAGGCCCATCCCCGCGGGCTTTACGCGCTCGGCCTCGGCCTTGAGGCGCTGGCGCTCCCCCTCCTGCGCGATGCGGCGGGAGACGCCGACATAGTCCATCTGCGGCGCGAGGACGACATAGCGCCCGGGCAGCGTGATGTGCGTCGAGAGCCGCGCGCCCTTGGTCCCATCCGGCTCCTTGACGACCTGCACGAGCAGGTCCTGATTGGCGACGACGCGCTCCTGCCGCGCCGCGGGGATCTGCGCCTCCTGCCCGGGGAAGGCGAGGTCGCGCTTGTCCGGGCCCTCGTCCCCCAGGTAGAGGAAGGCGTTCTTCCCCGTGCCGATGTCCACAAAGGCGGCCTGCATGCCGCGCAGCACGTTCTGCACGCGGCCCTTGTAGATGTTGCCCGCGAGTTTTTCCGCGCCCTCGCGCTCGAGGTAGAACTCGCACAGCTCCTCGTCCTCCAGGATCGCCACGCGGGTCAGGCCCTTTTCCCGGTCGATCAGGATTTCCTTCTTCATTCCTTCGCCGCCTCAAAGAGTTCCACGCGCTCGCCCTGCGCGCCCTGTGCGTACAGGCCCGTGCGCAGGCAGGCATAGCGCTCCCCCGCGCCCAGCGCCTGCAGCAGGATCTCGGCCTTGAGGCTGTTGGCGTTCGTCTGCTCCAGGATCATGGTCAGCTTGGAATTTTCGCCGTCCCATTCGCAGGCGAGCGCGTGCACCATGGGCCGGATGTTCACGGGCTTAACGCCCTTCTTGCTGCGCTTTTCCACGATGACCTCGCCCGAGGCGAGGAACGCTTCGACCTTCGCGCGCAGGTCCAGGCCCGGCACGCGGACCTCGTAGCCCGCCTCCGCCATGCGCGCGGTGAGCGCGGGCGCGTGGTCGTCCGCCAGGCGCGCCCGGCGGATCTTGAGCCCCTCGGGCAGGCAGGCGTTCAGCCGCGCGGCGAACGCCTCCGGGGCGACGGCTTCCTCCAGCTCGACGTCCATCAGCTCACAGCGGCTCTGCGCGCCCACGGAGAGCGCCGTGGCAAAGGCGAGGTTGACGTGGGGGTTAAACCCCTGCGAATAGCGCACGGGCAGGTCCGCCCGGCGCAGGGCGCGCTGCATGGTGCTCTGCAGGTCCAGGTGGGAGAACCAGCTCATGCGGCCCAGCTTCTCAAATTCCGCGATCATTCGCACGACTTGCACACCCCCTTGCAGAACTGGTTGATGCCGCAGCCGTGGCAGTGGATGCGGCAGTCCGGCGAGACTTCGCCGCGCAGGGCCTTCTCCCACTCGCGGCGCAGGAACGCCTTGGTCACACCCGCGTCGATGTGGTCCCAGGGCAGGGGCGCGTCCAGGGCGAAGCGCTTCTGCGCGAACTGCGCGCAGGTGAGGCCGCAGTCGGCAAAGGCGCCCATCCAGGCCTCGAAGTCAAAGGCCTCGGTCCAGCCGTCGAACTTGCAGCCCCGCGCGTGCGCCGCGCGCAGGACCGCGCAGAGCCGCCGGTCCCCGCGGGCAAAGGCCGCCTCCAGGAAGGAGAGGTGCGGCTCGTGCCAGTTGAAGTTCACCGAGCGCATGCGGAGCTTCTCCTTGAGGTAGTGCTGCTTCTCCTGCAGTTCCTCGATGGAGTTCTGCGGCTCCCACTGGAAGGGCGTAAAGGGCTTGGGCACGAACGAGGACGCGCTCACGCCCACGCGCAGGCCCTTCTGCCGCTGCTCCTTGGGCACGGCGAAGTAGGCGTCCAGCACCACCTGCGCCAGGTGCGCGATGCCGTCCAGGTCCTCCTGCGTCTCCGTGGGCAGGCCGATCATGAAGTAAAGCTTGACCCCGCTCCAGCCCTTGGAGAAGGCGTCGTGCACGCTGTCGTAGAGCTGCTGCTCGGTCACGCCCTTGTTGATGACGTCGCGCAGGCGCTGCGTGCCGGCCTCCGGGGCAAAGGTCAGGCCCGTCTTGCGGACGGACTGCGTCTGCTCCAGCGTCTCCCCGAGCACGGAGTCGATGCGCAGCGAGGGCAGGGAGATGGCGACCTTTTTGCAGCCGTGCTCCTCCACCAGCGCGCGCGCCAGCTCCGGCAGGTGCGAATAGTCGCCCGTGGACAGGGAGGAAAGGCTCATCTCCTCGTAGCCCGTGCTGGCCAGCAGCTTGCGCGCAAGGTCCGTCAGGCGCTCGAGGCTGCGCTCGCGCTGCGGCCGGTAGAGCATCCCCGCCTGGCAGAAGCGGCAGCCGCGCGTGCAGCCGCGCGCCACCTCCAGCATGACCCGGTCGTGCACAATCTCCGTGAAGGGCACGATGATGCGGTCCGGGTAGTCCGCGTGGTCCAGGTCCGGGATGCAGCGCTTGCGGATGCGCGCGGGCACGTCGTCCCGCGTGCGCACAAGGCCCGCAAATTCGCCCGCCTCGTCGTACTGCGCCTCGTAGAAGCGCGGAACGTAATTGCCCTCGATGTTGGCCATCTCCAGCAGGAACTCCTCGCGCGTGCCGCCGCGCGCCTTCCAGGCGTCGTAGTGCTCGCACAGCTCCAGGATCTGCTCCTCGCCGTCGCCCACCATGAACAGGTCCACAAAGTCCGCAAGGGGCTCGGGGTTGAACGCGCACGGCCCGCCGCAGACGACAAAGGGCGCGTCCACCGCGTCCCGCTCCCTCCAGGTCATGGGGATGCCCGCAAGGTCCAGCATGTTGAGGACGTTGGTATAGCTCATCTCGTACTGGAGCGTAAAGCCCACCAGGTCAAAGTCCCGCACGGGCGTGAACGTCTCCAGGGAATAGAGCGGGATCTGGTTCTCCCGCATGGCGCGCTCCATGTCCATCCAGGGCGCAAAGACGCGCTCGCAGTAGAACTCCTCCCGCTTGTTCAGGATATGGTAAAGGATCTTCATGCCCAGGTGCGACATGCCGACCTCGTAAGTATCCGGAAAGCAGAACGCAAAGCGAACCCGAACCGCTTCCGGATTCTTCTTCACCATGTTGACCTCGCCGCCCGTGTAGCGCGCAGGCTTCTGCACGCCGGGAAGGAGCGGCGCAATCGCGTCGTAAAGCATGGATTTCCCTCCTCATTTGCATTCCATCTGATTTTACACGCATCCCGCGGAAACTGCAAGCGCGCAAGGTAAAGAAATGCGCGCAAAAAAGCGCCCGTTCTCTCCCAGCCCTTGGGAAGAACGGGCGCCCAAAAAGCCTCTCAGCCCTCGACCAGCTGGATGGCCGCCTTGTCGTCCAGGTCCGCGTAGAGGATCTTCATCAGCCCTTCCGCATAGCGGTCCAGCGTCAGGAAGCTGATGTCCACATAGCGCTCGATCTCCTCCTGGTTGGGGATGCGGTTCTTGGCGTAGAAATAGGTCTTGTAGCGCACTTCGCCGTCGTCCAGATCCATCTCCAGGTTGCCGTTGCGCAGGCCGTAGTTGGCGCGCGTGATGTAGCGGCAGACGACGTCCCGCTTGTCCTCGCGCACGTGCGTGGGCAGCATCGCGTAGGTGGTGACGTAGTCCTCGCCGATGCGAATAAAGATCTTGGAGGAGTCGATCTTCTTCAGGCCCATCGTCATGGTAAAGAGGTTGCGCTCTTCCTCGAACTTATAGTGCCACTCCTGGCTCTGGAGGTAGTGTTCCACCGCGACTGCAAGCATGTTCATATGAGGTACCCCTCCTTTTTTCTTGTACTGCTATTATACACGCTCGCACCCGCGGCGTCAAATCCGGCCGGGCCTGCGCCATCCGTCATACGGGTCCATTTTCCTGCATTTCTGCTGCGAATTTCGGAATTCTGTCCAGCTTCGGCCCAGCCGCGCGGTTTTCCTTCGCGAAAAAACAATTGACAGAATGTAAAAAAACTGTTATTGTTAACGAGGTTAACGAGTGAGGAAATTTCCCAACGGAAAAAGAAGGAGTGAGTGTTGTGTCTCAGGTTAGCTCGAACACCGGCAAGAATCTCTCCATTGCCGCCCTGGTGTGCGGCATTCTCGGCATCGTCGGCGGGTTCATCCCGGTGGTTCAGTATTTCACCACCGTGCTGTCCATCCTGGCCATCATCTTTGGCGTGATGGGCCGCAAGCGCATGGGCGGCAAGTCGGGCCTGGCCACGGCGGGCCTGGTGCTGGGCATCGTCGCGCTGGCCCTCTCCGTGCTGGGCATCATCTGCGTGGTCTGCGCGCTGGGCAGCCTGGCCGCCATGGGCGCCGCCGCGTAACCCCCTTTCCTGCGATCCCGTACAAAGGCCCTGCGCTCATCAGGGCCTTTCTTTTTGTCCGCCCCGCGAAAAAAGGGCGCGAAGGAGGCGCTTTTCCCCATGTATCCCATCGTCACGATCTTCGGCCGGCCCATCGGCACCTACGCGCTCAGCTCCGTCGCGGGCATCCTCCTGGCCGGCTGGTATGCCTGCCGGGCGGCAAGGCGGCGCGGCGTGGACGACAACGAGATCATCGTCCTGCTGCTGGTGAGCGCCGTGGGCATCCTGCTGGGCAGCCACGTGCTCTACGCGCTGACCAACCTGCCCGCGCTGCTCCGCTACCTGTCCGAGAGCGCCAATCTGTCCCTCGGGGATTGGTTCCGCGGCCTTCTGCCCTACGTGGGCGGCGCGGTGTTCTACGGCGGGTTGCTGGGCGGACTGGCGGCCGGCGCGCTCTACCTGCGCATCCGCCGCCTCCCCTTTGCCGCGTACGCGGACATCGCGGCCCCGGCGATCCCTCTCTTTCACGCCTTCGGGCGCATCGGCTGCTTCCTGGGCGGCTGCTGCTACGGCATCCCGTGGGAGGGCGGCATCACCTACACGCGCGCGCTGTCACCGGAGGCAAACGGCGTTGCGCGCTTCCCCGTTCAGCTCCTGGAAAGCGCGCTGCTCTTTGCGCTCTTCTTCCTGCTGGCGGCGCTGTTTCGCCGGGGCGCGCTGCGCGGAAAGCTCCTTGCGCTGTACCTCGCGGTCTACGCCGTGCTGCGCTTCCTGTTGGAGTTTCTCCGCGGCGACGCGATCCGCGGCGTCTACTTCGGCCTATCGACCTCGCAGTGGATCAGCCTGGCGATCCTGCTCGCGCTCGGCGTGGCCGCCCTCGCGCGCGCCTGTGCGCGCAGGCGCGCCCGCGCGTCCGCCTGACTTCGCTTCTGTGTGCGCGCCCTGACCCAGGGGGCGCGCTTTTTTGTACACGCCGCCGAGCAGCTCCGTCTCCCAGGCGCAGCGCGCGGCGCGCAGGTCCTCGTCCAGGTACACGATGCGGTACAGCGCCCCGGGGAGCAGGCGCGAATAGACCTCCGCGTCCGTCGTTCCCTCGCGCACGGCGATGGTGCGCACGGGCAGCACGCGGCGCCGGCGCAGCTCCTCGCCCCGGCCGGCCATGACCTGCAGGACGGAAAACGGCGTGCCCCGCATCTCGCGCCCGGAAGCGAAGATCACGTATCCGCCGCACAGGAGCAGCGTCAGGTTGCACTTCCCCACGGCGTGCAGGGCGAAAAGGCCCAGCACCATCAGCGCAAGCCCCACGGCGATGCCCGTGCCCGAGGCGATGCGCTGCGCCCGGGCCAGGCCCGCCCGCCGGCGCAGCAGCGCGCAGAGCACGCGGCCGCCGTCCAGGGGAAAGGCCGGCAGCAGGTTCGTCAGCGCCAGCACGAGGTTGATCTCGATCAGGCGCGCCCAGAAGGGGAGGAACTTCGGCAGCGCGTAGGCGGCGCAACCGCAGAGCCCGGCGAGCGCCAGGCTCGCCGCGGGTCCTGCCAGGGCCACGCCCACGGCGGCCCCCGTGCCGAGCTGCTCCACGCCCCGCACGTACACGACCCCGCCAAACGGCGCGATCTCCATCCCCTCCACGGCCAGGCCCAGGGCGCGCGCGCAGAGCGCATGGCCCCACTCGTGCACGAGCACGCAGCACAGGCCCGCCCACAGATAGGCGGATTCCCCCAGCAGCAGGCTGAGGGCTGCCAGGGCGATCAGCCAGGGCGAAAGGCGGACGCGGCTCATTGCAGCCAGTCCTCCGGCGCAACGGGGATGTCGCCGTCCAGCACCTGCACGCGGATCTGGCTGGCCTCGCCCGCCTGCGCCGGCACGCCGACGCTTTGGCCCTCGTGCACGCGCTCCCCGGCGGCCACGCGCACGCCCTTGAGCGGCTCGGCCACGCCCGTCAAGCCGTTGTCATAGGCGATCTGCAGGCAGTAACCGCCGTCCGCAAGCTCCGTCACGCGCTCGACTTCGCCCTCTCCGCCGGCGAGCAGCATGCCCTTGCCCTCGAACAGCGTCCAGCCCTCCTCCGTCAGCAGGGGCGAGGCGGACGCCAGCGGCGCGCTGAGCGTCTTTTCGCCCGCGTTCCAGAAGACCATGACGCTCTCGGGCACGAAGTTCCCGACGAACTCCAGCTTTCCGATGGATTCGCCGATGTCCATCTCCGTCGTCGCCGCCTGGCGGATGTCGGCCAGCGCAGCCTGGACCGGCTCCGAATCCATGGATTTCAGCCCGCAGATCGCCAGGAACAGCACGGCGCACACGGCGAGCTGCGCAAAAAAGTGGTTCGGATAGACGATCTCTTTTTGTCCATAGCGCAGCCAGTTGCGCGTCCTGCGCAGGAGGCGAGATGTCGGCCTTCTCCTCGTCCTCACCAATGAAAACCACCTCCACACAGCTTTGTACACTGTATGAAGGCGGCGTTTTCTATAGAACCGTGCGCTGCTGCCGCTTGACGACGTTGAGCACAAAGCCGATGGCGGCCATGTTGGCCAGCATGCTGCTGCCCCCGTAGCTCAGGAACGGCAGCGGAATGCCCGTGACGGGCATGATGCCGATGGTCATGCCGATGTTCTCGAAGATGTGGAACAGGAGCATAGAGGCGACCCCTGCGATGACCAGCGACCCAAACCGGTCCGTGACCTTATAGGCCAGGTAGAAGAGCCGCAGGATCAGCACGAAGTACAGCGCGATGATGAACATGCACCCGACAAAGCCCACGGATTCCGCCGTGACGGAGAAGATGAAGTCCGTGTGCTTTTCCGGCACGAAGTCGAGCTGGCTGATCGCGCCCTCCTGAAACAGGCCCTTGCCCGTAACCTGCCCGGAGCCCACGGCGATCTTGGAATAGCGCACCTGGTAGCCCGTGCCGCTGGTGTCGCGCGAAGGGTCCAGGAAGCTCAGGATGCGCTCCTGCCGGAACTCGGACAGAAAGGGATAGATCGCGACGCACGCCGTGCCCCCGGCGAGGACCATGCCCACGATGATCTTCCAGCCCAGGCCGGATACGAACAGAATCCCCGCAAAGATCGCCACAAAGACGAGCGCCGTTCCGTAGTCTCCCTGTGCGACGACCAGCCCAAAGGGGATCGCAAAGTGGAGCAGCACCGGCAGGAAGTCCTTGAGTTTGGTGATGGGGCCGTCGTGCCGCGAGACGTGCCAGGCCAGCGTGAGGATGATGGCGACCTTGCAGATCTCCGAAGGCTGAAAGCTTCGGCTGCCGCCCAGCCAGGAGAACCACGCGCGCACGTTGCCTCGGCCCGCGCTCTGGAAAAGCACCAGCACCAGCAGCAGGATCGCCGCGCCGAATATGTAAGGGGAAAGCTCCCCGTAGATTCGGTAGTCAAACAGCATGATGAGGACGATGGCGGCCAATCCAATCCCCACCCACAGGAGCTGCCAATAGAAGGAATCGCTTGTCAGGCGCGACAACACGCCAAAGAGGCCCTCTCCTTCGCCCACTGCATAGGGGTCCATCGTGGCGTTGGCGATGGCGATCAGCCCGATGAAAATCAGCGCCGCCGTCGTCAGGACCACGATGAGATCCAGTTTTCCCCGATTGCGGTCCACAAGGGACAGGGACCTTCGTCTGTTTCTGAGCATCTCTACCCTCCCGGAGTCCAGCGTCTCTCAAACCATAAACGAATGAGCTTCCATCTTGTTGCGGGACTGCACAAAAAAAGGAAACAGCCTTTGTCCTCTCGACAAAGGCTGTCTTTGGCTCCCCAGGTAAGACTCGAACTTACAACACCCCGGTTAACAGCCGAGTGC
>ERZ827492.2254-NODE-2254-length-13841-cov-6.331931_pt1 | contig 13841 bp, 12 predicted proteins | sample MGYA00519704_ERZ827492 | MGnify/ENA primary metagenome ERZ827492 (study PRJEB31778, sample SAMEA3449325) | human gut metagenome | biome: human gut; feature: human-associated habitat; material: faeces | place: United Kingdom | collected 2010/2012 ...
ACGCATAAAACCTGCTCTGGCTTAATTGCCACAGCAGGTTTTTCGACAAGCTGAGCGGACCTCCGCCCGCATGGGCAGAGGTCCGCTTTGTCTATCCGGTGCGTTTTCGTCCCAGGGCGGCGATCAGGAGCGCGACGAGAAGGTAGAGCCCCCACGCGATGTGGAACCCGTCCACCCCGAGCTCGCGCAGCAGGAACACGGAACCCCCAAGCCCCGCGATCAGGAAGGCGCCGTAAACGCGCTGGCCTTCCCGGTCCGCCTGACTCTGCACATAGAGAAAGAATCCGACCGCGCCCAGGGAGACGACGCCGCCCGCCAGCAATCCGCCGCCAATGCTCGCCCGGCCGGACCAGACGAGCAGGACGGCCACCGCCAGCGTCACCGCGGCGGCAATCGCCGTCGCCGCGCGGTCCTGGCGGCGGTTTTTCCGCTCCATCTCCACGGCGCCGGCGAGAAGATCCGCCGCCGCCTGATCGTCCAAAGAAGATGTCCGCTTCTCCTCTTCCATTTTCTCGGAACGCATGAGTTCCAGCACGGAGACGCCCAGGGCGTTCGCGAGCGGAAGGAGAAGCTGAATGTCGGGGAATCCCCTGCCGCGCTCCCAGCGGCTCACGGCCTTGCCGGTCACCTGCAATTTTGCCGCCAGCTCCGCTTGCGTCCAGTTCTTCTCCCTTCGGCATTGGGCGACAAAGGCGCCAAATTTCTCTGCGTCCACACCGTTCACCTCCTGGATTCCACGATAGCACAAATGTGGGCGCCTGGCAACCGATGCACGCTTTCCGCGGGAGAATCGCGCCTCTACGCATCGTAGACCGCGCGGTCTTGAGGGGCTTGGCGCCGTTTGGCCTCCTTATCCGCGCGGAAGGAAAAGGGCGGCCGTCTCCACCTCGCCCGTCCAGGGGAACATGTCCACGGGCCGGGCGGCCGCGAGGCGGTAGCCCAGGCCGCCTAGGCGGCGCACGTCGCGGGCGAGCGTCGCCGGATTGCAGGAGACGTAGACGATGCGCGCGGGGGCGCTCTGCGCGGCGGCGCGCAGCACGGCCTCCTCGCAGCCGCGCCGCGGGGGGTCGAGCACGACCACGTCCGGCCGCAGGCCCTGCGCGACCAGGCGCGGCAAGACCTCCTCGCAGGCGCCCTGGAGGAACTCCGCGTTGCCGACGCCGTTGCGGGCGGCGTTCTCCTGCGCGTCGCGCACGGCGTCCGGGACGATCTCGATGCCCACGACGCGCCCGGCCTGCCGCGCCAGCGAAAGGCCGATGGTGCCCGCGCCGCAGTAGGCGTCCACGACGAGCTCCCGGCCCGTGAGCGCGCAGAACGCCGCCGCCTGCGCGTAGAGCCGCTCGGCCTGCGGCGGGTTGACCTGGTAAAAGGAGAGGGGCGAGAGGCGGAAGCGCAGGCCGCAGAGCTCGTCCTCCAGGTCCCCGTCGCCGAAGAGGGGCAGGCACCGGCGGCCCAGGATCTCCTGCGTGGGGCGGGGGTTGACGTTCTGCACCGCGCCGCGCAGCGCGGGGACCGCGGCCTGCAGGGCGTCGCGCAGGGCCTCCTTTGCCGGCAGCGCGGGGGTGGCGGTCACGAGCGTCGCCAGCGCCTCGCCCCGGCGGTTGGTGCGCACAACGAGGTGCCGCACGAGCCCGCGCCGCGTCCGCTCGTCGTAGGGGGCGATGCGGTGGGCGCGCATCCAGGCCAGCACGGCCCGCGCCGCGGCGCAGGATGCCTCGCTCTGCAAAGGGCAGTCCTGCGCGGGGACGAGGTCGTGCGTGCCGCGGCCCACAAAGCCCAGACGCGGGTCCTGCGCCGTGCCGCCCGCGCGGAAGGCCGCCTTGTTGCGGTAGCGCCAGGGGTCTTCCATGCCGAGAATCGGCAGGAGGTCGAACGCCTGCGCTCCGCCCACGCGCGAAAGAAGCCCGGCGACCTGGGACTCCAGCGCGGCGAGGTGCGAGGGGTAGTCCATGAACTGCATGGCGCACCCGCCGCACCGGCCGTAGAGCGGGCAGCGCGGCGCCGTGCGCCCGGGCGCGGCGTCCAGCACGCGCACGGCGCGCGCCCGCGCAAAGCGGGGCCGCACCTCCGTGATCTCGGCGAGCACGCGCTCCCCGGGCAGGGTCTGGTCCACGAGAACCGTCAGCCCTTCGACCGCGGCGACGCCGCAGCCGGCATCCCCGCCGCGCAGGATCTGCAGCTCGATCTGCTGTCCCTTTTTTACTGGATAATCCATCGCCATGCGCTCCTTTACAAGTGCGTTACGTCGCGGTATAGTAGAGGCGGAAGCCCGGCCGGTCAGGAAGCCGCCTCGGGCGTGAAGTCGAGGTCGCCCAGGATGCGCACCGTGCCGTCCTCCCGGACGAGGACCGCGGCGGCCTGCGGATAGTGCGCCTCGAGGATGCGCGCGGCCTCCTCCTCCCCGGCGACAAAGAGCGCCGTGGACAGGCCGTCCGCGAGCAGGCCCGTGGGCGCGACGACCGTGACGGAGAGCAGGCCGCTGCGCGCGGGCGCGCCGGTCTCGGGGTCGAGGATGTGGTGGTAGACCACGCCGTCCTTGACGAAGTAGCGCTGCGCGCCGCTGGAGGTGGAGATGGACCAGTCCCCGCGCAGGGAGAGCCGGCCGATGTAGCCGTCGGAGCGGGGGTCGTCGACGGCTACGACCCAGGCCGAGCCGTCGGGCTTGTCGCCCAGGGTGAAGATGTTCCCGCCCATGTCCAGCAGCGCGCAGGACACGCCGCGCTCGCGCAGGAGCGAGACGACCTCGTCCCCGATGGCGCCCTTGGCGACGGCGCCCAGGTCGATCTGCGCGCCGTTTGCGCTCGCGCCCGATTCCGTGAGCGCGATGCGGTCCATGCCCCGGCAGGTCAGCGCCTCGGCGAGCGCTTCGTCGCTGGGGACCTGCGGGTCCTCGGACTTGTAGTCCCAGAGCGCGGAGGCCGCAAGGAGCGTGACGTCCAGCGCGCCATCCGTGTTTTCCGCGATGGCGAGCGCCTCGGCGAGCACGCGGCGCACAAGGGGCGACAGGGGGACGACCTCGCCCGCCGGCGCGCGGTTGAGGCGGGCGATCTCGCTGTCCTCGCGGTGGGCGGAGAGCAGCGCCTCGCAGTCGTCCACCAGGGCGAGCGCGTCCTGCGCGATCTGCTCGTCGCCTCCGGACAGGAGGTTGACGGTGATGAAGGTATCCAGCGCAAAGCTCTGCGCGGTCACGGGCTTGGCGGCGCACCCGGCGCACAGGAGCAGGGCGGCGAGGATCGCCGCGAAAAATGAGCGTCGCTTCATGTTGCAGTCCTTTCCGCGGGGCGCGCCCCGCCGACTTTCAGACTACAATACTTTGGACCGCTTTGTCAACGAGGAAACCGGATGAAACGAGGAGACTTTGTCATCATCGCGCTGGCGATCCTGCTGGCGCTGACGCCGCTGCTGCTGCGCCCGGCGCGCGGCGCCGCGCCCTGCGCCGTCGTGCGCAAGGACGGGGAGATCGCGGCGGAACTGCCCCTGGACGAGGACGCGGTGCTCCGCCTGGAGGAGGGCGGACAGAACGTGCTGCGCGTTTCCGGCGGCGCGATCCGCATGGAGGAGGCCGACTGCCCGGACGGCACCTGCGTGCGCCAGGGGGCCATCCAAAACCCGGGGGAGACCATCGTCTGCCTGCCGCACCGCGTGACCGTCACCATCGTGGGCAACGGCGAAGAGACGGGCGGCGTGGACGCCGTGGTCCAGTAAAGGAGGGGGGAAGCGGAATGCGGGAAAGAAGTCCTGTGCGCCGTCTGGTGCTCTGCGCGCTGCTCGCCTCCGGGGCGCTCGTGCTCTCGTACGTGGAGAGCCTGTTCCCCCTGCCGCTTCCCCTGCCCGGGGCGCGGCTCGGGCTGGGGAACGCGATGGTCCTGCTGGCGCTGCTGCTCTTCGGCCTGCGGGAGGCGGCCGGCGTGCTCGCGACAAAGGTGCTGCTCTCGGCGCTGCTGTTCGGCACGCCCCTGTCCCTGGCCTATGCCGCGGTGGGCGGCGCGCTGTCGCTCAGCGCGATGGCGCTGCTGAACGGGCGCGGGAGCGTGACGCCCATCGGGCAGAGCGTGGCCGGGGCGGTGCTGCACAACGCTGGGCAGGTGCTCGTGGCGACCGCGATCACCGCGACGCCGGAGCTCTTGTACTATTTCACCCCCTTGGGCCTGCTGGGGGTGCTCACGGGCGGGCTGTCCGGCGTGGCGGCCAAGCTCTGCCTGGACCGGCTGCGCCCGCTGCAGGGGAGATAGGGCAGCCGCGCGTCCAAACACAAAAAACAAAAAAAGTCTTTGGGGGTGTGAGCCGTGAGAGCGGAGACGGGCGTGCGCGCCCTGCCGGCGCATCTGCGCCATCTGTTCTTTCTGTGCTTTCTGGTCTACAGCGCGGCCTATGTCGGCCGCTACAACTATTCGTCCGCCATACCGGCCATGGCGGAGGCGGGCTTTGACCGCCAAGTCCTGGGGGTCTATGGGACGGGCTTCCTGTTCTGCTACGGGGCGGGCCAGCTCCTCAGCGGGTTCCTGGGCGACAAGGTGCCGGCGCGCCGCCTGATCGCAGTGGGGCTGGTCGGCTCAGGGCTGGCGAACCTGCTGATGGGCTTTTTGCCGCCGGGGTGGCAGTGGATCTGGTGCGTAAACGGCCTGTTCCAGTCCATGCTCTGGTCGCCGATCACGCGCCTGCTGGCGGACTGGCTGCCGGAAAACGCGCGCAAGGGCGCCATGATTCAGCTCTCCTATTCCTTTGCCGTGGGCGCGCTGGCGGCCTACGGCCTGTCCGCGCTGCTCCTGCGCATCGCCTCCTGGCAGTGGGTGTTCGCCTCGGCTGCGATCTGCCTGCTGGCCTGCGGCGCGGTTTGGACGGTCTGGGTGGGGCGCATTGAGCGCCGGCACGCCGGGGAGCGCGCGGCGCGCCTGCCGGTTTCGGAGGAGCAGAGGGAGGCGGCCCCGCTCTCGCTCTGGCAGATCGTGGCGATGTCCGGGCTGCTGGTGGTGGGCCTTGCGCTGATGAGCGACGGCCTGCTCAAGGACGGCGTTTCGATGTGGATTCCGACCTACCTCACCGAGCAGTTCGGCCTGGCGGCCTCGGACGCGGCGCTGGCCACGACCGTCATGCCCCTGCTGAACATGCTGGGCGTGTTCCTGACCGACCGGCTCGTGCGCGTGTTCCGGGACGAGCTGCGCGCCTCCTGCGCGATGTTCGCCGTGGCCATGGCCGCGCTCGCGGCGCTGGCCCTGGTGCGCCAGAGCGTGGCGCCCGCGCTGCTCCTGCTGGGCATCGCGATGATGTGCGCGCTGGGGATCAACACGCTCCTTGTGAGCGTGCTGCCGATGTACTTTGTGCCCCTGGGCCGCACCTCGACGATCACGGGCCTGCTCAACACCTGCATGCACTTTGCCTCCTCGGTCTCCTCCTATGCGATTGCGGCCATGTCCGCGGCCTGGGGCTGGCCGCCGACGGTGCTCGGCTGGGCGGGCGTGTCCCTGATCGGGGCGGTCTGCACGCTGGCGGTGCGGGGCAGGTTCTACGGCTTTGTGCGCCGCCTCGAGCCGGAGACGAAAAAATAGATCCACAGCGAAAGGAGCGGAGAAACCATGACTTCCTACCGCAACCCCGTCCTCCCCGGATTCTATCCGGACCCCAGCGTCTGCCGCGTGGGCGAGGACTACTACCTGGTGACCTCCACGTTCGAGTTCTTCCCCGGCGTGCCCGTGTTCCACAGCCGGGATCTTGTGCACTGGGAGCAGATCGGCCACGCGCTCACGCGCGCGTCGCAGCTCCCGCTGCGGGAGGCGCCGCCCTCCGGCGGCATCTACGCGCCGACCATCCGCTACCACGACGGCGTGTTCTACATGGTCACGACGAACGTATCCTATGGGGGAAACTTCTACGTCACGGCCACGGACCCTGCGGGCCCCTGGAGCGACCCCATCTACGTCGACCAGGCGGGCATCGACCCCTCCCTGCTCTTTGACGACGACGGCAAGGTCTACTTCCTCTCCAACGGCAACGGGTGCATGAGCATCTGCGAGATCGACATCCGCACCGGCGAAAAGCTCGCGCCCACGCGCCCCTCCTGGCGGGGCACCGGCGGCCGGTATCCGGAGGCGCCGCACCTGTACAAGATCGACGGCCTCTACTACCTGATGATCGCCGAGGGCGGGACCGAGTACGGCCACATGGAGACCATCGCCCGCAGCGCCTCGCCCTACGGCCCCTGGGAGCCCAGCCCGCGCAACCCCATCCTGACCAACCGCAACACCGAGCAGAACATGCCCATCCAGGGCACGGGCCACGCGGACCTGGTCCAGACGCAGAACGGCGACTGGTACGCCGTGTTCCTCGCCTTCCGCACCTCGCAGCAGTACTTCCACCACCTGGGGCGGGAGACCTGCCTTGCGCCCGTGGTCTGGGAGGACGGCTTCCCCTACATCGGCACCTGCCCGCTCTCGGGCGAGGTCAACCTGCCGCCCTGCCCCGTCAAGGCGCCGGAGGCGGTCACGGACTTTTGCACCCAGGGGCTGGAGTGGGTCATGCTGCGCGAGCCGAATCCGGACCTGTACGCCTTCACCGAGGGCGGCCTGGTCCTGCAGGGCGTCGCGGAAAACCTCAGCGGCCTGAACCCCACGCTGCTCATGCGGCGGCAGCAGCACTTTGCCATGCGCGCCGAGGCGCAGGTGGAGTTTTCGCCGCGGCTCCACGAGGAGGCGGGCCTGACCACCTTCTACAACCTGGAGACGCACTATGAGATCTTCGTCACCCGCACGCAGGCGGGCCGGCGCGTGCAGGTGCGCCGCGTCGTGGGCGACATGGAGATGCTCGCCGCGGACGTGCCCGCGCCCGCGGGCGAGCTGACGCTGGCGGTGGAGGCCACGGCGCTGGAGTACACCTTCCTGCTCAATGGGGAGGCGCTGTGCACTGCGCAGACGCGCTTTGTCTCCACCGAGGCCACGCCCAGCTCCTTCACCGGCGTCATGCTCGGCCTCTACGCCACGGGCAACGGGCGCAAGTGCGCGGGCAAGGCGCGCTTTGCCCGCTTCCGCTACGAGGGCCGGGACGAGTAGAAAATGCGCGCAAGGCTGCGCTTCTTTGGTGGACAGAAGCGCGCAACCCTGCTACAATGGAGGCAAGACCTGACAAAATCCGTACGAGAACGGGGGAAGAGACATGGACTTTTTCGCCTATCTGGAAAACCCGGACCTGCTGCACGAGGGAACGGAACCCAACCGCGCCTACTACATCCCCTATGGGGAGCGGATGCCCGCCGCGCCCGCGGACCGCAAGGACTCCGACCGCGTGGTCTGGCTCTCGGGCGAGTGGGGCTTCCGCTACTACGAGAGCCTGGCGGCGCTGGAGGAGGCGGCCCTGCTGCGCGAGGAGGACCTCGTGCCCATGGAGGTGCCCTCCGTCTGGCAGACGCACGGGTACGACGCGCACCAGTACACCAATGTGCGCTATCCCATCCCCTACGACCCGCCCTTTGTGCCCCGGGAGAACCCCTGCGCCCTGTATGTGCGCAAGGTTTCGCTCGACCCGGCCGCGCAGGAGAGCTGGTACCTGAACTTTGAGGGCGTGGATTCCGCCTTCTTCCTGTGGATCAACGGCGCCTACGCGGGCTTTTCCACCGTGCCGCACTCCACCTCGGAGTTCGATGTCACGGACAAGCTCCGCAGCGGCGAAAACGAGATCCGCGTCCTGGTCGTCAAGTGGTCCAGCGGCACCTATGCCGAGGACCAGGACAAGCTCCGCATGTCCGGCATCTTCCGGGACGTCTACCTGCTGCGCCGGCCGCAGGGCCACATCCGCGACTTCACGGTGCAGACGCGCCTGATGCCGGGCGGCGGCGCGGCCATCGACGTGGAGGTCCTCGGCGGCAAGGACATCCGGTACGAGCTGCAGTACGGCGGCGCGGCCGTGGCCGCGGGCGTCGCGGTGGAGGGCAAGATCCACATCCCGCTGACGAACCCGCACCTTTGGAACGCGGAAACGCCGAACCTCTACGCGCTCACGCTCCGCTGCGCGGGGGAGAACATCACGACCAAGGTCGGCGTGCGCGAGGTAAAGATCGAAAACCGCGTCGTCAAGCTCAACGGGACGCCCATCAAGTTCCGCGGCGTCAACCGGCACGACAGCTCGCCCGTCAACGGCGCTGCCGTCACGAGCGAGGAGATGCGGCGGGACCTGACGCTCATGAAGCTGCACAACATCAACGCCATCCGCACCAGCCACTACCCCAACGCGCCCTACTTCTACGAGCTCTGCGACGAGATGGGCTTCTACGTCATCGACGAAGCGGACGTGGAGATGCACGGCGTGGTCACGGCCATGGGCGAGTACAGCGAGGCGAACTTCTGCCTGCTGGCGGACGACCCCATGTACAAGAAGACCATCCTCGACCGCGTGCAGCGCTGCGTGCTCCGCGACAAGAACCGCCCCTGCGTGCTGATCTGGTCCATGGGCAACGAGTCCGGCTACGGCGTGGGCTTTATCGAGGCGGGCCAGTGGGTCAAGGAGAACGACCCCACGCGCCTGCTGCACTACGAGAGCAGCATCCACACCGGCGGCAAGGACATGGACGTCTCCTGCATCGACCTGTACAGCCGCATGTACCCGCCGGTCGCCTTCTGCAAGGAATACTGCGAGGACGCGGCGAAGGAAAAGCCCCTGATCCTCTGCGAATACATCCACGCCATGGGCAACGGCCCGGGAGACGCGGAGGACTACCAGGAGCTCATCGACAAGTACGACAACTTCTGCGGCGGCTTTGTCTGGGAGTGGTGCGACCACGCCGTCTACATGGGCAAGACCATCGCCGGCCAGGAGATCTACTACTACGGCGGCGACTTCGGCGAAAAGACCCACGACGGCAACTTCTGCATGGACGGCCTGGTCTATCCCGACCGCCGGCCGCACACGGGCCTGAAGGAGTACAAGAACGTCATCCGCCCCCTGCGCGCCCTGGAGTACGACGCGCAGAAGAACGCCGTGCGCCTGCACAACCAGAAGGCGTTCCAGGATGCGCGCGACTTTGCGGACATCGACTGCGTCTACATGGTCGACGGCGAGGACGCGGCGACCTTCCGCGCGCAGGAGATCTCCATCCCCGCCGGGGAGAGCCGCTGGCTGCCCCTGCCGGGCGAGATCCCGCAGGGCAGGCTCGTGCACGCGCGCCTCGTCTACCGCGCAAAGGGCGCGGGCCTGCTGCCCGCGGGGCACGAGCTGGGCTTTGACCAGATCGCGCTGCGGGACGAGGCGGCCCCGGCCCTTGCGCCGCAGGCCGGCCCGATCGAGATCGAGGAGGACGCCTGCGCGATCACCGTGCGCGGCGCGGACTTCTGCATCGCGCTGGACAAGAACACCGGCGCGCCCGCGCGCATGACCGCGCACAACCGGAACCTGCTGGCCGCGCCCGCGCAGTGGAACATCTGGCGCGCGCCCCTGGACAACGACATGTACAGCGTCCAGGAGCCCATCCGCATGGGCTACGACCGCATGAAGGTCAAGGTCTACGAGATGCACGCGCAGCGGGAGGGCGACGCCGTCGCCGTGCGCGCATACCTGTCGCTGTCGGCCGTGGCCGCGGCGCGCATCGCGGAGGTCAGCGTGACCTACCGGATCGACGGCAAGGGCCGCATGGAGGTCTCCGGCCACATGAAGAAGCCCTTCGCCTCCCTGCCGGACCTGCCGCGCTTTGGCCTGCGCTTCTTCCTCGAGGCGGGGATGGAGCAGGTCTCCTACCTCGGCTACGGCCCCACGGAGTCCTATGTCGACAAGCACCGCGCGACGTACCTGGGTCGCTTCTATGCCAAGGTCAGCGACCTGCACGAGGACTACCTCAAGCCGCAGGAGAACGGCAGCCACTTCGGCACGCGCGAGGTGACCGTTTCGGGCCTCGGCGCGCAGATCTGCGTGCGCGGCGCGGGCTTCTCCTTCAGCGCCTCCCACTTCACGCAGGAGGAGCTGACGTGCAAGAAGCACAACTTTGAGCTGGTTCCCGTCCGGGAGACCGTGCTCTGCCTGGACTTTGCCCAGGCGGGCGTGGGCTCCAACAGCTGCGGACCGGAGCTGCTTCCGCAGTATCACGTGCCGGCGGAGCTGGACTTTGCCTGCGTGATCGAGATCTAAAGAGAAAAGCGCATGGGGGAAGGGAGCGATCCCTTCCCCTTTGCGCAGAAAAAACGGGGGGGAAGAGAGATGAAGATCATCGACGGACACATGCACACAAAGGGCGCGCCGGGGCGCTGGTTCGCGGACTGCGCGGACGCGCGCGGCTACGAGGCGTACGCGGTGCTGAGCCTCTCCTGCATGCAGGCCTACGGCGGCGACCGCAACAACGAGGAGTGCCTGGCGGCAAAGCGCGCGGACCCCGCGCGCGCGTACTTCTTTGCCGGGCTCGTGCACCCCTGCGCAGACCCGCTCCAGCACATCCAGCGCTGGCTCGACCGCGGCGCGGACGGCGTAAAGCTCATCGAGACAAAGCCCACCGTCTGGAAGGAGACGGGCGCGGACCTGTCGGACGCGGCGTTCGACCCGCTCTTTGCCTTCCTGGAGGAGAGCCAGACGCCGGTCCTCTGGCACGTCGGCGACCCGGCGACCTTCTGGAAGCAGGAGGAGGCGCCGGACTTCGCCTTCCAAAACGGCTGGTTCTACGGGGACGGCGGCTTCCCGGAGCTCGCGGCGCTCTACGGCGTGGCCGAGACCGTGCTGGAGCGCCACCCCAAGCTCCGCGCGACCTTTGCGCACCTCTACTTCTGCGGGGACGACCGGGCGCACCTGGAGCGCCTGCTCGACCGGTATGAAAACGTACGCGTGGACATCACGCCCGGCGTGGAGATGTACGACCACTTCTTCGCGGACCGGGAGGGATGGCGCGACTTCTTCGTGCGGCGGCAGGACCGAATCCAGCTGGGGACGGACACGGACCGGGGCGACGCCTTCTCGGGCGAGACGCCGCTGGCGCTCGCGCTGGGCGCGCTCTTGGGCGGCGCGGTCGACCAGTGGGGCCATCGCGGCCAGGGCCTGGACCTGCCGCAGGCGGTCGTGCAGAAGATCGTGCGGGAGAACTTCCGCGCGTTTGCCGGGGCGCAGCCCAAACCCGTTGCGGCGGATTGATCCGACGTTTTGTTGGATTTTTGGATTGACAAGCGGAGAAGAATTTACGATAATGGGTCTATACGATACGGATGCGGGGAATCCGCAGAAAACAAAAAAGGAGAATGCCGATATGCTTCATGTGGCCATGCTCAGCAAGTGGCACGTGCACGCGCCGGAATACGCCGGATACTTTGCCAAGATGGAAGATGTGCAGATCACCTGCGTGTGGGACGAGGAGCCCGCGCGCGGCCGCGCCTGGGCCGAGGAACTCGGCGCGGACTTCGAGGAGAACCTGGACGCGCTCCTCGCCCGCCCGGACGTGGACGCGGTGTGCATCGACACCCCCACCAACATGCACAAGGAGGTCATGATCAAGGCCGCCAAGGCGGGCAAGCACATCTACACCGAAAAGGTCATGTGCCTGAACGTGGCCGACTGCGACGAGGTCATCCGCGCCGTGGAGGAGAACCACGTGGTCTTCACCATCTCCCTGCCGCAGCGCACCTATCCGCGCAACCTCTTCATCAAGGAGGCCATCGACAGCGGAATCCTCGGGGACATCACGGTGCTGCGCTGCCGCAACTGCCATGACGGCGCGCTGGCCGGCTGGCTGCCCGACTACTGGTACGACCCGGAGACCACGGGCGGCGGCGCGATGATGGACCTGGGCGCGCACCCGATGTACCTTTCCGCCTGGATGCTGGGCAATCCCGTGCGCATCCAGTCCATGTTCAACAACAAGACCGGCCACGCGGTGGAGGACAACTCCATCTCCACCATCGAGTTCGAGAACGGCGCCATCGCCGTGTCGGAGACCTCGCTCGTCTCGCCCATGACCCCGGCGATCTTCGAGGTCTACGGCACCAAGGGCGTCATCCTCGCGGTGGACGACGACATCAAGATCAAGACCGTGGACACCCAGAAGTACCTGCGCGACGGCTGGGTCGTGCCGCGCCTGCCCGATCCCCTGCCGCATCCCACGCGCCAGTGGGTGGACTCCTGCCTCTACGGCAAGGAGATCCGCTACGGCGTGCAGGAGGGCCGCATGCTGACCGCGCTGATGGAAAACGCCTACATCGCGGACCGCGAGCGGCGCGAGGTCAAGTTCTAAAAAAAACGCGCGCGCAGGGCGGGAAGGGGGGAGCTCCCTTCCCGCCCTTTTGCATTCCTAAAAGAGGGGGGAAAGCGGCTTGATCGAACTCACTTTGGCGCAGGCGCGGCGGTTTCTGCTGGCAAAGAACGGCCTGATCGGCGGGCATCGCTTCCGCGGCAAGAAGGGCGCGCTGCAATACGTGCGCCAGGCCGGCTGCGTGCAGTTTGACCCGGTGGACGTCTGTGGCCGCAGCGCGGACCTGAGCCTCCTGTCGCGCGTGCAGGGCTACCGCAAGGACATGCTGGAAGACCTGCTCTACCGCGACAGGAGCCTGATCGACTACTTCGACAAGAACCTCGCGATCCTCCCGGCGGAGGACTGGCCGCACTTTGCGCGCCTCCGGCAGCGCTGCGCCGAGCAGGTGCGCAGCCGGGCGCAGATCGAGGCCGCCGCCCCGCGCGTGCTCGGGGAGATCGCCGCGCGCGGCCCCCTGTGCAGCCGGGACATCGCCCTGGACGAGAAGACGGACTGGTATTGGTCCGACACGCGCCTGGCCCGCGCCGTGCTGGAGGCGCTCTACTTCCGCGGCGACCTCGTCGTCCACCACAAGGAAGGGAACGTCAAGTTCTATGCCCGGGCGCAGGACTGCCTGCCCGAGGCGCTGCTGCGCGCGCCGGACCCGTATCCGGACGAGGCGGACCACCTGCGCTGGTGGGTGGAACGCCGCGTCGGCGCGGTGGGGCTGCTCTGGAACCGGCCCTCGGACGCGTTCCTCGGCATGCAGCTCAAGGCCGCGCAGCGGAATCGCGCCTTTGGCGAGCTGGAGGCGGCCGGCCGGCTCGTGCCCGTGCGCGTGCAGGGCCTGGACCCGGCGCTGTACGCCCTGGCGCAGGACCTGCCCCTGCTGGAAGCGGTCCGCGCGGGCCGGAAGTTCGAGCCGCGCACCGAGTTCCTCGCGCCCCTGGACGCCATGCTCTGGGACCGCAAGCTGATCGAGGCGCTGTTCGGCTTTGCCTACCGCTGGGAGATCTACACCCCGGCGGAAAAGCGCAGCTACGGACACTATGTGCTGCCCGTGCTGCGCGGAGAGCGCTTCGCCGGGCGCATCGAGGCCGTGCGGCGGGGCGGGGCGCTGGCGGTGCGCGCGTTCTGGCCGGAGGCGGGCGCGCGCGATACCCCTGCGCTGCGGCGCGGCATCGAGGAGGCGGCCCAGCGCCTGAGCGCCATGAACGGTCTGGAGCGCGTGACCTGGGCGGAATGAACCCTCCGGCGGAAAAGTGCAGCTGCGGACAAACTGTGCTGCGCGGGGAGCGCTTCGCCGGGCGCATCGAGGCCGTGCGGCGGGGCCGGGCGCTGGCGGTGCGCGCGTTCTGGCCGGAGGCGGGCGCGCGCGATACCCCGGCGCTCCGGCGCGGCGTCGAGGAGGCGGCCCAGCGCCTGTGCGCCATGAACGGCCTGGAGCGCGTGACCTGGGCGGAATGATGAAGCCCGCCCGGTGAAAAAGCGCAGCTGCGGACAAACTGTGCTGCCCGTGCTGCGCGGAGAGCGCTTCGCCGGGCGCATCGAGGCCGTGCGGCGGGGCGGGGCGCTGGCGGTGCGCGCGTTCTGGCCGGAGGCGGGCGCGCGCGATACCCCTGCGCTGCGGCGCGGCATCGAGGAGGCGGCCCAGCGCCTG
>ERZ827492.2255-NODE-2255-length-13840-cov-12.678564_pt1 | contig 13840 bp, 12 predicted proteins | sample MGYA00519704_ERZ827492 | MGnify/ENA primary metagenome ERZ827492 (study PRJEB31778, sample SAMEA3449325) | human gut metagenome | biome: human gut; feature: human-associated habitat; material: faeces | place: United Kingdom | collected 2010/2012 ...
CGGAGCGTAGGACGAGGGACGGGGGCTTTCATATACGCCCTGTCTGCTGATGAAAACAGACCTGCGCTTGCGGCTCCACGCCACACAAGCACAGCCCTGTTTTCCTGCCGCCCCTCCCCGGCGGCAACGGCATTTTCACGGCAACGCCGACAGAGCGTATAACACACTACACTTTGCTTCGCAAAGTCGTGTGCCAAATGGGGGCGTTGCCCCCTTTGGAAACCCCCACAAGAAAAGGCGGTACGCTACCCCTCCACGGGGCGCATACCGCCTTTTCTTGTTATCCAGCCCTCCGGCTGTATCGGTTGAGCAAAAGTCAGCGTGGGAATGGTGTGGTATCTTTATCTAAGTGAATCCCCAATCTCCCAACTGCTGACGGTCTGCCGCGTGACGTGCAGCATACCGGCCAGCGCGTCCTGTGTCAGCCCCGCACGCACGCGCAGCCGCCTGAGATTCGTTCCAATAGCCTGCATCCAACATCCCTCCTGCCTCCACTATAGCAGACAGGGCCCATTTTGTCACGCAACGATTTGCTGCGGCACCATTTTTTCGCCGACCGCAGCCTCTCCGCGGGGCAAAAACTTGCGGTATTGCTTCTGATTCCTGCGGAAGAAGCCGCGGATGGTGAGCAGGACGAAGGCTGCGACGGCGAGATAGTAGAACGGCAGAGCGACTGTCCATGCGCTTTCCGGAAGGATCCTCTTGACAGCGACTGCATCCAGCAGGATGTAGATCAGAAGCCGGTAGCTGCCGACGACGAACGGACGAAGAAGGGCGGCGCGGACGGCCACCAGGGCGACGCCCAATGTAGCAGTCAAGAAAAGTAGACACGAAAAATATTTATTTTTGATTAGCTTTTTCAAAAGTAGACATGAGGAATATTTTTGCGGAAGTTGTTTTTCAAAAGTGGACATGATGATTCGATGCCCTGCATGGTCCGTGCTTGCAAGGGATAGCGGTCTTGGATAGAGTAGAGAGACAAAATCAAAAGTAGACACGGCACAGAGTTATTTTTCTATATCTTTCCGCTTTTGCACGAATTTTGGTTCCTCGGTCAGGATGCGCTTTGAAAAGGTATCCTTCTTTTCAAGCTCACCTCGATAGAAACGTTTGCAGTAGTTATCCGGCGTGTCATAACCGATTGCAAAGCAGGGACGTTGTTTGTTGTAAAAGTCGATGTAGCGCCGCAGGGTGGCCTTTACCTCTTCTCTTGTGCGGCACTGATCTAACTGGAAATCCATATACAGTTCTTCTTTAATCCAGCCATTCAGTGCTTCGTTTACAGGGTTGTCCGTTGGTTTTCCCGCCCGCGACATAGAGCGAATAATATTTGTGTCCAGTATTAGATCATTGTATGACATTGAGGCATAAACCGAGCCCTGGTCTGTATGGAGGATCGTCGGTTCCTCACGGCCCTTTAGCATTTCCACTACGTCTGCTAACCCATCTATATATTGATCACGACCTCCTCGACGCTCAGACAATTTCCATGTCAGGATTTGCTTCGTGAATACATCGAAGTAGAAAGTGACCTCAAAATAGAAAATCCAGAACTTCAATGTGGTCATATCCGAAACAATTACCTGGCGAGGACGATCTACGGTATCCCAAGTTGTGAAGATAAGATTTGGGTACAGATCTCGGACCTTTCTAGGACGATAATACACCTGATGCTTGGTTTTTGCCTTTATTCCCAGAAAACGAAAGGCCTTGTACACTTAGTTATCGCTTATATTCTGCTGATGATTGATTCGTATAAAAGCCGCCACCCAGCGGTAGCCATGGGAAGGATGGGCCTCATGGACTTGAGAAACTAACGCAATAACTTCTTCGCGTCTCAGATCCCGCGCGCTCTTATCGCGCTTCTTCCACTTGTAATAGCCAGATCGACTGACGCCCATGAGAGAGCACAGTTTTTGAACTTCATAGTCCCTGGACAGTAGTTCTACGATTTCGAATTCTTCGGCTTTAAACGAATGAACTCCTGTTCCCCAGTATCCCTCGTCTGCACGACATAGTTTTTAAGCCGTTCATTCTCAATTCGCAGCTTGAGTATCTCACGCTTGTAGGATTCCTCCGTTCGGTCAATTCCCTCCGGGAGAACATCCTTAATCTCGCTATCTGCACGAGCCAGTCCTTCCAAGCCGTCTTCATCGTATTGCTTGATACATTTTTGAAATGCACCACTTGAAATATGGTTTGCTTCACAAAAGTCACGCATTTTAATACGCGTGTTGCTTTTGTACTGGCGGATCAGGAATTCCTTTTCCAACGGATTCAAGTGTTTAGACATAAAGACGAGCTCCCTTCCGGTAGAATACTCGCCTTTATGATACTCCACGGGCAGGCTTTTTTCTACCCTCCCGTGTCCACTTTTATAATAGCAACAAGGCGTTTTCTATGCGTGCTTATGTAGTTGGCGCTGAAAAAGAAGAACTGTTCTGAATATATTACAGCGGCGCAGATTCTGCGCCGCTGTAAACAAAGAACAGGAAGAAATCACAGGAGACACGCTGCCTGCCAGCCCTCGCCCATACCGGCCAGATGCAATCCCTCTTTGCCGGTGTTGTGCATCAGGTCGCGCAGATCGAGCAGCAGCGCCTTGCGCAGATACTCGATTCCTTTTTCGCGCAGCCCGTTTTGCAGCGCAAAGAGTGCATGACTGGCAAAACTCAGCGTAGAGTCGTGCAGACAGAGCGGTTCAAAATCGTTCCATGCCTGCATTTTTTCTTCCTTTGTGAAAAGCTCCGGCAGGCGCGTCATGAGAAGCAGCACGTCGGCCTGCTTCACAACTTTATATCGCTGTAACCGATCGAAGCAAACATGATGATAGCTTGCGCCAAGATCTGGCTTTAGTGCTGCAATATCCACCGGTTCCAGCAGATGGAACGTCTCATCCTGCGCAAGATGCCCGCTGTCCGGGTCGTGCGGCCAAGGAATTGCATCATGAAGCGTCTGCCATGATGCAATTTCTTCTTCCGACAAGCCGAGATCCAGATATGCAGGTTTACCTTGAAGCGCCTTTGCCGCATCTATGGCAAGCGCCAGATTATGCTGCACCATGACATTTGTGAAAAGGTTGTTGCGCGTGATACCGCAGTATTCATCAGGTCCCTTACAGAATATCAGATCCGCCTGTGTGTGCGCACGGTTCCATGTGTATCGGCTGGCCCAGAAGCGGGCGGTTTCAATGAATACGGGTGCGGCCTTATGCAGATAAAATTCTTCATCTCCGGTTTCCCGGCAGTATTCGCCCAAAGCATAGGCTACGTCCGCCGTGATATGAACCTCGCTGCACCCAATGTCCCATGTTTCGCACTGTTCGCTGCCATCGAGCGCCGCCATCCAGGGATACCGCGCTCCGGCAGCGTTCATCTTTTTTGCATGATCTCTGGCCGCGTCCAACGCATTTGCACGGTACAGGCACAGATTTTTTGCGGCTGTTTTATCATTCTTCAGGAAGAACGGGAGCATAAACAGGTCTGTATCCCAGAAGTAACAGCCTTTATACCGCGCATGGGTCAAACCCCTTGCACCGATGGAAACGGTCGGATCATGTGCAGCACAGCTTGCCATAAGCTGGAACATCGAATAGCGCAGGCCGGTTTGCAGCTCCGCATCGGGAAGTGTTCTGTCGCAATCCTGCCATGTGTGCAACCACGCGGCAGTATGCGCGTCCCAAAGTGCGCGGAAACTCCAATCACCCGGCGCAGCCGCAATGCGCTCATCCGCATCACGGCTTGTACGGATGCAGACCAGCTTCTCAAACACCAGCGTCTGTCCGGCAGCTGCATGAGCGGTCAGCGGACAGGTGACTTCTGCACCGCTGTTCTGCACGATTCCCTGCGTAAAATCTGGCGCGTAGAATCGGACTTCCTGTTCAATGCGTAAGCCTGTTCCGACAGTTTCAAATGTACAGGAAAAAAGACTGCCATCATCCGTCACAAATTGCAGCGGAGCAAGCTGTACCAGTTCTGTATTTTCCTTTACCTGATCGTCTGGGATTGGGCTGTTGCAGCTTGAAAGATGGATGCCGCTGCGCAGTTCAAGCTCCACATCACTTTGAACATGAATTTCAAACCGCTGCATCAAAAGCGCAGGCAGCTCTTTCGGGAAAAAGCGCGTGTATCGCACGTCCGCGCGCGTATCTCCGGCTGCCAGTGTAAAATCTGCATGGAAGCTGGCTGATTTCAGATCAAGCGTCCGATGGATTGGGGAAGCAAGCACAGCGGTCGTGGCATTCAAAAGCAGCGTTTCGCAGACGGGGGACGGAAGATTCACAAAATCGGTGATTCCATCCTTGATTTCTCCGAAAATTCCCGCAAGAAATAAGCCCTGCTGCGTCGGACGGGAATCCGGTTCAAAGGGCAAATACCCTCGAACGCCCATACGCCCATTTCCAAGAAAAAAGACGCTCTCTAAAAAATCGTCATTCCAGCCATCTGCCTCAGAGCAAATCTCCCATGGCAGCAGCTTCAAATCGTTCCGCATGATGACCCCTCCTTACAAGCCGTCAGTAGCGCATGACACAGGAAGCCTGCACAGGTGGCAAATGCGCTGCCTGTCGTACACTCGCCGGTATCTGCATCAACGCTCTCACAGGCAATCCCATTATCCATCGGCATGATCGTCAGTTCGCGCAGCGCCTGCTCCGCATGACCGCAAAGAAGGCTGTTGCACAAGCTCAATACCCAAGGCCAGGGCGCGTGCGGGCAGCCGATCTCTGCAATGGGCTTTCCGGCAAAGCTGAATTTATAATCTGCCGAGCGGATCATGCGAACCGTATTTTGCCAGATCACATCCGTTCTTTCGCAGAAGCCGTAATACGGTAAGAGCTGCAAACTTCCGGGCGGCTCATCATAGACATCGTGACGCCCAGCCAGATCGACCGACCATGCAAAATACGGCTGTCCGTCTGCATCCTTTTTGACGCAATGCGTGAAAATCGCCGCGCGCACAGCGTCTGCTTCCGCAAGCAGCGATCCGCGTTGTGCCGGCCGCCAGTCTGCCAGCAGCTGCAATGCGCGCCAGACAAGCACATTGTCATACGTCAGGTACGGATGCACGATCTCATCATCCGTTGGCTGCAGGAATGTTTCGTAAAGCGCAGTTTCCGGGTGGCGTACTTCCTGCAGGCGCGTCAAAATCAGCGAAAGACCATCCTGCACAAAGCGTTCCTGCAAAAATGCTTCATCGTGCGTTTCGGAAAGGTACGCCTGGAGCGCCAGAACCGGCGCGACCAGCTCATCCAGCTCAAACCCCGGTTCCAGCATGGTTCCGTCGATAAAACGGGAATGTACGCCGATGTTCTGCCGCTGGCGGGTGAAAACATAGGTCAGGACTTCTTTTGCAAGCGCAGCGTCCGCACGCAGGATCGTCGGGAACGCCCACAGAAGTGAATCTCTATCCCAATAAGCGGCGCTGACATAGTAGCGTGTGGATCGGCTTGTCGCGCAGATCAGTTCCTCGGTATCGAATGTCCGGCCGGTCGCATAAAACAGGCAGAAGAACTGGTTGACGTTGTAGACCTCCGTCAGCTCCGGTGTCGGAAGCTGCACGGTGCGCTTGTCCAGCCAGTCTGCTGTTTTCCGATACAACCAATCCCACCCACGGCGAAGCTGCTCCTTCGCGCTGGTCGCAGCGGCGACTTCTTCAAAGCCAAGACCCCAGAAAATCGTAAACGCTTCTTCCTGCCCGGCTTTGGCGTCAAGCGCACAGGAAATCTGATAGGAAATGCCGTCCTCCGTCTGCGCCCATTCACTTTTGCCTGCATGGTCCGACATAGGCGCAAGCGCAAATGCCGGGAAACCGACGCGGTAATCCATGATAAAGCTGCTGTTCCACGCGCTCTCATACATGTACGCATGACCGGTCAGTTCTTTATCCTCGTTGACGCAATGAACACTTTTGCTCCACAGACCGCGCAGACCGAATGTAACACGACAATCTGCCTTTGGCATCGCCGCAATGCGGACCGCGAAGCCGCGCTCTCCAACCGGTGTCAAAACTGTCAGCTTGACGGACACAGACTGCGTTTCTTTCTGCCCGACAGGAATCCAGAAGTGTTCCCGCGACCATTGCAGACCTGTAAGCGCCAGTTCTTCCTGATCGATCTGGATAAACGGCTGCATCAGCGGCACATTTTCCGTTCCACAGAGCTCGATCATGCCGCGCTGCTGCATGGAGAGAAAAGTCAAATCCTCGATTGCCGCAGTCTGCTCATTCAGCTTTGGCAGCGAAATCATTTCGTTTCCGGTTGGTAAATAACGTTCCATACGCATCCCTCAGTTCAAAATTGGTTAATCGCTTAAATATGCCTTCCTGTTAAATATAACAAAATTCATGGTCTTGTCAAGGAGAATTTAGAGAAAATCAAAAATGGTATTGACAGACGTGACAAGATTCGCTATAGTTTGAATAGAAAAATGATTTAAGCGGTTAACTGAACTGAGGTGAAGATATGGCACGCACGACGCTCAAGGATGTAGCACAGGAGGCTGGCGTTTCATCGGCTACAGTATCGTATATCTTGAATGGAAAACGTTCGATTTCTGAAGAAACAAAAGCCCGTGTCATGGAGGCAATCAAAAAACTGGATTATGTACCTGATCTGAATGCACGCGGCCTGACGATGCGGGATTCCAAACTCATTGGCGTCGTTGTTCCACAGACGGAACCCGGCGAGCGTCTGATGTTCCAGAACAGTTTTTATAGTGAAATTCTCGGCAGCATTGAATACTATGCCCGTCTGAGCGGCTATCATATTCTGATTTCTGCAACGGACGCAAATGAAAGCTATCTGACGCTGGCCAAGAAGCGGAATCTGGATGGAATCATTGTAATCGGTATGTATCCGGACGAGTTTTACCAGCAGATGAAAAAAACGCAGATTCCGATTGTCCTGATCGATAGCTACTGCGGCGACCACTATTATCACTCCATCCGAATCGATGATGCGTATGGCAGCTATCTTGCCGCGAAGCACCTCCTATCACACGGACATCGGGAAATCGCGTTCTTCTGCGGCCAGATCAAGGAAAACGGCGTTATGAAAAAACGCCTGCTTGGATTCCAGCAGGCATTAGAGGAATATGGCGTTCTGTATCAGGAACAAAACATTTTTGAGGGGCAGATCGATTACCGCAGCGGTATCGCTCTTGCAAAAGAACTCGTTGCCAAAAAGCTCCCGGCAACGGCGATCGTCTGCGCGGCGGATATTCTGGCGATCGGCGCCATCCGTGGGCTATATGAAGAAGGCTTGCGTGTGCCGGAGGATTACTCTGTGATTGGCTTTGATGATCTGGAGGTTTCACAATATCTGACGCCGGGACTTACAACTGTCCGGCAGCAGATCTCACTGAAAGGTCAGAAAGCTGTTGAGCTGCTGCTCAAGCACATTGAAGATCCGACGCTGACAAAGCAGGAGGAAATTTTGCCGCTCCAGCTTGTGGAGCGCGAATCCGTCCGCACCATTTAATTGTCTTTCATCAGGAGACGATGATATAGTCGGCAAGTGCTGTGGGCGAGAGATTTTGGCACAGATCGACGTTTGGAAGCGCAGGAATACTGGATGTATTGCAAGCTTCCGAACGGAAGAACTGGGGCAAAAGATCCGACCACAGCCGCGGACGGCTGTATCATCGGCTCCTGCAATAAAAAACGGCCTGCATCTACTTTGACGAGACGATACAGGCCGTGGGAAAGAAACTCTGCGAAAGTCCTTCCCGTACTCTATATTCTAAGCGAGAAGGGCGAAAAAATCAACATTACAGGAGGAACAACAATGAAAAAGACCCGGATTTTTTCGCTGATTGCACTGGTTCTTGCCATGCTGATGGTGTTTGCAGCTTGCGCACCCGCAGCCACTGACACAAAATCGAACGACAGCGAACAGACCACCCCCGCCGATACTCAGCAGACTGAGGAACCGGCAAAGACGGATGATGCCGCAGCCCAAACCCCGGCAGAGCCCGTGACGATCACCTATTGCAACTTCAATTCGTCTGGCGGCAATGAGGAAACGCTTCAGAAAATGGTCGAAGCCTTTGAAGCCACCCATGAGAACATCAAGATCGAAGTCGAAACGATCGGCTACGATGATTATTTCACGCAGATGCAGACCCGTGTTGCGGGCGGCACCGCGCCTGACTGCTACGAGCTGAACATCGAGAACTTTGCAGCCTATGCAAACAAGGGCCTGCTTGCAGAGATCACCGGTCAGGATCTTTCCGGTCTGAATGAAACCGCCCTCGGCGCGTTCAACGTGAATGGCAAGCAGTACGGCTTGCCGGAGAGCTTCTCCAATGTCGTCCTGATTTACAACAAGGATCTGTTCGATCAGGCTGGCGTTACATATCCGACGGATGATTGGACGCAGGATGATGTTCAGAATGCTGCTGAAAAGATTCGCGCGCTGGGTGACGATATTTTCGGTATCTGGCAGCCGATCACCTACAACGAGTTCTTCAAGGTCGTTGCACAGTACGGCGGCAGCCTGCTGAACGAGGATAAGACGCAGTTCACGATCAACTCCGAAGAAAACATCAAGGCAGCACAGACACTTGTTGACCGTGTTCTGGTCAGCAACGTGCAGCCGAACTCCGTCCAGCAGGGCGGCATGGGCGACTGGGATATGTTCATGAGCGGTCGTCTCGGCATGATCCCCACCGGCATCTGGGCATTCCAGACCTTTACGGAAAACTGCGATTTCGCATGGGACATCGCTGTTGAGCCGGGCAGCACGCAGAAAGCTACCCACTTCTTCTCCAACTGCGTTGTTATGAACCCCGAAACCGAGCACCCGGAAGAAGTTGCCGAGTGGCTGGCATGGCTGACCTCCAGCACCGAATCCGCTGATATTCGTCTTGCGGCTGGCTGGGATCTGCCTGCACTCAAGGATCTGAACGCTCTGTCCAGCTATCTGGAGATCACGCCTCCCGACAACCGCAAGGCTGTTTTCGAGAGCCTTGATTATCTGGTCATGCCGCCTGTCATTGAGGACTATGCCCTCATGAGCGACATTATCGGTCAGTACCTCTCCGCAGCGGCTGACGGCACCATGACTGTCACCGACGCTCTGAATGCAGCGCAGGCTGACTGCGAAGCACAGATCACCCTTGGCTAACAACTTTCTTGGCGGGCGCTTATGCGCCCGCCAAGTCTGCCAAAAAAGCTGCGGCTTTTTTGGCAAAAGGCTGCGCCGCCTGCATCGCAAAAGTTTTGTGCGCCAATGGCGCACAAAATTCACGTTTGGCGACGAGCGGTATTTTTGCCGAGAGCGGGGGCTCCCGGCAAAAATGGATTTACATCGATTTGCGCCTGCGGGCGCAAACTCTACGAGGTTTTAGGTGCTCGAAAGATAAAGGAGGCAGACAGATGAAAACAAGTAAAACTGGGCCTCGGATGAAAAAGCCGGGTGGAGAGGGTCTGCTGCGAGCGTCGCCGTTTTTGCTTCCCAGTCTCGTCGGTCTGGCAATCTTTTATCTGGCACCGATGGTCGTTTCTATCTTCATCAGCCTGACAGACTGGAATGGTCTTGACCGACTGTTTGCGGATGGTTTCATGCAGGAACATTTTATCGGCCTTGATAATTACAAGGCGATTCTGACAAGTCAGGAATTTTGGAAAGTCCTGAAAAACACGCTGACCTATATCGTTTTGTATCTGCCGCTTATGATGGCCGTATCACTGGCTGTTGCATCGCTTCTGTCGCAGCAGCGGCGCGGCGTCGGTGTGTTCCGCGTACTGTACTATATTCCGGTCCTGACCTCTTGGGTCGCGGCATCGTTGATTTGGAAAAGCATTCTGGCCCCGCAGTACGGTGCTATGAACAACATCCTTGCTTTCTTTGGGATTGAGGGTCCCGGCTGGCTGCTGGACGAAAAATGGGCGATGCCCGCAATCGTGTTGGTGTCCGTATGGAAAGACATGGGCTTCTTTGGCCTGATTCTTCTGTCCGGTATGGTTGGCATCAACCGAACCTATTATGAAGCCGCAGAAATTGACGGCGCAGGCGCTTGGACGCGTTTCTGGAAAATCACGCTGCCGCTTCTCACACCGGCGATTTTCTACGTTCTGATCGTCAGCCTGATTAACTCGTTCCAGCTTTTCCCGCAGATCATGATTATGACGGACGGCGGCCCGAACGGGGCAACGCAGGTTATGGTAGAACGTATTTATAAGTACGGCTTCCGCTATTTCAAGATGGGTTACGCTTCAGCGTTCTCTTGGATTTTGTTCCTGATTATCATGGTTTGCACAGCAATTCAGATGCGCGGACAGAAACGGTGGGTGAATTATGACGCATAAGAAAAAAATCGGCACAGTAGCCTATTACGTTGTCGGCATTCTGATTGCAATTCTGGCGATCATTCCATTCCTCTGGATGGTCAGCACGTCACTCAAGGCGCGCGGCGCGCTTATGAGTATTCCAATCGAATGGATCCCAAAAGAACCGACGGTCGCCTCCTATGTGAAGGTGTTTTCAAAGTTTCCGTTCTTCAGCACCATCGGGAACAGCTTATTTATCTCCGTGACCTACACGTTCATTACGTTGATCTCGGCGTCTATGGCGGCTTTTGCTTTTGCAAAGCTCAAGTTTCCAAAGGCTGATCTGCTGCTCAAGGTGTTTCTGGCAACGATGATGATCCCAACGCAGGTCACGATCATTCCACTGTTTGTCGTCATGAATAAAATGTCGTTGATCAACAGCTATGCCAGCGTCATTCTGCCGTCCATTTTCCGCCCGTTTGCCGTGTTCCTGCTCGTTCAGCAAATGCGGACGATCCCGAACGACTATCTGGATGCAGCCAGCATTGACGGTGCATCAACCTTTACAGTTTACTTTAAGGTTGCACTGCCGCTCTGTGCGCCGACGCTTGCGACCTTGTCGATCACAACATTCATGGAGTCTTGGAATGACTATCTCTGGCCGCTGCTTATGCTGACAGACAAGACGAAAATGACGCTTCCGATTGCCCTTTCGACGCTGAACGGCCAGTTCGCAACGGAGTATAACGTCCTGATGGCAGGCAGCCTGATTTCCATGATTCCGATTATTCTCATTTATTGCTTCGCGCAGAAGTATTTCCAGAACGGCATGATGGCCGGTGGTATCAAGGGGTAAACCATGCAAAGATTTGAAAGTTCTGCATGCAAGGCACATATATCCTGCCCACGCACCGATGCGCAGCTTGTGCGTCACGGCGCAGTCCTGACGGTAAGCCTGTCCTATCGAGGCGCATACGGAATGGGCGAGAAATATGACGCGCTGAATCAAAAAGGACATGTCGTTGTCAATCAGGTGGAAGAAAAGTTCTGCTTCCAAGATGAAAAAACATATTGCCCGGCTCCGTTCTTCTGGACAGACAGCGGATTCGGTCTGTATGTTGATACCTGTGAAACTACAACGTTCCATTTTGACGAGAACTCTGTGACGATCGATCTGCCGGAATCTGCCCCCGTTGTGACCTTTTCCGGTGAACCGGCGCAAATCGTCAGCGCATATATGGAGCTGTTCGGAAAGGCTGTTCTGCCGCCTGAATGGGCGTTCGGCGTGTGGGTTTCGGCAAATCGCTGGAATTGCCAGAAAGACGCGGAGCAGCAGATCGAGAACCTGAAAAAGCACGATTTCCCGGCCAGTATTCTGGTGCTGGAGGCATGGAGCGACGAAGCGACGTTTTATATCTGGAACGGGGCGAAATACCAACCGAACCCAGACGGAGCTGCGCTCCAATATGACGATTTCGATTTTTCGGATTCCCCATGGCCGGACCCCAAAGGCATGACGGATGCGCTGCACAAGGCCGGGCTGCATCTTGTTCTCTGGCAGATTCCCGTCTACAAAAAGCAGGGGCCCGACGAGATTCTGAACGTACAGAATACGCTTGACCGTGAGGATGCTGTGCGGCGCGGCTTATGCGTCCGTCTCGCAGATGGAACGCCATATACCATCCCTGACGGACATTGGTTTTCCGGTTCCATGATCCCGGATTATACAAACCCGGAAACCGTTCAGACGTGGTTCGCCAAACGTCAATATCTTCTCGACATGGGCGTTGACGGCTTCAAAACCGATGGCGGCGAGTTCATCTATCGTCCGGATGTGCGTTTTTGTGATGGCAGCGACGGAAAATCCGGAAAGAATCGCTACGCACGGGACTATACCTGCGCATACCGCGATTTTATCGGTTCGCAGCGGGTTTTGTTCAGCAGAGCTGGATTTTCCGGGCAGCACACTGTCCCGATGCACTGGGGCGGCGATCAGCAATCAAAGAACGCAGAACTGCGAAGCCAGCTTCACGCCGGGCTTTCGGCCGCGGCATCCGGTATTCTGTTCTGGGGCTTTGATATTGCCGGGTTTGCAGGCCCGCTTCCGACGCTGGACCTCTACCGCCGCGCAACACAGATGGCCTGCTTCTGCCCGATCATGCAATGGCATTCAGAGCCGGACGGCGGGCAGTTCAAGGAGCTGATGCCGGGCGGTGAGGGCAACAACGAACGCAGCCCGTGGAATCTGGCTGCTGCCTACAATGCGCCCGAATTTGTCGATGAGATGCGCTTCTGGCACAAGCTGCGTGAGCGGCTGCGCCCGTATCTTTGGGAGACTGCGCAGGCGTGTGTGGCTGACAATATGCCGATGATGCGGCCGCTGGCGTTCCTCTGGCCCGAAGATGAAGCTGCGCTTGCCTGCGAGGACGAGTATATGCTTGGCGATGCACTGCTCGCTGCGCCGCTTCTGGAGGAAAACGCAGAAAGTAGGCAGGTCTATTTGCCGGAGGGTGAATGGATCGGATTCTTTGATCGAAAGCCATACCAGGGCAAGCAAATGATTTGTACGGACTGCGACGGAAAGATCCCGGTTTTTATCCGAAGCGGATATGAAAAACAATTCTGAAAGGACGTGCCGGAGCTGATTTAGCTCCAGCATTTGCTAAAATTATGAGAAGATTTACTGCATATATTTTTGATTTGGATGGTGTGCTTTGCCATACCGACAAATTCCATTTTGCGGCGTGGGCTGCGCTGACAAAGAAACTTGGTCTTCCGTTTGATGCGTCTGTCAATGACCGGCTGCGCGGTGTCAGCCGTATGGAGAGTCTTGACATTGTCTTGGGTGAGAAGAAAGACGCTTTCACTGCGGAGCAAAAGAAGTCGTTTGCAGAGGAAAAGAATGCAATTTATCGCGGCTATCTGCAAACAATGACGCCAGCCGATCTGGACGAAGATGTGCGCAGTACACTGCTGAAGCTGCGCGCGGACGGTCATAAACTGGCTGTGGGGTCGTCCAGCAAGAATGCTCCGCTGATTCTGGAGCGCATTGGGCTTGGCAGCTTTTTCGATGCCGTTGCCGACGGAACACAGATCACCCACTCCAAGCCAGACCCTGAGGTGTTCTTATTGGTGGCAAAGCTCCTTGGCGTAAAGCCGGATGCTGCACTCGTTGTGGAGGACGCTGAAGCTGGCATACAGGCGGCCAAGGCCGGCGGTTTCTGCGCTGCGGGCATCGGTCCCGCGGCAAATTCCTTGCTTGCGGATTTCCGTTTGCAAAAGCTTTCCGACCTGCTGAAAGCGCCTGTATAAAGGGGCTGAATTTTGCTCCGCTATAGACAAATCATAACCACCGGCACGGCCGGTGGTTATGATTTTTCGTCCAGTTCCAGAAACGTCAGCAGACTTTCCAAAAACGGAAGCTCCAACTGCCTGGACGGCACGCCCTGCATTCCGAACGCATCGTTTTCAAAATACTCCTTCTTGCCGGAGAAATACATCTTTGCATACCACATGGCTGTCACCTCAAATACGGACTAATTGTAAATTTGTATTTATAAGAAAGCTCGGC
>ERZ827492.2259-NODE-2259-length-13832-cov-2.679103_pt1 | contig 13832 bp, 16 predicted proteins | sample MGYA00519704_ERZ827492 | MGnify/ENA primary metagenome ERZ827492 (study PRJEB31778, sample SAMEA3449325) | human gut metagenome | biome: human gut; feature: human-associated habitat; material: faeces | place: United Kingdom | collected 2010/2012 ...
AAGAGTGGATGAGCGGATCGCCGGGGAGATCGCACTGCAAAGCGTCCGGGTAGGACACGCCCCCGGCACGGTAGCCCTGTTCTCCGACAACCGGGCGGCGGAATCCGCCCTGATAGACTACGCGAAGCGAAGCGTCACGGGTAACGCCTTCTCCGGCACGTTCTATATACCGGAGAACCTGCAAGGGGTCAACGCCTCGATCACCGACCAGCGGGACCTGCCGCAGCCACTTGCCTCGACATTCGGGCTGTGGCCGAAGGTCGGGAAATCGCCTACCGGATCTATCCCGGAGCGAACAATACGACCGACTTCAACCTCGAACGGAACCATCACTACGTGATCGACGCCACGATCCGGGGTGCCGACGCCATCGATACGCGCGTATCGACCGTCGATCTGACGTTCGGAGCGATCAAAAACCCTTGCAACGTCGGGGAAACCGTTACGTCGAGCGTAACCGTAAAATGCACGAACAGTCCGAACCGTCAAATCTATCTGGCCGCGCAGATCGTCGAGGGCGGCGGGGCGCTGACCGTAAACGGCTCCGCATGGCCCCCCGGCGCGGCCATGCCCTTTTGCAAAGGAAACGAGACCCGAACGGTTCCCGTTACGCTGGTTCCGAGCCGCAGCGGACTGATCCGCATACGGTTCACGGTATCGGACGACGCCGGATACATTACTTATTTGGAACTGACCACCTACTGTCAACAGTCTTATCCGGTAACGACCGTATTCAGCGAGAACAGTTGGAGCAAAACGGCCCATACGCCGCTTACCTTCTCGGTAAAAGCCAATCAGCAGAATAACACGTCGGGTTTTACGATCCGTTACGAATTGCTGAAAGGCGCAGGGGATATGTACTATGGCGGTATCAAACTTTCCGACGGACAGTCGTTGACCAGCGGCGCAAACGATCCGGCGACGGGGCTGACTTTCCCGTTCAGCTTTACTCCGACCGTTATCGGCACGGTATCGTTTCGGCTGACGTTTACCGGCGCGAACGGGCAAGCGTCCGTCGTCGAAAAGACCTATACCGGGATCGTTCCGTACAAAATCGACATCACGCCGGATTTCGCCAAAATCCAACCTGCCGGAACGACCGTGACATCGGACGGATATTCCGGAACTTATTACAAAAATTTCACGATCCGGTTGCTTGCCAGTACCGATAAAGCCGTTCCGAAACCGGTAACGCTCCGTATCGGTTTGCAATACAAGTTAGGGGAATACGAAACCTCGCTTACGCCGACCGTAACGACCCAGACCAAAACGGGAACGGTCACGCTCAGCGCCGGAAGCAAAACCGGATATACGGACCTGGTAACGTATGCCGCAAGCTGCATCGGCTATAATGCGGGCATGGGTTCCAAGATTATCTACCCCGGTTTCTACATGGTTCCCAAACAAAATTACGAAGCAAACGAACACAGCGAAGATGCTTCTGTTACCTCGTGCAAAATAACGAGCGACGCCGATAGCTCGATTGAATTTACCCTGCTTACGCCACCCAAATAACAACGCTATGAAAACATATCTTTTATTGATTCTATGGGCCGCAGTCCTCTGCGGCTGTTCGAAGCTGGCCCGTACGGAAGACCCGGCGACGGCTGCCGAAATTCCCGTATGTTTCCAAATAGAGTGCCCGCAAATGGACGAGCCGACGAAAGCCCTGACCGACGCGCAGGAGAAAACGGTGAAAGACCTGAACCTGTATCTGTATTGTAAAAATGCGACCGGCAAAGACGAGCATATCTATTCGGCGGGATCGGCGAATATTACCCGCAAACTGACCGTAGGCGATTACGACCTGTTCGTGATCGCCAACGCGGGCGGCGATCTGGGAAACATGACCCGCGCACAGGTCGAACAGTCGGCCCGTACCGTCGGCGGCGAAGCGGCGCTCGAAACCGGCTCCGCGCTTCCCCTGTCCGCGAAAACGTCCTTTTCGGTCAAAGCGGCCATGACCGTACCCGTTGTCCTGCGGAGAATCGTCGCCTGCATCGAACTGAACCTGTCGGTCGCCCCGCAACAGAGGGAACGGATCGCGCCGCGCTCCGTGCAGATACTCTCCGCCCCGCGCCTTGCGGCTTACTTCGCAGACAATGCGCCCTCGGAAGACGACGCGGGGACGGACTACGCCTCCCGGAGCATCACGGGACACTCTTACAACGGAACGTTCTACGTGCCGGAGAATCTGCAAGGCACCGTGGCCGGCATTACGGACCCTACGCAAAAGGCTCCCGACAAGGCTCCGGAACAAGCGACCTGCATACACATCGAGGCCGTGAACCAGACCGGGCGCAAGCTCGACTACTTCATCTATCCCGGCGAAAACGATACGGACAATTTCGACATTCGGCGCAACCGCCGCTACATCGTCCATGCGACCGTCATGGGCGAGAACACCATCGACACGCGGGTATCCACGACGGACGTCGTACTGGGCAGCGTCAAGCCGTCGTACCGTCCCGACGAGCCCCTGTCGACCGAACTGCGCCTGCTTACCGTCAACAACCCCGACCCGTCGTACAGCTTCTCGTACCGCATCTACGAAGGCGCGGCCTCAGAGCTGCGCATTCAGGGACGGCCCCTCGCGCAGAACACGCCGCTGCCGGTCGACTTCTCCGGCAGCGAGTACCGCCTGCCGATTCTCTATACGCAGGCCGCGCCCGGCGAGGTACGCATCGGCCTTAGCGTAACCGACGGGTACGGGTACTCGGTCGAAAAGGAGCTCCGTGCGACCTACAAGGCTCCCGAACCTATCGTGGCAGATTTGTCGTCGCTCGCAGGGAGCGTCTGCCACACCGCCCAATCGTTCACGCTCGACCTCTCCGAGCGGGAGTACGAAGGCTCGTTCGGCGTCGTATGCGAACTGGCCGAAGGCGCGGGAACGCTGGCCTACGGCACGGCGTCCAATACGATTACCGGCGGCAGGCGGCTGACCCTCCCGGCCGGCAACCATACGTTCTTCTTTACCGGCACGCAGAGCGGCCCGGCGCTGATCCGCTTTACGCTGAACGATACCAACGGGCAGAGTCTGACGGTCGAGCGCTCCGTGACGATGACCCCGCTGATAATCCACGTCCGGCCCCGGTTCGTCTACGGCACGTGCCGGGTACCGCAGAGCGGCGGACTCGTGCGAATGGACAGCTACCTCGATTTCTCGGTCGATACGGACCGGCCGCTCCTGCACGAGATCGCGCTGAAGTTCGATTGCTCCCTGACGCTCGAAAGCACGACGATCCCATCGACTCAGAAGATCAAAAAGCTCGATCCGCTGACCTGTATGCTGACGCCGAACCGCCCGAACTACTCCGCGCAGGCGCTCTACTATTCGGCCGAAAGTCCCCTCTATTACGCGGACGCTTCGGGCAACCCGACGTCCGTCATGCGACACGGCTATCAGGTCAGGGATTATTCTCGTTTGGTTCAAGATATTACGAACCGTCCGTCGGACAACTCGGTCTCTTACATACTCGACGGGGCCGTATGGAGTCGCGTGAACAAATAATCGCATGGCCATGAAACGGATCGCTACATGGGCCGCCGTGCTGATGCTCTGTACGGCGGCCTCCGCCTCGGCCCAGCTTCGGGCCGTGCGGGTCGATGCCTTTGCCCTGATGACCGGGACGCTTCACGCAGGCATGGATTTCATGATCGGTGAAAAACTCTCGCTGGACGCTTCCCTCTACTGGAATCCGATGCGGCTGGACGCCTTCCGCTCCAAACTGCTGATCGGGCAGGCCGGCGTACGCTTCTGGCGTTTCGAGCCGAACGCAGGCCCCTTCGTCGGGACTTATATCGCCGCAGGACGCTACGATATGGGAAACCGTCGTCGGCATCGCAAAGGCATGCTGGCTGGCGCGGGCGCATCCTACGGGTACTGCTGGATGCTTGCCAAGCGCTGGAGCCTGATCGCCGAGATCGGGGCGGGACTCTATTACGTGAGGGATACCCGCCGGGAATACTTTACCCCGTGGAGCGAGGACGAGATTATCCGCCGCAGCCGGCGGCTGATGCTTCTGCCCTCGAAAGCCGAAGTGAGTTTTTCGTACCTGTTCTAAATCCTTTGTCGTACGTTTGTACTTAGTTAATTAATTGAATTATTTTTATAGTATCAAGCATGGAATAAGACAGATCTCTTGTTGGTTTTCAAAACCGTATGGCACGTTCCGTCCCCATGTCTTACATCTGAAAACCGGACAGTTCGTTAGGCCAAGCAGAGCCCGTGTTTGCGACGATGGTTTACAAGATGTAGTTTTCACTTAAATCCTTTCAGTTATGGTTTATATCGGTATCGATATTAGCAAAAGCAGTTTCGTTACAGCTTATCCGTCAGCCAACGGCTACCGTACCAGGACTTACCCGAATACTGCTGCGGGAGTGCGTAAGTTCATCGCTACACTTTCTGTTGCCGAGCATCATTGTGTCATGGAAGCTACCGGTAATTACGGCTTTCTGCTGCTGTACCTGCTTCATCAGAGCGGTATTGCCGTCAGTCTGGTAAATCCAAAGCAGATCAAGCATTTTGCCCGGATGATGATGACTGTTACCAAGACCGACGAGAAAGACGCCTGCATGATCGCCATGTACGGAGAGAAGATGAATCCACCCATCTACAAAATGCCCTCGCAAGCAATCCTGCTGCTCAAACAGAAGAAGACCGTAATCCGTCAGTTGCGCAAACAACTCGTCGCTTCAAAGAATCTGCGTGAATCGCTCGTCGTACTGCCTTATCGGGACAAAGCCTGTTTGCGTACACTGGACAAAACCATTGACTTTCTGACCAAGCAAATCGAACAACTCGAAGCAGAACTGGCTGACATTGCATCGGCGGAGTTCGACAAGCAACTCAAAGCCCTGACATCCATCAAAGGAATCGGCATTACGCTCGCTACGGCACTCATTCTTACCACCGGAGGGTTTACCTACTTCGACAATGCAAAGCAACTGTCCCGCTTCATCGGGATATGTCCTACCTACCAACAATCGGGAACATCCGTAAATATAAGAGGCCATATAAACCGTAATGGAGATGAACATTTACGAGCTTTGCTTTATGTCGCCTCGTGGACTGCGTTGCGTTACAATACGGCCTGTCGGGAATGTTACCTCCGATTAAAGGCCAATGGTAAACCATCCAAAGTCGCACTGATCGCTGTGGCCAACAAACTCGTCAGGCAAGCATTTGCCATCGCTACAACCGACTCAATCTATGTCGACGGGCTTGTCTCGGCTAAAAAATAAGCCTCGGTTCATTTTTTTACTTTTTTATTTGCTTTTCAATACAGTTCGTGCCATGAAAATCCGTAATATATTATTTCTGGCCGTACTCTCTGTCTCGGTGCTCTCCTGCACGCTGACCCGCAGGATGGAGCGCCGGGGTACGGCCGCCGCGCTGTCGCTCATGCAGAAGCGGAAGCTCGCGCCGGCGGACAGCCTCTCCGAAAACGGCAGGCATCCCGGCGAGGGATGGGTCAGACGGCCGAACGGCGATTCCCTCTACTGGGCCGGAACGCTGGTGGACAAGGACGGCGAACGCCGCATGTTGATCCGTTTGGATGAAGTGCGGGTGGTCGGACGTAGCAAGGTCGTCGTAGAACGGATGGGGCTGGTGACGCTCGACTTTCGGATTACCGTGCCCGAACAGCTTCAGGGAAACTCTCTGGGGATCGTCGTAACGCCCCGCCTGCACGACGGGGACTCGATCGTAAAACTGGAGCGGCTCGTCGTGCGGGGCGGACTGTACGGCCGCTTACAGGAGCGCGATCTGTGGCAGTTCGGCAGATATCGGGAACGCATGACGACTCTGATGCGGAATGCGGGCGACTCCTTGCGTGAATCCGTGCTCGACAGGGCTTACCGCCGGATCGTCCGCTTCCCCCGCACTTCCGGGGCGCGGCTGGATTCGGTCGTAAAGGAACGGGAGCGGATCGACTATTACTACACGCAGCAGGTCAGGCCCCGAAGCGGCAGCAAGCAGCTCGTCGTGACACTCGAAGGTGAGGTGCGGGGGCTCGACGGGAGCCGTTACGAGCTCCCGCCATCGGACACGCTCCGCTACACCGTATCTTCCATGCTCTCGCTGATCGACACCCTGCCGAGATTCTGCATCCGCGTAATCGACAAGTATGCCGTCGTGCGGGATCGGAACTACATCGCCTTCCGGGTCAACGGAACCGAACTGTGCGACACGCTGGGAGACAACCGCCGGCAGTTGGAGCGGATCGCGGCGCTGATGGACAGCGTGGTCGATCTGGAAGAGTTCTATCTGGACAGCCTCGTGATGACGGCCTCTTCGTCGCCGGAAGGCTCCTTCGCACGGAACGGCTTTCTGGCGAAGGAACGGGGATATGCCCTGCGGAACTATCTGCGCGGGCGCTTCGGAGACGGTGTCGATACGACGGTCACGGTACGGTGGATAGCCGAAGACTGGAAGACTCTTGACAGGATGATCCTCGAAGACGACAGCATCGCCGATAAGGAACCGATTCGAGAATTGATCGCAGAAGAGAAAGATCCGGATATGCGGGAACGGAAGATCCGGGAACGCTTCCCGGAGCAGTACGCCTATATCCGGCGCAAGTATTACCCCCGGCTTCGCTGTGTGGATTTTCGTTACAACCTGCGTCGAAGGGATATGATCAAAGACACGATCCACACAAGGGAACCCGACACGCTGTATGCACGCGGGGTACGGCTGCTGCGCGAGCGCCGTTATGCCGATGCCGTAAACCTGCTCTACTCGTACAGGGATCGCAACAGCCTGATCGCCCTGCTGTCGCTCGGATACGACCGATCGGCCCATGAAATCGCACAGGAACTGCCCGCCGGAGCCGAGAACGACTATCTGCATGCCATCGCCGCGATGCGGGTAGGACGCCGGGACGAAGCGGCGGAGCACTTCGAAAGGGCTGCCGGGGCGGAACCGAGGCTGAGGTTCCGCGCAAAACTCGATCCCGAACTGACTGAACTCGCAACCAATCCTTAATGCCATGAAACCTCTTTTGTTTCTTTGTCTTACGGGAATACTCTGCGCCTGCACGCTGAGCGAACAGGCCGACATGGAAATCAATCCCAAACCGACTCTCGTAGTGGAATACCGGTACACCGATAAAAAGGGAAATAACACGACGCATGAAGAGGTCGGACATATGGCCTCCCTGCTGTTCGATCCTACGGGAGTGTTTCTGCGGGAAATAACCGCTTTCGGGGAACGTTTTACCGACTCGATCACCCTGCTCAGCGGCGTTCCCGCCGGGGAATATACGGTCGTCACGTTCGCCAATGCGGACGGCATGGAACGTCCGGTGCTTACGCCCGGAGTGTCGCGGATGACGGAGCTGCTGTGCAAAAAGAAAGACACGGGGGACAACCGCACCGCCGAGCGTCTTTTCCACGCCCTCACGCGCTTTACCGTACAGCGGGGCCGGCCGCAGGTGCGCCGGATAGAACTCTGCAAGAAATATTTTCGTATCGAGCTGAGCGTAACCGGCGCAGACAAGCTGTCCGGCAACGCGGACGACTTCCGGGTGCTGTTCGACGGTATCCCTGCGGGAATCGACTACCGGGGAGAACCTTTGCAGGAAACGATGCGGTTCTCGCCGCTGCTGGAGAAAGACGAAACGGGAACGATGAAAGGCACATTCGACGTATTCTGTTTCGGACGGCAGAACGAGGTGCGGATAACTCTCCGCTTGAAAGAAGAGACGATCGGAGAAATTTCTTTGTCCGACTACCTGGCCCGGTACGGCGAACGGATAGACTATCACTGCGGCAAAGAGGTGGTGATCCCCATTCGCATCGACGTCACATCCTCCGAAATTACCGTTACGGTCAGCGACTGGGACGAAGCAAAGGTGCAGATTCCCGTAATAGGAAAATAGTCCTTATCATAAGTGAACGGGCCGGCGGCTTGCCGGCCCGTGCGCTTATTCGGTGCTCTCGTCTTCACCGTCCGGAATGAACACGCCCGTCTCGATTTCATAGCGGCCGAACGAACTGTTCCGATTCCCTAAAAGCACATATCCCTCCTCTTCACTCGAAAATTCTTGCAAAGGAGGATCGAATAGATAACAGCCCTGATTCGCCATATACTCATTGAACGAATCCAATGCCTTATTGAATACCGATCTCTTCATATCGCTTTTTTTGTAAAGATAAGCATTAATTTCGTTCCCGAATCCAGAAAATTACTTTTATATTGCATCAGGCAATATTCAAATTGTCTGTTCTTTTTACTGTAATGTAAAACTATATAAAATGCTCAATATCATCTTTATAATCTACATAGAAATACAGAATTTGTTTTCAGAAAATAGATTCGTTATTTAGATAAATCAGCTCCTCTATGGGCAATATCCCAAACGTATAAAAGCCGGAAAATCATTATTTTTCCGGCTTTGCCATTAACAGGATAAATATCCGTTAATTTTTGATAGATTCCCGAAAGATTTTAGCCGGCTTAAAAGACGGTATGCTATGGGCGGGAATTACGATAGTGGTCTGTTTGGAGATGTTCCGGGCGACTTTCGATGCCCGCCGTTTCACGATGAAACTACCGAATCCTCTCAAATATACGTTCTCATTTTTACATAACGATTCCCGAACATTTTCCATAAAGGATTCGATTACAGCGCCGACTTCTTTTTTGTCGATACCGGTATTTTCGGAAACCTGTCTTACTATATCTGCTTTTGTCATAACGGGTGATATTTATCGTTTCGTTTTATGAAATGTAAAGATAGACAATCTTTTCCGTATTTGATAAAAATCGGATGCCGCATGATTGGCACTGTCTTTTATCTATCTGAAAATTACAATATTACAAAACATATTTTCATTCGTTCATCAAAAAGCTTTCCGATTTATTCCGTTCCTACGCGAAGGTCGTGAACGGCGACCGCCCCTGACAAGGTTGCCCTACGGTTCGGGCGAAAAAATCGCACCCTTCGGGTGTATTTTTTCGCCCGAAACCTTGCATGGGCGGATCGGGACCCGTTCACGGCCCTTGCCTTCGGAACGGAACCAAATCCAATAAAACGTCAAAAAAAGTTTATTGGTTTTTCTGTTCCATAGAATCTAAAAAACATTTGCTATGGAAAAGAAAAAGATCGTGAGGGGGATCGTACTGATTCTCCTTTTGTCGCTGTGCGTCTATTACCGGCAACCGCTGCTGCACCTGCTCGGCTGGTTCCTTCTGGGAACTGGTCTCATCTGCTTTATTCTAAGACTGCTCTGGAGACGGCGCGGCCTGATTCTGGGCATCGCCATCGTTTATTTTCTGTTCTGTAACGCTTAACCGTCATTCCCATGCCGAACACCGACCGATATAAGAAAGCGGGGTATGAAACCCGCGAGGATTACCTGAATGACCTGGCCGTGCGATACTGTGTCAATCCGATGATCGTCTCCGGACTGGCCGGGATTCTGGGAGACGAGGAAGACTTCGACGGACTCGTCTCGGCGATCGAAGATATGAGGGATATGATTCCGGCGGACTGATCCCGCACTTCATACGAATAACATGAAGACCGGCCCGAAGCCGGTCTTCGCCATTTTATAACCATTAACAATTAAAAATCATGGCAACAGGAAAAGAGAGAAAACAGGCACGCGCCGACCGCTATCGGGAACGCGCATTACAGGCGAAAGCCGGTTCTACCGCAGCTTACAGGCGTTCGGAAGAACTCACGAAGAACATCCCTTCCGGACAGCCGATACTCGTCGGGCATCACAGCGAAAAAAGACACCGCCGGGCTCTCGAATGTTCATGGAACGCTTTGGGGAAGAGCGTCGAACTGGAGCGGAAGGCGGATTATTACGCGGCGAAAGCCGAGGCTGCCGAGCATAACCGGGCAATCTATGCGGAAGACGATGACGCCGTCGAGAATCTGACGGCGAGAGTCGCAGCGTTGGAATCTCTTCAGGAGCGTATGAAAGCGGCCAACAAGATCGTCAAAGGTCAAAAACAGACGCAGGAAGAGAAGATCGAGGCATTGTGCAGACTCGGCTTCGAAAGACGGAACGCCGAAGAGCTGTTTGTTCCGAATTGTTTCGGACAGATCGGTTTCGCCGACTTTACGATCCGGAACAACGGGGCCAATATCCGGCGGCTGAAAAAACGGCTCGAAAGCGTCGCCCGTCTGAAGAGTACCCCGACGAAAGAATACACGATCGGGGAGGTACGGATCGTCGAAAATACCGAAGCCAACCGCCTTCAGGTGTTTTTCCCGGAAAAACCTTCCGAAGAGGTGCGGAAAGAGTTAAAATCCAACGGTTTTCGTTGGGCGTCGATCGCAGCGTGCTGGCAGTCCTATCTGAACGAACGTCAGAAATACCGTATCGAACGAATACTGAAAAATGAAACTGCCAAATCCTGAATTATGCCGCAATTCGATTTTTATCAGGACACGAGAATACGGACCTGGGAACGCTGCCATTTTAAAGTAGAGGCGGAGAGCTACGAAGCGGCGGTCGCTATAATAAAAAATTTCTGCGACTGCGATGTAAACAACCACGAGGAAGAGGTCGAATTCGGGCCCCTCGAAATCCTTTTCGAACATTCCGAAAAGATCGATCCCGGGAAGAACGAAGGGAGAGCCACGATCAGGATCTACGCAGAGGACGATACTCCGATTATCGACAACGCACCTTTCGGAACGGATACATCCGGTGCTGCAAAAGAAACGAAGACAATCGGCAGGCAGGATAATCGGAAAAACCTGCCTGAAGAAAAAACATGGGGCGTATTTCTTTATTCCGAGGAATATTTTCTTTCGGACGTTTCCGACCGGGAGATCGTCGAACGATGGCGACAGACATGCAAAAACGAAACGTCCGCACCTGTGGAAAACCTTACCCCCGACGAATTCGCCCACCGGTTGAATGAAGGCGGTCTGATCGCCGGATACAAAGTTCGGTTCATCCATTATTAATCCATAAAACCATTTCAATCATGTTTTTCGAACAGATCGACCGGATGATGGGACGGGATGCGGACCTGATCCTGACCATCCGCAAAACAGACGACGGCACGCTGACCGTAGCGGCGCACACCCGCATGAACGGAGTGGAGGACGAGGCTCGGCACTACATCGCCCCGTTCACGGCCTCGGGTACTCCGCAGGAGTTGGATACGGGTTTCATTCCCGCACTGGCCGAGCCCGCAGTCAAAACACAGGGTCTTCTGACGAACCTGAAACAATACGAGAAGCAGCTCGAAACGGCCCGTGCCAACAGCAAGGCCGAGAAAGAGCGTAAAGACAAGGAAGCGAAAGAGGCGAAGGAGCGTAAGGAAAAGTGCGACAAATACCGGAAGAAGGCCGACGAACAGACCGCGGCGGGCAAATACGCCGATGCGCTGACCAACCTGCGCCAGGCACGCCTTCACGCTACGGAGGAAGAGAAGAAAAAAATCGACGCGCAGATCCGCACCGTACAGGCCAAAGCGAGTCAGGGAACCCTGTTCGGAGCGGCGATGCAGCGGCCGGCACAATCTCCTTTACAACCCCGCCCGCAGCCTGTCCCTGCCGTCCGTCCGGCAGCCTCCGCTCCCTCTTACGCGGAGGAGGACGCCGGCGATCCCTACGGCGAGTTCGTCGATTTCCCGGAAGAATGCCGGGCGAAAGACCCTTGCCAGAATATGGACCGGGACACATTATTCTAAACCTAAACCTTTTATAAAAGACATCGATTATGGCACTTGCTGTTAACGGCCTCGAACGGGCTTTTACGTTCGAAAAAGGAAACGAGACGATCACGCTTTCCGATCCCAATCCTTCCATGACGCCCGAACAGGTGATGAACTTCTATGCGGGAACCTACGCGGAACTGACCACGGCGACCGTACGGGGCCCGGAGATCAGGGGCGACCGAAGCGTTTATACGTTCAAAACGACACTCGGCACGAAAGGATGACGGGTATGAAAAAGAAAACGATAACCGATAAACCGAAAACACCATGCGAACGGGAATTGGACGACCGGCAGAGGTACAGCCTCTGCCGTCTTATTATCGACGAGGCGACCGACCGCGACTACGAAAGGGGAACCGACCGCAAACAGCGGATCGCAGCGCCGGAAGGTTCGGTCATGATTTTCTAAGGACGGAATTTCCCGGACTCACCCCCACGAAGATCGAACGGGAGACGAACGAAGGCTGCGTCGATCTGCTGACTGAAGAGAATTACCGTTACCTGCTGGAATGCGTCCGCCATTACGCGGGGCTTCTGGGAAGGGAGTTGCGGCATACTTCCGGAGAGACTCTGTGCGGAAGCTTCGTCAATTTATACAAGGAGTTGGCTGCCTTGGTTCCGCAAGAGATCAATTTCGAGGTTTACCAAGATCGGCTGACTTTTTGCCTGTACGAGTACCACAGTTGGCCGGAGTGGACTTTCCACTGGCTTCCGGTCTCCTTTATCGACAGGCTGGAGGGACCGCTCAAACGTATCGCCATAACGTTCATCCATGAGTTCGCCCAAAGCAACGGAATGAGCTATCTGGACGAATGGGGCGATCTGGAGTGGGTGCTGGAGTGGATGGACGGATATGCGTCGGGGCCGAACCCCGACAAAGAGGAACGTAAGGAGTACCGCCGCACGATCCGATCCTACTGCAAAGGCCATGCGGTTCATCTGCTGGAGCGCGTACAAAAACGCCGTTACTACAAACGTCTGCGGCAGGCGGTCGAACGGTATCGTCCCGCGGATGAATACGAAAAAGGATTGATCGCCCTGTTTCGGGAGGGGGTGCAGTTCATCGGGCCGGATACGCCCTCGATCATGCGCTACTTCTACGACCCGTACGACGATGAAGGAATAGGGGACGAGATTACGGTCGATCCGGACCGGATGATCCGGGTCGTCTTCGATCCGCACGATTTGCTTGCGGACAATCTCTCTGAGATGCTGAACCATGAGATTCAGAACTGCGATTATCTCATCGCTCCCGCCACGACGCTGTTTCTCACTCCCGAACTGACGGAGCCGTTTTCAAAAGACGACTATCCGGAACGCTTCGCCGCATGGGCAGAGAGTTTCGCCGAATATTTAAACGCTTATAAACCCGATCGACCATGAACAGACTGACCGAAGAGTTCCACGAGCTGTTTCGTCCCGAAGCGGCGCTGATCGCATACTGTTGCGAGAAGCCGCAGCGGAAATACTATTTGGAGACGCGCCCGATCTCCGAAGACGGCAAAATGGGCGAAGGCCGGCCCGTATCCCATGAGTTCATGAACCGGCTCCTGAACGCTTACGGCGAATCGCATTCGGGCGCACCTTTCGGTTTTGTGCCGGAGCGCCTGCTCTATTGCGACGTCCGCATGGGCCGGGAAAAGTACGTCTGGTTCGATCCGCCCGGCAAAAGGATGATGTACTTCAGCGAAGGGCTGGGCATCGAGAATGCCGAATACCACATGCCGGGCGTGGCGTATGTCGTGGAAAACGATACACTGCGCGTATATGCGTTCCGGGGCGAACGGCCGCAGCCTCAGGAGAAGCTGTTCCTCGGACCGTTCTTCAATACTTTTTCCAGCCATGTATGCCTCGGCACGGCGCGTCTCGACAAGCCTAAAAATCCGACCTATGCGGAGCTTCTGGCATATTGGGAAAAACGGTTCTGGCAGTCGGAATTCTCCCACCTGAGCGGGGAAGGAAACCCGACGAAACACAACCTCGTGCTCGTCACGAAAGCGGCCCGCGACCGGCCGTTCGACCCCGACGAACTGAAACCCTATGATAAAACCCTCGAACAACTATGCCTATGACACGCGCACATTTTTCGGACAGCTACCTGCTCGATCCCCGGCATCCGGTAACGCTGAACGTAATC
>ERZ827492.2261-NODE-2261-length-13826-cov-3.486530_pt1 | contig 13826 bp, 12 predicted proteins | sample MGYA00519704_ERZ827492 | MGnify/ENA primary metagenome ERZ827492 (study PRJEB31778, sample SAMEA3449325) | human gut metagenome | biome: human gut; feature: human-associated habitat; material: faeces | place: United Kingdom | collected 2010/2012 ...
CCCAGGGCGGTTTTTTGGACGGCACTGGTCCTGTTTGCGCTGTTTCCGGTGCATGCCATGCTCGCAATCAGCGACACCAAGGACGGCTTTTTTGTGGCGCTGCTGGTGCTGGTTGTCATTCGCTTCCACCGTCTGTTGGAGGACCCCTCGCTCATGCGCAGGCCGGGGTTTGTCGCGGGGTTTGCGGCGCTGGGCGCGCTGATGTGCATGATGCGCAACAACGCTTTTGCCGGCATTTTGGTGGCACTCGTGGCGGGATTGGTCGCGCTTGGCAAGGAAGGCCGCCTGCGGCTGTGCGCACTGATGCTTGGAACGCTGGTGCTCTATCAGGGCGCGCTGAACGGGCTGAAAGCGGCCTTTGACGCCTCCGGCACGCTGGCAACCGAGCTGGTGAGCGTGCAAAGCCAGCAGATGGGCCGTGTGTACGCCTTTTATCACGAGAGCGAGCCGGACGACAGCTACGAAATCGCTACCTGGCTGCCCACCGTGGAGGATTATACCCCCTATACCGCCGATCCACTCAAGACCTTTGCGATCGTGGACAAGCCGGAGCGCATGTGGGGGTTTCTCAAGCTGTGGGGGCGGGTGGGGCTGCGCCATCCGATCACGTATCTGGACGCGTGGCTGCTCAACACCTGCGGCTACTGGTATCTGGACGACACGACCCATGCCCGCATCTATGGGGAAGGGGCGGACACGCACCTGGGTTACCTGCTCAGCGGCCAGGCAGAGCGGGCGCTGGACATCCTGCGCCGGGCGGAGATGGACAATGGGATCGTCTGCGAGAGCATCGACGAGCACACCGGTCGCTCTGCCACCGGGGAGGCCTTCGCCACCTGCGCGGGCTTCGTGTGCCATGCCCTGCGGTATGCACTGGGAGGTGCAGCCTATGAGAACTGACGTTAAACGCCTTGGTTGGATCCTTCTGGCAGAGGGAAAAGCGTTTTCCGATCCCTTTCTGGAAAGTGTCTTCTTCACCGGGAACGGCCGCATGGGGGCCAGAGGCTACCCCGCATACCGCCCCATTCGCCGGCCTTTGGATGCCGGGCTCTTTCTGGCTGGTTTTTATGACCGGATCTCAGATGATACCAAATTGACGGACTTTGTCAACCTCCCCACCCCGATCTGGTATCAAATCCAGCTGAACGGCCGCGTCCCATCCCTCGCGCCCCCTATGCGCCGGGAGTTAGACTTGCGGACAGGGCTGCTCACTTTTTCCTACCGGTTGGAGAGCATGGACGCCTGGTTGGAGGTGCAAGAGCAGCGGTTCTTTTCCCTGGCCCGGCCCAGCCTACTCTTTCAGCGGCTGGAATTCCGGGGCAGCGGGCAGTTGGAGGTGTTGGCCGGCATCGACCACCAGAGTTGTAACAGCCCCATCCCGGACGACCAGGTGAAGGAGAACACTCAGGTCATCCAGATGACCCGTTTCTGTTCGGGGATGGAGTGTGCCGCAGGCTTCACCGCCCGGTATGAAACCCGGTATACCAACCTGTCGCTGGACCAGGCCCTCTTCCTCCGCACCGCAGGCCTTTCCCAGCCCACTTTTGTCCCGGACACAGGGGACGGCATCGGCGCACGCTGTTCCGGTACGGCATCCGATACCCCCGCCGTGCTGGAGAGCGTGTGCCGGCTGACCACCAGCCGCGACGTAGACCCACTGCTCCATCTGGGCGCGGAGCCCGGCTGGACCTTTGCGGAAGCGCTGGCAGAGAACCGGGCCGCATGGGACAGGAAGCGGGCGGATTGCGACATTGCTATGGAAGGAGATCCCGACATCCAGACGGCCCTCCGCTATGTGATTTATCAGCTGGTGGCCAACTGCTCACCCCGGGACCCTACGGTAAGCATTGGGGCCAGAGGGCTCACCCACACCCGCTACAAAGGGTGCTGCTTTTGGGATACGGATCTTTTTCTGACGCCGTTCTATGACCTGACTGATCCCCAGGCCGCCCGCAGCCTGGCAGGCTTCCGAGTTCGCACCCTTCCCCAGGCCAGGGAACACGCAGAACGGATGAACGGGAGCGGGGCCCGCTATCCCTGGATGGTCTCCTTCGACGGGTCAGAGCAGTGCGAGAGTTGGGATATCGGGTGCAGCGAGGTCCATGTCACCGCCGATGTGGCCTATGCCCTGGGCCAGTACCTGGACTGGTCAGGGGACGATGATCTCTTTTTCCAGGGCGGGGCCCAGGCGCTGGTGGAGACCGCCCGCTTCTGGGTGAGCCGCTACTCCCCTGCTCCTGAGCCGGGAAAGGCAAACCTGCTGTTTTGTAAGGGGCCGGACGAATACTGCGGTATCACCAGCAACAACCTGTTCACCAACGCCATGGTCCAGCACAATCTGTCCCTGGCCTGTTCTGCCGCCGAAAGGTTGAAGCGGGAAGCTCCGGAGCAGTACGCGGCGATGGGCTTGTCCAAAGAGGAGCTGGCCGGGTGGAAATCGCTGCGGAATGCCATCCAGCTCCCCCGGGATCCGGATACTGGCCACTACCGGCAGGATGACACCTTCCATCTGCTGGAGGCGGTTGACCCGGCCCAGCTCAAATCCGGGGATGAGGCCAGCTATCATCAGGTCTGCTTTGACCGGCTCCAGCGTTACAAGGTGATTAAACAGGCGGATGCGTTGCTCCTCATGACCCGTCTGCCGGAACAGTTTACCCGGGAGGAGAAATTAGCCGCCTGGGAGGATTTTGAACCTCTTTGCCTCCATGACTCCACCTTAAGCTTTGCTAGCCACGCCCTCTTTGCGGCGCGGAATGGCCTGATGGGACAGGCGGGCGCCTACTTCCGAAAAGCACTCTATCTGGACTTGGAGGACATCATGGGCAACACGGGCAAGGAGGGACTCCACTTGGCCTGCCTTGGGGAGGTCTGGCAAACTGTGGTGTTTGGCTTTGCAGGGCTGCATTTCGCAGACGGAGCCCCCCGATTGGCTCCCCATCTTCCCGAAGGCTGCACGGGCCTGAACTTTCAGTTTTTCTATCGTGGAAAAAAATACAAAGCCAATATCTCCGGCTCTTGCGGGACCGTCCTGCGGGTCAAGTGATTTTATGCAAATAAGCTGCGAAGGGAACGGTGCTGATTGTTGAAACGCAGAGAAAATGCCATTTCCCCGTCCTTTTTTGAAACAATACAATCAAGATCTATTGCTTGTCAGGCAGCGCCCATCCCTGCTCCGAGGGGTGATCCGCGGGGAACCAGGCATCGTGCCAGGCCAATCCGGCCCATATTTACAGAAGCCAAGAACAGAAAAATAAGTAACAGGCGCCCTCCCATGCCTGAAGCCCCAGCGGCTTTCCTACCACCCATTTTCCCTGTTCCAATACAAGCAGCCAGATCCCCTGTGCGATAATGCCAGGCGGAACTTTTTGAAGAAAAGTATCAACGTAACTGCTACTTAACGGATACCGCCAAGAGTGAGCTCTTGCGATATCACTGGCCTGGCAATATTCGAGAGCTGAGAAATCTGATTGAGCGGCTTGTCATTGTATCTGATACGGATGCAATTTTGCCAATTCAAATTTTATCCCATAAAACAGCCTTTCTTTCCACCCCCGCTACAGAAACTGGCTTTTCCATCACAGAGGGCGAAGACTATTCCGATGCTCTTTCCAAATTCGAAAAGGCCTACATCGAACACATGATTGACATCTGCGGTGGGAATGTGACCAAAGCTGCTGAACGTATGGGTATCCATAAAAGTGTCGTCTATCGGAAAATCAAGAAATACAAAGAAATCTACATTGACAACAAGTGAAACGGCGCTTGTCTTACAGCGGTAAACGCGCAAGCAAAACACACATCATTGAGGGAGGTTCTAGAGCAACGGGGCATTGCGGCAACTATGCAGTTTTTTCTGAACCCGAACACCTAGAATATATGCCGCCGTGCGGATAGTATACCCACTTCTGGCAGGGCATAGTTAGCACCAGCAAAGTAATAGACGCCGAGGCCTGCGCTTGCCTAGGAAACAGAGTGTGGCGATTCCTTTTTTCCTTCTCATCTTGCACACAGAATCAGGCTCCTATTCTTTCCTAGTGAACCCAAAGCAACTGGTTCTCTGCGATTTCAGACTGCACAATCCTATTCCGGATAAGATATAGGCCTTCTTATAAAATGAGTTCAGTTGAGATACTTAAGGTCTCAGCAGGCTATGTGATGCCCATAATCAGTAGCTGTAGAACAGCAGGTTCCAATTTTATGACCTCCCGTTGAGCTGCAAGGTTGCTTCAAGCAAATTCTGTTCCCCTCGTCTGGAAATTAAATGCCAACTACCTGACTGTCACTGTGGGAGGCGATGCACAAAAAATCAATGTTTTCAACGGTTTCTAACTGCAGGGTAAAAGACATGTTCTTAAGGCCATCTGTCGCCCCCTTAGTTCGCCAAGCGCTGATCATTCATTCTCTGACTGCCGCCCATTCGTGGGCGGCAGTCTTTCTCTCCCAGTCTTCAAAAGATCACAAAAATTTTACCGTTTCTTGATAGAAGCCCGCCCCTGCCAGGAGTAAACCATACTCAAAGATACCGTCGGTCCCCTGGCCGGCGGTGGAAGGAGGAAGGAACGATGCGGTCTTTGATTCTCTCCGCTCTGCGCCATGTGGGCTTGGGCGTGTCGGTGCTGGCCGTCCCCACCTTGGCGGGGACGGCGGCGCTCCGGGCCGCCGATCCCCAGAGCTCTCTGCTCCGGGGCTGGCTGGCCCTGCCTCTGTCTCTTCTGGTGGGGCTCACCCTGCTGCTTCTGGCCGGCGCGCTGGTCCTCTTCCGGCCCAGCGGCCCAGCTCACCCCATGCTTGAGCGGGCAACCACTCCCCTGCTGGCCCTGTCTGTGGCCACCCTGGGGGTGCTCTTCCTGGCGGTCAGCCTGGCCCCCCTGTTCTGAGTCCACGCAAAACGCGCGCGGCGCGCCGGAATTCCGGCGCGCCGCGCTCTGTTTTTATTCTCTTTCAACTCAGGCGGGGCTAAAGGCGTCCTTACCCAGGCCACACACGGGACATACCCAATCCTCGGGGATATCGGCGAAGGGGGTGCCGGGGGCGATGCCGCCGTCGGGATCTCCCACGGCCGGATCGTACTCATAGCCGCACACGCACACGTATTTCTCCATAGCTTTCCACTCCTTTTTTATGGTCGTTGCCTCTTATACATATCAGATTGTTCCCTTTCTGTCAAGCACCGCGCGGTTTTTCCCCGCCTATTCTTTCCAAGCTCCGCGCGCGCATAGAACCAGCGAAAACTTCACATGCTGGAAACAAACCCTGAGGAAAAGAGGTTCAAACCATGAAACGAATCACCGCCCTGGCCCTGGCCACCGCTCTCATCTGGTTGGTCCCGGCCTACGCCCACGCAGACGAGGCCCCCAGCGGCGTGTCCATTACTGCCCCAAGCGCCGTGTTAATGGAGAAGTCCACCGGCACTATTCTCTATGAGCAAGAGGCCCACGCCCAGTACGAGCCCGCCTCGGTGACCAAGGTAATGACCCTGCTGCTGGTGATGGAGGCCATCGACGCAGGCAACCTGTCTTGGGAGGACACGGTGACCGCCTCCGCCTACGCCTGCTCCATGGGTGGATCCCAGATCTGGCTGAAGGAGAACGAGCACATGAGCGTGTCCGATATGGTGAAGGCGGTGGCGGTGGCCTCCGCCAACGACTGTGCCGTAGCCCTGGCCGAGCACCTGGCCGGCAGCGAGGAGTCTTTTGTGGAGCGGATGAACCAACGGGCGGCGGAGCTGGGTATGGAACATACGGTTTTTCACAACTGCACCGGCCTGCCCGCCGAAGGGCATGTGTCCTGCGCCTATGACATCGCTCTGATGAGCCGGGAGCTCATTCTGAATCACCCGGACATCCGGCAGTACACCACCATCTGGATGGACACCCTCCGGGACGGGCAGTTCCAACTGTCCAACACCAACCGGCTTATCTTCTACTACGAGGGGGCCACCGGGCTGAAGACCGGCTCCACCGACTCCGCCCTGTACTGCCTGTCCGCCACGGCGGAGCGGGACGGGATGGAGCTGATCGCCGTGGTGATGCACGCGCCCACCTCCAACGACCGGTTTGAGAGCGCCAAGGCTCTGCTCAACTACGGCTTTGCCAACTGGGCCCTCACTCCCGTCTACCCTGATCAGGCCATTCCCCCCGTCCCCGTGCTGCTGGGTCAGGCGGACACCGTCCAGCCCGTCCCCGCCCGGGAGTGCGTCATCCTGCTGGAGAAAAGCAAGGCAGGGAACGTGACCACCCAGATCACCCTGGCGGATAACGTGGCCGCCCCGGTGGAGGAGGGGCAGAAGCTGGGGCAGCTGGCGGTTCTGGTGGACGGGGAGCAGGTGGACGCCATTGACCTGGTGGCCTCCGCCGGGGTGGAGCGGCTGTCCGTGGGCGACCTGTTCCGGGGCCTGCTGGGCCGGCTGTTCCTCCAGGAGAGCTGATCGCTGTCCCCGGACGAGGCTTTTTCGACAAGTTGGGGCCCTCCCCATGCCGGGGGAGGGCCCCAACTTGCTGATGGGTTTTTCCCGCTCAGGCGTCCTTCTCGAACTGGCTGTTGTACAGGTCGGCGTAGAACCCGCCCCTGGCCAGCAGCTCCTCGTGGGTGCCCTGCTCGATGATGTCCCCGTCCTTGAGCACCAGGATCAGGTCCGCGTTGCGGATGGTGGACAGGCGGTGGGCAATGACGAAGCTGGTGCGGTGCTGGGTGAGCTGGTCCATGGCCCGCTGGGTGATCAGCTCGGTACGGGTGTCCACCGAGGAGGTGGCCTCGTCCAGGATGAGCATGGGGTTGTTCTGCACCATGGCCCGGGCGATGGTGAACAGCTGCTTCTGCCCGGCGGAGATGGCCACGCTGTCGTCCAGCACAGTGTCAAGGCCCTGGGGCAAGGTCTCGATGAAGTGGTAGATGCCGCAGGCCCGGCAAGCCGCCTCCAGCTGCTGGTCGGTGACGCCGGACTTGTTGTACACCAGGTTCTCCCGCACGGTGCCCTCAAACAGCCAGGTGTCCTGGAGCACCATGCTGAACAGGTCGTGGACGCTCTCCCGGGTCATCTGGCTGGTGGGGACGCCGTCGATCTGAATGGTCCCCCCGTCCACCTCGTAGAACCGCATGAGCAGGTTGACCAGGGTGGTCTTGCCCGCCCCGGTGGGTCCCACAATGGCCACCTTCTGCCCCGGCCGGATGTGGGCGGAGAAGTCCTTGATGACCACCTTTTCCGGATTGTCCGGGTAGCTGAAGCGCACATGGCTGAACTCCACCTCTCCCCGCACCTGCTCCGGGGCGGGCTGGCAGTCCACCTGCCTGGACAGCTCCTCTTCCTGCAAAAAGTCGAAGATGTGGTCACCGGCGGCCGCCGCGGTCTGCATCTGGGTCATCCCCTGGGCCAGGGTGGACAGGGGCGAGGTGAACAGCCGCACGTATAGGATGAAGGAGACGATGACGCCGAAGGAGATCTCCCCGCTCATGGCCAGGGCGGAGCCCAGCACGCACACCACCACGTAGCCCAGGTTGCCCACAATGTTCATCAGCGGCTGCATCGCCCCGGAGAGGAACTGGCTCTTCCAGTCCGCGCCGTACAGCGCGCCGTTCATGCCGTTGAACGCGTTCTTGATCTTGGCGTTGGCCCGGGAGATGCGCACCACGTCGTGGCCGGAGTACATCTCCTCGATGTAGCCGTTGAGGGTGCTCAGGTTTTCCTGTCGGGCCACAAAGAACTTCTGGGACCGGAGCATAACCAGGGCCATGATGAGAAAGCCCAGCACCGTCACGCCGATGGCCGCCAGGGCCATGCGCCACTCGGTGACAAACATCATCACCAGGCAGCCGACGAACTGGGCCGAGGCGCTGATGATGGAGGGCATGCTGTTGGCCAGGGCCTGCTGCAGGGTGCTCACGTCGTTGGTCACCCGGCTGAGGATGTCGCCGTGGGACACCCGGTTGAAATAGTTCATGGGCACGGCGTTGATCTTCCGGGACAGGTCCCGGCGCAGGTCCCGGGACAGGCCCAGGGTGATGGTGGACATGATATAGTGCTCCGCGTAGGTGAACACGGCGCTCAGCCCGTAGATGGTCAGGAGAATGACTCCGATGCGGCCGATGGCGGCCAGGTCGATCTCCCCCGTCAGCCCCTCCTCCATCAGGTCGGTGATCTGGCCCAGGAAATCTGGCCCGATGATGGTGAGCACCGCCCCGATGGCGGCAAACACCAGCGCCACCAGGGTGGGGGCCGTCAGCTTGCGGGAATAGCTCATCAGCTCCCGCAGCACGCCTAAAATCCCCCGCTTGCTCTTTTCCACAGCGCGCATTCCGCGCGATCCCATAGGACTCATGACTGCTCCACCTCCTTACGCGCCCAGCTCTTCGCTGGAGAGCTGGGACCGGGCAATTTCCTGATACACCGGACAGGTTTTCATCAGCTCCTCGTGGGTGCCCATGCCCACGGCCTTCCCCTCATCCAGCACCAGGATCTGGTCGGCGTCCCGGATGGTGCCGATGCGCTGGGCCACGATGATCCGGGTGGTGTCCCCCAGCTCCCGGGCCAGCCCCGCCCGCAGCCGGGCGTCGGTGCGGTAGTCCAAGGCGGAGAAGGAGTCGTCGAAGATGAGGATCTCCGGCTGCCGGGCCAGGGCCCGGGCGATGGACAGCCGTTGCTTCTGCCCGCCGGACACGTTGGCGCCCCCCTGGGCGATGGGGGCGTGGACGCCCTGGGGCAGCTTTGCCACGAACTCCGTGGCCTGGGCCAGGTCCAGGGCCCTGTATACCGCCTCCTCCGAGGCGTCCCCCGCGCTCTGGCCGAAGCGCACGTTGCTCTCCACGTCCCCGGAGAACAGCACCGCCCGCTGGGTCACATAGCCCAGCCGGTCATACAGCGCGTCGAAGGCATACCCCCGCACGTCCGCCCCGTCCACCAGCACCTGGCCACCGGTGGCGTCGTAGAAGCGGGCGATGAGGCTGATGAGGGTGGTCTTGCCGCTGCCGGTGGCCCCGATGATGGCCAAGGTCTGGCCCCGCTCCACCCGGAAGCTGATGTGGCTGAGCACGTCCTTGGGGGAGTTGGGGTAGTGGAAGGACACGTCCCGGAACTCCACGGTCCCCCGCTCCGGGGCGTCCGACCGCCCCCCTGGACCAGGCTGGGGTCGGTGTCCAGCACGGCGTTGATCCGCTGGGCGGACACCTGGGCGGAGGGCAGCAGCATGATGATCATCACCATCATCATGATGGTCATGACCACATAGGTGGCATAGGTGCCAAACACCACGATGTCGCTGAAGGTGGTCAGCCGCCCCGCCACATCTGCTGCCGGAACGGCGCTGACGATGGACGCCCCCACCCAGTAGATCACCAGGGACAGGGCGTTCATGGCCAGGGTCACCGCGGGCAGCAGGAAGGCAAAGGCCCGCTGGTTGAACAGCTGGGTTTTCATCAGGGTCTCATTGGTGACTCCAAACTTCCGGTTCTGGTAGTCCTCCGCGTTGTAGGCGTGGACCCGTTGATGCCGGTGAGGTTCTCCCGGGCCACCAGGTTGATCTGGTCCATGAGCTTCTGCACCCTTCTCACCCGGGGCAACACCACCACGATGACCACCACCATCATGGCCAGCAGGGCCGCCACGAACCCGGCGGTGATGGCGGAGAGGGTCCAGCTCTTGTTGACGATCTTGATGATGGCCCACACCGCCATGACGGGGGCCTTGATCAGAATCTGGTTGCCCATGGCCACCAGCATCTGGATCTGGGTGATGTCGTTGGTGGTGCGGTTGATGAGGCTGGGCACGGAAAAGGCCATCATCTCCTGCTGTCCGAAGTCGGCGATCTTGTGAAAGACCTCCTCCCGGATGGAGTAGCCGTAGCCCGCCGCCACCCGGGCGGTGAGATAACCGCAGATCACCGCCAGCACCGCGCTGGCCAGGGTGCAGCCCAGCATCTCCAGGCCGGTGTTCAGGATGTCGGACATGGTGCTGCCCGGGGTGTTGATGAGCACGGTGAGGTTGCTCATATAGTCGGGCAGGCTCAGATCAAAATAGATCTGTCCCAAAATCAGCACCGCGCAGAGAATGGCCATGGTCCACTCCCTGCGGCGCATTTTGCGAAGCAGTTTCAGCATATTCGTTCTCCTTGCTTGGTTTCAAGGCACCGGGACGCGGCGGAGTGCTGCTCCGCCGCGTCCCCGGCATTTCCATCCCTTCTGGACCTTGTTCACTTGGAAAGGGACTTCCGGTTGAGGATGTCCATAAACTCCTCTCCGGTGATGGTCTCCTTCTCGTAGAGGTAGGCGGCCAGCTCGTCCAGCTTGGCCCGGTTGTCCTCCAGGATCTTCACGGCCTTTTCGTGCTGGGCTTTCACCAGTTCCACCACCTGCTTGTCGATCTCCGCCGCGGTCTCCGGGGAGCAGGCCAGGGAGGTGTCGCCCCCCAGGTACTGGTTCTGCACCGTCTCCAGGGCCACCATGCCGAAATCGCGGCTCATGCCGTACCGGGTGATCATGGCCCGGGCCAGCTTGGTGGCCTGCTCGATGTCGTTGGACGCGCCGCTGGTGACGCTGCCGAAGATCAGCTCCTCGGCGCTGCGCCCGCCCGTCAGCGTGGCGATCTTCGCCAGCGCCTCTTCCTTGGAGAGCAGCACCGTGTCGGCCTCCGGCGTCTGCATCGTATAGCCCAGCGCACCCGAGGTGCGCGGCACGATGGTGATCTTGGTCACGGGCGCGGAATTGGACTGCAGCGCGGCAACCAGAGCATGGCCGATTTCGTGATAGGCGACGATCTCTTTTTCATGGGGCGAAAGCACTGCGTTCTTGCGCTGGTAGCCCGCCACCACCACGTCTACGGATTCCGTCAGGTCTTCCTGTGTGACGATGCGGCGGTTGCACTTGACGGCGCGCAGCGCGGCTTCGTTGATAAGGTTGGCAAGCTCTGCGCCGGACGCGCCGGAGGTGGCCCGCGCCACGGCCTTATAATCAATGTCGTCGGCCATCATCACGTCCTTGGCATGGACACGCAGAATGGCCTCGCGGCCCTGCAGGTCCGGCAGTTCGACGGGCACACGGCGGTCGAAACGGCCGGGGCGCAGAAGCGCTTTGTCCAGCGTTTCGGGACGGTTGGTTGCCGCCAGAATGACGACGCCGGACGAGCCGTCGAAGCCGTCCATCTCGCTGAGCAGCTGGTTGAGCGTCTGCTCGCGTTCGTCGTTGCCCGCGATGCCGCTGCCGTCACGCTTTTTGCCGATGGTGTCGATCTCGTCGATGAACACGATGCAGGGGGCCTTTTCTTTCGCCTGTTTGAACAGGTCGCGCACACGGGCCGCGCCCTGTCCCACGAACATCTCCACAAACTCGCTGCCCGCGATGGAGAAAAACGGCACATTGGCCTCGCCGGCCACAGCCTTGGCCAGCAGCGTCTTGCCGGTGCCCGGAGGGCCGACAAGCAGAACGCCCTTGGGCATTACGGCGCCCACGCTGCGGTATTTATCCGGATTGTGCAGGAAATCCACGATCTCCTCCAGCGCTTCCTTGGCCTCCTCCTGCCCGGCCACGTCGGCAAAGGTCTTGCCCGTCTGAGCGGCCACGTACATCTTGGCGTTACTCTTGCCCATGCCGAAGGACATCATATTGCTGCCGTCGCCCATGCGCTTTTGCATCATACGCCACAACAGCACCATGGGAAGGATCAGGATGAGCGTGGGGAAGATCCAGGTGAACAGGAAATTCATCAGGGTGCTGTTTTCCTGCGGAGCCACGGCGGAAAAGGTGACGCCGCTCTCGGACAGGCGCTTTTGCAGGTCCGCGTCCGGGAACACGCCCGTGGAGTAGATCCGTTCCGCCCCGTTTTCATCTGCAGCTTTGAAATAAAGCTCACGCTCGTTTTCCTGCAGCTCCACCACGGTCACCTGGCCGCCCGAAAGCATGTCCAGGAACTTGTCATAGCTTACTTCCGTCACGCGCGGGGTCATCAGGCTGGGGAACACAAACGCGTTCAGCAGCATCAGGATGAGCATCGCGATCATCGCATAGTAAAAGAAGGGCTTTTTATTGGGTTTGGGTTGCTCGTTCATATGCTTCAACTCCTCACTGTATCTTCTATTGTAACGCCGGAATATGACAAAATTCAAGCGCGTTTGTAAACGTGCTGTGAATACCGGCATTTTCGTTTTGTTTTTTTGCCGGAAACATGCTATACTGGCCTCAAACGGCGGCGTGTGCCGCCTTGCGGAGAAGCACGGAGGGAGGCGCGGCCCATGACGGCGGCCCGGCGCAGAGATGAGATATTGCAGGCATTGGCCGGGGCGTCCGGCCCAGTGAGCGCGGCCGCGCTGGCGGCGCGCCTTGGCGTGAGCCGGCAGGTCGTGGTGGGGGATGTGGCGCTGCTGCGGGCGGCGGGCTCGCCCATTGTAGCTACGCCGCGCGGCTATGTGCTGGGCGGCGGACAGGAGGGCGGCGGCGTGCGCTGCACCGTGGCGTGCCGCCACGGCCTGGACGGCCTGCTGGACGAGCTGTATACCGTGGCGGACTGCGGGTGCGGCGTGCTGGATGTGACCGTGGAGCACCCGGTGTACGGCCAGCTTTCGGGCCAGCTGCAGGTATTCAGCCGTTATGATGCGGACGTTTTTTGGGATGCCCTGCAGAAAAACGGCGCGCAGCCCCTGTGCAGCCTGACGGGAGACATCCATCTGCACACGCTCGTGTGCCCGGACGAGGCGCGCAAAGCGCGGGTGCTGGCCGCACTGGAGGAGAAGGGATATCTGATGGGCCTGGAAAAATGACGAGGCTTGCTGCGCCGGGCGGTAGGATGCCCGGCGCGCCTGCGGTTTTGCGGGAGCCCTCGGACGGGAGGACGCGATGAGGACTTTGTATGTATCCGATCTGGACGGTACCCTGCTGCGCAGCGACGAAAGGACATCCGGGTATACCAACCGGACGGTCAACCGGCTGGTGGGGGAAGGCATGCTGTTTTCCTATGCCACGGCGCGGTCGTTCCAGACGGCGCGGAAGGTGACGGCCGGGCTGGAAGCTGAAATACCGCTGATCGTTTACAACGGCGCAGCAGTGGCGGACAACCGGGACGGCTCGTTTTTACAGATGAATTTTTTCGGCGGGGAAGCGGCGGAGATCCTGGACGAACTGGAGGCGTGCGGCGTGTTCCCCATCGTCTATGCGGTGGCCGGGGGCAGAGAGATGTTTTCCTATCTGCCTGCCCGGTGTACGCGGGGAATGCGGGCGTTCCTTGAGACGCGGAAAAACGACAGAAGGGCGAACCCCGTCGCAACGCGGCGCACACTGCGTGCGGGGGATATTTTTTACTTCACCTGTATTGACGAGAGGGAAAAGCTGCTGCCTCTTTATGAAAAATACCGGGAGAAATATCATTGTGTGTTCCAGGTGGATCTGTACACCCGGGAGCAGTGGCTGGAGATCATGCCGAAAGCGGCCTCCAAGGCCAGTGCGGCCCTGTGGCTGAAAAGCAGCCTCGGATGCGGGCGGCTGGTCGTGTTCGGGGACGGAGAAAATGATGTGGACCTGTTTGAGGCCGCCGACGAGGCATATGCTGTGGCGAACGCCGCAGATGTGCTGAAGGCCGTCGCCACGGGCGTCATCGGCGCAAACGACGAGGACGGCGTCGCCCGGTGGTTAGACGCGCACGCGCGGTGTGCCGCGCAGACGCAGGGCGGCGTATAGGGCCGCCCCGCCGCAGGAATGGCAAGGCGTGTTGCCCAAACACAGTGTTTCCGGCGGCATTATTTTTGGTGGAAAAAGGGGAATTTGCCGCCTGCGGTTGACGCAGGGGCCTCAAGCGCGTATAGTATAGAAAAAATATGTGTCAAGACACATGTCGTGTGCGGTGTCTGCAC
>ERZ827492.2273-NODE-2273-length-13762-cov-4.680163_pt1 | contig 13762 bp, 14 predicted proteins | sample MGYA00519704_ERZ827492 | MGnify/ENA primary metagenome ERZ827492 (study PRJEB31778, sample SAMEA3449325) | human gut metagenome | biome: human gut; feature: human-associated habitat; material: faeces | place: United Kingdom | collected 2010/2012 ...
ATTTTTCAGACGCGCCCGTCAGTATCCCACAGGTCATGCGGGGGGAGGAGCGTAAATTTTCCGATGACACCATCGGGGTCGTCTGTCCGGTCTACGCTGGCGAGCCGCCCAGGATGGTGAAGCAGTTCCTGCGGGAGTCCAGCTTTCAGGCGGATTATTTTTACTTCATCCTGACCTACGGCTTTGACCAGACCGACGCGCCGGAGTATACAGCCCGGCTGGCGGCGGAGGCAGGTATCCATGTGGACTACATCGCATCGATCCTGATGGTGGACAACTATCTGCCGGTCTTCGACATGGCCGAGCAGATGGGCATGGACAAGCATGTGGAGGAGCAGCTGTCCGCCGCTGTGCAGGCGGTGTCCCGGCGGGAATGCGGCATCCCGAAGGCAACCGAGGAGGGACGAAAGCTCCACGCCCAGGTGGCCGTCATGAACCGGGAGCAGCCAGCCTTTAACGACGGCAGCCAGATCACAGTGTTGGACAGCTGCATCGGCTGCGGGGTGTGCCAATCAGTATGTCCCATGGGCAATTTTTACCTGGAGGGCGGCAAGGCCGGGAGGAAGCAAACTACCTGCGAATTCTGCCTGGCCTGCGCCCAGAACTGTCCACAGAAAGCCATTGGGCTGAGTATCGCAGATAAAAATCCCAAGGCGCGCTACCGTAACCCGCATATCTCTCTGCAGGAGATCATTGACGCAAATGCGAATTCATAAAAAGGAGTATCGGCAGTTCTGAAAAATGGTGCAGCTTAACCGCTGAGTGAAGCCCAGAACAATCCGAAAAGAGCGCAAAGCTATGGGACACCCCTGTTATTCACAGAGGTGTCCCATAGCTTTGCGTCGCCATGCAATATCCATAGACGACGTCTTGATGTGGAAGGGGAGGCTAAAATCGATATTTTTTCAACCAAAAATGCCGCCCGCAGGGCGGCCCATCGACTGCGAACCCAGCGCAGCGGGTTCGGTTCGGAAAGGAGCCGCGACAGAATGCCTTTTACAAAAAGTCGCCGCGAACGATATGCCGTCCGCGGCGACGTGGTGGACTCGAAGGGACTTGAACCCTCGACCTCTCGGATGCGAAAAGGCATATAAAACTTTTTTGCATGATTTCTAATTATTTATGGTGCTTTCCACTCGGTTTCTCTCTCTTTCCGCCACTCTTTAGCACTCTGGTCACCATGTGCTGCACCGCAGTCTGTGGTGCGTCCTGTGGTCAAAAACGCTCCCTGCCCTTTGCCGGAAATGGGTTCCCGGCTTGGATGGGGAGCGTTTTTCGTGCCTCTGACTGCCTACATTGTACCTCTGAGGGCGGAATTAAGCAAGTGATTTCTGTACCGTCCAGGACTCAAAAAATGGGGGGCTGTAAACAACAAAGAGGCATTTTGCTTTCGGAGATTAAGAAAACTTAAGAGAATATTCATGAGATTCCCCCATTCGCCGTGGTATAATCTCGGCGCTTCATCAAGACATAGCTTGGCTTGGGAGGACAGTGCATGAAACGCATCATCACAAACGGGATTACCGATCTGGAGCCGTTGCAGGGCGGCAGCGAATGGTACTGGGGCACCGACTATGCCAGCGGAGATTTATACGAGGCGGAGGAGCTGTTTCGCAGCGGCCATCCCATCCGCAAAAACCGGCTTGTCCTGGTCCGCTGCCCGGAGGGCACACTCTATGAGCTGGTATGCACAAAGCCGGGACAGTACCTGGGCAGACCGGCGTACCACGATGGTCAAGTGGTACTGCTGCTGGTGGACTTCCCGAAAGGAGAAATCCATATCCTTGCCTTCCACGAGACGACGGGAACGACCGAACCACTGGCGGTGCTGCCTCTCTCCATTGCAGATGACTGCTGCAATCTGATGCTGGAGACTCCGCCCCTCATGCTGATACGGTCAGGGAATAATAACAGGATTCAGCTCCTCTGGCCGGAGCGCCGGGACTTCGTGGTGGAGGAGAACGAGTATTTCGCGTTTCTGGAAGGAAACAGGCTGTATACTTCGGTTTGGTACGAGGACCCGGACTACCGGGAGGAGGTCCTGGTGCGGGATTATAATACCGGGGAAGTGCTGGAGCGGATACCGGGAAATTTCCGCCGAATGCCGGACGGCCAGAACTGGCTCCTGGTGTGAGAAGGTGCCTATCAAATTGAAGTTTGAAGAATCACAGAACCGAGAGGCGGTGAAATGATGTCCCTTTCCATTGTTGCTGCGAAAGACATGGAGCAGGCCATTGAGATCCTGGCGTCCAGGCCACGGAAAGCCGTGAAAGATCACTTGGCAGAGGAGCCGGAAGGAGTGGGAAACTTCTTGTATGATTTCCGGGCGGCGTTCACAAATTACCAATGCTATCACCGGTTTGATCCATACGGGGAAGCCTGTCTCGAAATGGACCAGGTCCCGGCCATCAAAGATTTTTTGGATTCCGTCAGAAAGTGGCTTGCGGGACATAGCGCGGAAGAAACCAGCGTGATCCAGCGATATGGCGTGTCCTTTAAGAAAATCCGAGGGTTCGTCGCGGCCCTCATCCGCGTTTGTAATACCGCCATGGAACATGGATATGGATTGGTAGGTATCGGAGATTGAACAGGGCTAAGGAGACATGTTGAAAGGAGCGCAGAGCTATGCTGGAACATCATTTCTGGGAAAATTTCAGAAAGTGGGTTTCCCATCCTGAAGTGGACGAAGTCTATGATGTGGAAGAGATCGGATTTCAGGAGGATGGCTTTGTGGTCCTCCTGCGCCCTGATCATTTCCAAGAGGAGAAGCGGTCGGAGCGGGCCCTCCGGCTGGTGTGGGACAGGATCGTCTCCTACACCGTCACCGACGAGAGCTACCGCCCGGAGCTTTGGGTGTCTGAGAAAACGCCGGGCTGGGCGCTCTGGACCTTCTATCTCAGCGAAACCTCTGACCATCTGACCAAGTTTCGGGAGGAAAACTACATTGTTCCAGAAGACACCCACCACTTTTTTATCTGCGGGACGAATCTGATGGCGGACATTTTGTCTGACGAATATCCCGCGGCCATATTTCTGAAATGGGGTCCCGAAATACGATGATACAGCGGACAGAGGGCTTTGTAAGAGTCTTTTCTTCAGAATAAGAGAGATAAAATACATATATGTGCATAACGGCAACATTTGCACAAAGATATTTAGGGAGGAAATCTAACGATGAATCCTGAAAAAACACACTTATATAAAAAACAATATCAGCAACCAGTCGAGGAAGAAACGCCTCCGAAGAAAGGAAAATCAAAGACGGCTGCTACCTCTGACAGCCGAAAACGGTCTAAGCACAAACACATATATAAAAAAATCATCTTACACTATGGCAGTGACTCATTTTCTTGGGGAGGACAATGCGAAGTTTGTGGGAGATTGGATTCTACATATAAATCATCTAATTGGAACCCTGAAAAGCTTCAGGTAACCGGTGAGGGCTTGTATGGAGAGTGGAGAAGTATTTGCCTTACCGAAATTCACAGAAGATATCCTGAATACATCATTATGACATTGGAACATGCAAAGTGGGTGGAATGGACGGGAGAAAATGATAAAGAGAAAAAAGAAGATTTCCCATGAGTCACTGTGTTTTTATCGCAGCAGATACTCCCTTGCCCGAAGTCACACCATCGCAAGATGATCCCCTACATATTGCTTTGGACACCGGCACCATCTTTGATGAGGAGCGGATGACCATTATTGCCTGCTGCCCTTTGACGAAGTGGATCTATACTGCGAGAAAAAATACGGAGTTTATCTTGAACTTCCTCAATTTACCAATAGACGGGCCGAGCAAATTACTGCTTATATCAGAACAGCTCTGAGGAAGGCGATTCAGTTTGTAGAAAAGCAGAAGACGATGATCGCTTCTGTCACCCTAAGAAAACATACGGCTATGAATTTGAAGTTTGATAAAATTTGGAGGGGAAATGACGGAAAACAACTGGAAAATGTGGATACCACATGATGATTTAGAAAATAAATACTTTATATGTAAGGCAGTTGATGATGAGGATGGGCTTCAACTGTTTCTCGTAAGCGATGACTATACGAAGAAAATATGTGTCCAGTTTCCGGGTATGGTATATGCCTATCGAAATCGACTTGAACTTGCAGCACTTTGTACTTTGGATGAACTCACAGACAAAACTGGAGCTTTTAAGGCATCCGATTGGACATTCTTTGTAGTAGAAAATTCTGCTTATGCAAAAGAGATTGCAAAAGAATCGCATGACATTTATCCATTTTCACAGCTTATCCATTTTGCTGTTGTCGGAGGCCAAGCATTATTTGAGGTTATAACGGATGCACTACCTATAATCACCGAAAGCTGGGAATTTTCACCCGAAGATATACACCCTTAACGTTATGAGCTGATGGAGATAGAAAGATGAAGATTGAATTAAACGAACACGAAGCCCTCACCCTTTACAGACTTCTTTGCCGCTGGGAGTCTACAGGGAAACTGACTGTTGAGGGCGAAGAAGAGCCTCAAATGCTGTGGGATTTGCAGTGTATGCTGGAGAAGGAATTGGAACCGGTGGATGAGACCATCACAAAAAGACTTGTTTGAAGAATGTTCAAGAGCACCACTGCGAGTAAAGGACGATGAAATGATACTTCCAAGAGGAATTACAGGATTTTGGAGCGTGAACACAGCACTGCTGCCGCTTCTGGATGAGAAAGCGTTCTGTCAGATGTGCTACTCCATTGCCCTGGAAAATGGCGGGACTGTGACAGAATTGGACACAGATACATACCCGAGAAACTTCTATTCTGCCAAACTCAGCAGACATGACCAGTCCGTCTTTGTGTTGCAGAACATCCATTATCCCTATGCAGCCTTTGCTCAGCGGGACACCTCCGGTGGTTTTATTTGGATCAGCCAGCCGGAGTGGCTCCGGCTGCCGGAAGGATCGGTGAGGTTTCTGAGTCCCATCGAACTGACCCGAGACTGGCATGATCTGTGCGGGGAGCTGAGCCCGGAAGAGCTGGAGCAGATCCATTATTGGAATCCGCAAACGGTGGGCGAGATCGTATTCAATACTTGGGACTGAAATTGAAGTAAAACAATGCCGCCCTGGGCCGATATTTCTGGGGCGGCATTTCTATATTCCACTGTTTTAATTATATCATTTCAACAAAAATGATATAATTAATCCTTGACACAATCAAGTTTGCTTGATATAGTTTAATTGTATCATCATAAGAAAAATGATGAAATTGACTTAAAGAGAGGTACAGGATGCACACCTACGATTTTACCAAAAACTATGAGAAGCTGCTCACGCCTGATATCGTGGCCCTGCTGACTCAGATTCATGAATATAAAGGAGAACAGGCCCTGTTTATCGAGGCCAAGGCCGATACCCTGACCAAACTGGTGGAGATTGCCAAGATTCAGAGTACCGAGTCCTCCAATAAAATCGAGGGCATTTATACCTCGGACGAGCGCCTGAAAAAGCTGGTGCAGGACAAGACCACCCCTCGCACCCGGAACGAGCAGGAGATCGCCGGCTACCGGGATGTGCTGGCCACCATCCATGAGAGCTTTGACTATATCCCGCCCAAAGCCTCCATGATCCTGCAGCTCCACCGTGATCTCTATAAATTCAGCGGCGCGTCCTACGGCGGGCACTATAAAACAGCGGACAATGTAATCGCCGAGACGGATGCCCAGGGAAATAAAAGCATTCGTTTTCAACCCCTTCCGGCCTGGGAAACGCCGGAGGCGGTGGACAGCCTCTGTCGGGCCTACGAGGAGGCTGTGGGGAAGGGTGACATGGATCCGCTGCTACTGATTCCCATGTTCATTCTGGACTTCCTCTGTATTCATCCCTTTAACGACGGTAACGGCCGTATGAGCCGCCTGCTGACCCTGCTGTTGCTCTACCGGGCAGGCTATATCGTAGGCAAATATATCAGTATTGAAAAACTCATTGAGGAGAGCAAGGAAACCTATTATGAGGCCCTCCAGCAGAGCTCCCAGGGATGGCACGAGGAAACCAGCGACTACACCCCCTTTGTGCGCTATACCCTGGGCGTAGTGGCGGCGGCCTACCGGGACTTTTCTGCCCGTGTGCAGGTCCTGGCCGTCAGTGGCATGAGCAAGCCGGACCGTATCCGGGAGATCATCAAGGGTACCCTTGGGAAGGTTACCAAGGCGGAGATCATTCAGCAGTGCCCCGATATTAGTAAAATCACGATACAGCGAACCCTGGCCGACCTGCAGAAGAGCGGGGAAATTCTGAAACTCAGCGGCGGGCGCTATACCGCCTATATTTGGAACCGGGAAAAGGAGTAAGAGAACATGATCACTGGCGAACTGAGAAACAAGATCGACCGCCTCTGGGAGACCTTCTGGACCGGCGGCATCACCAACCCCCTGGACGTGGTGGAGCAGATGACCTACCTGATGTTCATCCACGACCTGGACGAGACGGACAACCTGCGCGCCAAGGAGAGCGCCATGCTGGGCCTGCCCCACAAGAGCATTTTTGCCGGGGAGGTCCAGGTGGGGGACCGCACCGTGGCCGGGGAACAGCTCAAGTGGTCCCGGTTCCACGACTTTCCCGCCGGGCAGATGTACGCGGTGGTGCAGGAGCTGGTATTCCCCTTCATCAAGGGGCTCCACACCGACAAGGACAGCGCCTATGCCAAGTACATGGGGGACGCCATTTTTAAAATCCCCACGCCCCTGATGCTGGAGAAGATCGTCACCGCCATGGACGAGATCTACGCCCAGGCGGAGCAGCTCCACGACACCGACGTGCGGGGAGATATCTACGAGTACCTCCTGTCCAAAATCGCCACCGCCGGGGTGAACGGCCAGTTCCGCACCCCCCGGCACATCATCCGCATGATGGTGGAGCTCACCGCCCCCAAGGCGGACGACGTGATCTGCGACCCGGCCTGCGGCACCGCCGGCTTCCTGGTGGCGGCCGGGGAGTACCTGAAGGAGCGCCGCCGGGAGGAGATCTTCTACAACCGGGAGAAGAAAGACCACTACATGAACCACATGTTCCACGGCTTCGACATGGACCGCACCATGCTGCGCATCGGGGCCATGAACATGATGACCCACGGCATCGACAACCCCTTCATCGAGTACCGGGACAGCCTCAGCGACCAGAACCCGGACCGGGAGAAGTACACCCTGATCCTGGCCAATCCCCCCTTCAAGGGCAGCCTGGACGCGGATATCGTGTCCGCCGACCTGCTGAAGCTGTGCAAGACCAAGAAAACGGAGCTGCTGTTCCTGGCCCTCTTTCTGCGGATGCTGAAGGTGGGCGGCCGGGGGGCGGTCATCGTCCCGGACGGGGGGCTGGTCGGCTCCTCCAAGGCCCACAGGGATATCCGGCGGGAGCTGGTGGAGAACCACCGGCTGGAGGCGGTGATCTCTATGCCCAGCGGGGTGTTCAAGCCCTACGCCGGGGTGTCTACGGCGGTGCTGGTGTTCACCAAGACCGGCCACGGTGGCACGGACCAGGTGTGGTTCTACGACATGAAGGCGGACGGCTTCTCCCTGGACGACAAGCGCACGGAGATCGCCGACAATGACATCCCCGACATCGTGGCCCGGTTCCACAATTTGGAAGGGGAGCAGGCGCGCAAGCGCACCGAGCAGTCCTTCCTGGTGCCCAAACAGGAGATCGTGGACAACGGCTATGACCTGTCCATCAACAAGTACAAGCAGGTGGAGTACACCCCCGTGGAGTACCCGCCCACCAGCGAGATTTTGCAGGAGCTCCGGGACCTGGAGGCGGAGATCACCAAGGGGCTGGACGAGTTGGAGGAGATGGTGTGATGGCGAAGTTGGGGGATGTGTGCGAGATTTTAGATAGCAAGCGAGTCCCAATCACCGCATCGAACCGCCAGCCTGGACCATACCCGTATTATGGGGCCAATGGTATCCAGGATTATGTCGCAGATTACATTTTTGACGATGAATTAGTTTTGTTGGCAGAAGATGGAGGAAACTTTGGGTCAAAAGAGAAGCCGATAGCGTATCGGGTTTCTGGTAAGTGCTGGGTAAACAATCATGCTCATGTACTGAAGCCTAAAGCAGGCCTTGACGTAGATTATCTTTGCTATTCTTTAATGTTCTATGATGTGACTGGATTAGTAAATGGAGCAACACGGCAAAAACTCAATCAGGCTGACATGAGGAAAATGGAAATTCCCCTCCCGCCGCTGTGTGAACAGCGCCGCATTTCCACCCTGCTGGACAAGGTCAGCGACCTGATTGCCAAGCGCCGGGCGCAGTTGGACAAGTTGGACCTGTTGGTCAAAGCCCGGTTTGTGGAGATGTTCGGGGATCCGGTTTTGAACCCGATGAAGTGGCCTGAACAGCCCCTTGAAAACATGGCAGATATTGTTTCCGGAATAACAAAGGGCAGAAAGACGAAGGAAACAGAGCTAATTGAAGTCCCTTACATGGCAGTATCAAATGTTAAAGACGGCTATATTGATTGGACAACTGTAAAAACAATTTTAGCGACAAAATCTGAAATAGAGCAGTATCGTCTATTGCCTGATGATGTACTTATGACAGAGGGTGGTGACCCGGATAAGCTTGGTCGGGGTGCGATTATTCAGCAACCATTGGAGAACTGTATCCATCAAAATCATATTTTTCGTGTCCGATTAAATGAAAACATCCTGCTTCCCTCCTACTTTGCTGAATTTTTACAGCACCAGAAAGCAAAGCAATATTTTTTGAGATGTGCAAAGCAAACAACAGGGATTGCAAGTATCAATATGCGGCAGTTAAAAGGATTGCCTACTTTAGTTCCACCGCAGGAAGTGCAATTTAAATTTGCAAACTTTATAGAAAAAACTACGCAGTTAAAATTCACTATCACGAGGGACTTTGAAAAATTGGAAATGCTGAGAAAGTCTTTGATACAACAGTACTTTGATATATAAAAGGAGAATCAGTTATGGAGAATATTAATTCATCTATTTCAATTAGTCTGCGCGATGGCAATATCACTATTTCTGGCTCTGATACTTTTGTGGAAAAAAATATGCAAGCTGCTTTTGATTTTGTAGAAAGGAATCTTGCTTTATTCCCCACTACACCCCCTGCTACGCCCGTCACTCATCTTTCTACAGATTTGCCTATAAATGGAACTACTACAGATTATAGCGCTGCGGGTCAAAAATCTGTTTCAGACGCAGAAAGTGATAAATATATTGAAGCTGGTATTTACCATATTGATCCCGATGACGGAACAATTTCTATTTTGAAAAAAATCCCAGGAAATAATAAGTCTGAAAAAACAAAAAATATAGCTTTGATTGTTCTTTACATTAAAAAAGGTAAAGTTCCTGGAAAGGATATTATTCCTATTTGTGTAAAGCATGCTTGCTATGATTGCTCCAATTTTTCGTCAATTTTTAAAAATGAGAAGACAAATATTATCCGCAAAGGCACCGGACAGAATTGGACCATCGAACTCACCCAACCTGGTGAAACTGCAGCCATAAACTTGCTGGAGGAAATGGTGAATGACACAAAGTGATATTCAAGCAGTTTTAGGTGCTGTATATCCTACAGAACTTGCTTCATCCATGCTTACAAGTTATAAAAATGCCCTTATAGAATATAAAAAGGGACATTGGCAATATTTTGGGAATGAGGTTGGACAGTTTATTGAGGTAGCACGTAGGATAATTGAACATCAGCTTGATGGGAAATATACACCTTTGACTGATAAGTTAAGTATTTTTTCTGAAAAAGTCCTTGCTGCATATGAGGGCCATAGCGGAGCAGTATCTGAAGTGTATCGAATTGTTATTCCTCGAATTTTATATGCCATGTATTGCTTGCGGAATAAACGAGGGATGATTCATAAAAGCCATATCATCCCCAATAAAATGGATGCTTCTGTTTTGCTTGGAAACACAAAATGGGTATTAGCTGAACTTTTTAGGCAAGCATCGACTCTGCCTTTTGAAGAAACAGAAAATGCTATAGATAGCATTATGTGCCGTGAGACATCTCTTGTGTGGGATACTGGTAGCTCTTTGCGTATTCTCGATGCAAAGATGGCGGCAAGAGATAAGGTGCTATGCCTCCTATATATCAAAGATGGGCAGAACGAGACAGATTTACAATACAATATAGAATATAAGAATAGCAGTAATTTCCGAGAAATACTCAAATCACTTCACAAGGAAAAACTCATTGAATATTCAGGTGGAAAATGTACGATTTCGCCGATCGGGATTCAGAAAGCTGAGAAATTATTGAGCAGTTACTAAGTATAGAGGTATTTCTATGACCAACTTCGATTTTCTTCTCTCCGATCCCCAATTTACCCCCTTCGGGGAGGTTGCTGTTGCAGCGGAAAAAATCTACGCTATCGACTCGGCGGCCTGTGTGCTGAACTGCCGCCGGGCCATGGAGTTTGCCGTCAAGTGGATGTACTCCGTAGACGGCGGGTTGGTCATGCCCTACGACGACCGGCTGGTGAGTCTGACGGACGCCGAAGATTTCCGGGACATCGTGGGGGAGGACCTGTGGCGGAGGCTGAAGTACATCCGGCAGACGGGCAATGCCGCCGCCCACACGGGGAAGAAAGTCACAGCGGAACAGGCTCGGCTGTGTCTGGAGAACCTCTACATATTCCTGGACTTTATCGCTTACTGCTACGGGAAGGACTACACCGTGGGGCAGTTTGACCCGGCTCTGCTGGAGGCCAAACCCGAGGTGCCCCCTGCGCCACAGCCCGCATTCCCAGAGGTGGACCTGTCCGCCCTGATGGAGGAGAACCGGGCCCTGAAGGAGGAACTCACTGCCCGACGGGAAGAACAGCGGGAGAGCTATGTGCCCAAGCCCCTGGACCTGACCGAGTACAAGACCAGGAAGCTGTATATCGACGCCATGCTCACCGACGCCGGCTGGACCGAGGGGAAGGACTGGGTCAACGAGGTAGAGCTGCCCGGCATGCCCAACAAGAGCGAAGTGGGCTATGCCGACTATGTGCTCTACGACGATACCCACCGCCCCCTGGCGGTGATCGAGGCCAAGCGCACCTGCGTAGACCCGTCCAAGGGCCGCCAGCAGGCCAAGCTGTATGCCGATCTGCTGGAACAGAAGTACGGCCGCCGGCCGGTGATCTTCCTCACCAACGGCTTTGACACCCGCATGGACGACGGGGCCTACCCGGAGCGGAAGGTGGCCGCCTTCTACTCCAAGCGGGACCTGGAAAAACTGTTCAACCTGCGCTCCATGCGCACCAGCCTGAAGTACGTCCAGGTGGACAAGGACATCGCCGGGCGGTATTACCAGGAGGGAGCCGTCAAGGCGGTGTGCCAGGCTTTCGGGGAGAAGAACCGCCGGAAGGCCCTGCTGGTCATGGCCACCGGCTCCGGCAAGACGAGGACGGTCATTGCTCTGGTGAAGGTGTTGCTGGAGCACGGATGGATCAAAAACGTCCTCTTCCTGGCCGACCGCAACTCCCTGGTCACCCAGGCCAAGCGCAGCTTTGTGAACCTGCTGCCCGACCTGTCGGTCACAAACCTGTGCGAGGAGAAGGACAACTATTCCGCCCGGTGCGTGTTCTCCACCTACCAGACCATGATGAACTGCATCGACACGGTGGAGGACGAGGAGGGGAAACTGTTCACCGTGGGCCACTTCGACCTCATCATCTGCGACGAGGCCCACCGCTCCATCTACAACAAGTACCGGGACATCTTCACCTACTTTGACGCGCCCCTGGTGGGCCTCACCGCCACGCCCAAGGACGAGATCGACAAAAATACCTATGAGATTTTTGAGCTGGAGAGCGGCGTGCCCACCTACGGCTACGATCTGGCCCAGGCGGTAAAGGACGGCTTTCTGGTGGACTTCCTCACGGTGGAGAGCAAGCTGAAATTCCTCACTGAGGGTATCACCTACGACGACCTGCCGGAGGAGGAGAAGGAGGAATACGAGGCCACCTTCACCGATGAGAACGGGGAGCTGCCGGAGAAGATCGAGTCTTCTGCTCTCAACGAGTGGCTGTTCAACGAGGACACCATCCGCAAGGCGCTGGACCTGCTCATGACCAACGGCCTGAAAATCGACTACGGCGAGAAACTGGGCAAGACTATCATCTTCGCCAAGAACCACCGCCATGCCGAGAAGATTCTGGAGGTATTCGGCAAGGAGTACCCCCACCTCCCCGGCTACGCCAAGGTCATCGACAACTACATGACCTACGCCCAGAGCGCCATCGACGAGTTCTCGGAACCGGACAAGCTGCCGCAAATCGCCATCTCCGTGGACATGCTGGACACCGGCATCGACGTGCCAGAGGTGCTGAACCTGGTGTTCTTCAAGAAAGTGATGAGCAAGGCGAAGTTCTGGCAGATGATTGGTCGGGGCACTCGGCTGTGTCCGGGGCTGATAAACGGAGAGGACAAGACCAAGTTCTACATCTTCGACCTGTGCGGCAACTTTGAGTTTTTCCGCATGAGCAAGGGGAAGGCCACCGCCAATCAGATGGCGCTTCAAAGCGCTGTTTTCTACCTAAAAGCTCAGATCATTTTTAAACTCCAGGACCTGGCCTATCAAACCGACGAGCTGATTCCCTTTCGCCAGCGGCTGATGGAGGAGATGATTGCCAAAGTCCAGGAGCTGGACCGGGGCAACTTCGCGGTGAAACAGCACCTGCGGTATGTAGAGAAGTTCTCCGACCCAGAGACCTATCAAGCAGTCAGCTACGAGGATACTCTGTACCTGCGGGACGAGGTGGCGCCTCTGCTTCAGCCCGACGGGGACGAGGCCAGCGCTGTGCGGTTCGATGCTTTGATGTACGGCATCGAACTGGCCTACCTGGTGGGCAAGACCTACTCCAGGGCCCGAAAAGACCTGGTGAAAAAGGTCAGCGCCATCGCCGGCGTGGCAAACATCCCGGAAATTCAGGCACAGTCAGAACTGATTGAGAAGATCCTGCATACCGACTACCTGGACAACGCCGGGATCAACGAGTTTGAGCACATCCGGGAGTGCTTGCGGAACCTGATGAAGTACCTGCCTCATGACGGTGCCATTTACAATACCAACTTTACAGATGATATCCTCTCCGTGGAGTGGAAGGAGTCGGAGCTGGAGAACGATGATCTGAAGAACTACAAGGCCAAGGCGGAGTTCTATGTCCGCCAACACCAGGACAACCCGGCTATCGCAAAGTTGCGCTCCAACATTCCTTTGACAGACGATGATGTAAAAGAGCTGGAGAATATTCTGTGGAGCCAGGTGGGCAGCCGCCAGGACTACGAGGCGGAGCTGGGAGCCAAGCCCCTGGGCGAATTCGTTCGGGAGATCGTGGGCCTGGACATGAACGCCGCCAAGGAGGCCTTTTCCCAGTACCTCAATGACGCCAACCTGGACAGCCGGCAGATCTACTTCGTCAACCAGATCGTGGAGTACATCGTCCACAACGGCATGATGAAGGACCTGTCTGTCCTCCAGGAGCCGCCCTTTACAGATCAGGGGAGTATTGTGGAGGTGTTTACCGACCTGACCCTCTGGGCTGGCATCAAAGGCGTCATTGACCGGATCAACGCTAACGCGGCGGCGTAGGGAGCTATGATAAACCTTGCTGGCGGTAGGGCTGCAAAGAGGTCTATGTAGCGGATCAGAAGTTGTCTGTTGAATGTCCCCATGTGCTTGACATATCGGAACGTTTGTTCTATATTAAAATCAGGCGAAAGCCGAAAACTCGCAGCTTTCCGGTGAGGTCCACACCCCGGTGGGACC
>ERZ827492.2285-NODE-2285-length-13710-cov-3.564921_pt1 | contig 13710 bp, 13 predicted proteins | sample MGYA00519704_ERZ827492 | MGnify/ENA primary metagenome ERZ827492 (study PRJEB31778, sample SAMEA3449325) | human gut metagenome | biome: human gut; feature: human-associated habitat; material: faeces | place: United Kingdom | collected 2010/2012 ...
ACCGCGTTTTTTGTTTTCATACATTCCGTATGCCTGCTTCGTTATTTTTAAAACATTTGCGACATCTTCCTGCTTCAAATCATTATCCACACGCAAGTCATACAGCCGTTTAGTATAGTCCATAACAGAAATCCTCCTGTTATTGATTATAAACAGAATGTTTACGTTTCCTCTTGACAGTAAACAAATTGTTTGCAATAATCTAGGTAAACAATTTGTTTATCAGAAATATTACACATTACTGACAAAACAGATGGTCAGGAGGATGCAAAATGACCTACGCCGAGGCTTATAGCTATGTATACGACAAAAAATCATATTTCCCGAGTGATAAACTTGATGACTTAATGGAAATGCTCATGGATTGCGATGATGATGCATTCAAAGAAATCAAAAAGGCTCACTTTCAAAGCCCTGTATTAATTACACTTTTATCCATTGTACTCGGCATATACGGCGTTGATCGCTTCGTGGTCGGCGATTATAAGTTGGGTCTTTTTAAGTTGTTTACAGGCGGCGGTTTGCTGGCAATGTGGCTTGTTGATATCTTCAAAATCGGTAAGGACGTTCAAGACTATAATTATATAAAAATCTGTCAAATGTCGCTTCCGTCAATGGAAGCTGTTTTAGGAGATTTTCGCCGTAAATAATGGAGGTACAGGTAATGACATTAGACCGACTTGATCGAAATGACGCCATGGATGTCATGAAAATGTTCTATGAGTTGGAGGAGCAGGTATTAATTAGAGAAGATAATATCCGCACAATGCGATATTATCTAAGAAATTATCATCCGAAAAAAACAAAATTCGGCTCCGCCGCGTATGTCCTTTATTTCTATCTCTGTAATGTGTTTTTCACTCTTTCTTTTCTCGGTATAATCGTGGTCTTACTCGCTATATATATGTCGGGGTTAAGTGAAAACGGGATATTGATCGGCGCTATAGGCGCAGCGCTCGCTGTAGCGGATATTATTATTTTTCTCTTAGCCAAAAATCATTTGAAGAAAAAGAAGAAAGAAAAGTTCATTGAGCAAAACAAAGGCGAATATGAATATTGGACCGGTTCATTAAATAACGATATTAAAGAGCTGAACACTCTTAAACCCGCAATTGAAGATGAATACAACAAATTTAACATTGCACCGGAGTACAGGAACGCATATGCAATGCAGTCCCTCTATGATATCCTTTCTCATCGCTCAACTATGAGTGTGGCCGATGCGATGAAAAAATTTGACGAGGACGAGCGTGCCCGCATGGTCGCCGCAGCTCATCGTGAAGCCGGTGCAAAGGTTGCAAACGCTGTTGCGGAGGAAGCAGAGAAAACACGCATGACCTTGGATGCAAATTCGCGAAAAGAGCAGGAAATAAACAACGCTATTTTAGGCAGGCTCAACGATTTTTACTTCTATCGCTGAGGTCTTCTCCCGCTTCTGCGTGGGTAAATAGTAAATTTTGGTCAATACTATAAAGGACGGTGCGCCGTTTGGCATACCGCCCTTTTTGCATCTTGATTTTTCTGCCGATATCTGTTAAAATAGTAAAAAAATTCTTGAGGAGGATAACAAATGAAGAAACCCCTTTCAAGGGCGCTTGCCCTGCTTTTTGCGGCAATTTTAGCTTTCTCCTGCATTCTCCCCTGCACCGCCGCTTTTATTGATGATGATATCGCTCTGCTTGCCGAGAGCGGCGACGGCGAATCTGTCGACCCCGAGAACCCGGAAACCCCCGATCAGCCTAAGCCCCCCGCCGCCGAGCCGAAGCTCGAGGTCACCTCTGAGAGCCTCTCGGTATTTGTCGGCAAGAAGCTCCAGCTCACCGCGACCGTCACCGGCGTTGACGCGCAGCCTAAGATCGAGTGGTACACCATGGACGGCAACATCGCCTCAGTCGACCAAAACGGCCTTGTCTCCACAAAAAAGACCGGCAGAGTTGAGATAGTCGCTAAGACCACCGTCAACGGCAAGGAGCTGAGCGACGGCTTCATCGTGAACGTCGTCACCCGCAGCAACCCCGTCAAAAATCTGCTTGAGAAAAAGCAGGTGCTCAGCTACAAATACAGCTACACCGACGACTACTACTACACCAACGATAAGAACTGCTGGCAGCATAACTTCGGCTTCGCCAAATTCTACGACATCGTCGCCCCCTATGTGCTGCTCGAATACGACTATGTCAGAGTTTATTTCACCTATGACAACAAAGATTGGATGATCCAGATGTGGAAGGGTCAGTACGGCCTGCTCTTCTTCGGCAGCGAAATGGGCATATATCGCAAGGATTCCTCCGACAAGGCACCCGGTCTCTTCACCTTCTACGGCTGCCCGAATGAGGACGAATGGATAAAGATGGAGATGACCCTCTATCACGACGAAACGGGCAACGGCAACTATGTGCGCCAGCTCACAAGAGACTACGGCGACTATTGGTGGTGTACCGGCTTCAAGCCCGGCCACCTGCGCCGCGAAGAGCCCGCCAAGGAGCTTAGAATGACCGGCCGCCTGACTCTCAAGAATCAGGAAATGACCGATCTCTTCATCGAGGGTCTCAAGAAATGCGGCTTTAAGCAGACCGAAAATGCCGAAAAGATAGGTCTTGACCAGTTTCACGTGGACGGCACGGATATCCGCCTTTGCTGGCAGAATATCTCCGACGCCGAGAACACCATGCCCATCAAGATAACCGCGGGCGCAATGATAGCGGTCAGCATCCTCTCCTTCTTCCTGCTCATCATGGTGATGTTCGGCATGTTCGCAATGCTTGCGTTCATCTTCTTCATCTGATAAACAACCGATAAAAATACGGAGCTATGACTTTCGCCATAGCTCCGTTTTGTTGTTTATTGATTATTTGTAAAGCGGGCCGTAGTTCTCGCAGGCTCTGAAATCAGCGCCCTCGAGATCCTTGGTGCCGAATGCGCCCCAGCAAGCGGGACGGAATATCTTCTCCTCGGGCACGTTGTGCATTGCGACGGGTATTCTCAGCATGGAAGCCATGGTGATGATATCCGCGCCGATGTGGCCGTAGGAGATAGCGCCGTGGTTTGCGCCCCAGTTATTCATCATGTCGTATGCCGACTTGAATGCAAGGGAGCTGCCGTCGCATCTGGGAGCGAACCAGGTGCAGGGCCAGGTGTAGTCGGTTCTCTTCCAGAGAATGTCGGAGACCTCGTCGGGCAGGTTGACAGTCCAGCCCTCTGCTATCTGAAGAACGGGGCCGAGGCCCTTGACGATATTGAGACGGATCATCGTAGCGGGCATCTGAGCTCTGGTCAGGAAGCGGGAGGAGAATCCGCCGCCTCTGAAGTAGCCGTTATCCGCTGCGTTCCAGGTGGTGGCGGCAAGCATCTTCTCGATGTCGCCGTCGGTCACGTCATACCAGGGCTTGATAACGCCGTTGCCGTCTGCGTCCTTGACCTCGCCGCAAGCGTCGAGGCAGCAAGCGCCGGAATTGATCAGGTGGATAAATCCGCCCGCATCCTTTGCAACGCCCTCGATATCATAGCCGGTGACTCTCTTGACGGAGTCCGCGCTCCAATAGGTGCGCACGTCGGCGAACATCTGAGGCCTGTTGGTGAGCAGCTTCATAAAGAGCATACCGATGCCGTTGAGGGTATCGTTCTCGGTGGCGAGGACATAAGGCTCTCTTGCGCCGTTCCAGTCAAACGAAGTGTTGAGCATAGCCTCGGCAAAGTCGGCGTTGGGATAGAAATCCGTCCACTGACGCTGACCCTGGAAGCCCGCGACGATGGCGTTGTGGCCGACCATCTCCTCCTCACGACCCTCGGGCAGCTTGCTGTTGCCGTTCATGAGATCCTTGATGATGCACATCATCTTGACGGTGAATTCCCAATCCTTTTCCTTCTGCTCGTCGCTCTTTCTGACGAATTCGGGGTTCTTGTCGAAGCCCTCTTTGCACTTCTCCTTAGTCCACTTGAGCGCCTTTTGGAATTCCTCCTCGTCATAGATGCCCTCGGTCATCCTGCGGATGATCTCGACCTCGTCGACGGACTCAACTCTCATGCCGAGGTATTCCTCGATGAATTCGGGGTTGATGGTGGAGCCTGCGATGCCCATACAGATGGAGCCTATCTGGAGATAGGATTTGCCTCTCATCGTGGCGGCGGCGACAGCGGCTCTGGCGAAGCGGAGCAGCTTCTCCTTAACGTCGGCGGGCATATTCATGTCGTCGGCGTCAAGCACGTCCTTGCCGTAGATGCCGAATGCGGGCAGACCCTTCTGAGCGTGGGCTGCGAGCACGCTTGCAAGATAAACGGCGCCGGGTCTCTCGGTGGCGTTGAAGCCCCAAACGCCCTTGATGGTGTTCTTATCCATATCCATCGTCTCGGAGCCGTAGCACCAGCAGGGAGTGACGGAAAGAGTGATATCCACGCCCTCTTTTTTGAACTGAGCGGCGCAGGCGGCTGCCTCGGCAACTCTGCCGATGGTGGTGTCGGAGATAACGACCTTGACGGGCTCGCCGTTTGAGTATCTGATATTCTCCTCAAAGAGCTTCTTGGCCGCAAGAGCCATGCCCATGGTCTGCTCCTCGAGCGACTGACGAACACCCAGAGGGCCTCTCCTCGCATCAATGATGGGGCGAATGCCTATCACAGGGTAATCGCCGATAAGTCTGCTTTTTGCCATGATTTTTTCTTCCTTTCTGTGTATTGTAGGGTTAGTTTATTTTTTTACTTAATAGCGTTCCTCACGCCTCCCTCTGACGAGGGAGGTGGCTTTGCGTAAGCAAAGACGGAGGGAGAACAACCAAATCTTTGCCGAAAACCGCAAAGCGGTCTCTCCCTCAACCCTTCGGGCAGCTCCCTCGTCAGAGGGATCCGAGAAACTATTCGGCAATGATCTGATTTACAACACTGTCGATGTGATCGCATATTTCCGCAAAATTATCGTCTATTTCATTATTGGGAATATGCAAAACAATCAGGTTCAAGTTTTCAAGCCGCTCCGTGCGAATCCTGTCATTAATTGCTTCGTTTCTATTATAGTGCTGCGAACCGTCAAGTTCAATAACAAGTCCCGCTTTTGCGAAGTGTTTTTGCCAAAGGAATATTTGATTTGCTGTACGGTCTCATATCTGCACACTCCTCGGCAAACCATTCTCTTTTCGGCTTTTTCTCACTTCACAACCTTTAAGAATCTCTCATAGGCGGTCGACCATGAGGCGGGGTCATGGGGGAGATATTCGGCGGTGTTTTCGCTGTTGCGGACTATGCGCCTTGCCTCGGCGATGCTGTCGATCGCGCCGCCGGCGATGAGCTGCACGGCGATATTGCCGAGCACGGTCGCCTCGATGGGGCCTGCGACGACCTTGCGGTCACAGGAGGAGGCGGTCATCGAGCAGAGCAGCGTATCCTTGACGCCGCCGCCGATAACATGTATGGCGGGGTAGGTCTTGCCCGTGCAGTCCTCGAGCTTCTCAAGGGTCAGGCGATACTTCATTGCAAGGCTCTCATAGATGCAACGCATTATCTCGCCCACGCTCCCGGGGACGGGCTGGCCTGTCTTACGGCAGAATTCCCTTACCCTGCCCGGGATATCGCCGTGCGGGACGAATTCGGGGGCGTCGGGGTCGATGAAACACTTGAAAGGCTCCGCGGCGAGGGCGAGCTTCTCAAGGTCGGCGTAGGAATAATCGCTGCCGTTTCTGTTCCAATGGCGGCGGCTCTCCTGAATGAGCCACAGCCCGATTATATTCTTGAGGAAGCCGACGCTGCCGCCGTAGCCGCCCTCGTTGGTGACGTTCATGGCGAGCGACTTCTCGTTGACTATCGGGGCCTCAAGCTCCGTGCCGAAGAGCGACCATGTGCCGCTCGAGAGGAAGGCGAAGTCGCCGCTCTCGCAAGGGACAGCGGTTATCGCGCTCTGAGTATCGTGGCCGCAGACGCTGATGACCTTGGCGGCGGGCACTCCGCACTCGTCGCAGATATCCTCGCGCAGCGTGCCGAGCACCGAGCCGGAGGGCTTGATGTCGCACAGCAGGCGTGACGGAATGCCGAGCCTGTCGAGCAGACCCGTTGCCCACGTCTTGGTGGCGATATCCACCATCTGCGAGGTCGTGGCTATCGAATATTCGGTGGTCATATTGCCCGTGAGCATATAGCCGAAAAGGTCGGGCATAAAGAGCAGCCTATCCGCCCTTTCAAGGATATGCGGGCGGTATTTTTTGAGCGCATAGAGCTGATAAACGGTGTTAAGCTCCATGAACTGAATGCCCGTGGTGCGGTAGAATTCATCATTCGGCACGATCGCGGCGCATTCCTCGATAAGCCCCTTGGTGCGCTCGTCGCGGTAATGCACGGGGTTCTCGAGCAGGCAGCCGAATTTGTCGATGAGGCCGAAATCAACGCCCCATGTGTCAATCCCTATGCTGTCGAAGGAGCCGAGCTGCTTCGCCTTGACGATGCCCTGCTTTATCTCGTGGAAGAGGCGCAGCACATCCCAATAGACCGTGCCACCGACCCTGACGGGGTCGTTGGAGAAGCGGTGGACTTCATTCAGCGTTATCTTTTCGCCGTCAAACGAGCCGACTATGGCTCGGCCGCTCGACGCGCCGAAATCTATCGCAAGAACTCTCTTTTCACTCATTGAATAACAACGCCCTTTTTAAGAATAATGTTGGCATATATCGCGGTTTCGCCCGTGGCTATGACGGCGTACGCCTTCTTTGCGCGCTCATAAAAAGCGAATCTCTCGACCAGCTCAAACTCCTTGTCGCCCTCGTTGGCGGTGACGGTGGCTTTGTATGCCGACCATATCGGCGGGCAGTTGTCAGGGTCGCCGTTATCCATCAGGGCAACGGGGGCCTCAACATCGGTGTCGAGCGGCATGAGCTTGAGGATAGCGTCGAGGATCTCGTCAACGCCGTGGCCGTCAAGGCGCACAAGGCGCTGAGCTATCGAAGCGGCGGGGAAATTGCCGTCGCCGATAACTATCTCGTCGCCGTGACCCATCTCCATAAGGATCTTGAGCAACTCGGGGGAAATGATAGGTGAAATGTTTTTAAGCATATTTTATTTTCCTTTCTGAGATTATATAGTTGAGTACATACCGTACATTTTGCTGTAAACTCCGCCTTTTTTCATCAGCTCGTCGTGCGTGCCCTTCTCGGCCACGCCGTCCTCGGTGAGCACGACTATCTCGTCGGCGTTGCGCACCGTAGTGAGCCTGTGGGCGATGGTGAGGGTAGTCCTGCCCTCGGCAAGGCGCTCGAGCGACTGCTGCACGAGCCTCTCGCTCTCATTGTCGAGCGCCGAGGTCGCTTCGTCAAGCAGCAGCACGGGCGGATTCTTAAGAAACACCCTTGCTATTGATATCCTCTGCTTCTGACCGCCGGAGAGCTTCAGGCCGCGCTCGCCGATATATGTATCGTAGCCGTTCGGCAGTGCGCTGATGAAGTCGTGCGCCCCCGCCTGCCTGCAAGCGGTTATCATCTCCTCCTCGGTAGCGTCGGGCTTGCCGTAGATGAGGTTATCCCTTATCGTGCCCGAGAAGAGGTAGACATCCTGCGCCACAACGCCGATATTCTTCCGCAGCGAACGGAGAGTGATATCCTTGATATTCATGCCGTCAAGCAGTATCTCGCCGCTGTCCGGCTCATAAAACCTCGGTATGAGGTTGCAAAGCGTGGTCTTGCCGCCGCCGGAGGGGCCGACAAGCGCCAGATTCTCGCCCGCCTTCAGATGCAGGTCAAGCCCGCTGAGTATCTTTTTCTCGCCCTTGACATAGCTGAAGGTGACGTCTCTGAACTCGATATCGCCCTTCGCTTTGCCTATCTCGACCGCGTTCTCGCTGTCGGTGATGTCGGGCTGCACATCCATTATCTCACGGAAGCGCTCGATGCCCGTAATGCCTCGGCTGAACTGCTCGCTGAAATCAACTATTGTCCTTATCGAGCCGAGCAGGGTCGAGACGAGCAGCAGGCTTGCGGCGAAGTCGCCGGGAGTTATCTCGCCGAGGTGCATGAAGTATGCGCCGACGCCGACAACGACGATATACATGATGCCGTCGATGAGCGTGACCATAGAGTGGAAGGACGACATATACTTATGCGCCGTATTCTTGACCGATACATACTCGGCGCAGCCCTCGAGGAATTTCTCACGCTCGGTCTCCTCATTGGTAAAGGAACGCACTACCCGCACGCCGAGCAGGCTGTCCTCCAGCCTTGCGTTTATCTCGCCGACCTGGTGGCGGCTGCGGCGGAAGGCGTCGCGCATCCTGCCCCTCGACTTCTTGGTGAGTATCACCATGAACGGCATGAGGATGAATACGCAAAGGGCAAGGCGGTAATCCATCGTGGTGAAAATATAGAAGCTCGCAAAGAATTTGACAACGGTGGTGAATATCATCTCCGGGAAATGATGCGCCCACTCCGCAACGTCAAACAGGTCGGAGGTCATGCGGCTCATAAGCTGGCCGACCTTGGTGTTGTCAAAGAAATTGAACGAGAGCGTTTGCAGGTGGTCAAACATATCCGCCCGCATCTTATTCTCGATCTTAACGCCCATCACATGGCCGTGATAGGATTTGACATACTCCGTCAAGCAGCCTATTCCCCGCAGGACTATGTAGAAAAGGCAGACCTTGACTATCTTTTGCAGCGTCAGTGCCGCAAGGCTGCTCGTGGCGGTGTTTGTTATCTCGCGCACTATGAGCGGCAGGACTATCTCGCATGCCGCGGAGAACGCCGTGCACAGCAGCACCATCGTGAGCGTGGGGATATGCTCCTTGAGATACGGAAAAAAGCCTTTGATAAGCTCGATATTCTCTTTGAGCGAATTTTTGCGCCGTTTCTCTTCGGGCGGCTCGGGCGGCTGCGGTCTCATGGCAGTACCTCTCTGTTTTAAAATAATTATATATATTTATATTATCTAACAAAAGGCGCAATTTGTAAAGCGATTTTAAAAAATTTAACAAAAACCATGCATAAAAAAGCCGCACACCGAAGCGTGTGGCCTAAAAAGCTCTTATCAGAAGTTTATAACGCCGAGATGCTCGAGAAGTATCTTGAGACCGATGAGGATGAGTATCACACCACCCGCAAGCTCCGCCTTTGACTTGCATTTTGCGCCGAAAGCATTGCCGATTTTGATGCCGGCGGCGGAGATGACGAAGGTGATCACACCGATAAATGACACGGCGGCGGCGATATTCACGCCCGGGAGCAGCGCAAATGTAACGCCCACGGCGAGGGCGTCGATGCTCGTCGCAACGGCGAGGGTGAGCATTTCACGCACCCCGAGCGAGTCGTTCGCCTTCTCCTCCTCCCCGGAGAGTGCCTCCCTTATCATGTTGCCGCCTATAAGGGCGAGCAGCACGAAGGCGACCCAGTGGTCGAAGCGGGTTATGTATTCCTCAAAGGTCGAGCCGAGGAAATAACCGATAAGCGGCATGAGCGCCTGAAATCCGCCGAACCAGAGGCCGACGATGAGCATATGCTTGACGTCTACCTTTTTGGTGGCAAGGCCCTTGCAGATAGAGACGGCGAATGCGTCCATGGAGAGGCCGACCGCAATCAAAAGCAGCTCTGAAATACTCATTTGAAAAATCCTTTCATGTTTCAATTATATAACAAAAAAACGGATACTATCCGTACCCGCAAAAAAAGACGCAGATACGGCAATGGAACCGTATCATGAGTCTCGTTATCATCCGAAACATCGGTTTAGGCAAGCCAGATGCCGCTGCATCAGTATGTTGACTTGCCGCGCATGGCGCAAACTACTCCCTCATGAGGACGCCGCTGAAAGCAGCTTAGGTATTTTATCACACTAAAGTGCCGTTAGTCAATACTAACTTGCAAAAAATTTCGCAAAACCGAAAAATCGGAGGAGAACCGCAGCTCTCCTCCGTAATTTTTATTTATACTGATATGCCCTGACGTAGTCGACGACGAAATCTGTCGGGGGGTTCTCCGCGTCGACCGCCGCACCCGACCATCCGTCGGCAGGCTCGCCGTTCGCGCCGTCCACCTCAACCGAAAGGATCATCCACTCGGGCACCTCGGACACGCCGAACCTCGTCCTGCCCGCCTCAACGCCGTTGATATAGAATATGTACCCCTTTTCGTTCCACTCAAGGCCGTAGGTGTTGAATTCCTCATAAGGATTGTTGGCGGTGACTCGTGAGTGGCAGACGCTCTTTGTCCTGTGCTCCTCGCCGTAGCCGTTGATGTGGATATTCGAGGCTACGGAGCTACCGTCAACGCCTTCAAGGTGATAGTACGGGGATTCATAGATGTCTATCTCTGCACCCAGCTCGCCGTCATGGTCGAGCTTGCCAACGCCGCTGCAGAACATCCAAAACGCCGACCACAGGCCCGTACCCTTGGGCAGGATGCAGCGGCACTCAAAGTAGCCGTACTGCTGCTCATAGCTGCGGCTCGTGTCGATCCCGCTCGTGTACCAGCCGGGCTTGCCGTTGCCGTTCAGCCCGTCGGGGTAATATTTTGTCGCTATATGCAGGCTGCCGTCGCTGACGGTAGCGAGGGAATTATTCCAATAGCTGCCGCGCCTTATGATAGTATCACCGTCGGAATAATAGTGACCGTCCCACTTCGTGAGGTCGAGCTTGTCGCCGTCGAATTCATCCGACCATGTAAGCTCGAATTTGCTCATGTCAAGCTCCCTGCCGTGAGGGATAGTGGGCCTCCCCGCCAGCGAAAGAAAAATTGACGCTATGCAAAGAAATACCGAAATAAGCGGTCTGATAAGCCTCGGATATTCAAGAATATTCATGGGGTTTCTTTCTCCTGTCAATTCTTCAGGCTCTGCATGGGCGCGGGTATCCTGCCGCCCCTTGCAATAAACTTGGCGGGCGAATAGGTCGAGAGAGGCATCACGGGGCCGCTGCCGAGCAGACCTCCGAAGCTCAGCTCCTCGCCGACCTTTTTTCCTATTGCCGGGATTACCCTGACCGCCGTGGTCTTTGAATTGACCATGCCTATGGCGGCTTCATCCGCAATTATGGCGGAGATAACCTCGGCGGGCGTGTCGCCGGGAATATTTATCATGTCGAGGCCGACGGAGCAAACCGCCGTCATAGCCTCGAGCTTCGTGACGCTCAAGGCGCCGCAGCGGGCAGCGTCTATCATGCCCGCGTCCTCGGTGACGGGGATGAATGCGCCCGAAAGCCCGCCGACGTGGGAGGAGGCCATCACGCCGCCCTTCTTGACGGCGTCGTTGAGCAGGGCCAGGGCGGCGGTGGTGCCGTGGGTGCCGCACACCTCCAGCCCCATCTCCTCCAGGATGCGGGCCACGCTGTCCCCGATGGCGGGGGTGGGGGCCAGGGACAGATCCACGATACCGAAGGGCACGTTCAGCCGGGCACTGGCCTCCCGGGCCACCAGCTGGCCCATCCGGGTGACCTGGAAGGCGGTCTTTTTGATGGTTTCCGCAACCACATCGAAGGACTGCCCCTTTACAGACTGGAGGGCGTGGTGGACCACGCCGGGGCCGGACACCCCGACGTTGATGACCCGTTCCGCCTCCCCCACACCGTGAAAGGCCCCGGCCATGAAGGGATTGTCCTCCACCGCGTTGCAGAACACCACCAGCTTGGCGCAGCCGAAGCCACCCTGATCGGCGGTGCGCTCTGCCGTGGCTTTGATGGTCTGGCCCATGAGGCGCACCGCGTCCATGTTGATGCCTGCCTTGGTGGAACCCACATTGACGGAGGAGCACACCACGTCGGTGACCGCCAGAGCCTCGGGGATAGCGGCGATGAGCTTTTTATCCCCCTCAGTCATTCCCTTCTGCACCAGGGCGGAGAAGCCGCCGATGAAGTTGACCCCCACCGCCTTGGCCGCCTTGTCCATGGCCTGGGCAAAGGGAACGTAGTCGCTGGTGCGGGAGGCCCCTGCCACCAAGGCGATTGGGGTGACGGAGATGCGCTTGTTGACAATGGGAATGCCGAACTCTGTCTCGATGTCCTCCCCGGTTTTTACCAGCTTTTCTGCGCTGGTGGTGATCTTGTCGTAGATCTTCCGGCAGGCGGCCGCCGGGTCGGGGTCGCAGCAGTCCAGCAGGGAAATGCCCATGGTGATGGTGCGCACGTCCAGGTGCTGCTGGTCGATCATGTGGATGGTGCTTAGAATATCTTTCTGATTGAGCATGGTGGCACTCCTCCGCGCTTAAATCCGGTGCATGGCGTCAAAGATGTCTTCCCGCTGAATGCGGATGTCTAGACCCCGGTCCTGCCCGGCAGCGGACAGGTCGTCCTTCAGCTTGGCGAAGGGGATGGTGGCCTGGGAGACGTCCACCAGCATGGTCATGGTGAAGTACTCCTGCAAAATGGTCTGGCTGATGTCCAGCACGTTGACGTTCTTCTCGCTGAGCAAGGCGCACACGGCGGCGATGATACCCACCTGGTCCTTGCCGATGACGGTGACAATGGCTCTCATGATGATTCCTCCCGTATATTCGTTGTGGCAGGGCAGCTGCCCCGCAGGTCTACCCCAAATCGTCCAGTGTCAGCTGGAACGCGCCGCCCAGCTGGTCCATGAACCAGTCCACTTCCTCCATTTCCATGGCCTTCAGAGCGGTCAGCGTCTCGCCGGCGGCCCGCTTGAACTCGGCGTTGCCCGCCTTCAGCTCCTCCTGGCACTTAAGCCAGGCGGCCAGCTTGTCCGCCGCTTTCACATACCGGCGCACCTCCGGGTCCGCTTCCCGAACTAGAGGCTCATAGGCGGCCACCAGCTCAGGGGGCAGCATGGACAGCAGCTTGTCCTGGGCCACCGCCTCCACCCGGCTGTAGGCGCTTTTCAGCTCGGGGTTGAAGTATTTGATGGGGGTGGGCATATCGCCGGTGATAATCTCCGGTGCATCGTGGAACAGGGCGACGGCGGCTGTCTTGTCCGGGTCCAGCTCCTTGTGGAACACATCCCTGCCGATGACCGCCAGGGCGTGGGCCAGCACCGCCACCTCGTAGGAGTGCTCTTCCACGTTCTCGGTGCGGGTGTTGCGCATCAGGGCCCAGCGGGCGATGTACCGCATGCGGAAGATGTAGGCGAAAAAGCTGTGGTTCACATTGTTCCTCCCCTCTGTCTGCCCCCCCGGCTGCCGGGGAAGGGCGGGAGCATATCTTGGGACAGTATAGCAGGAATCCGTCGAAATGTAAACGTCCCGGACTGTACAAACGGCGGAAAAATTGATATACTGTGTGGCGAATTTGACCAGGCTTGTGGAGGAGACACAATGAAGGTTGCCATCTGTACCTTGGGATGCAAAGTGAATCAGTACGAGAGCCAGGCCATGGAGCAGGAGCTGCTGCGCCGGGGCTATGAGCTGGCGGAGTTCGACGGACCCGCCGACGCTTACATCATCAACACCTGCACCGTCACGGCGGTGAGTGACAAGAAGTGCCGCAATCTCATTCGCCGGGCCCGCCGGCGGGCCCCGGAGTCGGTGGTGGCGGTGTGCGGCTGCTACGCCCAGACCGATCCCCAGGCGGTGGCCCGGCTGGGGGTGGATCTGGTGTCCGGCTCCGCCGGGCGCATGGACTTCCTGGACCGGCTGGAGGGACAGCTGCGGGCCCGGGGAGAGCAGATCGTTGCCGTGGACGACTCCATGAAGCGCCGGGCCTTTGAGCGCCTGCCCGCCGGAGGCCAGGTGGGGCGCACGCGGGCCATGCTGAAGGTGGAGGACGGCTGCGTCAACTTCTGCTCCTACTGTATCATCCCCTATGCCCGG
>ERZ827492.2286-NODE-2286-length-13708-cov-2.595766_pt1 | contig 13708 bp, 6 predicted proteins | sample MGYA00519704_ERZ827492 | MGnify/ENA primary metagenome ERZ827492 (study PRJEB31778, sample SAMEA3449325) | human gut metagenome | biome: human gut; feature: human-associated habitat; material: faeces | place: United Kingdom | collected 2010/2012 ...
GAACCCTGGCGGAAGCCGACGCCGTATTCCTCGGTGGTGAGGGAGGCAGTGTAGGTGAGTGAAGCGTAGCTGGTGCCTTCGCCGACCATTGCGGCTGCCATCAGGGAGTCGATGATAGCTGCGTCTGCGGTGCCTGCTGCGACCTCTGAAAGAGCGGTGGCCTGATCGACGACCTCGGTGAACGTAAAGCCGTTTGCTTCAGCGGCCTGCTTGCCTGCGGAGCCTGCTTCAACTGCGAACTGAAGGGACTTGCAATCCTCGGCGGTTTTGTAGGAATCAGCCTTGTCGGCGGGGACGATAACGACCTGAGCGTTGTTGCAGTATGCGTCGGAGCAACTCATAGCTGCGGTAACTTCTTCGGTGAGGGTCATGCCGTTCCAAACGCAGTCGATTGACTTGTTGTTAAGCTCTGCAACTTTGTAGTCCCAGTCGATGGGGATGAACTTGACCTCAACGCCGAGGCTCTTTGCGAATGCCTTTGCCATATCCGCGTCAAAGCCGATCCATTCGTCGCTGCCTGCTTCCTGATAATCCATGGGAGCGAAATCGGTGATGCCGACTACGAGGGTGCCCTTGCTCTTGACATATGCAAGGTCGCTGTCCGCTGCGGCGGTGGTGCCGGCGGCGTCGCCCGCTGCGGTGGTGGTAACATCGTCGCCGTTGCTGCCGCAAGCAACGAGCGCAAACATCATAACTGCGGCAAGAATGAGTGCTGTAAGCTTTTTCATGGTAATTTCTCCTTTTTTGTTTTCGTCACGATTTGATTTGTTGTTGTATCGTGTTGCTGTGTTATCATATTAGCACGCTAAAGCGAAAATGTCAACCCCTTTTTTGAGATTCGGCGGATTTCACAGCGGTTTTTCACTCTTTGATGCCCCCGACCGACATAGTGCCCAATATATCGCCCCCGTAGCCCCGATTTCGCAGAATTTTTGCAGATTTGCGGCGGATTTCGGCTTGATTTGTAGGAAGGCGATAAGATCGCCACATATAATTTTTTCAAATGTTTACACTTGCCCTCGCCTCCCTTGTGTAAAGGAGGTGGCACGGCGTGAGCCGTGACGGAGGGATTGTCCGGTAGCTGTTTAAGTCAAAATCTTGCTGAATATTTAACGAATCAACCGCAATTCGATCGTAGGGGATGACGTCCTCGGCATCCCGCAAACAAAACTGTAATTGAAATTGAACACCGTTAGGGGCGAACTGTGTTCGCCCGCATAAAATTACAGTGCTGACAGTAAAAATTTGCCTTCTCCGCAAGTGACCGTTGATTAAATCGAAGTTATGCTTATCGGCGAGATGTTTTTTCGCAAAAATAACCCTCAGTCCTACGGACAGCTCCTTCAGGAGGGAGCCCAAGAAACAAGCAACAGTTTGCTGAGTCTCTCCCTCAGTCGCTCCGCACCGGCTCCCTCGTCAGAGGGAGCCGACTTGACTGCAAGCTAACAGTAAAAATCATCGAGCCGCGAGACGGATGAGGTGTGCCGCGGGCAGATTTTGCGCATAGTTTCACAGCCGTATTGTTTCAATAGTCAGACTGAATAATTCACAAAATATTGACATTCAATCTATTATCATATATAATTTTGGTGAGCCATAATTTGGCTGCCGCATAAAAAGGTAATCAAAAAAATGACGGCGGCATATACACGGATTTGCTGATAACAAAATAAGGAGAACAAAATGAAGAAAGCAGTCTTATTAATAGCAGTTATGCTTTTGCTTCTCCTCTGCTCCTGCGGAGCGGATGGGGGCAAAGAAGCCGAGACGACGCCGATCGACGCAAGCGCGGCTGCAACGTCAGAAAAAAGCGACGATATCCCGTTCTACACTAAAGAAATCAAAGATGACCCGAGCGACCCGTATTCTGGGTTTATTAAGGAAATCTGCGAAGCTGTTGTTGAAGATTGGCAAGTGTCAGAGTCCGAGAACTTTGAGGGTTTCTTCAAGAATGGAAATTGTACACATTATTTCTTATATGATCTCAACGGACGGTGTCGAAGAAATGTTGCTCGGCAAGTGGGTAAAGGTTGGGCATTATACCGATGACCCAAATCCGCCGACGGCATTAAAACCGTATTTTGTTTGCACATTGAAAGACGGAGAAGTTGAGTATATGGCTTTTGATAGTCTGCATTGGTCTGAATTCATCTATGACCGTGTGCTGTACTCAAACGGACTTGTCATGACAACATACGGGAACGAAAAAAAACCAAGTTGCTTTTTTGCCGCCTTTGATGGCACGTCGCTTGTAATGAAAGATAACGTGTATTATTTCGCGTCGGATGACACCTATTATTACGGCTATGATAATGTAATAACAGAAGAAGAATATCACCGCCGCATTGATGAAGCTATCGGCGATGCAACGCCCGTGGAGATCGAATGGAAGCGAATTGACGAATACGGGCAGTAAGATCCGGGTATACATCAAACCCCGTGTGCAGAACGCACACGGGGTCGTTTTATCACAGAGTTATGCTTTCGTTCAGGCGGAATGAATAGATGACCGTCTCTTTTACGGGCATTCCGAGCACCTCGGCAAGGCAGCGGCGATAAATTCCGAGCTGCGCTCCGTAGCGTTCGGCAAGCTCGGCGGCGCTTGATGCCTTATCCGTCTTGTAATCGACCACTACCAGCTCGCCGCCCTCGACAAAGGCGCAGTCCGCAACGCCCTCTATCAGCACCACTTCGCCGTCGGCAAGCCCGCACGGCAGCTGCGGATACAGCTCGCTCACGGGCACGGAGCAGGTGAAGGAGTATTCCTTATATATCCGCTCCGCGCGGCTCATTCGGGCGTAGAGACCGTTGTCAAAGAATCGGGCGACTGCCCTTGCGTCCACGGCGTTCGCCTCCTCGGCTGTGAGCATTCCGCCCTCGGTGAGCCTCGTAAGCTCGTCGGCAACGCTCTTGCACGCCCGCGAATAATCGGCGTACTGCATGAAGCGGTGGGTCGCCGTGCCCCTCTGGGCGGGCGTCAGCCTGCCCCTGCCCGCAAACGACGGCCTGCGGGAGGCGAAGTATTCGCTGTCCGCCTCGGTGGGGTCGAGCTTCGAGGCTATGCGCTTGGCGACGACTCCCTCAAGCTGCGAGAAGGGATATTCGTAGCCGAGCCGCCGCTCTATCTCGGCGAGCAGCACGGGGTCGGGTGCGGCAGACGGAGCCTCTTTCGCCGCCTCCTCGGCTTCGCCCGCCTTGATTATCGAGGCTTTCAGCGGCGTGTCACACGACACGGTGAAGCCCGACGGCACGCCCGCCGCCATACGCAGGGCGTTGGCATTCGGATGGCGCAAAAGCGCGGAGATTATAGCCTCGCTGTAGCTCGTGAACCCGCCGACGGTGTAGGGGTCGATGCGTTCGGAGCAGCCGCTCTTTGCGGCTATCGCCGCGAGGCTCTTGCCCCAATCCTTGGCGGAGGAGAGCATTATCAGCTTCTCCTTTGCCCTCGTCAGAGCCACATAGAGCACTCGGAGAGCCTCGGAGCGCTCGGCGCGCTTCGTCTCGAGCTTTGCGGCGAGGCGGGGGAGCGTGTCGAATTTCACCCTGCCCTTGTTATTCTTGATGCCTATCCCGCTCTCGGGGGCTATTATCAGGTCGTCCCTCAGGCTGCGGTCGCTGTATGCCTTTTGGCAGTCGCCGAGAATGCAGACGGGGAATTCAAGCCCCTTGCTCTTATGTATCGTCATTATGCTCACGGCGTCCGCCGCGCCCGAGGAATCCGAGCCGGCAATGTCGCCGCCGCTTTTGATTATTTTATCTATATATCTTATCAGCCCCGCAACGCTGCCCATGCTCTCAAATCTGTTGGCAAGGTCGATGAAGCGGTTGAGGTTTGCCCTGCGGGTGTCGGGCTCCTTCATGGCGCAGACTATCGCCGCATAACCCGTCTCCTCCACGAGCCGACGTACCAGCTCGCCCGCCTTGACGGTGCAGGCGATCCTGCGGAATCCGCCGAGGCGCTCAAGGAACGCAGCAGCCCTCGCGTCGCCGCTCTCGGCGGCGTTCACAAGGCAGTGATAGATTGAGCCGTCACGATGAGCCGCCCGCATCAGCGCCAGATCGTCCGGCAGGAAGCCGAACACGGGCGAGAGCAGCACGGCGGTGAGCGGGATATCGTCAACGGGGTTGTCGATGACCTTCAGCAGCGATATCATAAACGATATCTCGGGCGAGGTCAGGAATCCGCCGCCCGATTCGCAGTTCACGGGTATCCCCCGGCGGTTCAGCTCGGCGATGAATTCGCCTGCGCTGTTTTTGGTGCTTGCGAATAGCAGGCAGAAGTCCTTATACCGCGCTGTGCGAAGAGCGCCGCCCTCGGTTACTTGCAAGCCGCCCGCAACGGCGTGCTCAATGTAGTTAGCGGCGAAGACTGCCTGATCGTGCAGGGGGTTATCCTCGCTCTCGATAAGGCAAAGCTCGGCGTCCGCGCCCTCCCTCCCGGGGTAAGAGGCGGCTGCCTCGAGGTGCTCGCCTTTATCGTATTCAAGCCCGCCCGCCTCGCGGCTCATGACGGCGGAGAAGATGTAGTTGACAATGTCGGTCACTCCGCTGCGGCTTCTGAAATTCTTGCCCAGAGTGACCCTTGCGGGGTAGCTGCCTCCCTCGTATTCGGCGTATCTGTCGCGCCTTGCGAGGAATATCTCGGGCATCGCCTGGCGGAAGCGGTAGATGCTCTGCTTCACGTCGCCGACCATGAAAAGATTGCTCTCATCCCTCGAGAGGGCGGAGAATATCATATCCTGCGCCTTGTTGACATCCTGATATTCGTCAACGAGTATCTCGGCGTAATTCTCAGAGAGAGCGGCGGCGAGAGGAGTTCTCTCATATCCGTCGGTGGTTTCGCGCACGAGCAGCTTCAGTGCGAAATGCAGCGTGTCGGAGAAATCCGCGGAGTTCTCCTCGAGCTTCAGGCGGGCGAATTCGGCGGCAAAGTCGTTGACCGTGCCGATAAGCTCCCTCACGACGGGCGCAAGGGCGGCGACGTCGGCGGAGTGCTCCTCGGCGCTGATGGTGAGGAATTCGCCGAGCTTCTCGAAATCCGCCTTGTATTTTTTGCGGATAACGCCGCAGGCCTCCTTGATATAGGAGACGCAGCCTCTCGGCGCGGTGCCCATTTTGCCGAATGCGGCGGCGGCATAGCGGCGGCAAAGCTCGTCCCATTCGCCGACCTCCGCGGTTTCGAGCAGCGATGAGAGCATGGCTCTGTCGTCAAGGAAGGTCGGGGCGTATTTTGCCTCAAGCTCAGGCTCCTCGGCAAGCATTCCAAGGCAGCGGTCGATGTCGCCGCAGGCGCTTCTCAGGAAGCGGGCGGCCTCACCCGTCAGCAGCCTGCCCCAGGGCGTTTCCTCTATCGGTCGCTCGGCCTCGAATTCGTCGCATAGTGAATTCAGCCACCGCTCTGGGAACGGGTATGCCTGAGACAGCTCGTATAATTTCAGCACCGCGTCGACGAGCGGCTGATCGTCCCTTGCACTGCTTATCAGGGCGCAAAGGCGCAGGAAATCGGGTGAAGCGTTCTCGTATTTCGCCTCAACGACGGTCTCCGCCGCCTGATTCCTCAAAATCGTGCGCTTGCCCTCGTCGAGCAGCTCAAAGTCGGGCGAAATGCCGAGCGCGTGGAAATTCTCACGCACAAGGCCGATGCAGAATGAATCTATCGTGCATATGCTTGCGCACGGCAGCATCAGCTGCTGGCGGCGCAGGCGTTTGTTTGACGGGTCGAGCGCGATCCTTGCGCCTATCGCGGCGGATATCTTCTCTTTCATCTGCGCCGCGGCGGCGTTTGTGAAGGTCACGATGAGCAGCTGCTCCACTCCGCAGGGATCCTCGCTGTCGCAAAGCCGCTGAATAACACGCTCTACGAGCACGGCGGTCTTGCCCGAGCCTGCGGCGGCGCTGACAAGTAAAGTGCCTTTACGTGCCTCTATCGCCTTTTGCTGATCCTCAGTCCACTTCATCGTTTTCATCCCCCTTTGAAAGCGCTGCGAGCACATCCGCGAGCTTGTCGTCACTGAGAGCCCTCACGGGTATGCCGTCCTCGTAGGCGCAAACCGTTTTGTAGTCGCAGTATTTGCAGACCTCCTTGTAGCTCCTGCCTTCGGCGGGCAGGGCGGAAATCTCGCCGCCCCTGAGCTGCTTCGCCATTTGCAGCAGCAGCCCGTCTGCTTTCTCCTTGAGCTTCGCAAGCTGGCTAAGCCCGATGAGCGAGCCGGACATCTCTCCCTTTTTGAAATCCACGGGGATATACAGCCCGCTCGCGCTCCTGTCCATGGCTATTACCACGTCGCAGTCGCTGAGCACTATGCCCTGCATACGGCATTTTTTCTGTATATCGAGTGCGGTTTTCTCCTTGTCCTCGTCTCTCGGGGCAGATATCATCGGCGAATTTGCGGGGTAATAGAGCACGCCTGCGGGCATAGCGCCGCTCAGCTCACCTCTGCCCGACTGCCAGATAGCGAACAGATAGATGAACATCTGCATATTGAGGCCCTGCATCACGTCGCTCAGGCGGAAATCCTTGCCCGAGGATTTGTAGTCGATAATTCTGAAATACCTCTTGCCGTCTATCTCGGCGATATCGACCCTGTCAACGGCGCCGAAAACCCTTATCCTGCCCTCGGGATCGGACAGCTCATAGGAGGGCAGCTTGCCGTCGGGGCCTATCTTCATCTCGAATTCAACGGGGCGGAAGTCGCTCTGTGACAGCTCCTTTATCAGCCGCTCCGCAACGTCGCATACAGCGGAGGCGAGCTTTTTATAGAGATAAAGGAATCTCTCGCTCCTGCCCTTGCCGTCGAGCACACGCATAAGCTATTCTTCCATTATGGTATATATAATGCTGTAAAGCTCGTCTCTGCACATTGCCGAGAGCGCCGATTGAGGATAGGAGCGCAGCAGCTCCTCGAGCACATGGTGGATGACGTTGCCCCTCTGCATCGGGTCGAGCTCCGCAATTTTGCGCGGCATGGCTTTGAGCCCGTAGCGGCAGAAGTAGGAGAACGGGCATTTATAGTAGCTCTCGACCCGTGAGGCGGAGATGTTCATGTCTCTGCCGAAAAGCGCCTCGGCGGCGGAGCGGTCGGCGACGGCGAAGTTCCTCATGCCGCCTGCCCTCTCGAGAGCGGATATCCTGCCCGCGTATTCGCCGTCATTGCCGAAGTATTCGAGCAGAGACGCACGCAGGCGGGGGTCGGAGGTCTTGGCAAGGCGCTCAAACGCAAGCTCCCTGCCTTCGATATAATACAGGTCGTCCGCTCCGTCCGTTTTGATTTCACGGCAGGCGGGGAAGAGCGCTTTTATCTTAACATATAGCTCGGAGGGCGCAAGCTGCTCGCCCTGTGAGCCGCGCTCGGGGCAGCAGATATAGAGCCTCTCGCCGGCGCAGCAAAGGGCGCTGTAGGCTATCAGCTTGCTCTCGGCGAGCTGATATTCGCCGAAGCTCGCAAGCTCAATGCCCATTTCAAGCAGTCTGCGGCGGTCGTTATCCGTCAGAGCGGAGCCCGAGGCAGCGCCGGCGGGGAAAACGCCCGCATTTGCGCCCGCTATGAATACGGCCTTGGGCGAAGCCACCCTTATCCTGTCCGCGGAGCCGATGGTCACCTCGTCAAGCCCCTGCGGCAGGCTGCCGACGGTGCGGATATTCAGCATCAGCTTGAGCAGGTCAAAGAATTTTTTCGGCGAGAGCACTCGGTCGCGTGACACGGTCTCAAGGCTGTCGAGCATATCCATGAGCAGCTCCCAGATGCGGTCAAGCTCCAGCGCCATGCCCTCCTCGCCCTGCTCGGCGAGCCTGCGGGCAAGCAGGCGGATATTCTCGGGCGCATTTATGCCCTCCAACAAATCAAGCAGCGCTTGTGCCGCTTCACCGCCTGTCAGACCCTCGGCGAGCTTGTCACGCAGCCTGCAAAGAGGTGAGATTATTCTTAAACGCAATTCGTTGAGGCGTTGTAATTCCTCGGCGTCGGAGTCTGTGAATTCGCCGAAGCCCGAGGGATTCTTATCCCATTCGTGCAGCCAGTCGCCGTAATTTATCTGCCAGAGGTAGCAGTAGTTCTCGACCTCGGCGGTCTCGTCGACGCTCAGCCCCGCAAGCTCCGTTTTAAGGTAGCGCATGACGGCCTCGGTGTCGAAGCCCTTGCAGGCTATCTGAGCCGCGCTGAGCACGAGGGCGACTATCGGCGAAGCGTCCACGGGGCGGCGGCTGTCCTCAAAGACGGAGATGCCGCATTTGCGAAGGGCGCTTCTGAGCGGCGCTTCATAGGCGGCGCTGTCCGTTGCGATAACGGCTATATCCCTGCTGCGAAGCCCGTTTTCACGCATGAGCTTCTTTGCCGTGCAGGCGATGAATTCGCACTCGGCGTAGATATCCTCGGCGCGGCAGAGGGTGATCCCGGGGCAGTCGTCCTCATATACATTCGGCGACGGGGAGAAAAGCTCCTGCTCGAGGGCTGCAAGCTCCGGCGCGGCGTATCGGCGGAAATGCGGCGGGAAATTATTGAATTTGCTTCTTTTTGAAAGATACTGCGGCTTTGCTACCGCCACGGAATTTCTCTTTGCCGATTCAATGAGCTTTGCGGCGGTGCGCTTGGTGTGGGCAAAGAGATCCGTCTCATCGCCCATGTTGCTCAGATCCTCGGTGCAGAGGGTGACATAGACGGCGGGCGAGCGCCTGAGCATATGCTCGATGACCTTGTGCTCCTGAGCGGTGAAGCCCCTGAAGCCGTCGATGAATACGAGCCTATCGGCGAAATAATCGCTCTCGGGCAGCAACTCGTTCAGCTCGCCGAGCAGGTCGTCGGGGTCAAAATAGCTGCTGCCGACCAAGGCGTTATATGCTTCGAGGGCGAGTGAGATATCGGCGAGCTTGCTTTTCAGCAGGCAGTCCTCCATCTCCGCCGCGGCGAGAGCCAGCTGCTCGGGCGGCACGGCGCTCTGCTTGAATTCGGAGGCAAGCGACACGAATTCCTCTATCACGGAGCTTCTCTCGGTATGCTCGGAGTAAAGGTTGAGCTTATCTTTGACTGCCTCAAGTGCGAAGCTCATCAGCGCCGCCTTCGCGGGCTCGTCGAGACGCCTGCGCTCGTGGAAGGCGGGCTTGCCGACCAGCTTCTCGGCAAGGCTCGTGAAGCTGAGCACATCGATGCCGGCAAAGCGCTCCGCTCCCATCCTGCCGAGCATTATCTTTTCGCTCATAAATGAGAACTGCTCGGGCACGATGAGAGTTATTGACTATTCGGCCTCTCTATTTTGCGCACTTCCCTGCTTCGACGCTGATTTTTTTGCCTGCGGCGGAGAAGCCGTCTATCAGCTCGGTGATATGGGTGGTTTTGCCCCCGCCGGCACGGGCGAGTATCAGATACAGCATAGCTTTCACCTTATTGATAAAATGTTATGATAAATTATATCATATATTAATCGTTTTGTCAGCAACTTTGTGTCCGCTTTTCGGTACAGAGCCGAATTTTTCGGTTTTTAGTCATTTTTGACCGTAAAAGCCCGTTTCAAGCGGATTTTCCCCTTTGCGGCGGTCTTGCTCGGCGTGAGAGGCCGTAGAATGCAAAACGGAATGTTGACAACAAAAGTTCCATATGATAAAATAATCAGTAATACTCGGGGATTATTACATTCCCGCAAAAACCGAAAGGAGAAAATCCCACATGGATGACCCCGGCCCTGCGCTCGATATCATTCTTAAATTAGTCCTGCTTTTTGTCCTCATCTTCTTCAACGCATTCTTTGCGATGAGCGAGATAGCGATAATCTCCCTCAACGACACCAAGATGCAGAAGCTCGCCGAGGAGGGCAATAAAAAAGCAAAGCAGATCGTTAAGCTCACCGAGAACCCCAACAGGTTCCTCTCCACTATTCAGATAGGCGTTACCCTCGCGGGCTTCCTTGCATCGGCTTCGGCGTCACAGAATTTCGCCGACCTGCTCGTGAATGCACTTAAACACACCGCGATAGTCAACGTCATACCCGAGAGCGTCATAAACGGCATTTCCGTCGTGCTTATCACCATAATCACCTCTTATTTCTCGCTCGTTTTGGGCGAGCTTGCCCCCAAGAGGATCGCGATGCAGGTGCCCGAAAAAGTGTCGTTCAAGGTGGTAGGTATCCTGCTGTTCATTGCGAAGATAACCAAGCCATTTGTCAAGGTGCTCTCCGTGTCGACCAACGGCGTGGTCCGTCTGTTCGGATTTGACCCCAACGCTGACGAAGAAAACGTCACCGAGGAGGAGATCCGTATGATGGTCGATGTCGGCGGCGAAAAGGGCGTTATCGAGGACTCGCAAAAAGAGATGATAGACAACATCTTTGAGTTCGACGACCTTGACGCAGGCGATATAATGACCCACCGCACCGACATGACGGCGATCGAAGTCTCCCGCTCGCTCGAGGAGGTCGCCGAGCTTGCCATTGAAAACGGTTACTCCAGGATCCCCGTGTATGAGGACGACCCCGACAGCATCGTCGGCGTGCTCTATGCCAAGGATCTGTTAAAATACGTCGGTCACAACATTCCCGCAGATTTGACTATATCCAAGGTCATGCGTAAGGCGCTCTATGTGCCCGAAACTCAGAGCTGCGGCGATCTCTTCAAGGCGATGAACGACAGCCACACGCAGTTCGCGGTGGTGGTCGATGAATACGGCGGCACCGCCGGCATAGTTACCCTTGAGGACGTGCTCGAATCCATCGTAGGCAATATCCAGGACGAATATGACGACGAGGATGAAGAAATAGTACAGATAAACGAGACCACATTTACCATTGACGGTATCACCGACCTCGACGAGGTCGACGAGCTGGTAGGCACCAAGCTCCCGGAGGGCGATTACGACACCCTCGGCGGCTTCGTCATCAGCCTGCTCGGTTATCTCCCGTCCGAGAGCGACCCGGAGCCCGCCGTCGCCGAATATGATAATCTCCGCTTCACCGTCCTCAACTTTGAGGATCGCCGTATAGGCGAGATCAAGGTCGAGATCCTCCCGAAAGAGGAGAACGAGGACGAGGACAGCGACTCCAAGTCCAAAGACAAGGATAAGGATAAAGGCAAGGACAAGGACAAAGACTAATACTTAGGCGGGCTGTTCCCATGCAGCCCGCTTTTTAAATTAGAATATATATTTGTTTTAAAGAGGTATATATTATGAAAAGACTTGACGTAATACCCAAGCCTAACAAAGTCGAGTTCCTCGGCGGCGAAGTCGATCCGTCGGAGCTTGAGATAACCTATATCGAGGACAAGTCCCTTGCGGACGAGGCGTATGTGCTCACTGTCGTAAAGAGCGGCACCGAGCTGCGCTACGGCTCGCCGAGCGGCAAATTCTACGGCGAGCAGACCCTCGCCCAGCTCGGCGAAAGCTGCCCCAGAGTCCGTATTGAGGACAGACCCGCTTATAAATACAGGGGCTTTATGCTCGACACCGTGCGCCATATCTTCACCGTCGAGCAGACGAAGAAGATAATCGACGCTGCCGCAGAGGTCAAGATGAACAGGATGCATTGGCACCTGACGGACGATCAGGGCTTCCGCCTGACGCTCGACTCCCACCCCGAGATAACCGAGAAAGCCTCTGTCAGACCCGACTCCGCCTTCGGCAGCCTTGATGAGCACGGCGAATACGGCGGCTGCTTCACCAAGGACGAGCTGCGCGAGATAGTCGATTACTGCGCCGAGCGTTTCATCACCGTCATTCCCGAATTCGACGTGCCCGGCCATTGCTCCGCCCTGCTCCATGCCTGCCCGCAGCTCTCATGCTCCGGCGGCGAGGTCGAGGTCAAGACCCACCAGGGCATTTTTGAGGATATCCTCTGCGCCGGCAAGGATGAGACCTTGCAGGTCGTGTTTGACATTCTCTCAGAAATCATTGATATCTTCCCCTCCGAATATATCCATATCGGCGGCGACGAAGCGCCCAAGAAGCATTGGCAGAGCTGCCCCGATTGCCAAAGGCGCATCAAAGAGAATTCACTCAAAAACGAGGAGGAGCTGCAGGGCTGGTTCACAAATCAGATCGTTGAGTTCCTCGCCTCCAAGGGCAGGAAGGCGATAGTTTGGAATGAGAGCCTCAACAGCGGCATAGTCGACGGCAGCGTCACCGTGCAGATGTGGATGGATAAAAAGAAGCGCTCCTATGCCTTCGCCGACAAGGGCGGCAAGGTCATAGCCTCCGACTTCTTCCACTACTACTGCGACTACCCCTACGCCATGACTCCGCTGATCAAGACCTATAATTATGAGCCTGCGCCCAAGAAGCTGAAGAAGCCCGAGAATATAATCGGTGTTGAAACGCCCATATGGACGGAGTTTATCAACAACTTTGACAGGCTCTGTGAATTATTCTTCCCGAGGCTTGCCGCCGTCGCCGAGACGGGCTGGACGGACAGGGAGAATAAGAGCGCGGCGGATTTTATGCGCCGATTCAGGATCTACGCCCCGCACCTTGAGCGGCTCGGCATCAAGCCCGCCCCGCCGCAGGAGTGGAATCCCTCGCCCATCGCCCGCATCAGAGGCACATTCTCATTCACGCACAACATGGTGATGAAAAAAGGCGAAAAGTAAACAGTCACATTGCGGTCGGGATATGCTCCCGATCGCTTTTTTGATATAATTCCATTGACTGCACGGCTGAAAAATGCTATTATCATAATATAAACGGCAATTTTCGCCGCAAAACGATGTAAACTCGGGTTTACATCGGCGATAATTTTCAAAATGTATATTAAAGTTGGTTGCTTCGGCGGCTCAAGCGGGATATAATGCGGTTGTATTCAAAAAAGCCGCTAAGGAGGAGAAGATATGGATATAGGAGAAAAAATTCAGAAATTAAGAAGAGAAAAGGGTCTGTCTCAGGAGGCTCTTGCCGAGGCGCTCGGCGTTTCGAGGCAGTCCGTTTCAAAGTGGGAGTCGGGTGCTGTGCTGCCCGATACCGATAAGATAATAGCGATGAGCGAGCTTTTCGGCATTTCGACCGATTTCCTGCTCAAGGGCGATTTCGCCCCGGTGACCGCTCCCGCAGACGGAGCCGCCGCCCCGCCGCAGGAGAGCAAAAAGAAACCGAAGAAGGCAGCCCGCATTATCGCCCTCGTGCTTACGATATGCATCGTTATAACCGCCGTTGCGGTGCCCGTGCATTACGGCGGGTTCCGTGAGACGTGGTGGGCGCTGAACGGCGGCAAGGTGGAGTACCCCTATGTTTTTGTCCACGGTCTCGGCGGCTGGGGCGAGGGCGAGGGGATAAACAAGGCCGTCCAATATTGGGGCGGCGGTACCTTTGACCTGAAGCAGTACCTGACCGCTCAAGGCTATGAGGTCTATATGCCGAGCGTCGGCCCGATATCGAGCGCGTGGGACAGAGCCTGCGAGCTGTACGCCATGCTGACAGGCTCAACGGTCGATTACGGCGCGGCGCATTCGGCGGAGCATAACCACGCCCGCTACGGCAGGTCATACAGCGCAATGTTTGAGGGCTGGGGCGACAAGAAAAACGGCGGTCAGCGCATTAAGATAAATCTTGTCGGCCACAGCTTCGGCGGCGCAACGGTTAGGCTTTTGGCTTCGCTGCTTGCCTACGGCGACGAGGCTGAGCGGGCGGCGAGCGGCAGCGAGACTTCGCCGCTTTTCACCGGCGGAAAGGGCGACTGGGTCAACAGCGTCATAACCCTCTGCGCCCCGCATAACGGCTCCTCGCTCACCGAGGTGCTC
>ERZ827492.2287-NODE-2287-length-13703-cov-11.480437_pt1 | contig 13703 bp, 13 predicted proteins | sample MGYA00519704_ERZ827492 | MGnify/ENA primary metagenome ERZ827492 (study PRJEB31778, sample SAMEA3449325) | human gut metagenome | biome: human gut; feature: human-associated habitat; material: faeces | place: United Kingdom | collected 2010/2012 ...
TCGGGACATTTCCCCCTGATAGGGGGAATCGGCCCCTGGAAGGGGAGCCAAGGGGTGTGCATCGCCGGAAGTACTCAGAATTGAGCGGCGCCCCCTTTTCTTGTCGAAAATCTACAATTCCCTGGCCGGGAAACGGCTTTTCTTTTTGCACTATTACTTCTTTACATTAGCGCATCAGTATGGTAAATTATTAGCACGATAAACAAACACCCACACGGAACAACTTCAGGAGGAACAAGAAATGAAAAAGATGATCGCTCTGCTGCTCGCAGCCATGATGGTACTTTCCATGGCCGCCTGTGCATCCAAGACCGCCGATTCCGACCTCGCCTACATCCAGGACAAGGGCACGCTCGTCATCGGCATCACCGACTTTGAGCCGATGGACTACAAGGACGCCGACGGCAGCTGGATCGGCTTCGACGCCGACATGGCCAAGGCCTTCGCAGAATCCCTCGGCGTCACCGCCGAATTCGTCGAGATCGACTGGGACAACAAGATCCTCGAGCTCGACAGCAAGACCATCGACTGCGTCTGGAACGGCATGACCCTGACCGCCGAGGTCACGAGCACGATGGAATGCTCCAACGCCTACTGCAACAACGCGCAGGTCGTCATCGTCCCGGCTGACAAGGCAAGCGAATACCAGACCGTCGAATCCGTCAAGGACCTGACCTTCGCCGCCGAGGCCGGCTCCGCCGGTGAGGCCGAGCTGACTGCGCTTGGCTATACCGTCACCCCCGTCAAGGCCCAGTCCGACGCGCTGATGGAGGTCGCCGCCGGCACTTCTGACGCCGCTGTCATCGACTCGCTCATGGCCGCCGCGATGGTCGGCGAGGGCACGGGCTACGCCAGCCTGACCTACACCTGCGGCCTCAACTCCGAGGAATACGGCGTCGGCTTCCGCAAGGGCTCCGATCTTGCCCAGAAGCTGAACGAGTTCTTCCAGTCCAGCTACGCCGACGGCTCCATGATGCAGATCGCCGAGACCTACGGCGTGCAGGCAGCCATCATCGAGCAGAAGTGATTGACACGGCGCGCGATTTCCGATAAGATAGTCCATGGTTTCCCCGGTGGATGCCCCGCCGGGGAAACCGTGCGCTCCTGAACAAACGAGAAAAGGCAGGACAACCACATGACAACCTTCTCCGAGCAGTTCCCTATCGTATTTCAGGCCCTGAATGTGGGCTTTTTGCAGACGCTCAAGCTGTTTTTTGTGACGCTCATCGGCGCGATCCCGCTGGGTCTGATCATCTCCTTCGGCTCCATGAGCCGCTGGTCGCCGCTGGGCTTTCTGCGTCCGTATCTGAAAAATCTCCCCAAGGACGGCAAGCTCACCTGGTGGCAGAAGACGCAGCTATGGTTCGCGGTCGACTTCCGGCCCATCCGCCTGATCGTGCGTTTCGTCATCTGGGTCGTGCGCGGCACGCCGCTGATGCTGCAGCTGCTGGTGTTCTACTACTTCCCCGGCCTTGTGCTGCACAAGAATATCTGGGGCAGCGGCGAGGCAGGGCGCTTCCTCGCATCGTCGATCGCGTTCATCTTCAACTACGCGTGCTATTTCTCCGAGATCTTCCGCGGCGGCATCCAGGGCGTCCCGAAGGGGCAGCAGGAGGCTGGGCAGGTGCTCGGCATGACGAGCACGCAGATCTTCTTCAAGGTGACGCTGCTGCAGATGGTCAAGCGCATCGTGCCGCCCATGTCCAACGAGGTCATCACGCTGGTCAAGGACACGTCGCTCTCCCGCATCATCGCCCTGCAGGAGATCATCTGGGCCGGTCAGGCATTCCTGAAGGGCACGCAGGGCATCTCCGGCGCGATCTGGCCGCTGTTCTTCACGGGCATTTATTATCTGATCTTCTCCGGTCTTCTGACGCTGGCGCTCGGCAAGCTGGAAAAGAAACTCGACTATTTCAAGGCGTAAGGAGGCGGCGGCATGTCAGTTCTGGAAGTCAGAAATCTCAAAAAAAGCTTTGACGCGCATACCGTCGTTTTGCGGGGCGTCGACTTTTCACTGGAAAAGGGCGAGACCATCGCCATCATCGGCTCGTCCGGCAGCGGCAAGACGACGCTGCTGCGCTGCCTCAATTTCCTGACCGTCCCCGACGAGGGGCAGATCGCGGTAAACGGCGAGACGCTCTTCGACGCGGCGGACCCCAACACGCAGAAAGAGAGCGAGATCCGCCGCAAGCGGCTGCATTTCGGCCTCGTGTTTCAGAATTTCAATCTGTTCCCGCAATACACGGCCCGGCAGAACGTCATGCTTGCCAGCGAGCTGCTGGCCAAAGAGCAGCCGGACTACAAGGCCCGCAAAAAGCAGATCCACGCACAGATCGCCGCGCATGCGGAGGAGCTGCTCACGCAGGTGGGGCTGAAGGAGAAAATGGACCTCTACCCGCACCAGCTCTCCGGCGGCCAGCAGCAGCGCGTGGCCATCGCGCGGGCGCTGGCGCTGCAGCCGGACATCCTCTGCTTCGACGAGCCGACCTCCGCCCTCGACCCGGAGCTGACCGGCGAGGTTCTGAAGGTCATCCGCTCGCTTTCCGAGCAGCACATGACCATGATCATCGTCACGCATGAGATGGCCTTCGCCCGCGACGTGGCCGACCGCGTGATCTTCATGGACGGCGGCGTGATCGTGGAGCAGGGCCCGGCGCACGACGTCATCGAAAACCCGCAGGCTGAGCGCACGCGCCAGTTCCTCGCGCGCTACCGCGAAAACCAGTAACTGCAGGGCTTCTATCTGATCCTTCATATACGCAGATACCGTGAAACACAAGATATTGTGTTTCACGGCTTTTTCTATCGTCGATATCCACAAAATATAGTCCAAGATGCTTGACAGCGGCCCCAATATCCGGTATAGTTATGACTGCACCGCACCGGGAAGCAACAAAACCTGTCCCCGCGCGTTTTTTTACGCGCGCAGAAATAGAAAGAGAGGAACCGCCCATGAAGATCATCAAGCGAAACGGCTCGGAGGCTACCTTCGATCTGGTCAAGATCATCGCGGCCGTGACCAAGGCCAACAACGTCGTCGCAGAGGACGCGCGCATGACGCCGATGCAGATCCGCCGCATCGCCGAGAGTGTGGAAAACAGCTGTCTGTCCATGAACCGTGCCCTGTCCGTCGAGGAGATCCAGGACCTGGTCGAGGACCAGATCATGGCGCACGGCGCGTTTGAGGTCGCCAAGAACTATATCACCTACCGCTATACCCGCACGCTCGTCCGCAAGTCCAACACGACGGACGAGAAGATCCTGTCCCTCATCGAGTCGAACAACGAAGAGGTCAAGCAGGAAAACTCCAACAAGAACCCGACCGTCAACGCCGTCCAGCGCGACTATATGGCAGGCGAGGTCTCCAAGGATCTGACGGCCCGCGTGCTGCTGCCGCAGGACATCGTCGAGGCGCATAACGAGGGCATCATCCACTTCCACGACGCGGATTACTTCGCCCAGCATATGCACAACTGCGATCTGGTCAATCTCGAGGATATGCTGCAGAACGGCACGGTCATCTCCGGCACGCTCATCGAAAAGCCGCACAGCTTCTCCACGGCCTGCAACATCGCCACGCAGATCATCGCGCAGATCGCCTCCAACCAGTATGGCGGCCAGTCCATTTCGCTGACGCACCTGGCGCCGTTCGTCGACGTCTCCCGGCAGAAGATCCGCCGGACCGTCCTGGAGGAGATCAAGTCCTTCGGCGTGCAGCCGTCGGAGGAGACGATCTCCAGGGTCGTCGAGACCCGGCTGCGCGACGAGATCCGCCGCGGCGTGCAGACCATCCAGTATCAGGTCGTCACGCTCATGACCACCAACGGGCAGGCACCGTTCATCACGGTCTTCATGTACCTCGGCGAGGCCCGGAACGAGCAGGAGCGTAAGGATCTGGCCATCATCATCGAAGAGACGCTCCGCCAGCGCATCGAGGGCGTCAAGAACGAAAAGGGCGTGTGGATCACACCCGCCTTCCCGAAGCTCATCTACGTCCTCGAGAAGGACAACATCACGGAAGACAGCCCCTACTGGGAGCTGACGAAGCTCGCCGCCCGCTGCACCGCCAAGCGCATGGTGCCGGACTATATCTCCGAGAAGAAGATGCGCGAGCTGAAGCTCTCCAAGGGCGAGACCGCAGGCCACGGCGACGTGTACACCTGCATGGGCTGCCGCAGCTTCCTGACGCCGGACCGGTCCGGCAACGGCTGGAACAACGTGGCGAACGCGGGCAACTACGAGCCGGGCAAGCCCAAGTACTACGGCCGGTTCAACCAGGGCGTCGTGACGATCAATCTGGTCGACGTGGCGCTGTCCTCCGGCGGCGGGCTGGATAAATTCTGGCGTATTTTTGACGAGCGGCTCGATCTGTGCTACCGCGCGCTCATGTGCCGCCACAACCGACTCAAGGGGACGCTCTCCGACGCGGCCCCGATCCTCTGGCAGTATGGCGCGCTGGCCCGGCTCAAAAAGGGCGAGCCCATCGACAAGCTGCTCTACGGCGGCTACTCGACGATCTCGCTCGGCTACGCGGGGCTCTATGAGTGCGTGAAGTACATGACCGGCAAGTCCCACACCGACCCGGCCGCGACGCCCTTCGCGCTCGACATCATGCACCATCTCAACGACGCCTGTGCCAAGTGGAAGGCCGAGACCGACATCGACTTCTCCCTCTACGGCACGCCGCTGGAGTCCACGACGTATAAATTCGCCAAGTGCCTGCAGAAGCGCTTCGGCGTCATCCCGGGCATCACGGACAAGAACTATATCACCAACTCCTATCACATCCACGTGACGGAGCAGATCAACGCCTTTGACAAGCTGGCGTTCGAGTCGCAGTTCCAGGCGCTCTCGCCCGGCGGCGCGATCAGCTATGTCGAGGTCCCGAACATGCAGCAGAACCTCGACGCCGTGCTGGAGGTCATGAAGTTCATCTACGACCACATCATGTACGCCGAGCTGAACACGAAGTCCGACTACTGTCAGGTCTGCGGCTACGACGGCGAGATCGAGATCAAGGAGGACAAGGACGGCAAGCTCATCTGGGTCTGCCCGCAGTGCGGCAACACCGACCAGTCCAAGATGAACGTCGCCCGCCGTACCTGCGGCTACATCGGCACCCAGTACTGGAACCAGGGCCGCACCCAGGAGATCCGCGACCGCGTGCTGCATCTGTGACCCGCAAAACTCATAAAAATAACCGAAGCAGGCAAGCCTGCTTCGGTTTTTTCTGTTTATGCCTGTGTATCGAAGATGGTCTGCAGGATCTCATCCTTGGTGACGCCGCCAAAGTAGACGGGCAGGTCAAAGCCGTCCAGCACCTTTCCGAACGCCTCGGGGCGGAACTGGCAGCCGGTCAGCGCAGCGGTCACGGCGTCCATGCTGGCGGCCGCCATGAAATCGCCGTAGAAGCGGATCTGCTCGGCCTTGCCCTCGTGGATCTCCGCATAGACCTCCAGATTGCCGCCCGGCCAGCGGCGCTTGCCGGTGTAGTTGTAGCGGGGAGATCTGCCGTAGGTCCATTCCCAGGTGTCGTACTTCTCCTCCTTCAGCCGCTGCACCTGCGCCAGCTCCTCCGCGGTCAGCTGCTCCGGGGCGACATCGGTCTTGCCGAGGCTCACGCGCAGGTGCGCCCAGAAGTCCTGCAGCGTCATATCCTGCTTCAGGAACGAGCGGATGTTGCCGATGCGGCTGCGGACGGATTTGCGGCCCTTGGACCGGAATTTCTCCGGGTCGACGTTCAGCGCGCCCGCCACCATGTCCGGGTCGGAGTCGAACAGCAGCGTCCCGTGGTGCAGGATGCGGGTCTTGTACACGCGCTGGGCCGTGCCGGAGACCTTCCGGCCCTCGACCAGGATATCGTTGCGGCCCGAAGCCTCCGCCTGCAGTCCGAGCGAGGCCAGCGCGTCCACGACCGGCGCGGTGAAGCGCTCGAGCCGCAGGCTGCCCGCCTCTTCGTCGGTGATGAACGAGTAGTTGAGATTGCCGAGATCGTGATACACCGCACCGCCGCCCGTCGTGCGCCGCACGACATGCACGCCGTGGGCCTCGACAAAGGCGCGGTTGATCTCCGCGGCGGTATTCTGGTTCTGGCCGACGACGACGGTATTGTCGTTCTGCCAGAGGATCAGATAGTCGCCGTCCATGCGGTGGGTCAGGACGTATTCTTCAAACGCCAGATTGTAGGCCGGATCGGTCGAACCGGTCTCCAGATAGTGCAGCCGTTCCATTTGCTTCTCCTTTTATTCTGCCAGGTTCCAGAGCATCACGGCCAGAAGCTGCGTGATGCGCTCCATATCCTCGGCCGGGATATATTCGAACCGGCCGTGGAAGTTTTCGCCGCCCGTGCAGAGGTTCGGGCACGGCAGCCCCTCGAACGAGAGCCGCGCGCCGTCCGTGCCGCCGCGGATGGGGACGACCTTCGGCTCGATGCCGAGCTGCTCCATGGCCCGTTTCGCGTTTTCGATCAGGAACATGCAGGGCTCGATCTTCTCTTTCATGTTGTAATAGCTGTCGCGCAGCGTGAGTTCCACGGTCCCGGCGCCGTAGCGGCGGTCGATCTCGGCGCAGACCTTCTGCATGACGGCCTTGCGGTCTTCAAACTTCGCGCGGTCATGGTCGCGGATGATATAGTGCAGCTCCGCCTGCTCCGTTTCGCCCTGCATGCCGGTCAGATGGTAGAAGCCCTCGTAGCCGTCGGTGTAGTACGGCGTTTCAAGCGCGGGCAGCAGCCCGTGCAGCTCCATGGCGACGAGCGCGGCGTTGACCATCTGCCCCTTGGCCGAGCCCGGGTGGATGGACTTGCCGCGGATGACGATCTTCGCGCTCGCGGCATTGAAATTCTCATATTCCAGCTCACCGATGGCTCCGCCGTCGACGGTATAGGCGTAATCCGCGCCGAAGCCCGCGACGTCGAACCGGTCCGCGCCGCGGCCGATCTCCTCATCGGGCGTGAAGGCAAGCTTCACGGTGCCATGCTTCCGGTCGGACGTGAGCAGCAGCTCGGCCGCGGACAAAATCTCCGCCACGCCGGCCTTGTCGTCCGCGCCGAGGAGCGTCGTGCCGTCGGTGACGATCAGGCGCTTGCCGATGGCATGCTTCATCTGCGGATATTCCTCCGGAGAGAGCACGATGTGCTTTTCTTCGTTCAGCACCACGTCGCCGCCATCATAGGCTTCGGTGACGCGGGCGCGGATGTTCTCGCCCGGGGCGTCCGGCGCGGTATCCATGTGGGCGATGAGGCCGTAGACAGGGATATCCTTTTCGCAGTTGGCCGGGATCGTGCCGTAGACGTAGCCGTCCGCGTCGACATGCGCGTCGGCGATGCCCATGTCCTGCATCTGCCGGACCAGTTCTTCGGCCAGCGCCAGCTGCCGCGGCGTCGAGGGGCAGGTCTCCGACCGCTCATCCGAGGTGGTGGGGTAGGAGACCAGTTTCAGAAAACGATCAATGACAGTCATTGTGCTGCTCCTTTCGTGTGCGGCCGGTTCAGGCCTTCTGCGGTTCCATGGCGTCCGAGAGCGTGTCGGTCAGGGCGGCGCGGAACAGGCTCCCGGCGTTTTCGTGGACGATGTTGAGGGCCGGGACGGCCTGCCCGAGCTCGATCTTGCTGTCCATAAACAGATCGAGATCCAGCATGAAGACCTTTTCCTCGGTCGTCTCGCGGGTGCGGTTGTTGACCTTGCGCAGCAGGCCCGGGCCGGATTTGACGTTGGCCTTCGCCCCACCCGGCACCTGGAAGGTGGCGGAGAGCTCGTGCTTCAAAAACGCCGTCTCCTGTGCGTCCTCCTCGCCCATCAGGCCGAGGAAGCCGGGGGTGATGAGCTCCTTCCAGAGCATTCCGTCCAGCCCCAGCGCTTCCCGGCGGAAGGCGTTGACATACCGCAGGCCCACGCGCGTGAACCACGAGGGATGATAGGTCTCGATGAAGGCCGCCAGCACCCGGTCGAGCCGCTGGGCAAAATCCTCCCAGCGGGTATAGCCGTAGGTGGAAAGGGCGATAAATCCCTTGGTCAGGCTCACGCGCCACTGGCCCTCGGCGGAGACGAACTGATAATTGTTGACCGTCCCCTGCGGTACGGGCTTGCCGTTCACCATCTGCGGCGGCAGCTGCTCGATCTTCTTCTCATACTGCGGATAGTCGCGGCGGATCCGCTCCTGAAAGTCCGCGGGCTCGCTGACGTCGATCTTCAGGATCTCCGGGAAGCGCAGCTGGCAGATGACCTCGACCAGCTGCCGTTTGGCATAGATCACGCGTTCATCATTGGAAAACATGGCGCACTCACCTTTCACAACATTTTATATCATAATACTATATTTATCGGAAAAAGCAAGCCCGGCAAACCGGCTTGGCAAATTGCGGATTTGGTGCTATACTGGATCTGTATCTTGATCTCAGGAGGTTCTGGAATGGGATTTCTGCGTCTTCTCGCGGCCGGGCGGACCGCCGTGCTGGACGGTTTTTTCTCCGGCCTGACGTATTTCGGCTCGGAGCTGGCGTTTATGGCGGCGGCGCTGCTGATGTTCTGGTGCATCGATAAGCGGCAGGGGTATTATGTGTTTCTGGTCGGTGCGTTCGGCACGATCTGCAACCAGTTTCTGAAGCTTGCCTTCCGCATCCCGCGCCCATGGGTGCTCGACCCGGAGTTTCAGATCGTCGAGGCCGCCCGCGCGGACGCGACCGGCTACTCCTTCCCCTCCGGCCACACGCAGAACATCGTCGGCACGACGGCCTCGCTCTTTGCCTGCCGGAAGGAGAAATGGGTGCGGATCGTGTGCGCGGTGCTGATGGTGCTCGTGCCGTTCTCGCGGATGTATCTGGGCGTGCACACGCCGCTGGATGTGGGCGTGTCGTTCGTGCTGGCGCTGGCGCTGGCCGCGGCGCTCTATCCCGCGTTCCGGACGGAGCAGACCGCGAAAAAGGCCACGCCGTGGATCCTGCTCGGCGCGGCGGCGCTCTGCGGCGGGTATCTGCTCTACGCCTCGGCGCAGGCCCGGTGCGACTGGCCCGCGGGCAGCGAGGATCTTGCCAACACCACGCATGGTCTCAAAAACGCGTACACCATGATGGGCGCGCTGCTCGGCTTTCTGATCGTGTATTTTGCCGATGAGAAGAAGCTCCGGTTTGACGTGCATGCACCGTTCTGGGGACAGGTTTTGAAGCTGGTTTTGGGGCTGGCGCTGATCGTTGCGATCAAGGCGGGGCTCAAGCCTCTGCTCGTCACCCTGTTTGCAGGTTCGCAGGCGGAGAGCTTCGTGCGGTATTTTGTGATCGTCATCTTCGCGGGCATCGTCTGGCCGCTCACGTTCCCGTTCTTCGCGAACATCGGAAAGAAGGGCAAGGCGGCATGACGGCGCTGTGGATCCTTCTGGCCGCGCTGCTGGTCCTGCTGCTTGCGGGGCTCGGCTGCTTCGAGCTGGCCTGCGCCCGGCGGCCGCAGCCGGATATGGCGGACCCTGCCGTGCTGAAGCAGTCAAAATACGCGCCGCTGGCGGATGAGATCCTGTCCGGCATCGCATTCTGGCGGGCGCAGGAGCCGGAGGATATCTTCCTGCCGAGCTTTGACGGGCTGCGCCTGCACGGCCAGCTCGTGCAGCAGCCGGAGTCGAAGGGGACGATTCTGCTGTTCCACGGCTACCGGTCGAGCTGGGCGATCGACTTTTCGATCATCCTGCCCTACTATCATTCGCTCGGCTATGACCTGCTCGTCGTCGACGAACGCGCGCACGGGCAGTCGGAGGGCGACTATATCACCTTCGGCGTCCGCGAACGCAGGGACGTCGTCACCTGGGCGCAGTACGCCGCCATGCACTTCGGCCCGGCGCATCCGCTGATCCTCGACGGACTGTCGATGGGCGCGGCGACGGTGCTGATGGCATCGGAGCTGGAGCTTCCGGCCTCGGTGCGGGGCATCATTGCCGACTGCGGCTTCTCTTCGCCGTATGCGATCATGAAAAGCGTGCTGCACTGGCGCTGCCCGTGGCTCGTCTCCGGGCCGCTGCTGGCGCTTACCGGCGTTTTTACCCGGCTGTTCGGCGGCTTCGGCCTGCGGGAGGTCTCGGCGACGGAGGCCGTCGCCCACACGAAGCTGCCCATCCTCTTCATCCACGGCACCGGCGACCGGTTTGTCCCCTGCTCCATGTCGCAGGCGGCGTATGACGCCTGCACGGGAGAAAAGCGGCTGATCCTGGTCGAGGGCGCCGGACACGGACAGAGCTATCTGGTCGACCGCCCGCGCGTACAGGCGGCCGTCCGCGAATTTCTTACCGACTACGTTTTACAGGAGGCATCCACATGAGACAGCAGCATGAAATCACCACCTCTGCGCCGCTGCTCGGCAAGGACGGCGATCTGCTCGAGCCCGGCTGGGCCCGCTCGCTCCTGCCCGTCTACCGCCGCGCGGATATCAAGGCCAGCCCCATGCGCATCAAGGAATGGGACTACTATCTCATCACCGACGGCCATATCGGCCTCGCGCTCACCATCGCGGACAACGGCTACATGGGCCTCGACTCCATCTCCTTTTTGCACTTCGATGAGGGCTGGGAGCAGACCACGAGCCGCATGCGCGCCCTGCCGCTGGGCAAAACGCACCTGCCGGAGTCTTCGGCCGACGGCGCAAGCGAGGTCGCCAGGGGCGGCTATGCCATGACCTTCTACCATGAGGACGGGCTGCGCAAGCTCTCGTTCCACATGGACAAGTTCCGGGGCAAGGACGCGATCGAGGGCATCGTCCAGCTCTCCGACGAGCCGATTGAGAGCATGGTCATCGCCACGCCCTTTGACAAACCCGGCCATTTCTACTACAACCAGAAGATCAACTGCATGCGCGCCGAGGGCTGGATCGAGCTGGGTGACCGCCGGTTCGAGCTGACGAAGGACAAATTCTTCGCCGTGCTCGACTGGGGCCGCGGCGTATGGACCTATCACAACACCTGGTACTGGGGCAGCGCCTCGGGCGAGCTCGACGGCGTGCCGTTCGGCTGGAACATCGGCTACGGCTTCGGCAACACTGAGGCCGCGACGGAAAACGTGCTGTTCTATGACGGCAGGATCCACAAGCTCAGCGAGGTCAGATTCGAGATCCCCATGGATGAGGACGGCTTTGAGGACTTCATGAAGCCCTGGGTCTTCACCAGCGACGACAACCGGTTCTACATGAACTTCACCCCCGTGCTCGACCGCAGCGCGTTCATGAGCGCGGGCGTAGTGCTCTCCGACCAGCATCAGGTCTTCGGCCGCTTTACGGGCCGCATCACGCTCGACGACGGGACGGTCCTGCCCGTGCGCGACTTCTTCGGCTTCGCCGAGAAGGTCGAAAACAAGTGGTGAGGCGATGCTGACCTACGACCTGTCCGGCGGCGGACAGCCGAAATATTACCGGCTCTACACCTGCATCCGGGAGGATATCCTCCGGGCCGAGCTTCTGCCCGGGCAGAAGCTGCCGTCCAAGCGGGCGCTGGCCGAGCATCTGCATGTGAGCATCGCCACGGTCTCCGGCGCGTATGAGCAGCTGGTGGACGAGGGGTATCTGGCGGCAAAGCCGCGCAGCGGCTATTATGTCAGCGCCATCTCCCGCCTGCCCTCCGGCTCTGCGGCGCAGCCGCGGCTGCGGATGCTGCCCGCGGACGACGCGCCCGCGCAGGAGGCTTCCGGCTACGGCTTCCGCTATTCCGCGCTGACGAAGCTCATGCGCGAGGTCATCGCCGACTGCGGCACGCGGCTGCTGGAAAAGCCGCCGCACTACGGCTGCGCGGAGCTGCGAAACGCGATCGCGGAATATCTGCTGCGCTACCGCGGGATGCTCGCCCAGCCGGAATGCATCGTGATCGGCTCCGGCGCGGAGTATCTCTACGGGCTCGTCGTGCAGCTGCTGGGGCGGGACCGGGTCTACGGGCTGGAGGATCCGGGCTATGAGAAGGTCCGGCAGGTCTACGCGGCCAACGGCGCAGTCTGCGAGCTGCTGCCGATGTCGGACGACGGCATCCGCGCGGACGCGCTGCAGCGCACAGACGCGACCGTCCTGCATGTCACGCCGTTCCACAGCTTCCCGACCGGCATCACGACCTCCGCTGCCAAGCGCAGCGAATATCTCGCCTGGGCCGCCGGGCGGGACGCGATTTTGATCGAGGACGATTTCGACTCGGAATTTTCCGAGAACAAAAAGCCCCTGCAGACGCTCTATTCCATGGACCGGCGCGGCTGCGTGATCTACATCAACACGTTCTCGCATTCGCTTGCGCCGTCCATGCGTATGGGCTACATGGTGCTGCCGGAGGCGCTGATGGCGCGCTACCGCGAACAGCTTGGCTTCTACTCCTGCTCCGTGCCGCTGTTTGACCAGTATGTGCTCGCCCGGTTCATCTCCCAGGGCTATTTTGAGCGGCATCTCAACCGCCTGCGGCGGCAGAACAAGGGAAAACCCGAATAAAAAGGCACAACCACCGGCCATGCCGGCGGTTGTCTTTCCACAGCAAAAAACAGGACGGCCATAGCTGGGTGTACGTAAGACAGTATTGCGCCGAGATTGACGAAGCGGCACGAAATCGCATGGAGCTGATCGTGCCGGAGCTGGTGAAGCGCAACGGCGTGACCGAACAGCTGAAAGCCGAAAACCAAATGGAATGGGTGCGGCAGATGAACGCTTGCAAGGCACAGGCAGAGGAAGTTGTGAAGTTTGAGCTGATTTATGACTGATACTGAGAGCGCCTGGACAAATAAAGTTCGGGCGTTCAGAATTTCCTGAACGAACTGTATCTTTTTCACAAAACCTATTGACAAGAGAACTTGGCAGAGGTGTTCATATGAAAAAGGACGATATCTTAAACGCAAGTCGAAAAGAGCATAAGAACAAAGACTTAGCAGAAATAGAAGTGATATATCAAGCAGGAAGTCATGCAGGCAGAGTAGGTGCTTTAGTGTGTTGTCTCCTGTCCTTACTATCCTCTATGCTTGCTCATACCATGATTTATAGTCCGTGGGTTATATACTTCAGCATTCTTTCAACGCAATGGTTAGTTCGCTTTATCAAAATGAAACGAAAAAGTGATTTGGTGCTAACCATCCTATTTTTGATTCTTTCCGTCTTGGCATTTGCCGGATTTATTCGTCGCCTTTTAGAGGTGAGAGTATGAAAGAGCAGTTGCATCTGAAAAATCACTTAAAGGAAGTTCGTATGGCAGCAAATCTTTCTCAAGCACAGCTTGCAGAAATGGTGGGTGTGTCGAGAAACACTATCAGTTCTATCGAAACAGGGCAATTCAACCCAACAGCAAAGTTAGCTCTTATCCTTTGCATTGCCTTAGATAAGAAATTCGAAGAACTATTCTATTTTTAGGAGGACAGCATGGATAATTTGATATTATTGATTTTGGGGTTGTTTATTTCTGTGCTTGGCATTACAAACATCAAAGGTAATATCAGTACGATACATTCGTACAACAGACGAAAAGTAAAAGAAGAGGATATACCTAAGTACGGAAAAGTCGTTGGCACAGGCACGCTTATAATGGGAGTATCTTTTATCTTAGGGTACATTGCTTTGTTTTGGAGCGAGACCGCTATGGCAGTTATCATCCTACCGGGAGTAGTTGTTGGTTTGGGATTTATGCTCTATGGACAGTTCAAATATAACAAAGGAATTTTCTGAAAAGCGAAAACGGAAAATCCCTTTAGGAACTAAAGGGCGCACTTCTATACTCTC
>ERZ827492.2288-NODE-2288-length-13700-cov-5.420007_pt1 | contig 13700 bp, 7 predicted proteins | sample MGYA00519704_ERZ827492 | MGnify/ENA primary metagenome ERZ827492 (study PRJEB31778, sample SAMEA3449325) | human gut metagenome | biome: human gut; feature: human-associated habitat; material: faeces | place: United Kingdom | collected 2010/2012 ...
TGGCTGCATCATTGTGTAAGAAATATGATGTGACACCTCGTGGTGTTTACCGTTCTCATCTGGAAGACTTGAAAACGTTGATGAAGGAAGGTGTGAATAAGAAAGGACTGCCGAACAACCAGCGTTATAACGAAGGTGGTATATTGAAAGACAAACCGGTTGTTCAATAAATGTAAAAGTATGGGTGTGTGTCAAAACTGTCTTGTTTCTGTGCTTGATATGGGGGCAAGTACATTTTGACACCTCTCTTTTTAATATATGCCCATAAAATATTGCAAGTCCAAAAATCATGAAACGTAAAGCTCTTTATTTGTATCTGTTATTATTTTCTTTATTATGCTGTTCCGTCACTACTACAGGACAGGAGAAAAAACAGGAACGGTTTACCCTGATGGGGTTAGGTGATTCCATTACGGAAGGAGCGGATTTCTTCACTTGCTATTTGTATCCGCTTTGGGAGAAATTGTTTACAGCCGGGTATCAGTTTGATTTTATCGGTCCTCGTGAGAGTAAATGCCGGATCGGGACGCTTAATCATTGTGGTTTCAGCGGTAAGAATGTGGAGTTTTTAGAATCGAAGATCGACAGTATCTACCGGCTTTATTCGTCAGATATCGTATTGCTCCATGCCGGTCATAACCATTTTGTGGAAGAGAAACCTGTTTCCGGAATGATTGCTTCCTATAAGTCTATTATCAACAAAATACGGGCGATCAATCCGAATGTTCGTATTTTAATCGCCCAGGTAATACCAAGCGGCAAATTACCTAAATATTCGTATATTCCGGAATTGAACGAGAAGATAGCGGAAATGGTTGCCGGATTAAACTCAGGACAAGTCTTTTTGGTCAATCAGGCTCAAGACTTTAACTGGCAAGACTATACGGTGCACGATAAAGTACATCCGAATAAGGCTGGTGCGGAGAAGATGGCGACTGTCTGGTTCGAGGCCTTGAAAAAAGTACTGGCTTCATCGGAAACAGTATTCTCTCCTGATATCGTCCGGTATAAGACATTGGAAAATGGGGATTCCTTGGCACTTCACATCTTCAAGCCTCGGAATATGCAGGCAGGGGAAAAAAGGCCGGTTATTGTATATTTCTTCGGAGGAGGTTGGAAGTTAGGTACCCCGCTTCAGTTTTATCGTGAATGTGCTTATTATGCTTCAAAAGGAATGGTTGCCGTATCGGTTGATTACCGGATAGAATATCTGCATCATTCTACTCCGTTCGATAGTTTTGAGGATGCCAAAGATGCGATATGCTGGTTGCGTAGCCATGCTTCGGACTATCAGCTTGATCCGGATAAGATTGCTGTAGCGGGTGGTTCTGCCGGAGGTCATTTGGCTGCCGCACTCGGAACGATCGGAAGTGATGAGGCTGTTAATTACAGGCCGAACCTTTCCGTGTTATATTATCCGGTTGTAGATATGGTTTCGAGAGGTTATGGTTTTCCGGAAATCAAAAGAGATTTCGAAAAAATTTCACCGATCCATCATGTATCGGAAGCAACTCCCTCCACTCTGATATTGCTCGGAACGAAAGATCCGATCGTATCGGTCGAAACGATCAGATCCTATCAGGATAAACTTTTGCAAAAAGGAGTGGATTGCGAACTCCATCTCTTTGAAGGAGCCGGGCATCCGATCTTTTTATATAGAAAGCCGCTGACGGAAGATTATTATAAGGTCCGGAAGTTAACGGATGATTTTTTGAAAAGAGAGGGATTCCTGTAGTATTTGTTGTTTTCTTAATTTGGATATTCATTTATTTGAGGTTCTTGTCTAATATTGATTATTTTACAATGTTATACATCCTTTATAAACAGTACTGAAATACAGCTTTTGCTCTTAAAAAAGTAGTTTTTTTCGGTATGAGGTGCACAGTTTGTTGTGAAGACGACCGTCTTTGTTTCTACGACGATCGTCTTCATTTCGTATGAAGATGAACTTCGTTATGATGAAGACGGTCTTTATCATAACGAAGACGGTCGTAGTCACAATGAAGCTCGGAAATACGTTTTAGATATTCGGATCCGTCCCCTGATTTTTTTGCTATAAGCCATTCTCCAATAATTCAGGTTTCCTGGAATGTCGTTTTTCCTCTCTTTTATTTGTCATAAAAACTGTATATATCCATTATCTGCCGACTCCGTATTTTCGATTGTCGGTAAAACAGGATTAACAGTGTAAAAATGTCAAACCAAAATGATCTGTATTTTGAAGCGAAATAGAAAAAGCTCCAAATTGAGGTTATTGTAAATTTCGGGGTACAGTTAAATGATTATTCTATCTGCTCGTGAAGAAGGCGAATATGGATAATTAACAGTCCATATAGACTCTACCCATATTGCCTCTTGATTCGTTGATTTGCTATTTAAGCAGAATATTCTATATTTGTAACCAATTCTCAGACCATTGATTTCTAATTTAAAATTTAAACCATGAAGTATTTTGTTAATTTTTTCTCAATCATGTGCTTGTTTATGTGTCTGGCACAATCGGCAGGTGCACAAAAAGACCATTTTAAAGATTTACCGGACGAGTGTTCTCCCCAAAAAGTCGGGGCAATTTTAGGGCAGCGTTTCATTCCTTCCAAACATATGCTGCATGGAGGCAAATGGATTCATTATGCAGAGGTCTGTACCTGGTATGGAGCATTGAGATATGCTGAAGTGGTCGGGGATAAAAAGTTGATCAAGCAATTACAGGATCGATTCGATTTGCTTTTTACCACAGAGAAGTCATATCAACCGATTATGAACCATGTAGACCTGAATATGTTCGGATGTCTCCCATTGGAATTTTATAAGATAACAAAGGATAAAAAATATTTCGAACTCGGTATGCCGTATGCCGATACGCAATGGACATTACCTGAAGGAGCAACACCGGAAGAAAAAGTTTGGGCGGATAAAGGCTTGTCTTGGCAAACCCGTCTTTGGATCGATGATATGTTTATGATTACGATTGTACAGGCACAAGCCTATCATGCAACAGGAAAACGTGAGTATATTGATCGGGCGGCCAAAGAAATGGTTGTTTATCTGGATGAATTGCAGCGTCCTAACGGCCTGTTCTATCATGCCCCCGATGTCCCTTATTTCTGGGCCAGAGGAAATGGTTGGATGGCAGCTGGTATGGCGGAACTCCTATTGTCCACTCCGAAGGACAATCCCGATCGTACCCGTATTTTGGAAGGTTATCGTCTTATGATGAAGAGCTTGAAAGATTATCAGAGTGAAAGTGGCATGTGGAATCAGTTGGTGGATAAAGCCGATTGCTGGCCAGAAACATCCGGTTCCGCAATGTTCGCCTATGCAATGATAATGGGAGTGAAAAAAGGCTGGCTGGATGCTGCCGAGTATGGTCCGGCGGCACGGAAGGCTTGGATTGCTTTAGTCCCCTATATTAATAAAGAGGGAGATGTTGAAGAGGTTTGTGTTGGTACGAACAAGAAAAACGATCTTCAATATTATTATGATCGCCCCCGTATTACGGGAGATTATCATGGGCAGGCTCCGATGTTGTGGTGTGCTTACGCATTGTTGTGCGAATAAACATATTTGCTATGGTTATTAAAAAGGTCGTTTCTTTATTTAAGAAGTGGCCTTTAAAAAAATAAGGATATCATATTATTAGTCATTCGATTGCTACTGTATTTTTTATTGACATATTGTGCAATTCGTTTATAAGCGTTAGTTATATGGGCTTCAACTGTTTTTTCGGATATGTTAAGTAGTTGTGCAATTTCTTTATGTTTTAGCCTGTCGGAAAGAACAAGACGAAATACTTCACGACACTTTTCAGGTAAAGAAAGAATAGCCTCTTGTATTAATTTTTGATATTCCTGATCTAAAAGGGATATTTCCGGATTATTCCCATCAGGAAGTAATTCTATTGTATACAAATCGATATAATCTTGATTAGTAATGTATCTTCGCCTTATATAATGTAGAGCTTGGTTTTTGACAGATGTATATAAATATCTTTGGATATCTTCTATTTCGTTTAATGTTTCTCGTTTCTTCCATATGATAAGAAAGACATCGGATACAGCTTCTTCTGCAAGCTCTTTAGATTTTAAAAAATGTAATGCTAAGTGGAACAACTTTTGATAGTAAATATCAAAAAGTGTCCGAAAGGCAACTTCGTCATTTTCGGAAATTTTGTATAAAAGACGGGCTATTTCACTATATGTATCAGAGGCAGATCTCACTTTCCTATATAATTCAACTTTGCAAATATAGGATAAAAAAAGAAGTTTTCAAGAAATATAAAAAAAATGCATATTCTTATTAGGGTTTTTGAGGTGTACTGTCATCTTACTATTATAAAGACCTTCTAATATGAATAAAAACGACATTGATAACAAAGATTATAAATCTTCTTTTGATTGGCAAGGAAGAATATATTTCCGTCCGGTATCGACAGACGCAGATGCAGTTTACGCTAAAATATGGCATAAGTTGCGGTATGAAAATAGTATTCCAGTAGGAATTTCTCCTGTTTGGAAATATGTTTCTGTTGCAGCTTCGTTAGTATTATTGATTGTTTCAACGATTTTGGTTTCTGTTTATACTAAAAATGAACCATTGTCTTATTTAGAGGTTTCTGCTGTTCCTGGTACAAAAGTGAAAGTCGTTTTACCAGATAGCTCTACAGTTTGGTTAAATAGTAATGCGATGATACGTTATCCTCAACAATTCTCAGAGAATATCCGTTCTGTTGAATTTATGGGAGAAGCTTTATTTCAAGTGAGGCATGATGAAAAAAGACCATTTGTTGTTAATGCTGAGGATTTAAAAATTAAGGTATTGGGAACAAGCTTCAATGTTTTTTCTTCCAAGGAAAAGGGGATTGTGGAAACGACTTTATTAGATGGCTCTATTGCCTTATTCAGTTCTCAGAATCATACAGCTGTAGCTGATATTGTTTTGTCGCCCAATCAACAAGCTTTATACAATAAGAAGAATGGACATATTGACGTCTTGAATGTGTGTGCGTCATCTTATGCTTCTTGGACAAATGGTAATTTTATTTTTGAAAAAAATACATTACAAGAAATAGCTTCCTCTTTGGAACGTGCATTTAATGTAAAAATACACATACAAGATGAGGAATTACTTAAAGAACGGTTAACGGCTAGATTTACTCATCAAGAGACGTTAGATGAAATTTTGTCTGTACTTCAGATTTCAGCTCAATATAAATATAAAAAAGAGAAGGGAGAAATATACATAACTAAAAGATGACTTGTTGTTTAACCTTAAAAATAATGGATATATGAATTCAACATAGAAAATAGTTATAAAAGAATTGGGAATGCTACCAACATTCCCAATCCAGATCTAAATTAGAGATCATTTTTAATAAAAGGTAGCTACCAACTACCCAGTAAATAATCAATTAGACATTACAAATGTATGAATAATCATTGTAAGGGGATGCTCTCGGAAGAAAAAAAGCATCCTGAAAATATTTTTTTCTTTCAAACGAATTTAAGAAAGGCTGTAATTATTATGAAATTTACCCTATTATTCTTTTTTGTAAGCGTGTGGGGAGCCGTTGCCTCATCATATGCTCAGTCTACAAAACTAACACTTGAGGTAAAAAATGAACCGATTGCACAGGTAATAGAAAAAATTGAGCAGCAATCAAAATATACGTTTGTATATAATGTGGATGAAGTAGATTTGAATAGAAAAGTTAGTATTTCTGCACAAGATGCTTTCATAAAAGAAGTGTTGGATAATATTTTTGCAGGTCAACCGATAGAATTTGTTATTAAAGAGCGTCATGTAGCCTTATATCATAAACTGCAGCAAAAAAATATTCGAAAAATATCAGGTGTGATATCTGACAAAGAGGGAAATCCTATTATAGGGGCAAATATTGTACAAAAAGGTACAACAAACGGTATTGTTTCTGATTTGGATGGAAATTTTACACTAAATGTTGATCCGGGTACTGTTTTGGTTATCTCTTATATCGGTTTTATGTCAAAGGAAATACCTGTTGGGGATAAGACTGAATTATCGATTATTTTGGAAGAAGATTCCGAATTGTTGGAAGAGGTTGTGGTTGTCGGTTATGGGACTATGCAAAGAAAAAATTTTACAGGTTCAGTGTCTACTGTCAACATGGCTAACTCTCCTGTTGCTATTTCTTCTCGAACAAATGTGATGGATGCTTTGCGCGGAACGGTTACTGGAGTTAATACATCCAGAGAAATGGCTGCTGGTAGTACTCCCACTATTGAAGTACATGGCCAGAAATCAATTAAGAGTTCGAGTGCCAATCCTTTGATCGTTTTAGATGGAGTGATATATATGGGGGGATGGCGAGATTTAGATCCATCTACGATTGAAAGCGTATCTGTGCTGAAGGATGCTACGTCTTTAGCTGCTTATGGTTCACAGGCAGCCAATGGAGTTATTATGGTTACAACCAAAAAAGGGAAAATAGGGAAACCTATGATCAATTTTGATGGTTCTGTCTCTTTTTCAAATATGGCGCAAATGCCTCGTTACTTAAGTCCTGAAGATTTTGTGAATAAAACTAATATAGCATTAGATGCGGCAAATGGTAATCCTCAAAGTTGGATGAAACCGAGTGCCTACGAAAATTACTTAGCAGGAAAAACTATAGATTGGATCGACTATGTGACACAAACTGGCTTGTTGCAGAAATATGCACTTTCTGTTTCTGGAGCTACGGAAAAGCTGAATTATTATTTGTCTTTGTCTCATACAGATCAAAAGGGAATTTTAATAGGAGATGATTATTCAAGGGAAGCGATTATGATCCGTTTGCAAAATGATATTACAGATTGGTTGCAAGTTGGTGCTCAAGTTAATTACACATATAATAATTATGATGGTGTTTCTGCAAAGTTGCAACCCTACTTATCACCTTTTGGACAGGCGACACGTTCAAATGGATCGTTGGAGAAATATGTGATGGAAGAAGGTGCATTTGCAGTAAATCCCTTATGGGAGACTTCCAAAGGTGGGACAGTTGATGATCTGGAGCGTTATGCTACGACTTATCTAAAAGGACATGTGTTGTTAAAATGCCCTTGGTTGAAAGGTTTAAGCTATCGTTTTAATGGGGTTTATTCAATGGAAAATTATCGTCATGATCGTTTTAATCATGAAGGATATTTTGTGACGGAAGGGGCTCCTACAGATGAGGTTCGTTATTCTGAAGAAACGATTGCGAGCTATCTATCAAATGCAACGGGCTATAACCAATTAAGGACAAATACATATTATGTAATTGATAATATATTGAATTATACCGCTCAATTTGACAAACATTTTATTGATTTGACAGCAGTTTATACAAGAGATCAGTATATTAGTGATTTGCGAAAGTTAAATGGCTCGAACTATGACGCGGTAGGTAATTCCATATTAGGATATAATGGTTTGGCATTTGCAGAGGTACAGACTGTTGAAGTCTCAAAAACTAAAAAGACGAATATCGGCTATTTAGGACGTCTAAACTATAATTTTGATGATCGCTATCATCTGTCGGTTTCTGTAAGACGTGATGGAAGTTCTGTGTTTGGTATAGATAATAAATGGGGGGTATTTCCTGCTGTAGGTGGAGCTTGGACTCTTTCACGGGAGAGCTTTATGGATTCAGTCGATTTTCTTAATTACTTGAAATTAAATGCTTCATGGGGTAAGAATGGAAATCAGTCATTGGGTGCATATGGAACACTTTCTACTATCAATTTAGGGCAAACTGGAGATCATCCTTACCTTTTTGGTAATACAGGTAAACCAAGCTGGGGACAGTATGTGGCTGCAATTGGTAATTCGGAATTAGGTTGGGAGACTACTACGGCAATCAATATAGGGATGGATGCTCATTTTTTGAATGATCGGATTCAGCTGGAAATGAATGGTTATAAATCAAAGACTACAGACCAAATATTTGAACGTATGATTCCTGTTATGAATAATGGTTTTGCTAAGATGAAAGCAACGATGGGGCAAGTGAATAATTGGGGGGTAGAATTTACTCTAAATACTTTGAATGTGAATCATAAAGATTTTCAATGGTCTTCGATGCTTAATTTTTATTTGAATCGGAATAAATTGGTCGATCTATATGGGGACGGAAAAGATGACTTAAGCAACAGTCTTTTTATAGGCAAATCTTTAGGTGCTATTTATGGATATAAAGTGATTGGAATTATTCAAGAAGATGATAAAGAATATATTGAAGCCAATAATGCGGTTCCGGGTGATCCTAAATACGCAAATGTCAATGGAAGTGAAGATGGTCGTATAACTGCAGATGACAGAACTATTTTAGGATATCGTAAAGAAAATTTCAGAATGAATATGTCACATACATTTACATATAAAAATTTTGAGTTATATGCTTTGTTTACAGGTGTTTTTGGTGGAAATGGATATGGTCTTGAATCTAATCCCCAAGCTTATCTTACAAATAATAGCTTTATAAACAATCTGGATCATCCGTGGTGGACTCCTGAAAACCGGAATAATATTTATCCTCGTCCCAAATTTAACGGGAGTAATTATACGCCTGTAATGGGGTATACTTTTGTTCGTTTACAGGATTTAAATATTTCTTATACATTTAAGCAAGCACTGATTCGTAATATAGGTATTAATAATTTACGCGTCTATTTGGCTGCTCGTAATTTATTTACTATTACCAATTGGGTAGGAGGTGATCCGGAAATACGTCAACGCTTTGAGACTCTTTCTGCAACAGATACATATCCTTTACAAAGATCATTTTCTATAGGTGTTAATCTGTCATTCTAACAATAAATAAAAATGTGTTTTATGAAAATAAATAATTTGAATAGAATTACCTTTTGGGTATTGGCTACAGGCCTTTTGGTAAGTTGTAATGATAATGACTTTTTGAGAGAAAAAACAGAATCTTCTTATACTTATGTGAATGCATTTAATGTTTCATCCCAGGTAAATGATTGTGTGACAGATTTATATCATCGACATAAACAGATACTTATACCCAATAGTAATGACCGGTGGTTTATGGTGGGACAAGGAACTGATATTTGTGATTTTGGAAAATCGACAAATGGAGAAGGAGCTGCTGTATCTGTATTTAGTAATTGGAGTACGACATATGGAAAAACAGAAACGATTTATAACGAATTTTATTCTTTAATAGCGCGAGCCAATCTAGTTGTGCACGGAGCAGAGCAGGTTAGTTGGTCGGATCTATCAGATAAGGAGTTTGCTGTTGCACAAGCTCGTTTTTTTAGAGGATACTCCTACATGAATCTGGCAGAACTGTTTGGAGGGGTTCCTATTACGGATACTTTTTTTGAAGTACCTAATTTTAATTTTCAGAGATCTTCACGTAAAGATACCTATTTGTATGCTATTGGCGAGTTAGAAGCAGCAGCTTCTGTTTTACCGGAGCATCCGGAGGCTGGACGTGTAGGGAAAGGTGCTGCTTATCACTATTTATCCGAATGTTATTTAGCATTGGCGTATGATCAAGACGAGGATATCTCTTATTTGGATAAATCGATTGCTGCTGCGACAGAGGTAATGAAGTATCATTCTTTAATGAAAGAACGTTTTGGTACACGAGCTAATCCTATGTCTACGGATACGCATAATGGTGTTCCGGCTTATTATCCGGAAGGAGATGTCTTTTTTGATCTTTTCCAGAGAGGTAATTTAGATTATGAGGAAGGAAATACGGAATCCTTATGGGTAGATCAGAATGATATTCGTTATCATGAAGAGTATAATAAGCAGAATGCTTGTTTACAGTTCCCACAAGCATTTGGTCCGGTTTTTCGAAATGTATATTGGCGAACGGAATTGATAGAAGAGGGTGCTGGAGCAGGACCGTGGACTGGTGGAGGTATTGGAAATGATGCCTTTAACTTGAATGGAAATATTTCTGCTTACGTTGGAGGACGTGCGCAAGGGCGTATTGAGCCTACCTATTTTGCCAAATATACGATTTGGGAGAATTGTGGTAATGATATTCGTAATTCTGCGACAAATATCAGAAGAGATTTTAAGGTGATGGATCCGAAACATTCTTTATATGGAACAGTTATAAATGAAGACAATATAGCCCAATATGTTGCAGAAGTCACGATCCCGGCTTTTTATCCAATCCATACAAAAGTTATCCCGATTGATGATTGGGGTTATGATGGTTTGGAATCAGGGAAAAATAACCGTTCACATACTTATGTCGATTTTTATTTTGCTCGTTTAGCTGAAACCTATTTGTTAAGGGCAGAAGCTAAATTTCAGAAAGGAGATAGACAAGGTGCTGCTGATGACATCAATGAAGTACGTGAACGTGCTCATGCTCCTTTAATATCTGCCGCAGATGTAGACTTGGATTATATTTTGGATGAACGTGCTCGTGAATTGTATGGGGAGGAGCGTCGTTGGAACACGCTTTTGCGCATAGGAGGAAATGTACCAAATGACCGTATAGTGAATAATGCGCTTTGGATTGTCACTTATAAAGCGTGGAGTGGGACTATTGGAGCTGACTTTCTATTGCCAATACCCCAATCTGTTATCGATAGTAATTTGGATGCGGTTTTGGAACAGAATCCTGGCTGGAAATAATTTTTGTATATAAAGATTCAATAAGAGGATGTGCCAAATATATATAACCAAACATAGATGGTACATCCTCTATTTTATAGTGTAGAATAAAAAAATGAAAGAACATATTGTTTTTATAATAGTTTCTATATTAGGTTTATTGGGATTCTATCCTTTGCAGTCCCAGGCAAGTTCGCTTAGTAAAGAGTCTTTTTTTTCTCCAGACTCAACTTATTATCCGGGAGTTTGGTGGTGGTGGTTACGTTGTCCGACTACGAAAGAAGCAATAACGCTTGATTTGGAAGAAATGAAGGCGAAGAAAATCCATAGTGTGCAATTATTGGATTTTGGCACTGGTGGAGGGCAGAAAAGGATGCCGGAATATTTGGAACTGGCTTCTCCAGAATGGAATGAACTTGTGCGACATTCTATCCTTGAATGTAAACGTTTAGGATTAGAATTTGGGGTATGTATAGCAACATCAGGTTGTGCGGCCCCTTGGGTGAAACCGGAAGATTCCCAACAAAAGCTGGTCTATTCCATGGTAAAGGTACAAGGAGGAAAATCTGTAAAGCTGGAAATGCCTTATTCTGCTGATGTAAAAATGAATGCCAAAGGAGTGCCTGTTTATTATAAAGATATTTCTTTGTTGGCTGTTCCTGATAACGAAGGGATATCGAGGTCAGAAGTGATCGATATCTCAAATTATATGACAGATAAAGGATTTGTCAACTGGGATGCTCCCGTTGGTAATTGGAAGATATTTCGTTTTGGTTTTACTCCGACATTTCGGACAATGAACGAGTTCAAGTATCTTGATCATTTGAGAACTGATATTTTTGATGCGTATTATCAGAAATATATAGGTCGTTTATTAAGCAGTATGTCGACTGAAGAAAGAGCAGTGGTCAAATATATTGTTTCAGATAGTTGGGAAGCCGGTGTTGCTGGGTGGAATCAAAAATTTGCAAAAGAATTTGTAAAAAGGAGAGGATATGATCCGATTCCGTATCTACCGGTTTTTGCAAATGAGATTATAGAAAGTCATGATGTTTCTCAAAGGTTTATGAATGATTACAAACAAACGGTTTCAGACCTGATTGCGGAACATTATCGTTACCAACAAGAAGTTGCTCACAAAGATGGATTATTGACGATGTGTGAGGCTTCGGGCCCCCATCAGAATCAGTCGGATGCATTATTATGTCAAAAATATTCGGATGTTCCTATGGGGGAGTTTTGGGCTCGTTCCAAAACACATCGTATATCCTTAAAGCAGCGTTTTTTGACGAAAGAAGCTGTCTCTGCCGGGCATATTTATGGTAAAAATGTTATTTCTGCAGAATCTTTTACATCGGTCGGACCTCAATGGGAGGAAGATCCTTATTTTTTAAAACCGACTGCGGACCGTGCTTTCTGTGAAGGAATCAATAAATTGTATTTTCATACATATCCTCATTCTCCGTCTCTAACAGCGAAACCTGGTTTTGTCTATTATGCAGGGACCTATATAAACAGGAATACTACTTGGTGGAATTATTCTTTGGATTGGAATACTTATCTGGCCCGTAATCAATATGTGTTGCAACAGGGAACTCCTGTTGTAGATGTTTGTATTTATTATGGTACCGGCATTGAAAAAAGGATTCAATATAAGCAAGATTCTGCTCTTATGGATCTTGGTTATCAATACGATTATGTTAATTCTGATGTCATATTAAATCAAATGTCGGTTCAAGATGGGAAGATATGCTTGCCAAATGGAATTTCATATGAATTATTGGTTTTACCGGAAGAAAGTGGAATTTCTATAGAGGTATTGGAAAAAATAAGGGAGATGGTGTATGACGGTGCAACGATTGTTGGTCCCAGACCTATTTGTTCTATTGGTTTATATAAAAGTACAGAGATAGATCGCCAGATAAAAAGTATCACGAATTTATTGTGGGGAGAACTTGATACACCACTGATAGATAGAACTGTTGGAAATGGAAAAATAGTCTATGGGAAAAATATCGATCAGATTTTGTCCGAGAAAAAAATAGAGCCGGATTTGAAAATAGAAAATAGAGATTCGAATTTCTCATTGGACTTTATCCATCGTCGAAATAAGGAGTATGACATTTATTATTTGGCCAATTTGAGAGAGGAGGCAATAGATTATGCAACTTTATCTTTCAGGACTTCTGGAAAGGTACCTTATATTTGGAATCCAGTGGATGGTACAGTAATAGAGCAAAGGGTATATGTTGATGATGGGGAAAGGACTCATATTCCTTGTTCATTTGATCCGTATGGCTCTTATTTCATTATTTTTGAGAAAAAGGAGAATGCGAAACCTTCTATAATTTCTGTTACAGGGCCGGATGGTAATAGAAGTTGCTTTTTGGAGAAAAGTGGAAATTATCAATTGACTTATAGTAATGGTGAAAGTAAGAATATTACAATTGCTTCTGCACGATATTTAACGATAAATACATCTTGGAATGTCTCTTTTTCAACGGAAATGGGAGGACCCGGATCTGTTGAATTTAAGAATTTGATATCTTGGCCTGAATCAGAGAATTTAGGTATAAAATATTATTCGGGGACAGCTTCTTATCAAAATACATTTATAATAAAAGACGAGATTGAGGGAGCAAAAGTTTTTCTTGATTTAGGAGAATTGTATAATGTGGCTGAAATTGTTCTTAATGGACATAATCTGGGAACTTGTTGGCTGAGGCCATTTCAAAAGGAGATTTCGGAATATGTAAAACAGGGAAGAAATAAGATAGAAATCAAAGTAACAAATTTGTGGCCTAATCGGTTAATTGGAGATCAATTTCTTCCTGAGGCTGAAAGGTATACTCAGACAAATATATCCAAGTATACGAGACAAGATACATTGAGACCCTCCGGGTTATTGGGGCCGGTGCGTTTGATGATTATTCCGGACAGAGATGAATTTTAATGATTATTTTTTCTGAACTGCAACCCTAATAATATCCCTCCCGGTATCAATATGATCCCGGCTGAAACGAGCAAGGCTATCTGGAGGGAATACATGTCATTCAGCCAACCGATAAAGGGGGCGATAGCGGCGAACATCAGGC
>ERZ827492.2290-NODE-2290-length-13692-cov-4.450686_pt1 | contig 13692 bp, 10 predicted proteins | sample MGYA00519704_ERZ827492 | MGnify/ENA primary metagenome ERZ827492 (study PRJEB31778, sample SAMEA3449325) | human gut metagenome | biome: human gut; feature: human-associated habitat; material: faeces | place: United Kingdom | collected 2010/2012 ...
TCTTAGTTGCTTTTGCGATAGCTTCAGCGATAGCACGTGAACCGGCAGTAAAGTTGTCAAATTCAAATACACCTGCAGGACCGTTCCAAAGGATAGTCTTGGCATTTTCGATGGCGGCAGCAAATGATTTTTGAGTTTCAGGACCTGCGTCAAGACCTTCCCATCCGTCAGGAATGTTGTTGGAAGGAACAATCTGAGTATTAGCATCGTTAGAGAATGCATCGGCTGCTACACAGTCAGTACCCAATACCAGATTTACACCTTTGGCTTTTGCTTTGGCAATGATGTCAAGTGCCAATTCCAGTTTATCGTCTTCAACGATAGAGTTACCGATTTTTCCACCCTGTGCTTTGGCGAAAGTGTAAGTCATACCACCGCAAAGAATCAGGTTGTCAACTTTGTCCATCAAGTTTTCAATAATACCGATTTTGGTAGAAACTTTAGAACCACCCATGATAGCAGTGAAAGGACGTTTGATGTCTTTCAGAATATTATCAACGGCCTTTACTTCTTTCTCCATCAGATAGCCTAACATCTTGTGGTCAGCATCGAAGTAATCAGCGATAACGGCAGTAGAAGCATGTTTGCGGTGTGCAGTACCGAATGCGTCATTTATATAACAGTCGGCGTATGAAGCCAATGTCTTGGCAAACTCTTTTTGAGAAGCTTTCATCGCTTTTTTTGCATCTTCGTATGCAGGATCTTCTTTATCAATTCCGACAGGTTTTCCTTCTTCTTCAGGATAGAAACGCAAGTTTTCCAATAACAGGACTTCTCCCGCTTTCAAAGCTGCTGCAGCATCACTTGCTTTAGCACAGTCCGGAGCAAATTGAACGGGTACGCCCAATTTTTCAGAAACAGCGTCTGTAATCTGGCTCAATGAGAATTTAGCATTGACTTTTCCTTTGGGTTTACCCATGTGTGACATGATAATCAAACTACCACCATCAGCCAAAACTTTCTTCAGTGTAGGAAGAGCACCACGGATACGGGTATCGTCAGTGATTTTACCATTTTCATCCAAAGGTACATTGAAGTCCACGCGGACAATCGCCTTTTTACCGGCAAAGTTGAAATTGTCAATTGTTTGCATAATCTCTTAATTTGTTTATAGTGTATAATTATAATCTCGTTTATTAAGGGTGTGGCAAAGTTACTAATATTTTTTGTTCGCAGAGTGTTAGAGACATAATATTTTTCTTCTTTTTTGCAGAAAGCATATTTCTAAATATAATAATGTGTCCTTGATAGCCCTGTTATAAAGGGTGAAATATTTTTCCCGTGTTAAGATTCTCATAAATAGTTTATTAACGAAAGCTTATGAACAAAAGTTAATTAAATGTTTGACTGTAAAGAGATAAAAAGTACTTTCACATGAGTGTACAACTGAATAATAGCCATTAATGCACTAATTAAAAACTTCTGTATCGACGACTAATCAGCTTGACCTGTTTTTGGTATTATTAAGGGATATGTGATAATGCATATCTTATGTCTTTAAATATAAATTAGATACAATGAAGTATTTGAACGGTGTTGCTGTCTGTTGTTTGGGCAGTATTCTATTTTTGTCTTGTCAAGAGCAATTTGAAGAAGACTCTGAAAAGCAGGAGGGTCAACAGTTACCAATGTCTGTTATAGCTCAAATAGGGGTTATACATAATGAGCCGACTCCCCGTTATTCGGGAGAAGTGGGGAGTGCTATTTTTGCAGAAGGTGATAAAATCGGTATGTTCGTAGATGATAATCCGGTCACGGAATGGACTTATTCCTTGAAATGGACTTCTCCAAAAGCTTATTGGGATGATTTGGTGACTGAAAGTACATTCTCTGCCTTTTATCCATATAATGATGCGACTACTGATAGAACAAAAGTATGTCTGCCATCTTTGAAGGGACAGGATGGTAGTTGGGAAAATATCCAGAAGTATGATTTTATGGTGGCAGAGGTGACTCAGGCTTATGGAGAGGATGGGACCGTTGCTTTTACCGGCAATAACTCTTTTCGCCATATTTCTTGTTTGGTGCAATTTGATATAAAAGCTGCCGGTACATTATCTGATGCGGTTCTGACTAACTTGTCGCTGGAAGGTGGTAATATTATTTCTTCTGCTACTTATTCGTTTGAGACAGAAAAGGTTACTCTTACGCAGGAAGGTGATTCCGATTTGTTGAGTGTTTCCCTGAATAACCATTCAATGGCGGATGAAAAGGAAGGTGTTTCTTATTATTTCATATTGAATCAGAAAACATCCGATACTCCCGTTTCATTGACGTTGGAATATTCGGTTGCAGGTAAGTCTTATGCCGCTTCCATTTCTACTTTTGCCAAAGATAATGCATTTAAGGAAGGTACTCATCAAAAGTATAATATTGCGGTCAATGGAAAAGAAATACAAATAACGGGAGGGGAGATTGGCAGTTGGAATGACGGCGGAGAAATGGGGGATATTAACCTTGATGTAAAGACCGGAGATGAAGAAAATAAATAAAGGTCAGTTTCGTTTTATATTGTTTTTGTCATTGTTTCTGACACTGTCTTTCTCGTGTCAGCGTGTAATAGATGATGGAGAAGAAGACGATGTGTCGTCTTCTGATGGGACAGCATTGAAAATAATGGCCCGTTCCGGCGGAAATACATCTATTGAATATCCGGTTTATCTGTATGCCTTTAATGAGAAAGGAGACTGTGCGGCAAAGCAGAAGATAACTTCGGAAGAGGTGGAAATGAATCTGCAGTTACCTTCGGGAAATTTTAAGGTGGTGGCTCTTTCGGGAGTATCTAAAGGATATGTGATGTCCGATAATCCCAAAATCAGCGATGTAATCACTATGCAAGAAGGTGGTTGTGCTTCAAAAGCAATGATGATGGGAATGGCTGACGTTTCATTGGAAGGAAAGAATAAAACGGTGAATCTTATGCTTGCTTACATGGTGGCTTCTCTTAATGTTGTTCTGACAAAAGCGGATAAGGTTAAACAGGTGAAAGTAGGCATATCGCCTTTGCATTCTTCTCTTAATTTTGAAGGAAAATATGGAGGTGAGGAAAAGAAACTGGAAATAGAGTGTGCGTTAGGGACAGATGGGAGATGGACTGCGGGACCTGTTTATATCTTTCCCGGTTCCGGCTCTCAAACCACTTTGTCCATCACGCTGGACGATTCAAAAGGAAGCCACACGTATGGATATGTCAGTAAAGTTGTTCCTCAAGCCAATCATCCTTATAATATAGGTGGCAGCTATACAGGAGATATTTCTATCGATGGAAGCCTGATAGCCAAAGGTTGGGAGGATGCGATAGATGTCGAGTTTAAATTTGAAACGGATGAAGACAACTCCAATGATGAAGATGTGGATGAGGATATATCGGGAGTTCCCGAGGTTGGAAGCATTTGGAATGATTGTATTGTAGCCGCTTCCAGTAAAAGTAGCGATGGAAGTGGAACAGATTTGTTACTGATGAGTTTGGAAGAATGGGAAAGTCAAATAGCAACTGCCCGGTCTGTTCCCGAAGGCTATTCTGTTCATAATATAAAGAACTGGCGTTTTCCTACGGAACAGGAAGCCAAAGCAATTAGAGACCGGTTTAATGGTGACAGATTGATTGATTTGAATGAGAAAATAGAAGCCAGGAACCAAGAAGAGCTGGAAATAACACATGATTCGGATACACGCTATTTATGTGATAAAGAGGGTGTTTTCTATTCTTTTCAGTTTATTGGCGCAAAGAGAGTTACGAAAGCGGGAAAGGATAAGTTTTATCTGATTCGTGTCGTTACTACCCATCACTTTTCAAAATAAGGAGTACTTATGTATAATGAATAGAGGCAGGTTTTAAGCCTGCCTCTACCTTAAAGAGTAAGATTCTTTTTAGAAATGATAATCTACACTTAAGCCGAATACTTTATTGGTACGGGCATAGACATCTGTTCCTTTTATGGTTGTGTTATTGTAGTTCTCTGAAGTTTTGGTGTAATCATCGTATGTTGTCCAGAAATAAGCGATGTTCAGGTTCAAATGCGAATTCATTTTGATTTTGGCGCCAAAGCCTAGAGAATAAGAATCGCAATAGAAACTTGTATCAGTCTGGAAGTTGTTGGACAATCCATAGTCTGTGTTCTGGTAACCGCCACTGATTGTCAGTTGTTTGGTAGCATCCCATTCGATACCGGCCAAGTATTCATTCGCGCCTTTAGTCAAGTATTTCTGTCTTCCCTCTGCCATGCCTGCCGATTTATCATCATAGAAATGATATTCTACGGAAGCGCGCAGAGTGGGCAGGATTTCATATCCGGCAGCAATTGTTAATAAAGAAGGAATATCACTGGGGGTATTTACACCGTCTTTGTAAGGAGCAAGCAGCGGCTCGGCTTCTACCGGGTTTACATCTATCTTGTGTGTTTTGTTTTCGATATTCATGTTGGTTTTAAACTCATACTTGGCAGCAAAGTTCCATTTTCCGAACTTAACGTCTGCTCCGATAATGGGAGTCAGTCCCCAACCTGTCTGGTCGCAGTCTAGCTCAATATTGGCAAGCTGAGAACCACCCAGTTCGGGAATCAGTTTGGCGTCCAGAAAACCTTCATAACCTCCGCTGAAATAGTTCATACGCCCTCCGGCAAATACTGACAGCCAGTCATTGATTTTATAACTTAATCCTAATTGCGCACCATAAATATATTGGCGTCCGTCCATGGCACTGTTAATAATATACTTATCGGGAGTCAGTCCTTTGGTTGCAAGCAACCCCATTGCAGCAGCACTGAACATGGGCAAACCGTCATCAAAAGAAGCCTTGCCGCCACCGCCGGTGATGGCAAAACTGGCAGAGATAGTCCAATCGCCTTTCTTGTAAGCTCCGTGGAAACTGGGGATGAAAGGAGCAGAAGCCGTACCTTTGTAAAGACGTGATGTGCCTTCACCGTCGACAGCCTGAAATAATGGGAAAGTGGAAGTTATCTCACGGGTTTGGTAAGCACTCTGTCCGGTCAAAGAAAGATAAAATCCGTCTTCGGGCAGAAAAGACAAACCTGCCGGGTTGGAATAAACACCGTCGATATCGATTGAAGCACCACGGGCAATCATTCTCAGAAAAGAAGCATGTTGATTTGTGTTAGTCAGGATACCTCCTGCAAAAGTTGGATTTGAAACCATTAGCGTCGCTGCGCCAATCAGTAGAATTTTCTTCATTAATTATTTTGTTTTTTGATTTTCGGGCGCAAAGGTAGGATAAAATAACACACAAGCAAAGGAATTGTGCAATTAATTGCGCTTTTAGATGAATATTTCAACTGTTTCAGAAGAAACTATTTGAACTTGCAATAAATGGTATAACAGTTATTAAGTCACGAAACAATGTAAAACAGAATAAATATTCCTACCTTTGTAACTCTTTTAAGCAATCAAAAAGTAAGTATGTATACTAACAAAGAAATATGGAACGTCAGTTATCCGATATTCCTCGGATTATTGGCACAAAACATTATTAATGTGACAGATACCGCCTTTTTGGGGAGAGTGGGTGAAGTGGAACTCGGTGCTTCGGCCATGGGTGGATTGTTTTACATTTGCGTTTTTACGATAGCCTTTGGCTTTAGTACAGGTTCGCAGATTATGATAGCCCGGCGCAATGGAGAAGGCAGATTCAGAGATGTAGGGCCTGTTATGATGCAGGGGTGCGCTTTTCTGTTGATATTGGCGGTCGGTCTTTTTGGGCTGACTCATGCGGCTGCTCCTTCGCTGATACGCTTGCTTATTTCTTCGGATGCCATATTCGATGCTACCAAAGAATTTTTGAACTGGCGTATTTTCGGTTTCTTTTTTGCGTTTGTCAATGTCATGTTCCGTGCTCTTTATATAGGTATCACGCGTACGAAGGTACTGACCTTGAATGCCATTGTCATGGCTATGGTGAATGTCGTGTTGGATTATGCCCTGATTTTCGGTCATTTCGGTTTGCCTGCCTTGGGGTTGAAAGGGGCTGCCATTGCTTCGGTTATTGCTGAGGCCTCTTCGTTGGTCTTTTTCCTTCTATATACTTGGGCAAGAATCGACTTCCGAAAATATGGGCTGAATCATTGGCCGCGTTTTGATTTCACTTTGCTGGGACGCATCTTGAGCATTTCTTGTTTTACGATGGTACAGTATTTTTTGGCAATGGCGACCTGGTTTGTTTTTTTTGTGGCTGTAGAGAGATTAGGACAGCGTCAACTGGCCATTGCAAATATAGTGAGAAGCATTTATGTGGTAATGCTGATACCTGTCCAGTCCTTGTCTACCACCGCCAATTCGTTAGTAAGTAACTTGATTGGTGCCGGAGGGGTGAGTCACGTCATGCAACTGATGGGGCGTATTGCCCGTATGTCTTTTATTATTATGGTGGTATGTGTTGCTGTTCTGGTTGTGTTTCCGCAGGCAATGCTTTCTGTTTATACCAATGAGGAGGCTTTGCTGATAGAGTCTGTACCTTCTCTTTATGTCATAGGAGGTGCCATGCTGATTGCATCGGTTGCCAATATTTATTTCAATGGAATTTCGGGCACGGGCAACACACAGGCTGCCTTGATACTTGAGACTGTGACTCTTGTCATTTATACTTCCTATATCTTTTGGATAGGATATATTGTGAAAGCTCCCGTATCTGTCTGTTTCTCCACCGAAGTAATTTACTATGCTCTGTTATTGATTTGCAGCGTTATTTACTTGAAAAAAGCAAAATGGCAGAATAAAAAGATATGAGGTAATTAACTTTTTTGTATTTTTGCACCTCAAAAGCTGTTTAAGGTTAGTGATTAAAGTTCAGTAACTTATAATTCATAATCCGTAATTTATAATTAAAGATATATGTTCGATAATTTAAGTGAGAGACTGGAACGGTCTTTTAAAATCCTGAAAGGTGAAGGAAAAATCACCGAAATCAATGTCGCAGAGACTCTGAAAGATGTTCGTAAAGCGTTGCTTGATGCCGACGTCAACTATAAGGTAGCCAAGAGTTTTACAGATACGGTGAAAGAGAAAGCGCTGGGACAGAATGTGTTGACAGCTGTCAAGCCTAGCCAGTTGATGGTAAAGATAGTGCATGATGAGCTGACTGCGTTGATGGGTGGCGAAACAGCCGAACTGGAATTGAACGGTCGTCCTGCAATCATCTTGATGTCGGGTTTGCAAGGTTCGGGTAAGACAACTTTCTCCGGTAAGTTGGCACGTATGCTTAAAGCCAAGAAGAACCGTAAACCGTTGTTGGTGGCTTGTGACGTTTATCGTCCTGCTGCTGTCGATCAGTTGACTGTTTTAGGAGAACAAATCGAAGTCCCTGTGTATAGTGAACCGGACAGCAAAGATCCGGTGCAGATTGCACTGAACGCTATCCATGAGGCAAAGGCAAAAGGCTATGACCTGGTGATTGTCGATACAGCCGGACGTTTGGCTATCGACGAACAGATGATGAACGAAATTGAAGCGATTAAGAAAGCTATCAATCCTGATGAAACATTATTTGTTGTTGATTCAATGACCGGTCAGGATGCAGTAAATACGGCTCGCGAGTTCAATGAGCGTCTTGATTTCAATGGTGTGGTGCTCACTAAGTTGGATGGTGATACCCGTGGTGGTGCCGCCCTTTCTATTCGTACGGTAGTAAACAAGCCGATTAAGTTTGTCGGTACAGGTGAAAAGCTGGATGCCATTGATCAGTTCCACCCTGCACGTATGGCAGACCGTATCCTCGGTATGGGTGATATCGTATCGTTGGTAGAACGCGCACAGGAGCAATACGATGAAGAAGAAGCCAAGCGTCTTCAGAAGAAGATTCAGAAGAACCAGTTCGACTTCAACGACTTCCTGGCTCAGATTCATCAGATAAAGAAGATGGGTAACTTGAAAGAACTGGCTTCTATGATTCCGGGTGTGGGCAAGGCAATCAAGGATATCGATATCGATGACAATGCCTTCAAGAGTATCGAGGCCATTATCTATTCCATGACTCCCGAAGAGCGTACGCATCCCGAAGTTCTGAACGGAACACGTCGTACACGTATTGCCAAGGGTAGCGGTACCACTATTCAGGAAGTAAACCGTCTGCTGAAACAGTTCGACCAAACGCGCAAGATGATGAAGATGGTCACAAGCAGTAAGATGGGTAAGATGATGCCTAAAATGAAGAAGTAATACCTTATATATATAAGGAAAGGAGGAAGTGCAAAACTTTCTCCTTTTTTTATTATGTCGACTGACTGATTTATACTACATTTGTTGGAAAGAATCATTTAACAAAGAGAATATGCAATTAATTGACGGAAAAGCCATTTCGGAACAAGTAAAGCAGGAAATAGCTGCTGAAGTTGCCGAAATTGTAGCCAAAGGAGGCAAGCGTCCTCACTTGGCAGCTATCCTCGTCGGCCATGACGGAGGAAGTGAAACATACGTGGCAGCCAAGGTAAAGGCTTGCGAAGTATGCGGTTTTAAATCGAGTCTCATTCGCTATGAGGCTGATGTAACGGAAGAAGAGTTATTGGCTAAAGTCAGAGAACTGAATGAAGATGCCGATGTAGACGGTTTTATCGTTCAACTTCCATTGCCCAAGCACATATCGGAACAAAAGGTGATTGAGACCATCGACTATCGTAAAGACGTGGACGGTTTTCATCCCATCAATGTGGGACGTATGTCAATCGGACTTCCTTGCTATGTATCGGCTACTCCGAACGGAATCCTCGAACTGCTGAAACGCTATCACATCGAAACGCAAGGTAAAAAGTGCGTAGTGTTGGGCCGTAGCAACATTGTAGGCAAGCCGATGGCAGCCCTGATGATGCAGAAATCTTATCCGGGTGATGCTACAGTAACGGTTTGCCATAGCCGTAGCAAGGATTTGGTTAAAGAATGTCAGGAAGCGGATATTATCATTGCTGCTCTCGGTCAGCCTAATTTTGTAAAAGCCGACATGGTGAAAGAGGGAGCTGTAATAATTGATGTGGGCACTACTCGTGTGCCGGATGCAAGTAAGAAGTCGGGCTTCAAGCTCACAGGAGATGTGAAGTTTGACGAAGTGGCTCCGAAATGTTCTTATATTACTCCCGTGCCGGGAGGGGTAGGGCCGATGACCATCGTTTCGTTAATGAAAAACACATTGTTAGCCGGTAAAAAAGCTATTTATAAGTAAAGGATATTGCTTTAATGCACCGAAATGCTGAGGGTGTGTCAGGATGATGGCTTGTTTTCATTTTGATACACCTTCGTGTTTCCGGATGCAACAGCCCAAAGTCGTTGTCTTTGATATTGTACAGGGGATGATAAAATTAAAAAAATAAAGAAATGAAGAATGTAATTGTATTATTGTTCGCTTTCGTATTAATAACTTCATGTGGTGGACAAAAGAAACAGGCTAATGAGGATGTTCAGAATGTTCAATTAAAGGGAGAAGAGGTTCCCATTGATACAGCTCTTTTTCGTTATGCATACCGAATTAGGGTGCAAGGAGATAAAGCGGTAGTCTTTGACCTTCATAATGTGGATTATTATTATCATGTTTTCACATATCCAAGCTTTAAGTATATTTCTTCTTTCGGTAAACGGGGTGAGGGCCCTGAGGAGATGATTTCGGCTGAAAATATTCGTTGGGGAGGAGATAATACAGCATGGGTGTTGGATGGCTCAAAAAATCGTTTGTCTCGATATGGCGGCATTGCACCGGGACAAGAACCGAAACTGGAGGAAAACATTTCGTTGGACAAGGCATTTATGCGTCCTTTAGACTTTGATTTATCGGATACGGATTCTTTTGTTATTCCTGACTATTCGGGAGAAAATCGTTTTAGTTGGGCAGACATGGCGGGGAACTTGTTGCATAAGTCCCACTGCATACCAATAACTGACGAGAAGCGGTTGCAAGAAAGTGCACCTGCTGTAGCACAAGGCTGGCGTAGCTTTATTTCGTTTAGTCCGGATAAGAAACTTTTGGTGACAGTAACTCAATTGGGAGATGTGCTTGATATTTATAATATAGAGAACGGCCGTCATATCAACTATAAGGGAGAAGATGGTGAACCTGAGTTTCATGTCACTTCAGAAGGATATGGTATTCCTGCCGGTCGGATGTGTTATTATGATATTCAAGTGACCGGGCATTATATTTATGCCATTTATGATGGACGTAAGTTTAGCGATATTGTGAAGGAGAAAGAATATAAGCAGGGGGCAAAACAGCTTCGGGTGTTTGATTTTGACGGAAAGCTGCGTAAGGAATACACGTTAGACCGTCCGGTTACAGGCATCTATGTGGATGAGGCAAATCATTGCTTGTTGGCAACGGATGTAAATACGGATAATCAGATAGTGAAGTATGTATTTTGACGGAGCCTGCCACAATGACATATATACGTGTGGTCTTATGCGTACGTCCGTGTAGCCCGATGCGTATATACGTGTAGGCTTATGCATACGTACGTGTAGGCTTGTGTCACCGTACATCTAAAAATATGCCATCCTGAATGTTGTAAAAAGACCTTGAGGTTTTCAAAAAAGACCAGGAGGTTTTTTAAAAAGCTCGGCATCTTTTTCAAAAAGCTCGGCATCTTTTTATAGAGGGCAGATTGTATCCCACCCTCACCAATCCGGTTATTCCTTTTTTCCGTTCATCCTTACATTTTAATCAAAATATGCAGACTATCAGCCTGTTAGGAATGACAGAATATCCTCTCATCTTCGTTTCAGCCGTGCTTGTCAAGCCCTTTCAAATCTGTCTCCGGCGATTCCCTTTTTTACGAATGAAAGGGGGCTGAAAGGGTGATGATGAGGTGTCCACTCACTGCCGGAACCCCATCAACAGAGTGTTTCAACGGCTAATGAAGGGAGAGAGGAAGAAATTATCTGGCTGATACGGAAACTTTATAATAAAAATGTTTCAGCCATTTTTAAACAGCTCTGGAAAGAGGGACGGATGATGGATATCACAAGGGAAAATAATTGTTTATGGGACTTTTTCTGGGTAAAAAATAGCTGGATGGAATTCAGAACTATCATGGAGCTCGGAAAACTATTGAAGAAAACCTTTGGATAATTGATTTATCTCCCATACCTTTGGTATCGTTTTAATAAGAAGGACGTAAAAGAGTTGCGTTACATTACCCGGAGGGATGCCTTCACTTATCCGGTTTGTCTCGATGAAAAGGATGATTTTAATGCATTAAACCGTTTCCCCGGTGAAATGACATTTATCCAAACACTGGATTGTGAAAAGAAGTTTTGCATGGCTTGAAAAATTCAGAAGGCTTACAATTGACTACGAGTTCCATGTAGATACAGCGGTGGCTATGGTGCAATTGGCTTGCTGTAAAATCATGCTTAATAAATATTTCGATTAATTTTTAAACAACTTCTAACAATAATTTCTTCCCCAACAAAAGAATACAAGAAATAATATTTACTTTTGTGACGAAGTTTACTATGAACTAAATATAAAGAACCATGAAGAGATATATTATATATTCCGTTATTGCAGTCATATCAGCGATATGGTTTTATATTTCTTATTGTGCCGAACGCAAAGAAATGCTCAATGTAGCAGAAGAAACCTTGATAAAGGCAGTGCATGAAGACTTGAATAATAGAATAATAGTTTCTGGTTTGACAATGCACCATTCCTCCTCTCCCACCCAATACAAACACATAGAAATCACACATGAGGATGGGGAAAAAACATATCAACTGGACAGTGTGAATAGCAGCAAAAACATAGATAAAGACTTGCATGCCCAAATACTGCATACCATTGCTATCCTTAACCGCCAATACGCCCACCCGGATACATTAAACCAGTTGTGGCAAAAAGAACTGCAAGCCAAAGGAATCAATCACATAAAGACTTTTATTGATATAACTATTTCCACTCGCCCATACAGGGCACAAAACCGTGACTCCCTTGCCGGTAAGCATTATACTTCGCTCCCCACATTCTATGCCGGAGCTAAAAACGAAATGAAATTGCAGCCAGCCATAGACCTGACCTTCTTCAGCATTCTGAATTACAATCTTCTTCTTTATATCTTTTGGGGAATAATAGGGGGATGCATTGGGGGAATAATCATTTCATTCTTACAGACTAAACAGAAAACAGAAATAACTTCTGAAAAATCGGAGGACAACTTTTGGTTGGCTCCCCCCAATATACGGCTATCGGACAATGTAGCTTACGCCCCCGATGCAAGCATCATATACCGAGATGGCAAAGTGGTGACAAAACTGCCTCCCCATCCCAATTTGTTACTGAAACTATTGGCAGAAGCCGAAGACCACCGCATGAATGGAGTGGACTTGACAAAAGCCATTTGGGGCGATAATGAAATTAATCTGGACAAATTGTACACATTAAACAGCCGCCTTCGCAAAATATTAAAAGAAATAGACACGGAAATAGCGATAAACAGCTTAAAAGATGGATATTTCCAACTAACTTACCCATACCTTTCAAAAGATGTAAGGGTGTAAATCTTTACTTAAAAGGTATTGAAAGGTAGTTTTTCTTGCTCGTATGAAAAGAAACACTTAGCTTTGCGACACATAAAACTACTATATAAAACAGAAAAACAAATGAATATGAAAAAGGTTTCAAAAACATTGGCGGTTGCATTGATAGCTTTATCTGCAATGTACATTAAAAGTATGACGAAAGAGCAATCTGCTTCACGAATTATTGCTGTTGAACAACATTGAAGCACTTGCTTCCGGTGAAGATAACAACTTGGATAAAGCTGATTATTACTGTTATGGAAGAGGTAATATAGACTGCCCAATCAGTGGTGAAAAAGTAAATACAGTAATCAAAGTATATAGCCTTGACTAAGATATGAAATACTATTTTATATTTCTGCTTCTCTCTTTCTTAACCGGATGCAAGGAATCAGAGAAAGAGAAAATCGCTCGTTTGGTTAAAGAATGGGATGGGAAAGAGATTTCCTTTCCTCCCCATTCTGTCTTCACCATTCAAGGGAAAGACACGATTGATTTTTCTTTCGCAGATGCCGAATATAAGATAGTTACTTATGTAGACTCTGTAGGTTGCACCAGTTGTAAATTGCAATTGCCTCGTTGGAAAGAATTCATGCACGAAGTAGATTCATTGGTTCAGGGGAAAGTGCCCTTTGTGTTCTATTTCCACCCCAAGGATGTAAAAGAGTTGCGTTACATTACTCGGAGGGATGCCTTCACTTATCCGGTTTGTATCGATGAAAAGGATGATTTTAATGCATTAAACCGTTTTCCCGGTGAAATGACATTTCAATCTTTTTTATTAAACCGGGAAAACAAAGTGATAGCGATAGGCAACCCGGTTCACAATCCAAAGGTGAAAGAGCTCTATCTGCAGAGATTGACCAACGGCGAAATGCCTTCTTCGTCAGTTGCCATGACAGACGTTTCCGTCAATACGGCCAATATGGATTTCGGGACTTTTCCACAATCGGAAAGGCAGGAATACAAATTTGTATTGACCAATGAGGGCAACAATCTGCTGGTCATTCAGGATGTCACTACATCTTGCGGTTGCACCAAGGTGAGTTACAGCAAGGAACCTGTCCGTTCCGGCGCGTCATTGGAACTGACAGTGACGTATGAGGCAGAAGAAAAAGGTCATTTTAACAAGATGTTAATATATTAAATTTACATCTGCATTTATAACTATTTCATTTTCACAACTTT
>ERZ827492.2293-NODE-2293-length-13691-cov-3.316002_pt1 | contig 13691 bp, 10 predicted proteins | sample MGYA00519704_ERZ827492 | MGnify/ENA primary metagenome ERZ827492 (study PRJEB31778, sample SAMEA3449325) | human gut metagenome | biome: human gut; feature: human-associated habitat; material: faeces | place: United Kingdom | collected 2010/2012 ...
TGTATGCCCAAAGGCTCTGCACGATGCAGAGCCAACAAAGCATACACAGCCCTTCCCATGGGGAAGGGGTTTGGGGTTAGGGATAGAGAATTTACTCTATTTTTAAAAAAAACAGACTTTTCTACAAGTTGGTATTAGCGCCCAAACCCGCCCCCGTTTTTTATAAAAATTTTATAAAACCCCTTGACAAACTCTTTTCGATGTGCTAAAATATATTAGTAAATTTACAAGATATGCGCCAATAGCTCAGCTGGATAGAGTATCTGGCTACGAACCAGAGGGTCGGGGGTTCGAATCCCTCTTGGCGTGCCAACCGCTTTGATTACCAAAGCGGTTTTTCTTTTGCATATTATATACAGAAAAGGCGGAACGGTTTTTATGCTGTTCCGCCTTATATTATTCCGTTTTAACAAATTCAGATACCCATTGGATCCCCCAGAACACCGTAAGATGAATAGCCGGGTCAGACAGCATAAGTACCGCACGCTCCGTTTTACTTGAATCATCGTCCTGCACTCTGAGTATCTGATAAGCAATACCCGCAATTCCGATGAACACGGCAGGAAGCATACTTGTGGCGAAGCTCATTGCAACGCCGTATAAAACAACCAGTCCGCATGTGCCTATAAGCCTTTTTAAAAAGTAACGTGACGTATCGACCTTTCCGCAGAGTGTTATAATTATTGCAATTACACTGCATATTATAGCTCCGAAGCAAACATACCGCCACAAAGCGTCAAGCCGTGTAAACGCCGAAATTCCGCCTGCATAAAGAAAGTCGGTAACAGTGCGTGCAATGCCCCATATAATAATTAACACAGGAAAAAGCAATGATTGCAAAAGTGCCGACTTGTCGTTTGTGAACATGGTACACCCCCATTTATGGAAATCGCATTGAAGCTGTTATGGTATTTATTTGTGATACCTTTTCCCCGCAATAATACTATACGCCCTGTAAATCTGCTCCAGAAGCATCACCCTTGCAAGCTGATGCGGAAACGTCATCTTCGACATCGACAGTTTTATATCAGCCATCGCCTTTATCTTTGGTGCAAGCCCGAACGAGCTTCCGATTATGAAGTTCACCGCAGACTTTCCCTGTACCGCTGTATCGCTCAGCTTAGCGGCAAGCTCCTCGCTTGAAAGCTGCTTTCCCTCAATGCACATAGCAACGGTAAGAGCGTTCTTCGCCAGCTTCTTTTCTATCATTTCAGCTTCTTTTTCGAGTGCGTCCTCTATCTGCCTGTCAGACGGCTCATTCGGCAGTGCGACAGGCTCAAGCTCATATATTTTCAGCACACAGGAGCCTCCGAGCCGCTTTTCATATTCCTTGCAGGCGTCCCTCAGATAGCTTTCCTTCAGTCTGCCGAGGCAGATTATATTAACACCTTGCATCAGCGTCTTTTAGCGTAGCTTTCAAAGCGGCGCTTCTCCTTTGATGCCAGCTTTCTGCGCTTGGAGTTTTCTATCGTTCTTGTAACTATAAAGCAGATAAGCAGTACAACTATTCCGACAGCCGAAACCTTGAACCATGGCTTGTCGAACTCGTCCTTTGCTTTTTCTATATAATATTCCACGTCCGATCTTGCAACATTGTTGTTTGCCACAAGGTTCATCGTGGTGATAGTTTCGCCCTTGAATTTAACGTCCATTACGCCGAGTATATCACCCTTTTTCACGGGAGCCTGTACGCTTTCATATGCCTTAAAGACCTTCTGCACTCCCGATTCCTTTACCGATTTCGGCATAAGTGCCGTGTAGTCGCTTTCGGGTGTCAGTATAACGTGCGTTGCACTCTCTCCCATTTCGACCTTGACTTCGGTTATCTGCTCGTCCTTGTTTACTACAGTAGCCATTTCAAAGTTTGTGAATGCCCACTTGTAGAGGTTGAGTGCGTCAATCATCGAATACCAGTCGTCATAGTATTCGCCGTTCTTGTCCTTTACCGGTGCGCCGAGCGTCACAAGGATATAGTTGTACTGATTCTTAGCGGCTGAAACAAGGCATCTTCCGGCTTCGTCCGTTGTACCCGTCTTTGTGCCGTATGCGTATTCATATTCGTAAACACTGCCGGGACGAAGAAGTGAGATAGTGCTGTAAATAGAGTAGCCGTCGGGGTTAGCGTCATTTTTCGGCATCTCATATTCATAGGTGCTTGTTATTTTCTTGAACAGCGGAAACTTGTCGTAGGCGTATTTTGTCATTTTATACAGATCTTCCGCAGTTGTGTAGTTGTTGTCGTTATGCAGACCGTGTGCGTTCACAAAGTTTGTTCCGGTACAGCCAAGCTCCTTCGCTTTTTCATTCATCATTCCGATAAACTTTGTGATGCTTCCTCCGCCTATATTATAGGCAAGAATGTTTGCCGCTTCACAGGCAGACGGGAGCATAAGTGCATACAGACAGTCCTTGTATGTCAGGTTGTCCTGCAGCGGCTCTATTGCCGCATTTGACGGGTCGCTGTAGTTCGGGTCCTCGTAGAAATCGTTGAAGCAGTCATAAGGCACTTCCACCTTCTTTGACAAAGAGCCCTCGGACAGATGCTCAAGCGCAATTATGCAGGTCATTATTTTTGTGGTTGAAGCAGGGTACATTTTCTTGCTCTCGTTCTTCTTGTACACCACATCTCCCGTATCGGTGTTGACCATATACACAGCCTCGCTGTATATCTTGTCGGTGTTCGGGTCAAAATCATATACCTCGTCGTCGTTTTCCGCAAAAGCGGTAACGGAAAGCGAGCATAACAGCATAGCCCCGCAAAGCAGAGCAGATGCAAAGCGTAATATCTTCTTCATAATTTATTCCGTTCCTTTTCATCGGAGATTTTTAAATATGTTCCCTATTATTGTATCACATATCGCCGAAAAAGAAAAGACTTTTTTGCTTGTTAATATTTTATTTTGCGCATTCTCCTTGTCGGCTTTCCTTTTTTGTGTTAAAATAGAATAAGAATTTTCTTACAATTCGGCAAGAAAGCCGTATCTGCCGAAAAAGCGGAGTAAAATACAAGAGGGTGATAGTATGAACGGAAATGTGCGGAGAAATGCCAAAACAGCTTTTGTATGCGTATTGTTTATAATAATTGTTTCTTTGTTTTTCTATCTTCTTACCGCAGGCACAATGCCGGAATCTGTCGATATACCGTCTGCGGACAAAATAGCTGATGTCGATTTGTCAAAGGAAGGCGTCGGTATAGATATATCCTCGGGCGAATATTACACAGGACGGCTGTATACCCCGGACGATTTTGCAAAAGGCAACATATCGCAGGGCGATCCCGATGATAAATATGCCACATTCCGCATAGTACTGCCCCTTGAAAAAGGTGTCACCTACGGACTTTCCGGAGAAACGGCGACTTATGCACAACAGGTCTATATTGACGGAAAACTGCTCAGCGAGGTCGGTAAGGTGTCCGACAATGCCGAAGAATTTGTCCCTGCGACAGACAGATACACGCTATATTTCACCGCACAGGCGGATACTGCGGAAATAATAATCCGTCACGCATGGTTTAATCACAGGACAGGCACGATACAAAAGCTGTGCCTTGCAAAAGCTCCGCTTATATCCGCAAATGAAAGGGCACAGACCGTTTGTGACGGACTTATTGCAGGAACTCTGCTTGCTATGGCAATATTCTTTTTCGGAATGTTCCTTCTCGGAAACAGAAAACGCAGTATGATGTGGTTTTCACTCACCTGTCTTACTGCGGCTCTGCATTATCTCATATATGAAAGCAAGCAGATAGGCGTACTGTTCCCCTATCTTGACTGGTACACTGAGCATAAGCTCGAATACATCACGAATATACTTTACTTCGTGTTTATACTGCTCTATGCCTTTGCCGCACTCGGATTAAGACCGCATAAGCGTTTTGTTGTGACCTCTATATGCTCGGCAGGTGCGATATTGCTGTTCTACATCTTTACGCCGTCAACCGTTTATACGCATTTTACCGTTGTTGCAGGCGCTGTTATGGCGGTATATCTGATTCTTTCTTCTGTATATATCTGTGTTACGGCGGTAAAACACAGGCTTATGGGCTACATCGACAGCATTATAGTATGCTCAACCGTTGTACTTACCACAGTCGTTTATTTGATAGAAGGGCTTACCTACTTCACGAAGATATTCTATATCCGCTCCTATGCGACTATATTGTTCGTGTTCTGCAATGCGGTCATGCTTACTATAAATCTGTCCAGAACAGAGCGCCGCCTTGACGAATCGAAACAGCGTGAATCGCAGGTCACCCATATGAATGAAACGCTTGAAAAGCTCGACAGGCTGAAAACCGATTTTATGCACAATATCGCCCATGAAATGAAAACTCCGCTCACGGTAATGAGCGGATACGCACAGCTTACCGAAAAACAGATAGAAAAGAATGTCGTAAACGATGAAACATTGTCAAATCTTGAAACGATTTCAAGCGAGGCTCAGCGTCTGTCCGATATGGTGACAAAGCTGCTCTCGGTATCTCATAACGAGGTCACAGCAATGGAGCTGAGCAGGTTTGCCGCAAGGGACGTTCTTTCCGATGCGGCGGCGGTTTGCAGACCTATACTTGCAAAGCACGGCAACCGGCTTGTCACAAGGGCGGATAACTGCCCCGATATAATAGCAAACCGTGAAATGCTGCTTCAGGTGCTTATAAATCTGGCTGTAAATTCGGGCAAGCATACCGAGAACGGAACAGTGATATTTTCGGCAGAAAAATCCTCCGACGGTGATAATTTCGCCGTGTTCACGGTATCCGATACCGGAACGGGAATATCCCGTGAGGCGCTTGCACATCTGTTTGACAAAGGCTACAGCACGGACGGCGGAAACGGGCTGGGACTTTATATCTGCCGTGATATTATAGAATCGACAGGCGGCAAAATAACCGCAGACAGCAGTGAAAACGGAGCGGTGTTCCGCTTTACCGTACCGTGTGGAAAGGAAGATGCAAAGTGAGTACGATTCTGCTTGTAGAGGACAATCCGCATATAATGAAGATAAACAGCTCGTGTCTTTCTATGGAGGATTACAGCGTTCTTGAAGCGGCAGATGCGGCGCAGTGCCGTTATATGCTGTCGAATAACGATGTCGATCTTGTGATACTCGATATAATGCTCCCTGACGACGACGGAATATCGCTTTGCCGTGAGATAAAGGCAAAGTACGATATTCCGATACTGTTCCTGTCCGCACTCAGCGAAAACGATGATATTATAACGGCGCTGAGAGCAGGCGGTGACGATTATCTGCCGAAGCCCTACGATATACAGGTGCTTATTGCAAGGGTAGAGGCAAGGCTTCGCTCAGTACGGAAAGATAAGCGTTATATCTCGTTCGGAAGGCTCAGACTTGATACGGTTTCAATGGCGGCATATTTTGCCGACAACGACCTGCTCACTACCCAGAAAGAGTTCTCGATACTGCTTATGCTTGCCCGTAATATCGGCAGTACAGTGCCGAAAGCCGAACTGTACGAAAACGTGTGGGGTCTGCCGTATTCCGACAACGCAAATGCGCTGTTCACGGCGGTTTCACGGCTCAATAAAAAGCTCGATGATAACAAAGCCGATGTGACTATCACCTACGAAAGAGGCAAAGGCTACGCACTTGAAAGTATATAGTCAAAATAGAGCCGTCTGACAGGTTATGTGCCTGACAGGCGGCTCTGATATTTGCATATTTGCGGTTAATTCAGGGAAACGCTTATATCTTCGTAGGTGATGCTGTCATAGAAAGAAAAATAAGTAACGGCGTTTATGTCGCATTTGCCGATACGAAGACCGTCTGAAGTTTTTTCAAGTGTTATTTCAGTGCTGTCTTTGATGTCGTTGTCTGTACCCCAGTTTTCTTTACTTCCGAAAGAGGTAACATTGATGGTAAGTTTATCACCGTCCTGCTTTGCAGAGTCAAGAATGAGCTTATCCATACCCGTTCCTATACCGCCGGCACCCCTTGAAGCAACATACAGGTTATCATCTTTGTATTCAAAATGTCTTTCGGAATCGGCAAGAAATTCACTCTTCATCTCAGGTGTAAGCATTTCGTCAAGTTCGCTTTCAAATTCATCTTTTGTAGTGGGTGCATCTTTTATCACTTTGTAGAATGTAAGCGTCGTCTTGTTGCCGTTTATCGTTCTGTCTGCTGTTATGCTCTGCGAGGTGTCAACTATATCTTTGTTGATATCATTTATCGGGAAGAGCTTGTTGTAAAGGCGGCTGTATCGGCTTACAAGTTTCAGTGCCTGCTCGGTATCTGCGGGTAAAGAGTCCGGCAGACTGACGGTTGAAGAGCTTCCCTGTAAAGCTGTCGATGAGTTTGCAGAGGAAGCGTTATCCGATTTTGTTGCAGAACTGCAACCTGCCGAAATAATGAGTACTGCTGAGATTATCGCTGTGATTTTGAGAGATTTCATGGCTTATGTCCTTTCGCTTATTAATATTCATTTGTAAGAATTACATAATCAAGAACCGACCCGTTATTCTTATAAATTTCCATTTGATCTAAATTGCGCTTAGTGCCATCCCAGGGATCTATAATTTGATATTTTCCGTTCTCTTTGCCTATTATCGTTGCCCAATGTTCCGAAGAATATCCATTGGCACTGTTATATGCTTCATAATCTAATTGCCGTTTAGTTAAAATATGATTATATTATTACGCTTACATAGGATTATAAAAAAGTTAACTTTACTATATTATACACTGATTTGCGTATAATGTCAATGGTTTTGGCCGTTGTTTGCAAATTTACCACATATATCAAAACCGCTCCCGTAACACTTCGGGAGCGGTTTAGCTGTATTCAGTTGTGATTATCAGTTTGCAACGATGTTTACAAGCTTGCCGGGAACAACTATCTCCTTGCGGATCGTCTTACCCTCAAGCGACTGTGCGATAGCTTCCTTTGCCATCTTCAGCAGTTCGTCCTTGTCGGCAGCTGTAGGCACGTTTATACGAGCCTTTATCTTACCGCACAGCTGAACTACTATCTCAACGGTGCTGTCAACGCAGAGCGCCTCATCGTATGTTACCCACTGAGCCTCGTTCAGTATGCCGTAGCCGAGTGAATTGTACATTTCCTCGGTGATGTGGGGAGCAAAGGGATTCAAGAGTATCAGCAGTGATTTCATCTCAGCATCGTTAATCTTGCCGTTTGCGGTAATCTCGTTGATAAGCGACATCATAGCGGCAATAGCCGTGTTGAATCTCATCTTCTCAATATCTTCGCTGACCTTCTTTATCGTCTTGTGCATTGATGTTCTCAGCTCGTCTGAGTATTCATCGCCACGGACAAGCATATTCTGAAGATTCCATACACGGTCAAGGAAACGCTTGCAGCCCTTCATACTGCTGTCGTTCCACGGAGCAGCCTGCTCATAGTCGCCCATGAACAGAACGTATACACGAAGAACGTCTGCGCCGTATACGTCAACAACGTCATTCGGGTCGATTACGTTGCCTCTTGACTTGCTCATCTTCTCGCCGTCCGGACCTAAGATAAGACCCTGTGCGGTACGCTTTGCATAAGGCTCGGGAGTGGGAACTTCGCCTATGTCGTAAAGGAACTTGTGCCAGAAACGAGAGTAGATCATATGACGGGTAACGTGCTCCATACCGCCGTTGTACCAGTCAACAGGAAGCCAGTACTTGAGTGCCTCCTTGCTTGCAAGAGCCTCTGTGTTGTGAGGATCTGTATATCTGAGGAAATACCATGATGATCCAGCCCACTGTGGCATAGTATCCGTCTCTCTCTTTGCAGGGCCGCCACAGCATGGACATGTGGTGTTTACCCAGTCTGTCATAGCTGCAAGTGGTGACTCACCATTGTCTGTCGGCATATAACTGTCAACCTCCGGAAGGAGAAGTGGAAGCTGGCTCTCGTCGATTGGAACATAACCACACTTATCGCAGTGAACGATAGGAATTGGCTCGCCCCAGTATCTCTGACGTGAGAATACCCAGTCACGGAGCTTGTAGTTGGTCTTTGCCTGACCGATACCCTTCTCCTCAAGGAACTTGATCATCTTCTCCTTTGCATCCTTTACCTCAAGGCCGTTGAGGAAATCTGAGTTGATGAGCACTCCTGTTGCCACGTCTGTAAATGCAGCCTCATTTATATCTACTTCCTCTCCATCCTTTGCAACAACCTGGATGAGTGGAAGTCCGAACTTCTTTGCAAATTCCCAGTCTCTGTCATCATGTGCAGGAACCGCCATGATAGCACCTGTTCCGTAGCTCATTAGTACATAGTCCGATACGTATATAGGGATCTCCTTGCCATTTACAGGGTTGATGGCTGTGAGTCCGTCTATGCATACACCAGTCTTATCCTTTGCAAGCTCTGAACGCTCAAAGTCGCTCTTCTTCGCTGCCTGCTCACGGTATGCCTCGATGTCTGACCAGTTGCCGATCTCGTCCTTGTACTTGTCAAGGATTGGATGCTCTGGTGAAACAACCATGTATGTTACTCCGAATAATGTATCGCATCTTGTTGTATATATGCGGAGCTTGTCCTCTTTGCCCTTTACTGAGAAATCTACCTCAGCTCCTGTTGAACGTCCGATCCAGTTCTTCTGTGAAACCTTTACACGCTCGATGTAATCCACGCCGTCAAGTCCTTCAATGAGCTTGTCTGCGTAATCTGTGATCTTGAGCATCCACTCAGACTTAACCTTGCGGACAACCTCGCTGCCACAACGCTCACATACGCCATTGACAACCTCCTCATTTGCAAGACCAACCTTACATGATGTACACCAGTTGATAGGCATCTCCTTCTTGTATGCGAGACCAGCCTTGAAGAGTTTGAGGAATATCCACTGTGTCCACTTGTAATATTCAGGATCAGTTGTGTTGATCTCTCTGTCCCAGTCGAATGAGTATCCAAGTGAGTGGAGCTGCTTTTTGAATCTTGCAACATTTGTCTTGGTTACTTCCTTTGGATGGATCTTGTTCTTGATCGCATAGTTCTCTGTAGGGAGACCAAATGCATCCCAGCCCATTGGATACAGAACGTTGTAGCCCTGCATTCTTCTCTTTCTTGCTACTATATCAAGCGCTGTGTATGGTCTTGGATGACCTACGTGAAGTCCCTGTCCTGATGGGTATGGGAATTCAACTAACGCATAATACTTTGGTTTTGAATAATCATCTGTAGCAGCAAATGCCTTGTTGTCATCCCAGACCTTCTGCCACTTTCCTTCAACGACTTTGTGGTTGTATGTCTCAGCCATTTTTGAAAATGCCTCCTTGAAATTTATCTTTTCAGGCTTTATAACGCTTTTTCGCCCGATTCCTCTCTAATCTTAACTATATTAGCATATATGCCGTGTTTTTCAAACTGTTTTTTGGTATAAGCAGCCCGGCTTATTCAAACACTTTCTTGATACTGTCATAATGAAGGAAGATTCCCTGCTCTGCATATTCCTTTATCTCATCCAGAGTTGCCAGCTTAAAACCATCAGTCTCCGCCTCCTGAGGCCTGATATCTATTTCCGAAAAATCTCCAGTAAACTTATAGACATCCACAAAGTAGTTGTCCTTCTCATCCGGGTTATCTCTCCTATATGTAAACTGCAAGCCTCCATCGAAATCACTTACGTCTATGCCTGTCTCCTCTATTACCTCTCGTCTGACAGCCTCTATGGATGACTCTCCTGCCTGCACTCCGCCGCCGGATACCTCCCACCAGCCTGCTGCCCACGCCTTTGTCATGACACGCTTGGTTATCAGATACTTTCCCTCTCTGTTCTGGAGCACACCGAGCACTGTGAGGTGATAATCCCCCGGTTTCATATTCCAGTCATTTCTCTTCATCGTGCGCCCTGTAGGCTGCTTGTTTACATCGTAAATATCCCAGTATTCCATCTCTGCTTGTCCTCTTTCTGATTTTTATATTTGTTCTGCCCAGTAACATAATAAATGCTATTTTAAGTTTCTTCAACAATCATTCGAATTTTATGCATAATTATTTATTGCAGTTTACTATAAAACTTAAGCTGTGGTACAATTCAAACTGTTATCAAGAGATTTGACCAGCGCAGGCTGAAGGAGGAAGCATGAACGCTTATGAGGTATTCGCCAGTGTCTATGATGAACTGATGGACAACATTCCATATGATGACTGGTGCACATATATAATAGAAGTTTTGAGAAAATACGGAGTGAACGAAGGGCTCATATGTGAGCTTGGATGTGGCACCGGAGAGATAACGGAAAGGCTTGCGGATGCCGGATACGACATGATCGGTATCGACAATTCATATGAGATGCTTGAGGTGGCAAATGAAAAAAAACTTGATACAGGTCACGAATCCATCTTGTATCTCATGCAGGACATGAGGGAATTTGAGCTCTTCGGCACGGTGAATGCCATCGTATGTGTGTGTGACAGCATCAACTATCTCACTGAGCTTTCAGATATCACACATGTATTCAGGCTGGCAAATAACTATCTCGAATCAAAGGGCATATTTATCTGCGACTTCAAGACCCGCCATTATTTCAAGGATGTGGTTGCCGACAGCACCATAGCCGAGGACAGGGACGACGTGAGCTTTATCTGGGATAACTACTACGATACGGAAACCGATATAAATGAGCTGGCTCTCAGCCTGTTTCTCCCAGAATACCCAGAATCAGGCATTGAACCGGATGATGAGTGTCCTCTATACAGGAAGTATCAGGAATTCCATTATCAGCGAGGCCTGACCCTTGATGACATGAGGACATGCGTTGCTGACTCAGGCATGGAGCTCGTTGCCATGTACGATGCATTTACATGGCTGCCAGCCACAGATTCCAGTGAAAGGGTATACGTGGTTGCAAGGGAGACACACCAGGATAACAAACACTATGAATAGGCTTGTCTTATCATCATTCATAATATAAAATGGTGAAGATTGTCCAATATATCATTAATTATAATGCGATTATATATAGAGATAACCGGACAGATTTCAAAATGTAACAAAACTAATCAACATAGAATAGCGAGGTATACAACATGAGCGATCATATAATAAGAGGTATGGCGGCGAACAATCAGGTAAGATTCTTCGCCGGAACAACAAGAGATATCGTGGAGACCGCAAGATCTATCCACAACACAAGCCCTGTGGCTACAGCCGCACTTGGAAGACTGCTCACAGCAGGAGCACTTATGGGAGCACAGTGCAAGAACGAGTCCGACGTACTCACACTTCAGATCCAGTGCAACGGACCGATCGGAGGACTTACCGTAACTGCAGACGCACATTCAAGAGTCAAGGGATATGTCAACAATCCAAACGTTATCCTTCACGCAAATGACAAGGGTAAGCTGGATGTTGCCAAGGCACTTGATCTCGGCGTGCTTTCAGTTATCAAGGATATCGGTCTCAAGGAGCCTTATGTCGGTCAGACACAGCTCGTGTCCGGTGAGATTGCCGAAGATCTTACTTATTACTTTGCGACATCTGAGCAGATTCCTACATCTGTTGCCCTTGGTGTTCTCATGGAGAAGGACAACACCGTCAAACAGGCAGGCGGCTTCATCATACAGCTTATGCCATTTGCATCGGATGAGCTCATAGACGTTCTTGAGAAGAGACTTAACGAGTTTTCTTCTATCACCAGTCTCCTCGATGCGGGCAAGACTCCTCTTGACATCATCAAGGATGTATTTGAAGGATATGACGTTGTAGTGACCGATGAGTTGCCTACCGAGTGGCACTGCAACTGCAGCAAGGAGAGATACTACAATGCGGTACTCAGCCTTGGCAAAAAAGAGATCGCAAGCCTTCTCGAGGAGGGCGAGCCTATAGAGGTCAACTGCCAGTTCTGCAACTCTCATTACAAGTTCTCACCTGACGAACTCAAAGAGATGCTGCTCAAAGCGGCTGCAAAATAATCATTTTTCCGCCATTTGCCCTCATTTTTACAACATTTTTGTACATTATAATTATTGCATTGGTTTTTTCACTATGCTAGAATGTTAACCGTTGTAAAGTAGACTAAATTTGAAAGAAAGAGTGAAAATTATGAAGATAACAAGAGATGATATCAGAAATGTGGCTATCATCGCCCACGTTGACCACGGTAAAACAACACTTGTAGACGAGCTCTTAAAGCAGAGCGGTGTGTTCCGTGACAATCAGGAGGTCGCTGAGCGTGTCATGGATTCCAACGATATCGAGCGTGAGAGAGGAATCACTATCCTCTCCAAGAATACTGCCGTAACATATGGAAGCACCAAGATCAACATCATTGATACTCCGGGTCATGCAGACTTCGGCGGTGAGGTTGAGCGAGTTCTTAAGATGGTAAACGGAGTAATCCTCGTTGTTGATGCATTTGAGGGTCCTATGCCACAGACCAAGTTCGTTCTGAAGAAGGCTCTTGAGCTTAATCTTGCAGTTATCGTATGTGTAAATAAATGTGATCGTCCTGAGGCACGTCCTGACGAGGTAGTTGACGAAGTTCTTGAGCTCCTCATCGAGCTCGATGCAAATGAGGATCAGCTTGACTGCCCATTTGTATTTGCTTCTGCCAAGTCCGGTTATGCAACACTTGACTCATCCAAGCCAGGCACAGACATGAAGCCTCTGTTCGACACTATAATTGATTACATTCCTGCTCCTACAGGCGATCCTGAGGCAGGTGTACAGATGCTTGTCAGCACAATCGACTACAACGAGTACGTTGGACGTATCGGTGTCGGCAAGGTCGACAATGGTGTCCTCAAGGTAAATGAGGATCTTGTCATAGTAAATGAGCATGACCCGGACAAGCTCGAGAGGGTTCGTATCGGAAAGCTTTTCGAGTATGAGGGTCTTAACAAGATAGAGGTTAAGGAAGCACAGATAGGTTCTATCGTTGCTGTTTCAGGCATCGCAGATGTACAGATAGGTGATACTCTCTGCTCCCCTGAGAATCCTGACCCAATTCCTTTCCAGAAGATTTCTGAGCCAACCATCGCCATGACATTCATGGTAAATGACTCTCCTCTCGCAGGCAAGGAAGGTAAGTTCGTAACATCAAGACATCTCCGTGAGAGACTTTTCAGAGAGCTGAACACAGATGTCAGCCTCCGAGTTGAGGAGACTGACACAACTGAGGCTTTCAAGGTTTCAGGCCGTGGTGAGCTTCACCTGTCAGTCCTCATCGAGAACATGAGACGTGAAGGTTATGAATTTGCAGTAAGTAAGGCTGAGGTTATCTACAAGGAAGATGAGCTCGGACATAAGCTTGAGCCATTTGAGATCGCTTATATAGATGTTCCTGACGAATTTGCAGGTACTATCATCAACATGCTGAACCAGAGAAAGGGTGAGCTTCAGGGAATGAGCACTGCAAGCGACGGTTCCGTTCGTCTTGAGTTCCACATTCCTTCCCGTGGACTGATTGGTTTCCGTGGAAACTTCCTTACTTCCACAAAGGGAACTGGTATTATCAATACTATTTTTGATGGTTATTCTCCATATAAGGGTGATTTCCAGTATCGTAAGCAGGGTTCCCTGATCGCTTTCGAGGGCGGCGAGGCTGTTACTTATGGTCTGTTCGCAGCTCAGGAGCGTGGTACTCTGTTTATCGGACCTGGTGCAAAGGTTTACAGCGGTATGGTTATCGGACAGAATGGTAAAGCCGAAGATATCGAGCTGAACGTATGCAAGACAAAGCATTTGACTAACACACGTTCTTCTTCC
>ERZ827492.2301-NODE-2301-length-13656-cov-10.682964_pt1 | contig 13656 bp, 17 predicted proteins | sample MGYA00519704_ERZ827492 | MGnify/ENA primary metagenome ERZ827492 (study PRJEB31778, sample SAMEA3449325) | human gut metagenome | biome: human gut; feature: human-associated habitat; material: faeces | place: United Kingdom | collected 2010/2012 ...
CCCCCCGCCCAACACAACTTTTTCTCACATTTTTCATTCCAAACTAACACTTTTTGATAATTTCTAACATTTTGTTAAGTTCTCTAAACAATTTTCGTGTTTTTTCACAGAATTTTCACAGAATATGAGTATTCTCATACGAAAAACGCTTGACTTTTTTGAAAATTTATGATACAATAGGTATAGGAAAGATAGGAAAGCAGTAAACAATATGAAAGATAGGTGATAGCCGGTAGTAGAAGTTCCGCACCCATATTGAAGCAGTGCTATGCTTGCCTGCTTCCTATCTAACCAAATTCTATTAATAGAGGTGCAATATGAAATACAAAAAAGGTGTAGCAAAAGAATTGCTTGATTTATGTGTAGGTAATGACCTAGATAAAACACGCAAAGCAACTTTACAGCATAAGAGTGTCGGGGAGTACATATATTCTAATCACGGTGAGCCTATTAGAATTAACGGTAAAAATACTGAAAAAGTAGGAGAGGAATATAATGGAAATAGACGATAAAGAATACGAGCTTCTTAAAGCTAAATCAGATAAATTTGATGAAGAGCTTAATAAATATAAGACAGAGAGCGAAGAAAAAATAAAAGCTCTCACAGCTGAAAGAGATGATTTTAAGTCTAAATACGATAGCGAAAAGACTAATCACGATAAATTAAAAGATGATTATATATCATTTCTTACAGGTCACAGTGGAGATAATCCGCCGAACCCTTCGGTAGATGATTTTGATAAAATTTGTAAAGATAAATTTGGAGGTTAACAATGGCAGTTAGTGGACTTATTACAGCTATGCAGAGCATATTCGCGACACCTGAATATGCTGACCGTATTCCTAATAGCGTAAAATCTGTAATTACAGCAGGTAATTATGGAACAACTACTTTTCCTACTGAAATTGAAAATGCAGTTTATAATGTTTTAGTGGATAAGATTGGGAAGCAAGAAATTTATAAGTTTGAGTATAATAATTTTGACGCTTCACAGTATGATAAAGGTTATTTGCCTTTTGGTGGTATCATTGAGGACGATTATGTAGAAGCAATGAAAGCTGATGAAGTAAATAATCTGCCTACTTTTGATACACAGTCGGATTATAAATTTGTTAATTATGACCCTTTCAAAATTAATTATGCTTCTATTGCTCCGTCGTATTATACACTCAAAACTCTTTTACAATATCATGTAACTACTGCTTATGATGTATTCAAGCGTGCTTTCATTAGCGAAGGCTATGCAACGAATTTCATTCAGACAATTAGAAGTGTTCTTCCTGAAAGCGCTAAACTTGATAAGTATTTGATTTTTAGAAACATGCTTGCAAGTTCGACCATTTATCCTAGTGGAACTGATGTTTCTTGTATTGTGGCAGGTTCTACAATGACCGCTTCTGAGAGTATTCAAATTGTAAAGACAATTCGTAATTATGTAGAAGCGTTTAAGTGGAATACAACTAAGTATAACAAGCAGGGTAAACTTGTATCGTCTAAGAGAGATGACCTTGTGTTGTTTATGGCAGCAGGTATTCATAACGAAATTGTTTCGTCACAGTATAATGCATATCATAAGGACCTTGATTTCGGTTGCGAAGTGCAGCTTATTGACGGTTTCGGAACTGACGCTGCAACAACAGGACAGTTTGCTACTCTTGCTGATAAACGCGGTATTAAAATTTATCGTTGGCTTGAAAATCGTTTTGATAATATCTGGAACCCTTATGGTGTTGGATATTGGAATACTTTCTTGACGCAGGGTGATTTGTTTGGTTATTCGTTGCATAAGAATATAATCAGGTTTGTACTTTCAGACGGTAATTAATATACTAACGTCTCATAAGTTCTCCTGTGTAGTGGTGTGCGCTAATGCACGGCGCGGGGTAGAGGTGGGTAATTTATTATGGCAACACTTAATTTACAATTTTATAGTGATAATTGCCCTACACGGGATAAACGTTTTATGTCAAGCGGAGATTTGCGTAATTGGGAATTGAACAATAATAATCCTGATAATACTATAAAGATTGACGGATTTTATGAAGCATGCAATTTTATTGATGTTGAGTTTCCTAATTTAGACAAAAAGAATTTTGCTTATTTTATTGTTTATCCTGATGTTATAAAAGTAACAAAAGAGCGTAATTATTATGCTGCATTTATAGACAGATTTGAAGTAAATGAGCTTAACACTGATTGTTTTAGAATATATTATACAATAGATTGGTGGACTACTTTACAAGCATATTATGGTAGTGATTTTGAAAATGTTATAACTAAGAATATTTTCGGAGAAGTAGGACGTGCGCATGTAAATGATTGGGTTCAAGACTCTCAACAGCCTAATTTTATTAGGGCTACTATGTCATTTACAGATGATACAATGGAAGAAGATGTAAATGCTTTTCATATTACTAAACAAGTTCTCAATCAAGCTGTATTGAAGAATACCGTAAATAAAAAGGCATTTAAGTTTTTATACATTATATTCAAGCGGAATTTAGTAACAACTCAAACTCCTGCATTGTTTTGTGAGCCGACCACATATAATTTGGATAATAATACATGGGGGTTTAATATTCTTCCCACGCCTTTCGGTGTTGCAGTATTACCGATTTATAATGGTTGTTTTGCTAAATATGATTTTTCAGGAGAAACAAATGGCTTTAATTCATTAATAGCTAATTATCCTGCTAATACAATAACAGGCGACAAAATAGCTGGAATGTTTATTTCAGATATATGCGGATATGATTGGAGTTATAGCGATACAGGCGCTTTCATATTTACTAAAAAATGCGATACTATACAGTTTGACGTTGACGGAGTATCTAATAAATGTACAGCTATTGTTCCTCCGTCTTATGAATTAGTTGAATTTGAAAGTAAAAATTTAACAGCATTTGGAGCTATATCTCAAATATTCCCGCTAATGGCTGATACATATACAGATAAAAGTAATGTTGACTATGAATGGTTTTTTGAAAATGGACCTTCTAAATTACATTGCGAGCCGTATGTAACAAATGCAGTTATATCTCAAAAAGGTGGATTTATAGTACATTATCATTTATTACAAAGCACTCAAAATTTTTGTGTAAATGTTTCGCCAAATACAGGTGGATATTATTTTGGCATTTCAGAGGTAGGAAGTTCGGGATTTAATCAAGTTAAGATACTGCAAAGTTATAATGTATTTCAAGTTTTCTCAACTCAAAATTGGATAGACCAATCTAATGCAGTATTCCAATCCATATCAAGTGTATTATCTCCGATAGTAGGAGGAGTTACGAACGTAAATAAAATAAATACTCCAAACAGTAAAGGAGAGGTATCGTCAACTGCTGGTGCAGATACGTTTGCAGCTTCGTATAATACAGCCACGCAAGTAGTTGGTAATACAATAAAATCTATTGATATTGTGCGTGATGTTATGCTTGGAGGTGATACTCAAATATCCCCCAATTATGAGGGTTCTATTGTAGGAAACAGTGCTATATGTATATGCACAGCTGAGCCCTTGTATGTAAGCAATATTAATGAGATAAAAGAACATTTAATTAGATATGGCTATACTACATATTTGGAACCGTATGATATATTAACTAATCATAAGCGAAGATATTTTAACTATATTCGTTGTAATACTGTAAGAGTTACAATATCGCAACCTCAAAATGTAATTGATAGCATAAAAGAAATGTTATTGAATGGTGTATGGCTGTTTAGTTACGTGAATAATGAAAGTATTTTCAAATTAGACGGTGTTGTTAATATGCCTGCTAATTTAGGAATAGAGGTGTAAAATGTATTTTGACAATATATTTTCTATATTTGGTTCTCAAAATTATCCATATCGGCAAAATATTGGCATAGACGAATGGTTGTTTGTTCAGAAATATATTGATATATTCTGCTCCCGTTTCGGATATGATAATTTACCTGATGATACGCAAAAAATTGTTGGATTTAATTCGCAATTAGAGGTTATGATGTTTTTCGCGCCTGCTCTTGCGTGGTTTGAGGATAGCACATTAGGGTTACAATGTTTACCCGTAACAGGGCAATGGAAATTTAATATTACAGGATTTCCTACCGAATGGACTGTATTCGGGTTTAATAATTTCCGAAAAGACCTTACTGAAAATAACAGTGTAATAATGCCGAATGACGCTTTCTTTTCTATTCCGTTTTTACACGTGATGTATAATCTGAAATATATCATGGAACTGGATAAAACGCACTTGCAAAATATACGACGTCAACGTCAACCTCTTATTATGGAGATAGACGAGGACGAAAAGAAGAGTGCGGAAACATTTGTAAGGCAACTTAGCGAATTTAGTGACTACATTAAAATACGTATAAGAGGTACTGCAACGGATAAGAAAACAAAAATACTTACTGAAAGTAGACCGTTTAACTCTTATGCGTTTGACAGTAAAACAGACTTTATTGGAGATAAACTCACAACGGATTTTCAAGTATATGAGAATAGAATTTTTCAATATTTTGGATATAATAATACTGCAATAGAAAAAAAAGAAAGATTGCTTGTAGACGAAGTTAATGCAGGTAACGAAATAATAAACTCTTATTATAATTCCGCTAAAACAGCTCGTGAAAAAGCGATAGAAAAAGTTAACAAAATGTTCAAAGTAAATATTAGCTTGAAAGATAATAAGGAGGAATTTGCTAAAAATGTTCAAGATTCTTTATTCAATAGGCAGAACGTTGAAAAGAGTGGTAGCACAGTTTGATTCTGATTATAAAACAACTCAGTTAATAGGTAGTTTTTCGCAAGATAGTGTTGAGTTTACTCCAAAAGAATTAAACGAAATACAAACTGAATTATATAATATATTCGTTAATTATTGGTTTTATTCTGAAATAGGTTTTGATAGTGATGACATGTTTGTACAACGTCTTAATTCATGCTGGGAAAGAAATATAGATAAGTATGAATTGCTTATACAAAATAATCTTGAATATCCAGCAATGACAACGACAGGAAATTATACTGATACAAATAAAATACAGGATAATAATATACAAACAAAAGAAAACACTGTTACACCTGATTTGAATAGTAACACTGTAAATAAAGGTAGAAATGTTGAAATAATGAATACAACTACTGATACAACAGGGACTACTACTTCAACTGATAATAATACAGATAATCGCACCCGCGATGAAAGTCTTATGCATAGCAACAATAATACTACTATTTATAGTACAGGTGATGAAATAAGAAAAGTGCTTGAAAATACTGCAATCCGTAATGATTGGATACATTGTTTCGATAATTTATTTATGGAGGTTTTATAATGGATAAATTTCTTCAAATTGTCCAGCTTGTAGGTACTTGTCTTTCTATTCTTGTAGTTGTCATTATTCCTATGATTTTGTATCTTTGGAAGAAAGTCAAAGAATTGATTGCAGCACCTTCCGACAAAAAGCCTACTGTATTACTTGACATTTATAATAATGTTGTACAGTATATACAGGACGCAGAAAAAATGTTCACGGAAGGTACTAGCAAGAAATCGTGGGTATTGTCTCAAATCAAGAACGATTGTATTTCCGCAAGTATCGAATATGACGCTGATTATTGGACGAAATTAATTAATAAAGAAGTGGCCATGACTAAAAAAGTTAACGTGGCAAAGTAACTTATTTAGGAGGGGCGAATAACCCCTCTTAATTATTAGGGAGGATATAAATGTTAACATATAAAACATTCAGAGAGATTGCTATTGATTACGCATACAATATAGGCAGTGCGATACCGTTACAAGCAGACGAAGCATGCAATGCTATTGTTGCTTATATAAACGAACAATTACAAAATATTGAAAGTGAGGTAGCAAAAAATGACAATAGAAAATTTGAAGCAAATAGCAATTAAATATGCAACAACAAAGGGCTCGCGTGTTCCTCTTGCTCCTGATGAGTTGTGCAATGCTGTCGTTCAGTATATGAATAGTTTTTTCGGTGTAATGACGGATATAAATACAATTAAAGTAGCGGTAACGGAAGATAGCGGAAATATTGTATTTACAATTACAGGTAATACATATGACGGCAAACCTATCACGCCCATTGTTATAACAGTTGACCACAACGACTTTGTAACCGACCAAGAGTTTGAAGAGTTTAAGACTAATATATTAGATAGTATTGACTCTTTGAATAATAGTATTACAGAAATAAATAATACTATAAAAAATATTAATGATACGCTGGAAAATAATACAACAGATATAACAGGCCTTAAAAATAGAGTAGATAACACAGAAACAAATATTTCTGAAATTAATAGCACGCTGAATAATAAATTGGATAAAGTATCATCGACCACAGGTGTTCCGCAGGTATATGTAAAAGAATATAATGGAACGCAAACAATGATAGACCTATCAGAATCAACAAGAGTTAACTCTATTCCTAAGAGAAGTCCCTCTGGAAGAATGTATACGAACGATGGTATTAGTTCCGAGCCCTCGTCGGTTGCAAACATGCGTAATATCGCCGATGTTGAATCTAAAATACCCGATGTATCTAATTTTGCAACAAAGGACGAAATCCCAGACGTTAGCGGATTTGCTACAAAAAGTGAGTTGACGGAACAATTAAATAATAAACGTAGTGTAATATCTTCTCCTGCGTCGAGCTATGTAGTGTATACCCAAGCAAATGGATTAGAAAGTAATTTACCGTATAGCGAATTAGCTAACCAAACGTCTACAAATATTATGGCAAGACGTGCAAACGGAACGTCCGACGTAAAGAAAGGCATTTCTGGTGAAAATGTGGCTAATATGGAAAATATTGCCGACGTTGAAGCTAAAATACCCGATGTATCTAATTTTGCAACAAAGGACGAAATCCCAGACGTTAGCGGATTTGCTACAAAAAGTGAGTTGACGGAACAATTAAATAATAAACGTAGTGTAATATCTTCTCCTGCGTCGAGCTATGTAGTGTATACCCAAGCAAATGGATTAGAAAGTAATTTACCGTATAGCGAATTAGCTAACCAAACGTCTACAAATATTATGGCAAGACGTGCAAACGGAACGTCCGACGTAAAGAAAGGCATTTCTGGTGAAAATGTGGCTAATATGGAAAATATTGCCGACGTTGAAGCTAAAATACCTTCTATAACGAATTTAGCTGATGTCACGAAAGAAAATACTTTTACAGATGTTAATCATTTTACTCAATATATCACAACATTCGGTGTTGAAATAGGAGCATTAGAGTTTAATGATGATGAATATGATGTATCAATATCTAACGCAACAATAGAAATATTTCATTATATTTCAGGTGGAAATGCTAACTCAATAAGAATAACAGACGAACAAATATGGGTTAAAAGATATAATGTTAGTGATTATAACAGTTTCAATTTTCCAAATAAATCAGGGACCCTTGCACTTACTTCCGATATTCCTGACATTCCGGAGTATACTAACGTGGATAGTGTGTCCTATGACAGTACTAACGGAGCTATTGTTGCATACGACGGGGCTAATGAAATCCATATACCGTTGTTGGCTGGTGAGAATGTCACCATTGACGCAAGTGAAGATAATAAGAAGATTGTAATTAGCGCGGCAGGCGGTGGCGGAGCTGGCGGCGTAACGGCAGCAGGAAATAATACTTTCACGGGCGTAAATACGTTTAATAATTCTATAAATGCAAAAAATGGTGTTGTAGCAGAAAATACTACAAATTACGGTGCAAATAGTATAAGAAAGGGTCCGATTACTTATTCTTTCCCTAATAAAAGTGGCACGTTTGCTATGACTACTGATATTATAAAGGAGCATATATATTTTATCTCTTTTTATATAAATGCACCCGACGAGACTCTCCATTTAACAGGGACAATGATGTCAAAAAATTCGTATGGAACAGGTCAAAAGACTAATGAAGAGTTTGCTGTAATGCTGGCAGATAATTTATATACGAATAGTAATGAAGGGCTTGCTGCATATGGTAAATTAGCGGTAAAAGATATATTATGTATATATTCAGAGGACGGGTTATCAATTCGTTGCTTAGATGAAACAGACAGTGAAGTTGATTTACCCACGGTAATGTTTTTTGTAATGGAGACTGAACTATAATGGATAAAAATTTATTTTATATTAATCAAGAGAATTATCAAATAGGAAATAAGGATTATCATTGCCATATTGTTAATGGTATTGCGGGGAGAGGTAAAACAACTTATTGGCTTGCATATCTATTTGACCGTTTTAAGAATACAGGTAAAAAATTTTTATATCTCAGACGTTCCGATATTGAAATGGAATTAGCCCTTAATATGGGGTTACTCCCTTCATTACGGAATGCTTATGGAGATAGATTTGATTGGATACAAGATGAAAAGCATAGGTCAAATATAATATCTATACAGGTTGATAATAAATGGCATGAATGTGCTTATTATACTACATTGAACAATGTTAAAGGTGTTCAGATAGAGGATTGCGATGTGGTGTTATTTGATGAATATGTAGCAAAATCACGTGGAAAATATAAAGGCGGTGAATACGGAATACACGAGCCTGCTATATTCTTCCGACTTATGGAAACAATATTCAGGCGACGCGAATTTTGGATTATCATGTTAGGAAATAATGACACATTGACCAATCCGTATAATGAACAACTTAATATACCATTCACAACTCGATACTATAAAAATCGTAATAGAGATTTATTCTATTATTTCGATACATCGGAGGATACCATAAAAGAAAAACAAGATAGTATTTTAGGGAAACTTTCTAAAAATACTGAATATGAAAACTATACTACTCAAAATATCGCTATGGATAGTATTGACGAGAGTTTTATTTCTGATAGGCCTTTACATTCAACAATGGTTTATAATATCAAATATCTATCAACTAAAATAACCGTATGGCGAGATAATCATGGAATATTATATTTCACGGACAAATATAAATTTAATCCTGCATATCCGGTTATATCGGTAACAACAAGTGATATGTCAATAGATACTAATTTCATTAAAGATTGTAACGGGCAAATGATTACATGGTCAATAATGTATTCTCACGGAATGGTGAGGTTTAGTTCTCAAAAGATTGGTTCAATGTTCCTATTAATATCTAAATTAGTTACACAATAAAAGAGGGTTTTATCCCTCTTTTTTTATTTTGCCTAATCTATAAGTTGTTATTCCTATTATTTTACCGCCTATTGCACTTTTAACCTGTTTTTTACCTTGAAATTCTTGACCTAAATTAAAATTATCGAAATCCATTTGTTTCTTTATATTGTCATCTGCGCCGCAACATGTAACGTATTTATTCCATTCAGTGGGAGTTTTAGGTTCCCACCCCCAATAGATATACCGTTTTGCTCCTACACACTTAAACTTATAGATATAATGTTCAATCTTAAAATAATCATATAAAGTGGAATGTATAGGTATATTATTTAAGTTTATGTCGTCTAAAACGTATAAACTATCTGTATCACAATACACAAATTTATCAATATTTTTTAATATATATTTTATAAGATTATATCGTGCCCACGCTGTTACAAATACAGCTATGGGGATATATGATTTTGTTTTTGAATACTCCCCTTCTATTAATGAAAAACGCAACACCCCATTTTCCAAATATGGCTCTTTACTATCTCTTTTCGGGTTCGTTCCGAATGTACCGTAAAGTGCATTTTGCATACGTTTATCATATGCACGCGCTGCCCCTATATGTGTTTCTTTTCCTAATCTCCATTTATGAATATAATCATAAAATAAACTACCCTTTCCGTCCTCATCTATTATTTCAAACTTATCCATATTTTTAGCTTCATTCGGTGTAATTTCTATGCCCTTAACAGCTTTGAACATATACCCCTCAATGTATTCTATTTCTATTATATCGTAACACATATATAATAATTCTAAATCAGGGTTTGCAAGCCATAAATCAAACATTAAACCGTTAGATGAGTTCAAATATAAATTATCCGACGACAAAAATCCATTCCTGCGCGCTATTGTAGGTACGGCATTCGGTTTTAACTCAAATGATACTTTAATATGCTGTATGTATATCGGATATTTACCTGAATATTTATCATCATATTTTCCACTATACCACATAGGGAAACCGTGCGGCATATATTCATGCAACATTTGCGCCGGATACATACTGTTTTTATCTAATGCCATCATATTATATATTACTCTATTTTGATATTTAGGATTGCAATATACATATCCACCGCGATATGCTTTTCGTATATTAGTTTCTTCTATTTGTTGCAGAAAAGGGAAATTAATATCATAATTTTTCTTACCTATTCCCTTTATAAATTCGCTTCTTGCATTTCCTGCTTGCGTAAATTTTACGCCTCCCATTTCAATATTTTTCTGTATTGTTCTCATGTCTATTTCAGTATCATTATGTATGTACGCTATTTCCTCGTCGGTAGGTTTATAGCCTATTTCTCTAAATTTATCATAATCAATTTCGCCCTTTTTTATCGGTAAATCGTACATTATAGCACTATCGTGTATACTCATATTAACAGTTTTAAGGCTATCCATTATTGTAACATGTTGCCCCATACGCCCCACAATTTCATAAGCATAATGTAAACCCATATCACTTATTACTGTGTGAAATTCAAAAGGCAGCATTTCATCGGATTTCTTATTAACATGTTTATAACCATTATTAAACAACCACGTTATTATGTAACTACCGTCATATGCTAAATTACGAAAAAAATATAAACATTTATATGACGTACGTATAATATAATTCATGAAATAATTAATGCTTGTTCCTGTTCTATGTTTATAGTCTTTATCACATATATCCCACAGCCAAACACGCGCCTCACAATTCCATGCTTCCGTTGATGTCTCAAAGTCTGCTGCATATATATGTTTGTACCGTCGAAAATCAAAATCCATATTTTTTTAATATTTGAGCTATATTATCATAAATTTCTGATAATATCTCTTGCTTTTTATATTCAATATAAAAATCCATATCAACGTAAAACAAAAAATCGGAAACAAGATTATATAAACGATTTAAGTCTTTATCTGAAAAATTTGATAAATTATCTGGACTAATATCAAATCCCACTGTATATAAATCGTTTGATAAATTTTGAATATCATTAATTTCTGTTGTGGTTCTACCTGTTTCGGAATATGTTTTAATTTCGCTTTTATATGTTTGCAACGCATTTTTTATATATCCTTTTTGGCGCATTCCGTAATTTGTTATATTAGGGAGCGTTGGTAAATTCAATTTATTTGCATGCTTATTATAGCTTTCCTTAACAGCCTGTGTTTGATTTATAAAAGATTTAATTTCTTTTATTTCATCGGGATCATATAATTCTCTCATTACCTTATTAAATTTAGATGGAAATTGCATATCATCACCCTTCCATATTCCAAAAGTTGTCTGATATCATAATAGTTTTGAAAACGTCTCTCAATATTTTAGCCATATAATTAGCGTTTCCATAATCTATCGCTTTATCATCTATTTCCAATGTATAACACCCGATTGATTTATTAACAAAAATAGGGGGCAACGATGTTATTTTTAATGCTTCATTATATTTCATATCACGTAGCATATAAAATACTTGCTGTAACGTCATAGCTTCGAAGTCAAATGTTCTAATAGTCTTTACAACGGGTATGGTGGGGGGGATTTTTACATTTCTCTCAACCTCCCCTCCCTTATTTTCAAAATATGTCATGGGGTATACCTCCAAAATAGATTTTATGTTTTACTGAAGTTTTCTCTCTTACGCGCGCGAGGGCACACGCGTAAATGCTAAACAAAATGTTAATTTTTAACACTGATTTAACAATGTTAATTTTTAACGAAAATTTTTAACACTCTAAAAACGCAAAAAATAACCGCTTAACATGGGCGCTATGTTAACCGGTTATCTATTGTAAAATTTGTTAATTAGAAATCTAATTCATCGACCTTATTTTTATACATGATTATAGGTTTGTTATTTTCATCAAGTAAATTGAAATATTTGATTTTTGTGACTTGTCTTTGTTCTCCGTCTTTCGTTGTATACTGCTCTTTTACTAACGAAACTTCACACGGCTGGCCAATTGTGGCTTTAGTCGTTATTCCGCAATATGCAAAGTATTTTTTTGCGTATTCCGCGCCCATTTGCCCCCGGTACGTCCTTACTTCGTTTTTATCGTTGACAACGTCCGCGAAAATATCCAGCACTTGGAAACTACCGTTCGCGCCTTTACAAGTCCTTAAAACGTATTTTTTAACTGTTGCTTTCATCGGTCAAGCCCTCCAAATATTCCTGATAGGTCTTTCCCTCTGAAAAGGCTTTCAGACGTTTTATAACCGTTTTAAGCTCGTTTCGCGCGCTTGCAGGGGCTTTGTCGCATGCGTCGATAAAATCTATTGCTTTCGCTCTCAGATCGCCTACAGCGTGCGTTTGTGCCTCATATTTTGCCTTTAATGCCTCTAATGCTTGTTCGTAACTTTTCATATTTGTTAATATCCTTTATAAAGTATTTGAAAAACCGCGCCCTTGATTTTTCATTACATGAAAGGCGATAAAATTTTTATTTTACGGAATAACGGTAAACGTCAACGACTTCATAGTTATCAGCTGACAAATTATATACAACAAAAGACTTTTTGTATTTAACCCCCAAATTATACATATGTCGAACAATAGCCGCAAGCGTGGCATAATCATTGTCATGCAACCATTGAATATACTTTCGTATATGTAATTTACTTGTATTTGACGGATATATATATAATATATAATAGGGATAGTCGATCCAAAATAAACGCGTATTATAACTGAATAAATCACTTGTACTACATGTAGCGCTACAATTATACAATCTCATGTTTCTAATCTCCTTTGCCTTTCATGTAATGAAAAATCAAGGTAATATTTAGTTGTAAATCTACATTATAGGGCAACAGCCTTGACGCCTCACGGCGTTTCGTCTTAATTTTCAAAGACTCATCAGAAGGCCTTCACAATGGAAGATAAGTTCGAAATTATTTTTTCAATATAATAACACTCGGAGCCACCAAATTCATATTCGAAAAAAGAAAACGTTGTATAGTACCCCTTATACTTAAATTCAATTGAGTATAACAATTCAGGTGTACACGATACGTCGCAATAATCACGAATGCCATACAGGTCTAACAAGTCAAAAATTTTGTCCATAAGTTTACCTCTCTTTGTTTTGTGCTTCCATTATACACCCACACCGAAAAAAAATCAAGTATAATTCAAATGTTTTTTATTTTCATTGATAAATGATAAAAATTTACAATAAACGAATGCAAATAACAATAAAATGAAAATGTATAGTATTCATATATTTGTATAAATATTATTTGAAAATATGAATAACTGTTCATATATCCTAACGAATTTTCGGCCATAACCAAAAACTTAACCATGGTTTTCGGTGCAACATGTAAAATCACAAAAATTTTGATTTGTCAAGCGTTTTTATTTAGATTTTTCAAAATGCTTGAAAATGTTAGAAATTATCAAAAAATGTTGGTGGGGAATGAAAAATGTGAGAAAAAGTTGTGTTGGGC
>ERZ827492.2302-NODE-2302-length-13655-cov-7.073235_pt1 | contig 13655 bp, 10 predicted proteins | sample MGYA00519704_ERZ827492 | MGnify/ENA primary metagenome ERZ827492 (study PRJEB31778, sample SAMEA3449325) | human gut metagenome | biome: human gut; feature: human-associated habitat; material: faeces | place: United Kingdom | collected 2010/2012 ...
GGCCTCGTCGGGGGCGACGAGACGGGCGCTGTGAGCCCTGCGGCGAGCGCCAGCCGCGCCGCCGCACGCGGCCGTACTGGATCGGCGGGGGCATCGCGGCCGCCCTGTGCCTGACGCTCGCCGTGGGCACGCTTCTGGGCGGAACCTTTCGCGCGACCTCGTCCGCGCCCAAAACGTCGCTGATGAACATGGCCGCCACGGCGGACACGAGCTGGGACAGCGCCGGCGGCGGAGAGTCCTACGCCGAGACCGAGGAAGCCGTGGAGGCGCCGGCGGCGCCGCCCCCCAACGCGGCCATGGCCATGGACGCCGGCGCCGCCACCGCGAACACCGCCACGGCGGATGGGGCTTCTGCGGACGGGGCTGCGTCGCGCAGCGCGGAGACGCCGGAATACGGCCTGAAGATCATCCGCGAGGCGCGCATCGAGATGCAGACCGAGAACTACAGCGAGGACATGGCCGCGCTGGAGGAGCTGGTGACGTCCATGGGCGGGTTCATCACCTCCCGCGAGGAATGGGGAAGCGAGCAGAGCGCCGAGACCGGCGAGAACCCCCGCACCCTCTCGCTGACGCTGCGCATCCCCTCGGACCAGCTGGACGCCTTTGTGGAGCAGGCCAAGCAGGTCGGCATCGTGACCGCCAGCAGCATCAGCGAGACGGACGTGACCGACCAGTACACGGATACCGACCGCAGGCTCCAGGCCTACCAGAAGCAGTACGACCGCGTGCTGGAGATGATGGACCAGGCCACGACCGTCGAGGAGCTCATCCAGATCGAGTCCGAGCTCTCGCGCCTGGAGATGGAGATCGAGAGCTGCCAGGGAACGCTCAACTACTGGGACGCCCGCGTCAACTACTCCACGGTCTATATCTACGTGGACGAGGTGCGGCGCGCGATCTCCGCAAACCCGAGCCTGGGCGAGCGCATGCGCACGGCCCTTGCGAACTCCTGGGATGACTTCACGCAGGGCTGCCAGGACCTCGTCGTCAACCTCTACGCCGCCATTCCGTACATCGTGGTTTGGATCGTCGTCCTCGCCGCCGCGGGCGGGATCGCCGCCCTCATCGTCCGCAAGGTGCGAAAGGGCCGCAGAAAGTAACCCCAAAACGCGCGAAAAGCAGCGCCCCGCCCTCCCCCAAAGCCGGGGGAAAGGGCGGGGCGCTTTGCCGCCTCTCATCGGGCGGCGTCCATGTCGTCGAGCTTGGCGACGCGGCGGCGGAACTCCTCCGAGGTGGAGAAGCGCGCCGCGAGGAAGAGGTCGATCAGCTCCTCGGCGACCGTCGGGCCGACGATCTGCGCGCCCAGCGCGATGATCTGCACGTCGTCGTGCTCGACGCACTGGTGCGCGGTGTACAGGTCGTGGCAGACCGAGGCGCGGATGCCGCGCACCTTGTTGCAGGCGATGGCCGCGCCGACGCCCGTGCCGCAGAACATGATGCCGCGCTCCGCCTCCCCGGAGAGGATGGCGGCGGTCACCTTTTTGGCGATGTCGGGAAAGTCCACGGGCTTTTCGTCGTAGCTGCCGTAGTCCTGGATTTCATGGCCCTTGCGGCGAAGGACGTCCAGGAGCTGAACCTTCAGCGGATAGCCGGCGTGGTCGGAACCGATGGCGAGTTTCATTGCGCGTTGCCTCCTTAGGAAAAGTGGATTCGTGTGTAAAATGATTCGACGCCTGCGCGCAGATCTCCTTGCCGGGCGCAATCTGTGTTATACTGTAGGGAAGAGCATTTCGAAACGGGAGGCTGAACCGATGGAGAGACTGGTCCTGATCGATGGATATTCGCTGATGCACCGCGCGTTCTACGCCATCCCCGCCCTTTCCAAGGACGGGGTGTACACCAACGCGCTCTTCGGCTTTTTCAGCATGCTGCTCAAGGTGATCGGCGAGGCCCGGCCGGATTACCTGATCGTGGCGCTGGACGCGCACGCGCCGACCTTCCGCCACGACAAGTTCGCGGACTACAAGGCCGGGCGCAAGCCCATGCCGGAGGAGCTGCGGCCCCAGATGGCCATGCTGCGCGAGGTGCTGGGCGAGATCGGCATCCACCAGGTGGAACTGGCCGGCTATGAGGCGGACGACCTGCTGGGCACGCTCTCGCGCAGCGCGCAGGAGCAGGGCACAGAGTCCGTGCTCGTGACCGGGGACCGCGATTCCTTCCAGCTCATCGGGGAGAAGACCCGCGTCTGGTTCACGAAAAAGGGCCTGACCGAGATCGAGGACCTGACGCCGGAGGCGCTGCTGGCAAACTACGGCATCCGGCCCGACCAGGTTCCGGACCTCAAGGGCCTGATGGGCGACGCCTCGGACAACATCCCCGGCATCGCGGGCGTGGGCGAAAAGACCGCCCTAAAGCTCCTCAACGAATACGACAAGCTGGAAAACGTGCTCGACAACGCGGACGCCATCAAGGGCAAGCTCGGCGAGCGCGTGCGCGCGGGCGCGCAGACCGCGCGCCTGAGCAAGGAGCTGGCCACCATCGACCGCGACGCGCCCGTGCGCTTTGACCGGCAGACCGCGCTGCTGCCCGCGGCGGACCGCTTTGCGCCGGCCTTCCGCAGGCTCGGCTTCCGCACGCTGCTCGAGCGCCTGCCCGAGGAGGCGCGCGCGGCCGCGGACGGCGGGGAGGCGGGTCCCGCCTTTGCGCCGGAGGAGGAGCTGGGCACGGCGGAGGCGGTCGCCTCGTTTATTCAGGGAGAGATTCAAGCGGTGGCGCTCCTGCGCACGCCGGAGGCCCTGTGCCTGGCGGACGACCGCGGGCGGCAGGCGCGCATCCCCCTGCAGGGGGACCTGCTCTCGCCCGGGCTGGACGAGCGCACGGCGCTCCAGGCCCTGCAGCCCCTGCTCGCGGGCGGCGCGCAGAAGCGCGTGTTCGACGTCAAGAGATGGCGGACGGACCTTGCGGACCTGGGACTCACCCTGGAGGCGCCCTATATGGACGTGTGCATCGCGGGGTACCTGATCGAGCCCGCGGACTGCGCCAGCGTGGAAAAGCTCTGCGACCGGCAGCTCGGCGCGCCGGCGACGGCGGCAAACCTCTACCGCCTTTCCGACGTGCAGGAGAAGACGCTGCTCGAGCAGGGCATGAAGGTCCTCTTTGACGAGGTGGAGACGCCGCTGTCCGCCGTGCTCTTTGACATGGAGCGCGCGGGCTTCCGCGTGGACCGCGAGGCCCTGGGGCAGCTGCAGGAGGAATTCGGCGGCAAGATCGCGGAGCTGCAGCAGGCGATCTTCGACGTCACGGGCGAGACGTTCAACATCCTCTCGCCCAAGCAGCTGGGCGCCGTGCTCTTTGAGAAGCTCGGCCTGCCCGCCGGGCGCAAGACGAAGTCCGGCTACTCCACGGACGCCGAGGTGCTCGAAGGGCTGGTACATGCGCACCCGGTGGTGCCGCTGGTTTTGCAGTACCGCGCCTTTTCCAAGCTCAAGTCCACGTACGTGGACGGGCTGCTCAAGCTCTCGGACGACGAGGGGATCATCCACACGACGCTCAACCAGACCGTGACGGCGACGGGCCGCATCTCCTCGGCGGAGCCCAACCTGCAAAACATCCCCGTGCGCACGGACCTGGGCCGCGTGATGCGCAAGGTGTTCATCCCCCGCGCGGAGGGGAACGTGCTCGTGGACGCGGACTATTCGCAGATCGAGCTGCGGGTCCTGGCGCACATGGCGGGCGAGCAGAACATGATCGACGCCTTCCTGCGGGGCGAGGACATCCACGCCCGCACCGCCGCCGAGGTCTACGACGTGCCCCTGGACCAGGTCACGCCGCAGATGCGCTCCTCGGCCAAGGCGGTGAACTTCGGCATCGTCTACGGCATCAGCGACTTTGGCCTGGCGCGCAACATCGGCGTCACCCGCAAGGAGGCCGCCGCCTTTATCGAGAAATACTTTGCGCGCTATCCGCGCATCAAGGCCTACATGGACGACTGCGTGCGCGTGGGGCGGCAGCAGGGCTACGTCACGACGCTCCTCGGCCGCAGGCGGAACCTGCCGGAGCTCGCGTCCACAAACTACCAGACGCGCTCCTTTGGCGAGCGCGCCGCCATGAACACGCCCATCCAGGGCACGGCGGCCGACATCATCAAGATCGCCATGGTCCGCACGGCCGAGGCCCTGAAGCGGGAGGGCCTGCGCGCGCAGCTCATCCTGCAGGTGCACGACGAGCTCATCGTCGACGCGCCCCGGGAGGAGGCCGAGCAGGTCGGCGCGCTGCTCAAGCGCGAGATGGAGAACGCCGTGCACATGCAGGTGCCGCTGACGGCCGAGGTCAAGACCGGGCGCAGCTGGTACGAGACAAAGTAAGGAGAAAAAACAGAAAGACGGAGGGGACGGCATGAAGGTGATTGGGCTGACGGGCGGCATCGCGAGCGGCAAATCCACGGCCTCGGCCTACCTGCGCAGCCTCGGCGCGCAGATCGTGGACGCGGACGCCATTTCCCGGGCAAGCACGCGCAAGGGGGAGGCGGGGTACGCCGCGGTCGTCGCGCGCTTTGGACGGGAGATCCTCCGCCCGGACGGCGAGATCGACCGGCGGAAGCTTGGCGCGCTCGTCTTTGCGGACGAGGGGCAGCGCCGCGCGCTCAACGCGCTCCTGCACCCCATCGTGATCGCGGCGTGCGCCCGGGAGATCGAGCGCTGCCGGGCGCAGGGCCTTTCGGCCTGCGTGCTGGACGTGCCCCTGCTCTTTGAGACGGGCATGGAGCGCATGTGCGACGTGACCTGGCTGCTCTACGTCTCCCGGGAGGAGCAGATCCGCCGCATCGCCGCGCGCGACGGGCTCGGCGCGCAGGCGGCCGCGGCGCGCATCGACAGCCAGATGCCCCTGGAGGAGAAGATGCGCCGCGCGGACCGCTGCATCGACGCCTCCGGCTCCATCGAGGAGACGCAGAGAAAAATTCGGCAGCTATGGGAGGAATTGGCGTGACGAAGAAGAGGAGGATCGGCCTGGCCGTCAGCGTTTCCTGCGTCTGCGCGCTCCTGCTGGCGCTGGCCGTCCTCACGTTTGTGTGGGCGCGCGTCTGGGAGCCCCGGCGCGAGCGCATGATCTACCCGCTGCGCTACGAGACGGAACTGCTCGCCGCGTCGGAGGAGTTTTCCATCGACCCCTGTATGCTCGCGGCGCTCGTGTACTGCGAGAGCAGCTTCCGGGAGGACGCGGTCAGCTCCGTGGGCGCCATCGGCCTGATGCAGATCATGCCGGACACCGGGGAATGGCTCGCCACCAAGGTCGAGCTCTCCGAGCCCTATACCACGGAGTCCCTGTACGACCCCGAGACGAACCTGCGCCTGGGGTGCTGGTACCTGAACTTCCTGCACGACCGCTACAACGGCCAGTGGCAGGAGGCGCTGACCGCCTACATCGCCGGACAGGGGCAGGTCGACCGCTGGCTGGAGGACCCGGAGCTCTCTTCCGACGGAAAGACGCTGGACGTCATTCCCGGCAGGGATGTGAAAGAATACGCAGCAAAGGTAATGAGAACCCATGAGAAATACAAAGCGATTTACCCTGATGTGCTTGTGTGCACTCTTGATGATGACGACATCCGCCTGCCAGAGTGAGGAGTCCTTCAACTGGTCGCAGATGACGGCCGTGGCGGCCACGGCCACGCCCGCCCCGGAGGCCGAATCCACAGCGCTGACGGTGGCCATGCCCTCGGCCTCCGGGGAACTGAACCCCTTTACGAACCCCTCCTCGGCCATGCAGGGGCTCATGAAGCTCTGCTGCGAGGGCCTGATGCGCCTGGACGACCGCTATCAGCCCGAGAACTGGCTGGCCGGCAGCGTCACCCGGACGGAGACCGGCTACTCCATCACCCTGCGCGAGGGCATCCTCTTCCACGATGGAAAGGGCCTGACCGCGCAGGACGTCGTGGCGTCCTACGAGGCCATCCTCGCGGCGGAGGAGAGCCCGTGGAAGGAGGTCGTCGCCCCGATCACGGGGATGCGCGCGGAGGGGGAGCGCCTCCTGTCCGTGGACACGGAAGAAGGGTATGCGGCGCTCTACGCGCTGACTTTCCCCATCGTCAGCTCCCAGGAGGGGAATACGTACCCCGCCGGAACGGGCCCCTACCGGGTGAGCGCCTACAGCGAGGGGGATTCCCTGGACCTGGAGCGGTGGGAGAGCTGGTGGCGCACGCCCGCCCAGATCCCCGCCATCCACGCCACGGCGCTGGAGAACGATGCGTCCGTGCTCAACACCTTCCAGGCGGGGCTGCTGGACGTCTGCGCGGTGGACATGCTGACCGTGTCCTCCGTGACCGAGCGCAGCAACGTCTCCCGGCAGGACTACCTGACCGGCCAGGCGGAGCTGCTCATCCCCAACCTCTCGGGCCAGATGGGCGACCTGCGCCTGCGCCAGGCCGTCGCCCACGCGCTGGAAAAGCACGACATCATCACCAACACCTACCAGAACCACGGCGTGGCCGTGGACGTGCCCGTCCTCCCGGACAGCTGGCTGGCCGAGCGGGTCGTGGGCCTGGAATACGACGCCGAGCGCGCGCGGGAGCTCCTGACGGAGCTCGGCTGGACGGACATGGATGGGGACGGATACGTTGACCGCCTGGCCACTTCCACGCCCGAGCCGACCGAAACCCCGGCGCCGAGCGAAGACCCGGAGGCGACGATCGATCCCGAGACCGCCGCCGCCAACAGCGAGATGCTGCAGAACCTGCTGGGCCGCGAGGAGGAAGCGCAGACCGGAACGCTCACGGAGAACCTCGTGCTCAGGCTCCTGACCAACGAGGAGGACAATTCGTCCCACCGGGACGCGGCAAACCGCCTGGCCACGCAGCTGAGCGTGGTGGGCATCCGCGTGGAGGTGGAGACCGTGGCCTTCTCGGACCTGTCCGAGACGTGGCAGACGGGGGAATACGACCTGCTCCTCGTCGGCTATCAGCTTCCGGACGACGGAAACCTGACCTCGCTCCTGCGCTCGGATGGGACCAACAACTGGAGCGGATACCAGAGCACGGCCATGGATGCCGCGCTGGACAGCCTGGACACGGCCCAGACCGAGGAGGCGTATTACAACGCCATGCAGCAGGTCTACAACCGCATCATCGAGGACCTGCCCGTCTACACCCTCTGCATGCGGACGAGCACGCAGATCGCAGGCGAGTGCCTGACCATCCCCAACGTCATCCACGCGGGCGAGCCCTACCGCGGCATCGAGAGCTGGACGCACGTCGAGGCGGAATAAAAGGACAAAAGGAAAGCCCCTGCGCCCCCCTTTTTTACGGGGCGCAGGGGCTTTTTTCTTTATGCCGTTGCTTACTTGGCGATCAGGCTCTCGCCGGTCATTTCGGCGGGCTTGGGCAGGTTCATGAGCTCCAGCATCGTGGGCGCGAGGTCCGCCAGGCGTCCGCCCTCGCGGAGCTTGGCATCCTTGCGGGAGGGATCGACCAGGATGAAGGGCACCTTGTTGGTGGTGTGCGCCGTGAAGGGCTCGCCCGTCTCGGGATCGATCATCATGTCGGCATTGCCGTGGTCCGCGGTGATGAGCGCCGCGCCGCCGGTGGCCAGAACCGCCTCCACGACCTTGGCCACGCACTTGTCCACCGTGCGCACGGCCTCCTCCGCCGCCTCGAGCACGCCGGTGTGGCCGACCATGTCGCAGTTGGCGAAGTTCAGGATCATGACGTCGTACTTGCCGCTGCCGATGAGCTCCACGGCCTTCTCCGTGACCTCGTTTGCGCTCATGTCCGGCTTGAGGTCATAGGTCGTGACCTTGGGCGAGGGGATGAGCACGCGGTCCTCGCCGGCGTTCGGGGCCTCGACGCCGCCGTTGAAGAAGAAGGTGACGTGCGCGTACTTCTCCGTCTCCGCGATGCGCAGCTGCGTCTTGCCGTTGGCGGCGAGGTATTCGCCCAGGGTGTTGGTGAGCGTCTCGGGCTTAAAGGCCGTCTCGATGTTCTGGAAGGTCTCGTCGTAGCGGGTCATGCCCACGTAGGTGACGGGCTTGTAGCCGCCCAGGCGCGCAAAGTCCGCAAAGTCCGGTTCGATGAACGTGCGCGTGATCTCCCGCGCGCGGTCCGGGCGGAAGTTGAAGAAGATGATGGAGTCGCCGGCCTCGACCGTGGCCACGGGCTTGCCGTCCTTCTGGATGACGCAGGGCACGACGAACTCGTCCGTCTTCTCGTTCTTATAGCTGTTCTCCATCGCGCAGATGGGGCAGGCGGCCGTGTCGCCCACGCCGCAGGAGATGGCCTCGTAGGCCTTCTGCACGCGCTCCCATCTCTTGTCGCGGTCCATGGCCCAGAAGCGGCCGGAGATGGTGGCGATGGCGCCGAAGCCGATCTTGTCCATGTAGTCCTGGAGCTGCTTGACGTACTCGATGCCGCTGGAGGGCGGGGTGTCGCGGCCGTCCATGATGCAGTGCACGTAGACGTTGCCAAGGCCCTGGCGCTTGGCCATGTCGATCAGCGCAAAGAGGTGGGTGATGTGGCTGTGCACGCCGCCGTCGGAGAGCAGGCCGATCAGGTGCAGCTTGCCGCCGTTGGCCTTGGCCTTGGCGCACGCGTCCACGAACTCGGGGATGGCGAAGAAGTCGCCGTCCTGGATGGACTTGGTGATGCGGGTCAGCTCCTGGTAGACGATGCGGCCCGCGCCGATGTTCAGGTGGCCGACCTCGGAGTTGCCCATCTGGCCGTCCGGTAGGCCCACGTCCATGCCGCTGGCGCCGATGACCGTATGGGGATATTCAGCCTTGAGCTTATCGATGTTGGGCGTTCCCGCCAGCTTGATGGCGTTGCCCTGCGTTTCGGCGCGCTCGCCGAAGCCGTCCATGATGATGAGTGCCGTCATGTTTTTCATAGTGTCTGCCCTCTTACTTGACGGTCGCGGACGCCGCCGCGACGATGATGGAGAAGTCCTCGGCCTTGAGCGACGCGCCGCCGATCAGGCCGCCGTCGATCTCGGGCTGCGCCATGAGGCCGGCGCAGTTCTTGGCGTTCATGCTGCCGCCGTACTGGATGCGGGTGGCGTCGGCCACCGCCTTGCCGTACGCGCCCTCGATGGCCTTGCGGATGACGCCGATGGTCTCGTTGGCCTGCTCGTCCGTCGCGGTCTTGCCCGTGCCGATGGCCCAGATGGGCTCATAGGCGATGATGAGGTTCTGCACCTGCTCGCCGGTCAGGCCCTCGAGCGCCTTGACCGTCTGCATGGAGACCAGGCCGTCCGTCTCGCCGTTTTCGCGCTGCTGGAGGGATTCGCCCACGCAGATGATGGGGGTCAGGCCGTTCGCGACGGCGGCCAGGACCTTCTTGTTGACGGTCTCGTCCGTCTCCGCGAAGTACTGGCGGCGCTCGGAGTGGCCGAGCACGACGTACTGCGCGCCCACGGCCTTGAGCATGTCCGCGGAGATCTCGCCGGTGAAGGCGCCGCTCTTCTCCCAGTGCATGTTCTGCGCGCCGACCTTGATGTTGCTGCCCTTGGCCGCCGCCGCGACCGCCACAAGGTCCACAAACGGCACGCAGACGACGACCTCGCACTGGGCGTCCGCGACCTTGGACTTGAGCGCCTCGACCAGCTCCGCGCCCTCGCAGGGCAGCTTGTTCATCTTCCAGTTGCCGGCAATAATGGGCTTTCTCATACTTTTTACCTCCGTAAATGGTTGATAAAATGGGGATATTCAGACGAAGCGCCCTGCGGGGGGATGAGCCGCAGAGCGCTTGGATCTGAAAAAGGGATTACTTGTCGTTCAGCGCCGCAACGCCGGGCAGCTCCTTGCCCTCGAGGAACTCCAGGGAGGCGCCGCCGCCGGTGGAGATGTGGGTCATCTTGTCGGCGTAGCCCATCTGCTCAACGGCCGCAGCGGAGTCGCCGCCGCCGATGATGGAGACGCAGTTCTGGTTGTCGGCCAGGGCCTGCGCGATGGCGCGGGTGCCGGCGGCAAAGTTCGGGAACTCGAAGACGCCCATCGGGCCGTTCCAGACGACGGTCGCCGCGTTGGCGATCTCCGCCGCGAACAGGGCCTGGGTGTTCGGGCCGATGTCCATGCCCTCCCAGCCGTCGGGGATCTGCTTGGAGTGCACGGTGATGCGCATGGTGTCGTTGGAGAACTCCTGGCCGCAGACGTTGTCCACGGGCAGCAGCATGCGCACGCCCTTGGCCTTGGCCTTTTCGAGCATCTCCTTGGCCAGGTCGAGCTTGTCGTTCTCGCACAGGGAGTTGCCGACGCTGCCGCCCAGGGCCTTCTGGAAGGTATAGGACATGCCGCCGCCGATGATCAGGGTGTCGACCTTGTCCAGCAGGTTGTTGATGACGCCGATCTTGTCGGAGACCTTGGCGCCGCCCAGGATCGCGACAAAGGGACGGGCGGGGTTCTCCAGCGCCTTGCCCATGACGTCGAGCTCCTTGCCGATCAGGAAGCCGGCGACCGCGGGCAGGTAGTGGGCAACGCCCTCGGTGGAGGCGTGCGCGCGGTGCGCGGTGCCAAAGGCGTCGTTGACATAGATCTCCGCAAAGGAGGCCAGCTTCTTGGCGAACTCAGGATCGTTCTTTTCCTCTTCCTTGTGGAAGCGGACGTTCTCCAGCAGAACGATGTCGCCGGGCTTCATCGCGTCGACGCACTTCTTGGCGTCCTCGCCGATGACGTCCTTGGCCAGGACGACCTTCTTATCGAGCTTTTCGCTCAGGCGCTCCGCAACGGGGGCCAGGGAATACTTCATGTTGAATTCGCCCTTGGGACGGCCCAGGTGCGAGCAGAGGATGACGGCCGCATTGTGGTCCAGGAGGTACTGGATGGTGGGCAGCGCCGCCACGATGCGGGTGTCGTCGGTGATCTTCGTGCCGTCCAGGGGGACGTTGAAGTCGCAGCGCACGAGTACGCGCTTGCCGGATACATCGATATCTTCGATGGTCTTCTTGTTCATAACAACACACACTCCTTATCCGCTTGATAGACCTTGTTGACCGGCGCTTGGGTTCCAGGGAGATGCGCGCGCGGCAACCGGCGTCCGCGCGTATGGAATTTTTCTACAACAAAAGTATACCCGAAACGAGGCGCATTTGCAACCGCTTTTCGCAACGATTGTTAACGGATTCACACGAAATTTTGCGGCCGGGTCAGAGCAGCCAGGAAAAGAGCGGCAGGAGTCGGCCGATCAGGCTGCTCAGCAGGACGTACGCGGCATATCCGCACGCCGCGATGGCGGCAAGGAGCGCGAGCGCCAAGAGAATGCGCAAAATGGTCATGGTCCTCTCTCCCTTCTCCGCATAGCGTGCCCGTGTGCGCGCACCGCCATGCGCAGGGAATTGCAAAGCGGGAAGAAAATGGTATAATAGAGGAGAGAAATTCGACAAAATCGAGAGGAGCATCGGAACATGAAACAGATTGCCATCGGCACCTGCATTCCGGGGCAGAAGGCGCTGGAGTATCTTCCCCACATGGTGGACAAGGGCTTTGAGCGCTTTGAGATCTGCTTCCACATGGAATTCTACGGCGTGGAGATTCGGGACCTCGCGCCGCGGGTGCTGGACCTCATCGCGCCGACCGGGCAGAAGATCACGGCGCTGGGCCTGTACTGCAACCCCATCCAGTACGAGGAGCACAAGGAAAACCTCAAAAAGTGCATCAACAGCGCGCGCCTGTTCGGCACGGACCTCGTCTGCACCTTTGCCGGCGCCCTGGAAGGGGAGAGCGTGGAGGCCGCCATGCCGGGATACAAGGCGGTCTTTGGAGAGCTGGGCGCATACGCGGCGGACCGCGGCGTTCGCCTGGCGTTTGAAAACTGCCCGATGGGCGGCACCTGGAAGAGAAACACCTGCAACATCGCCTACAGCCCCAGGGCCTGGGACATGATGTTCGAGGCCGTGCCGCTGACCAACATCGGCCTGGAATGGGAGCCGGCGCACGCCATCAAGCAGCTCATCGATCCCCTGCCCGAGCTTCGGCGCTACGCCGGCAAGGTCTTCAGCGTCCACGGCAAGGACACCACGGTGGACTGGACGGGCATTCGGGAGCAGGGCATTTCCTGCGGCCTGGACTTCACGCCCGACCGCTTCCCCGGCTTTGGCGACACCAACTGGCGCGACGTGTTTTACATCCTGCACCGCGCGGGGTACGAGGGCGACGTCAGCATCGAGGGCTACCATGACAACTGCTACCGCGGGGAGTGGGAGATGACGGGCCAGCTCCACGCGCTGCACTACCTGAAATGGGCGCGCGGCGGGGAGTTTGTGCCCACGCCCTGGGAGGCGTAAATCCCGGCGGCGTGCGCAGGAGTTTTCCCTGCGCACGCCTTTTTTCACACAAATCCACCGAGTTTGTGTCGAAAAACATTTCAAAAAAGTTACGAAAGAATGACACGGTGAATTGCTTCTCTTGCGGAAAAAGAATGCGGGCCGCGGTTTATTCTCTTGCGATCGTGCTGGCACTTGCTATGGTGCTCTGCATGATCCCCGTCTCTTTCGCCGCGGCTTCTGTTGACGCGGGCGAGCTCGATCTTACGATCGAGATTGTCACGCCTACCGGCAATCAGTACCTCACGTCGAAGGACGACACCAATACCATCACCGCTGAGTACAACTACGAGAAGCTCTCCGAGGTCACCACTGGCAAGTTCACCGAAGATAAGATCATGGCGCTTGTCAAGGTGTCCGGTCTGCTGAAGATGGATTCCGTTGACGCGATTTACATCGACGGCAGCAAGCTCGAGGTCAACGAGGATGCCGTTTACGCCGATGATATCGATTTCAACGAGCACTCTCTGACCGGTTCTGATCCCTACATGCTGTTCCCCATCGAGCTGACCAAGGCTGGCTACACCGACACCTTCGACATCCGCATCGAAGGCAAGGGCAAGCTGGTCGACAACGACACGACTGTTGACCTTGTGCAGACCGCGAAGGTCACCGTGAAGCTGAAGAACACCTCCGAGTACAAGAACGCGAAGACCGCTACTATCTCTAAGATCGAGTCCACCGATCGCGACGAGTTCGACGCTTACATTGTCGGCTCCAAGATCTACCTGGATGTCGTTGATGTGAAGGACGCTGATGATTTCCTGACCAGCCTGAAGCTCACCTTCAAGGACAACAGCGGCGATCTGTTCGACGTTGTGACCTGGGCTTACAACGCTTCCTCTGAGGCTGGCGAGCGCCTCTCCATCTTCAAGGTTGAGGAAGAGGGCGGCGACAAGCTGACCGATTCCGCGATGGAGTACACCGTCCGTCTGGGCGCGGCTGAGGACAATGCGAAGCTGATGAACGACGTTTCCTTCGAGCTCGAGACGCAGAACGCGATCTACGAGACCAAGGAATACGACGTTGTCGTCCGCTACGGCATCAAGGAGTCCGACCCCAAGGGCATCTACTTCGCCGAGTCTACCAAGACCATCAAGATCGGCGAGGAGTATACTCCCGTCGTCATGGGCGTTGCCACCGATAAGAAAGTTGATGCTGACATCTTGCCCGGTTCTAACACGGATCGCCAGGTGATCGACATCACTGACGATAATACCGTCATCGGTACTCAGGAAGGCGTTGCCTACATCACCGCTTCCTACAAGCCCGCTGGTGTCAACAAGACTTACGAGTCCAACTCCATGAAGATCACCGTCACCGCTGGCAAGGTCGAGGATGACGATGACACCACCACCGACGGCAAGACCTACATGGTTACCGCTTCCTCCCTGCGCGTTCGCAGCGGCGCCG
>ERZ827492.2303-NODE-2303-length-13654-cov-2.792117_pt1 | contig 13654 bp, 15 predicted proteins | sample MGYA00519704_ERZ827492 | MGnify/ENA primary metagenome ERZ827492 (study PRJEB31778, sample SAMEA3449325) | human gut metagenome | biome: human gut; feature: human-associated habitat; material: faeces | place: United Kingdom | collected 2010/2012 ...
CCAAGGTCATATACCATAATCTTCTGCTCGCCTTCATTATCCAAACCATAAGCAAGTGCTGCAGCTGTTGGCTCGTTGATAATACGTTTTACATCCAAACCTGCAATTTTACCTGCATCTTTGGTTGCCTGACGCTGTGCGTCGTTAAAGTAAGCAGGAACTGTAATAACAGCATCAGTGACTTTTTCGCCGAGATAAGCTTCCGCATCCTGTTTCAGCTTCTGAAGAATCATTGCGGAAATTTCCTGCGGAGTATAGGACTTGCCTTCGATGGTGCGGCGGTAATCGCTGCCCATTTCACGCTTAATGCTGCTTACGGTGTTGTCGGGGTTGGTGATAGCCTGACGTTTTGCAACCTGACCCACCATACGCTCGCCGTTTTTGAACGCAACAACAGAGGGAGTTGTGCGGGAGCCTTCGGGATTGGGGATAACAACGGGTTCGCCGCCTTCAAGGACAGCAACACAGGAATTGGTCGTACCAAGGTCGATACCGATAATCTTTGACATAATAATTTACCTTTCTTTCCGGCGGAAAATAACGGTTCATGTTTTGATATGATTGCCGCCGTCCGCCGCGGCGCCAACGGTGCTGACAGAATCCGCACCGACCGCGATGGGTTTGGGATTTTAAATTTATTTCATCCCCGGTTAAGGGGTGATTTTTGCTTTTGATTGACTGATGCAGATCCGCTTTAAGACACGGAACGCATGTGTCCGGGTTCTGTGCTCAGGATTTGACTTTCACCATCGTGTGGCGGATTATCTTACCCTTTACACGGTAGCCTTTCTGAAGAACGGCTGTTATTGTTCCGCTTTCGGCATCGCTGTCATCTTCATCACGCATGACTGCATCATGCATATTCGGATCAAAGACGCCTTCGGCTTCTATTTCCTCAAGTCCGCTCTTTTTGAGGCAGTCGAGAAGCTGTTTTTGAATCTGTTCCATGCCTTTTGAAAAGGGTGAACCGTCGGATGTTGCGAGGGCACGCTCGAAATTATCAAGCACCGGAAGGATGTTTTTTATAGTTTCGCGGATGCCGTCATCGTAACTTTCTGCACGCACCGATGCGTTGCGCTTGCGAAAATTGTTGAATTCCGCCTGGATACGCTGAGCATCTCCGATTGCCTCATCCGCACTTTTCTTCAAAGTTTCGATTTCGGCATTCATGCGCTCTATTTCGGCTTTTGCGCGTTCAAATTCATCCTTTGAAAGCGTCACACCGCCGTTGTCCTCTGAATTTTCCGCTCGGTTTTCTGCGGAATTCTGTTCAACGGTTTCGTGTGCTTCTGCGGGCATCTTTTCATCCTGCTGAACGGGTTTCTTTTTGTCCTTTGCCATAACTTCCTCCGTGACGCGGGCATTGCTGCCGTTGTCCTTCATTATTCTGCTGCCTGTTGCGGCTATTCATTCTTTTTGAGCATATCACTCAAAACATTGCTCAGATTTTCGCTCACGCATTTAAGCACCGCAACAACCTTGCCGTAATCCATTCTTGTCGGGCCGATAACACCCATTGAACCCGCCTGTTCGTTGCCGACACGATAATTTACCGTGACAACGGAGCAATCTTTGAGTTCGGGGTTATCGTTCTCGGTTCCGATGCGCACTGTCAGCTCAACGCCGTCCTTGTTTTGAGTGAACACCTGTTGAATGCAGCTGCCGTTTTCAACCTCGGACAGAAACGACTTTGCTTTTGCAACATCGGAGTATTCGGGATAATCCAGCATATTTGCCGCACCGACAACCTCGACCTCCTGTTTGTTCAGGCTGTTTGTGAGAGGTTGAAGCATTGCCGCAACCGTTTCTGCCTGTTCACCGATTTCCTCCTTCAGAAGAGGAAGCAGCGTATTCTGCGCATCGGTAAGTTTGTAACCTGCGAGTCGCTCGTTCATCAGTTCCGCAAGCTGTTCAATGCTGCGCGGAGTCACTCCCGCCGGAACCGAAAGCATTCTGCTTGAAGTCGCCCCGTTGTTGGTGACAATAACGGCTAATGCCTTTCCGTCCGTTACGGGAATCAGACTGATACGCTTAAACCTTGCGTTTTTTATCTGCGGGGTTTGAACAACAGAAGTATATTTCGTGATGCCCGAAAGCATTCTTGCCGTTTCACGAATCACTTCGCCGACCTCGTTAACGCGTGTGTTCAGATGACGTCTGATGTATTCCGCTTCTTCATCGGTCAGCTTTGCTCTGTCCATAATGGAGTTCACGTAGAGTCTGTAAGCTTTTTCGCTCGGAATCCTGCCCGCACTCGTATGCGGCTGTTCAAGAAAACCGAGCTCCGTAAGGTCGCTCATCTCGTTGCGAATCGTTGCGGGTGAAAGCTCGATATCGTCACGCTTTGACAAAGTTCTTGAGCCGACCGGCGAAGCCGTGAGAATATAGTCATCAACGATCGCTTGAAGTATGCGCATCTTGCGAACATCCAAAACTTCCGTCATATTCTCACACTCCTCTGAATCATCGTCGCCCCTTTGGGGCATCTCATCGGGAAGCACTTGTTGTTAGCACTCATTCCCTTTGAGTGCTAACATTATAGCTCCGTTCCTTGCCTCTGTCAACAGTTTTTTCCGCTTAGTGAAAAATATATTATTTTGAGGTTGAAATTCTGTCTCCCAAAGTCTAAAATACAAACACTGCCGACACACATCGGCCGACCGTGTCGTCCGCAATAACAGTTTCGGCATTAAACAAGGAATTTTATCTATGGAAATTAAAGGAATACAAAAGGTCACTCTGCTCGATTACCCGGGCAAGGTTGCGTGCACTGTTTTCACGGGCGGGTGCAATTTTCGCTGCCCGTTCTGTCAAAATTCGGATCTTGTGATCAGTCCTGCGTTGACTCCCACAATTGCAGGTGAAGAAATTTTCGGTTTTCTTCGCAAGCGGCGCGGTTTGCTTGATGCAATATGCATATCAGGAGGCGAACCGCTGCTTCAGCCGGACATCGCCGAATTCATAATGCGCTGCCGCGAAATGGGCTATCTCGTGAAACTTGATACGAACGGCTCCTTTCCCGATTTGCTGCAAAGACTTATTGATGCCAAGCTTCTCAATTACATTGCGATGGATATCAAAACCGCCCCCGAGCGTTACAGCGTTTTAACCGGTGTTCGGAATATCGATATCGGCCCGGTGCTTGCAAGCGTTGATATTATAAGAAACAGCGGTGTTGAGCATGAGTTTCGGACAACAGTTGTCAACGAGCTTCATTCCCCCGCCGATTTCGAGCGCATCGGTCAGTGGCTTAAAGGCGAAGAACGTTATTTCCTTCAATTGTTTGTCGATTCCGGTGCACTCATCGGCACCGGACTTTCCCCTGCAAGCGAAGGGAAAATGCGCGAATACCTTTCAATCGTTCAGAAATATATTCCAACCGCAAAGCTGCGCGGAATATAAACGCCGGTTGCTTTTCTTCTCCGGATATTCGATGCATCAATTTGTATTGACTTGTCTGCAGCCGCGTGATATACTTTATGCGGAGTTTATGATACTCCGCATAAATATCGGAGGCTATTAATATGAAAGTATGTACCAACTGTCACCTGAGTTTTCCCGACTCTGCCTCGCACTGCACTCAATGCGGCGCACCGCTGACCACGGTTGCAGACCAACCGCCGGTTTACTCCGGAGATCCTCTTGACCACACGGCGGAATTTGACCCCGCTGACATTTCCGCAAACAAGGTGTTCGCGCTCATTCCATATCTTATGGGATGGGTCGGCGTGATTATCACTCTGCTTGCATCAAGCAGTTCACCGTATGCCGGTTTTCATGTGCGCCAGGCACTGAAGATTCAAATCGCCGCGCTGCTTTCGCTCGTGCTCCTTATCATCCCATTTCTCGGGTGGGTCGCTGCCTTTGCTTGTAAAATTATTGCTATTGTTCTCAACCTTATCTGCTTCTTCCGTGTTTGCAGCGGCAAAGCAATCGAAGCACCTATCGTTTCAAGCTTCAAATTTCTGAAATAAGCTTTTAATCGGCTTTCAAATGCTCCGACTGATTAGGCAAACAGAGATTTAAAGCTTATCCGAAGTCAATAAGAAAAGGGTTCCACGGACGCAATTCCGCGGAACCCTTGTTCAATTCATATTACTTTGTTTATGTGATTGATGTTTAAATCAGCCCGGAGGCCACTGCATGCTTCTTCCGCCGAGAATATGCCAGTGCAGATGCTTAACGCTCTGCTGGCCGTCTTCACCGGTGTTGATAACAACTCTGAAGCCCTTTTCGGCGATGCCGAGTTCAACTGCAAGTTTCTTTACAATCTTCTGCATATACGCAAATGTTTCGGAATCGCATTCAAGAATATCGGCAAAATGCTTTTTGGGAATCAGCAGCACATGCACCGGCGCTTGCGGATCAATATCGCGAAAAGCAAGCACGCGCTCATCTTCATACACCTTTGTTGAGGGTATTTCACCCGCAGCAATTTTACAAAAGATACAATTCTCCATTCATGTCCTCCTTGATGTATTTTATTTTAACGTCCGCAAATGTGTTGGGCGTTATTGCGCTGTTAATTCTGACCGCTGCATATGTATCCGTGCAGCCGTATGAAACGTTATCGACGCATTTTTCTATCAAAACGTTCACTGTTTCTCCAACGTATTGTTCAAGGTATTCGTGTTCCGATTCCCTGCCGACAGCAATAAGCTCACCTGCTCTGCGGCTTTTTTCGGCATTTGACAGCTGACCCGGCATTGCATCCGCCTTTGTTCCGCTTCGCCTTGAGTACGGGAAGATATGAACTTTCGCAAAACCCACTTTGCGCATGAATTCGATTGTTTCAAGATGTTCCTCTTCCGTTTCGCCCGGAAAACCCGCAATAATATCGGTTGTAACGGCTGTTTCGCCGCCGAACGCCCTGCGCAGTTTTTGGCACAATTCAAAATACTGCCCGCTCGTGTATCCGCGCCGCATTCGTTCAAGCACCGTGTCCGAACCGCTTTGCAGTGAAAGATGGAACTGCCTGCATATGCGTTTATTATCTGCAAGTTCGGCAATTATTTCATCCGTCATCATATGCGGTTCAAGCGAACCGAAGCGAATACGTTTTATATTGTCCAGTCCGTCAAAGCAGCGCACGGCATCGCGTATATCCGTACCGCTGCGTAAATCCCTGCCATAGCTCATCAGATGAATTCCCGTCAGCACAACCTCGGAAAATCCTTCGTTGTTAAGCTTTTCGGCTTCGGCACGAACGGACTCAATCGAGCGCGAACGTAATCCGCCGCGTGCATACGGAATTGCACAATAAGTGCAGAACATGTTGCATCCATCCTGAATTTTGAGATAGGCGCGTGTGCGTCCCTCATGAACGGCACTCATTTCTTCAAATTCGTGTTCATGCATAACATCTCTGACAAGGATTTTTGCTCCTCCGGCTGCGTTCCCGCTGCATTCCGATTTTTCGGGTTGTTCGAATTTTTTCATACCGCCGCAGCAATCGCACAATTCTTTTTCTCCGCAATTGCATTTTTCGCTTTTCGGTTCATTTTCCCGTCCTTCAGCAATGCTTTTTACAAGTTCGACAACGCGGTTCTTGTCCGCACTTCCGAGCACAGCGTAAACACCCTCCAGTTTTGCCGCCGCTTCCGGGCTTCGCTGCGCAAAGCAGCCTGCCGCAATAAGTTTTGCATTCGGGTTCAGTTTATGCGCTTTTGAAAGCATTTGGCGTGATTTTCTGTCCGCAATATTCGTAACGGTGCATGTGTTGACAATGCAGACATCAGCCTCGGCCGGGTTCTCCGTGATTTCAAATCCCGCCTGAGTTAAGAGCTCCGCCATGGCATCACTCTCGTATTGGTTCACTCGACAGCCGAGTGTAATAAAGCAGCAGCGCATCATCCCTCCAGCTCATACATGAGCATTGCAAGCATTGCCATTCCTGCGGTTTCCGTTCGCAAAATCCTTTTACCGAGTGATACGGATTTTGCCGCAGGACTGTTTTTAAGGACAGATTCAACCTCTGTCGGTTCAAAACCGCCCTCGGGCCCGATAATTATTGCAATATCGTTCCCGCCTTCGTCGGATTTGCCTTTTTCTTCACCGAACGCCTTTCTCAAAGCCTGTTTCAGAGTCGTTTTTTCCTCATCCTCGTATGCTATAAGCACGGCATCAAATCCCGAAAAATCACATTCATTCAAATTTTGAACGGGGCCGACCTTCGGAATTCGCCCGCGCCCGGACTGCTTTGCCGCCTCCTGTGCAACCCGATTGAATCGTAAAAGTTTTGACTCCTTTGCTTCGGGTTTCACAACGCAGCGTTTTGAATAAACAGGCTGAATTGCAAATATGCCGAGTTCAACACATTTTTGAATTATCAGCTCAAGCTTTCCCGCTTTCGGCAGGCATTGGAACAGCGTTACACGATTCAAAGGCTCCGACGGGCACGGTGCATCGGAAATTGCTTCAAGCCGTACCTCCCCCTTGTTCTCGTTCAAAATACGTGCAGTCATTTCCATGCCGGTTCCGTTGATAAGCAAAAGTTCATCGCCCGGTTTCATTCGAAGCACCGTCATGATGTGTTTTGCTTCTTCGCCGTCAAGAACAATTTCCGTTCCGACGGTCAGTTTTTTATCAGTAAAAAATCTTCTCATAAGCCGATTCAGCTTTCACCGTTTTATATCCGGACGTTCGCAGCGCTGCTGCACCTGTACTAAGTATTGCTTACGATATTTTCGCCGCAAGCACTGCTCGCCAGTCTTCGCCGCTGCATATTTCAACAGCTTCAAGTCCGTTCGCCTTCAGGGCGTCAAGCACCTCATCCAGCCTGTCCGCAATTATTCCGGAGGCAATGAGCTTTCCGCCCGGTTTCATAAGCTGCGGAATTACGGGTGCAAACGCGATAATGACGTTTGCAACAATGTTTGCAAGCACAATATCATACTGCCTTCCGGAAATATCGTCTCGGAACTTTTCATCAGAAAGAATATCTCCGATTCTGATGAAGTAGCCTGACATATCAATTCCGTTCAGCTCGGCGTTTTCGGCAGCAACGCGCGCCGCAACCGGATCAATATCAATTGCATAGGTTTCTTTTGCCCCCATCAGTGAAGCGGCAATCGAAAGGATTCCGCTGCCGCAGCCGAGATCGGCAACGAGATCCCCGTTCTTAATGTTTTTTTCAAGCAATTCAAGGCACATGCGCGTTGTGTGGTGAGTTCCCGTTCCGAAAGCCATTCCGGGGTCAATTTTCAGAACCGCGCGTGTGTTCCCCTCCGGGATTTTTTCCCATGAAGGACAGACCAGCAGCTTTTCGCCGACAGGCATCGGTTTGAAATACGCTTTCCAATTATTTGCCCAGTCCTCCTCATCCACGCTGCGCACTTCGATTTTTAACGAACCCATATCAATGCCGATTTCGCTGCGCATACTGTCCAATTCCGCAATCGAATTTCGCACCGCCTGCTCCACTGCGGCATTCTCGGGAACATCGGAAACATAAGCCTGTACGGAAGGCTGTTTTCCCATTGCGGCCTCATCCGCATAATCCCAGTATTTTTCACACGAATGCAGCAGCGCGTCAATCTCCTCATCGCCCTGAACTATGTTAACCTGGGTAATCCCAAGCATATCAAGCCGCGCAAGAATTATCTCTGTTCCTTCCTCGGTTGTATATATTGTTATTTCTTTCCATTTCATAATCGGTTTTCCTTTAAGTTTTGTTCAATATTCCGAAAATCGGCATAATGTTCCTTCAGCCGAACAAACACGGACAGCCGGCAAACACATAAGCCAAACTGCCCTGTATCCGCATTTTCCGTTCCTTATTAAGTTCATTATAACATTGCCGCACCGTTTTGAAAAGAACGAATTCGCTGCTTTTCGGCATTCGTCATTGAATCGCATCCTCCGAATTCCTTTTGACCCAGTTCTCCGTGAAGCGCATAAATGCTGCGCATGCGGGCGAACCCGTGCCGATTGAACGTTCCGCGATTCCGATCGTTCTTGTGCAGGCAGGTTCAAGCTCGACCGCCGCACGGTTTCCGCCTATGCCCTTGAGTATCAGCTCCGGGACAATGGTCATCCCGAGTCCGCCTTCCGCCATTGCAACGGCGGCATAGTCGTCGCTTACGCTGTATTTTACACGCGGCCGTACACCGGCCGTGCGGAGAATTCTTCCGATATCATAGTTCGATCCCTCCCCCGGGATAATGAAATCAATGTCGGATATTGCTTCAAGCGGAAGGGTCTTACAGCCGGACGGCAGAAGTTTCGGGGGTACAAGCGCAAGCATCCTGTCAACGCACAGCGGGACAAACTTTAATTCCTTGCGCATCGTCCCGCTCATAAATCCGCAGTCAACCTCTTCGGCAATTATCATATCCTCTATGGTTTTGTATGTTCCGACCGAGACATCAATAGAAATATTCGGATACTCATTGCCGAACTCCGCTATGATTTTCGGCAGCCAACAGACGGCAACGCTTGAAAAAGCACCAACACGCACTTTACCCATGCGTACCCCCTTTATCTCCGCCGCTATCTGTTTCAGCATATCATCTCTGTTCACAACCTCGCGCAGCGTCTGCAGTATCCGCTCCCCCTCCTGCGTCAGCGAAACGCCCGTTTTGCTTCGCCGCAGCAGCTGAAAGCCGAATTCCTGTTCAAGAGCCGATACTATGTGACTGATTCCTGACTGAGTATAACCCAGCTGCTCCGCTGCCGCAGTCAGATTGCCTATTTTTGCAACGCGGATGAAAACCCTGTAGTTATCAATGTTCATGCCTTTACCCTTCCGTTTCCGCGGCAAACGCCCTTCCGCCGCGATCCATTCGGTTTTCTTATGGATATGATAACAAACATTCAGTTTAATTGCAATCCTTTTTGTTGTATAGTATCGAATTGTGCAAAGGTGAATGATTCGGTGCGGATTAATCCGTCCGCTCGCTGCACCTCATGCATAATACAGCTTCCCCGAAAGGAAATCACATGGAAAACGCACAGCAGCCCGTTCGGAATAAAAACGGAAAAACCCAAAAACTCCCCAAATCCAGAATTTCATTTTGGGTCACTCCGATAGTATTCCTCATCTTCTTCATCGGTCTTTTTACCTTGTTCGCAATCCCCATGGGACTTTCGAACATGCTCAGCACAGTAATGAATACCGCATTCGCTCTTTTGACCGATACATGTCTTTACATCATGGCGATCGCAGTCATCATGGGTGCAGTTTCCGCACTGCTCACGGAGTTCGGTGTTGTTGCAATGCTCAATCACCTGCTTTCCCCGCTTATGAAGCCTATATACGGCCTGCCCGGTGCTGCCGCTCTCGGCATAGTCACAACTTATCTTTCCGACAATCCTGCAATTCTTTCTCTCGCGGAAGATCGCGGTTTTCGCAAGTACTTCAAGAAATATCAGCTTTACGGCCTGACTAACCTCGGCACGGCATTCGGAATGGGGCTTATTGTTTCCACGTTCATGCTCGGTCTCGGCAATATTCAGGGCGGCAGCGTTGTGTCCGCAATTCTCATCGGCAACCTCGGTGCAATCATCGGCAGTGTCGTAAGCACAAGGCTGATGCTCATGCAAACAAAAAAAATCTTCGGCACAGAGGAATACGTCGAGGATTCCGCTTTTGACCCCTCCGAACAGTCTTCAGGCGGTGTTCGCAAAAAACAAAGTCTCGGCATGCGCATTCTGACTGCTGCACTCGACGGCGGCAAGAGCGGCGTTGACATCGGACTCAGCATCATTCCCGGCGTGCTTGTTATCTGCACCATCGTTATGATGCTCACAAAAGGTGCCCCCGAAGGCGGTGTGTACACGGGCGCGGCTTACGAAGGCATTTCGCTGCTCCCCCGCGCAGCGAATGCAATCAAGTTCATTTTGCAGCCTCTGTTCGGGTTTTCCTCCACCGATGCAATAGCTGTCCCCATTACGGCGCTCGGTTCCGCCGGCGCAGCAACCGGAATCGTCAAAGAGCTTGCGGAAGCGGGTTCGGTCACGGCACATGATATTGCGGTCTTCACTTCCATGTGCATGTGCTGGAGCGGCTACCTCAGCACTCATGCCTCAATGATGCAGTCCCTCAAGCGTCCCGACCTGACCGGAAAAGCAATTGCGAGCCACACCATCGGCGGTCTCGCTGCGGGTGTTGCGGCAAACTGGCTCTTTAAACTGTTTGCGCTGATATTCTGACAAAACAAACTTTGTTTTTTCGTCGCAGGCAATTAAATTCGAGCGGAATTTGTGACCCACAGTCATTGAGTTCCGCTCTTTTTGTTTAACCGCACCGCAAACAGAGCAAATTCTGCATTGTTTTATATATAAAACTCGGTTTTTCATTTAATTGCATTGCTTTTTTCTGCGGCGTCAAGCGTATCGGACAAAAAAATTCAAAATATACGAAAAAAGGGGTTGACATATCCGTACTCAAGTGTTAAAATACACATCGTTCGCGAGAGAACAGTGTTCAAAAGAGCGGACGACAACCAAATATCTGGGTGTAGCGCAGTTTGGTAGCGTGCTTGAATGGGGTTCAAGAGGCCGGAAGTTCGAATCTTCTCACCCAGACCATTAAAGAGTCGATTTTGTCGGCTCTTTTTTCTGTTTATGAACGGTATTCAAAATTTTTTACACAGATTTCAAAAATAATATCTTGAAAATCGGGAAGAATATGATAAAATAAAGCCGATTTTTAAGGATGAAAGGAAACCGACAATGGAATATACACATGAGGTGAACAATATGTGCTTCGTCCGCAAGGGCGCGGTGCATGATCCTGCTCCCATTCCCGAAGAGGGCAATTGGGTTAAAGCAAAACAAATTTCCGACATCAGCGGCTTCACGCACGGTGTCGGTTGGTGTGCGCCGCAGCAGGGCGCATGTAAGCTCACGCTGAACATCAAGAACGGCATTATTGAAGAAGCTCTTATCGAGACCATCGGATGCAGCGGCATGACTCATTCCGCCGCAATGGCCGCCGAGATCCTTGCCGGCAAAACGATTCTTGAAGCTCTCAATACCGACCTTGTCTGTGATGCTATCAACACCGCCATGCGCGAGTTGTTTTTGCAGATAGTTTACGGACGCAGCCAAAGTGCGTTTTCCCAGGACGGGCTTGCAATCGGAGCCGGGCTTGAAGACCTTGGCAAAGGGCTCCGCAGCATGATCGGCACGACTTACAGCACACGCGAAAAAGGCGCAAGATATCTTGAATTGACCGAAGGCTATGTCACAAAGCTTGCTCTTGATGCAAATGATGAGATAATCGGTTATCAGTTTGTCAACCTCGGCAAAATGATGGAAGCCATAGGCAAAGGCGCGACGCCGAACGAAGCCTACGAAAAGTTCCTGAGCACCTACGGCAGATTCAACGAAGCTGCAAAGGTTATCGACCCAAGAAAAGAATGAAATGAGGTGCCGTTATGATTAATTTTGAAGGATATTCCAGAAGGATCGACAAGATTAACTCCGTTCTCGGTGAATACGGGATCGAGAGCCTTGAAGCGGCGCAGCAGATTGTTTCCGATAATGGAATCGATGTCCGTTCAATCGTGCTCGGAATTCAGCCCATTGCTTTTGAAAATGCAGTTTGGGCATACACCGTCGGTGCTGCGATCGCAATCAAGGCAGGCGCAAAAAACGCAGCCGAAGCCGCAGAGTACATCGGAAAGGGTCTTCAGGCGTTCTGTATCCCCGGTTCGGTTGCGGACCAGCGCAAAGTCGGCCTCGGCCACGGCAATCTCGGTGCAATGCTGCTGAACGAAAACACAAAGTGCTTTGCATTTCTCGCAGGCCACGAGAGTTTTGCCGCTGCCGAAGGTGCAATCGGAATTGCAAAAACCGCAAACAAGGTTCGCAAGACTCCGCTTAAGGTCATCCTTAACGGACTCGGCAAAGATGCCGCTTACATTATCTCCCGCATCAACGGCTTCACCTTTGTTGAAACAAACTATGATTACTACACCGGCGAGCTTCATATCGTCAGCGAAAAAGCATTCAGCAGCGGTGAACGCAGCGCAGTTCGCTGTTACGGTGCGGACGATGTAAACGAAGGCGTTGCCATTATGCGCCATGAAAACGTGGATGTATCCATCACGGGAAATTCCACAAACCCAACGCGCTTCCAGCACCCGGTTGCAGGCACATACAAAAAATGGTGCGTGGAAAACGGGAAAAAGTACTTTTCCGTTGCCTCCGGCGGCGGCACCGGCCGTACCCTGCACGGGACGCACGCTGCATCCGGATAACATGGCAGCCGGCCCTGCTTCCTATGGCATGACGGATACCATGGGCCGCATGCACTCGGATGCGCAGTTTGCAGGATCCTCTTCCGTGCCTGCGCACGTTGAGATGATGGGCCTCATCGGCATGGGCAACAACCCCATGGTCGGAGCCACTGTGGCCTGCGCTGTGGCGGTAAGCCAGGCGCAGTAAAACGGCAAAAAAGCAAACTGGAAAACAGAAACGGCCCTCGGAAAGCGCAGCCTTCCCGGGGGCGTTCGTTTATCGAGAAAGCGGAACGTTCTATTTTTGAGGTCCGCGTGGCGCAACGGCTTAAAGGGGTATGCAAGAAAGCCGCACTGCGCAGGGCTTTGCCGGTTTGCAGGCCATAGGGGAGCACCAAATTCGGTTGCAACCTCCAAGGGCTGAGGGAAAGAGCCTCTGCGATGCTTTTTTTGATAAAGCTGTGGCCCCATGAAAGCTTCGCCTCGCAAGAGGCTACCATTCCTGTCTGCAAGGAACGCGTAGAACAACCAAGCGTTTTTTGCAGGGACTGCATTCGCATGCAAAGAAACAAAAAAGCAAAACGGGAAGTTACCAAAGCCTGCTCTGTTTGTCTTTTAAAAAGCTGCGCCCTTGGAGGGGCTGAGAATGGCGCGATATCGCTCGCGTTTGTTTGGCGGAACCAAGAAGCATGTAAAACAGGAAGCTGAAGGCACTGCTCAGTCGATCACCAATTGTCCGAGCGAAATTTCCTTGGTTATGAATTCTCCAAGGGCATTGGCCCACCTCTCCGTAAAAAAGGAGAAATAGGATTGCTGTTGCGCTTTCCTTTTGCGTGCAAGCTGCGGCGAGAACCCCCAAAGCGTAGAGGGGATACCGATTGCGATCAAGTAGAGCGGACCCAAAATGAGAGATTGGATGGTGTGCCCGTATTCATGCACCAGCAATCCTCGGGACAATTCCGAAAGGGGAATGGTGCTTTCGAACTTTTTTGCGAAATAGGGTTTACTCGTCACGAAAACGAACAAACCCAGCGATACGCTGGATGGATGCTCCCATTGCGTTACAATCGCGCCATGATAATGAAAATGCGGATCGTTTCTGTGAAATAGGTACACGCACAAGCCCAAAATGGTTTGCAGCATTCCCCACGTGCATTGCACTAGGACATAGAGCGGTTTCATGCATTGTCTCCCTGCAATTTTAAACCCAGCTTATCATAAGGAAGCGTTTCTGGCAATCCAGCGAAATGCCTGCAATCATAGCGCTTGCCATCATTTGCGCACTAAGGACGCACATAACGTGCGCACACGCGCTAAATTTACATTGAATTATAATATTCCATGCTTGGTTTAGGCAGGCGAAGAGAGCATTTTCATGCAAAACGGTGATGCGGAAAACAAAAAGAGGCTGGCGCTGTCCCTGATCTGCGCCGCCATTACGGGAATCGCGGTGTGCGCGCTGATTGCCC